>Ga0209770_10000930_pt1 | contig 15393 bp, 11 predicted proteins | sample LauGreSu1BDMLBDD_2_FD_187572 | JGI IMG/M metagenome (GOLD analysis project Ga0209770, IMG submission 187572) | Freshwater lake microbial communities from Lake Michigan, USA - Su13.BD.MLB.DD (SPAdes) (version 2) | ecosystem: Environmental > Aquatic > Freshwater > Lake | place: Lake Michigan, USA...
GATTGAAAATCGTGGTGAATGTGTATGAGTTCTTGGTTAGCGTATGTGTGAAGGTTATTGAGTTCAAGCGTGAAGGAAGCGAAAGTGTGTTGATTAAGTATAGAATGATGTAGAAGTTGGTGTAGAAAGCGGAAAGCGATATCGGTGGTGGCTTGAATGACGGCTTGAATGAGTTGTGCGATGTGTTCATTTTTGATGGTGAGAAGGTGGTTGCGACGTGTGGTTTGCTTGAATCTGGAAAGAGACATGGAGTTGGAGACGAAAGCCTTGCGAGCGTGTAGATTGATGTTAGTGCGATCAATGATGAAGCGAGGTAAATCGTGGAAGCGCAAATGAGGGATGGAGCCGATGAATTTGAAAGCCTCGTGTAATTGTGTAGAGACAAGCTGATGTTCTGGAAGTGACATGTGATCCATGGTCATGGTGCGTCGTAGTGTGTGGTTGATGCCGTCGTTCAATTGGTGGAGTAAGCGTGGATCAATTTCACGTCCGCAAAGGACATCATTAGGATCGCGAGGGATACCGCCGGGATGATTATCGCGCATCCACTGCAGGTAGTGAGGATTGTGACCGCGAGTTTCAAACTTGCCGGTATTCCAGGACCAAAGGCGTTTGCACTGTGTGCAGAACATTTGGTCGCATCCTTCAGTTTTGTGAACGGGAACCTTGCAATTGGGGCATGGTTTAGTGTCGTTTTTCAAAAGAGCGACGGAAGCGACGGAGTCGGGGTTGCAGACGTGTAGCGGGTCATCGCGTTCGGTCTTGAGTTCCCTGCAATGAGGGCAGGTATATTTGTCACAGGTTGCGCACTTCCAAGCGGAAGAGACGAATCCGTTGCAGCCGGAATCAGCGCAGCGGTGAATGAAGGTGTCGGCCTGGTCCGCATGATCTTGTCCGGGGCCTTGACGTTGAAGTTGCCGTTTTGTGCGTAGTAAATCAAGTTTGAGTGCGGTGAGTTGTTTGATTTGTGAGGAGACGTCCTTGATTTGGTCGTCAATGTTCTTGATGAGGCGGTCATGAGCGACGGCAGCTTGTGCGGCAGGGAGCATGGCTTGTTCTTGTGCGAAGAGTACGTCTTGTTGGTGCTTTGCGAAGTCGCCAAGTAGGAATGATTTTGTAAGACCGATATGCTGAAGTTGAGAATGAGTGAACTGAGTGGCGCAGAACATGCACTTAGGAACGGAGACGTCATCGCCGCAGAGGAATGTTTGGTAGCAGGTGCGGCATGCGGTCTTGGCACAGGAGTCAATGGGGCAGCGAATGGGTTTGCGTGTGGATGCATTGAAAGGATCAAAGCAGATGGTGCAGGAGGGGCAGGACATATTTGTTCGTGTTCGTGTACGTAGAATGGTTGGTGGTAATAAAGTATTTGAAAGGAATGAATCAATTTTTTTGTGAATACATTGAAATGAGTGATAAGATGCGAAGGGTGTTCATGGTGGTTTGGTGACCTCATCCAGGGTGGCGACCCCCTCATCCAGGGCGGTTGTGACGGATTGCAATTGATTCCTCAGTTGATGGGCCATTTCTCAATAATTATGTGTGCGAAAGGTTGTAATGGTGTTGATTATTTATGTTGAAATTCTCTCGTTTGAGATGTTTGAAGAAGGATAAAAGATGAAAGAATGTATACGGGCATGTTGAAAGGATGTCATGGATTGATGTGTTTGCGATGTGTTTGCGATGTGTTTGCGATGTGTGTTGCGATGTGTTTGCGATGTGTATCAATGTGTTTGCGATATGGTTGCGATGTGTTTGCGATGTGTTTGCGATGTGTATCAATGTGGTTGCGATATGTCGTGTGACTGATTGCATGTTGTGTGACGTGTGACTGATTGCATGTTGTGCGACATGTGACCGATTACATGTTGTGTGACATGTGACCGATTACATGTTGTGTGACATGTGACCGATTGCATGTTGTGTGACGTGTGACTGATTGCATGTTGTGCGACGTGTGACTGATTGCATGTTGTGCGACGTGTGACTGAATGCATGTTGTGCGACGTGTGACTGAATGCATGGTGTGTTGTCGTGTGACCGATTGCATGTTGTGCGACGTGTGACCGATTGCATGTTGTGTGACATGTGACCGATTGCATGTTGTGTTGTCGTGTGACTGAATGCATGTTGTGCGACGTGTGACCGATTGCATGTTGTGTGACGTGTGACTGAATGCATGTTGTGCGACGTGTGACTGATTGCATGTTGTGTGACATGTGACTGACCGAACCCATAAATATGTGAATGGTTACTCACAATATGAATGAATTCTCAATAAATAATGACAGCATATCTGATGTAGTTATTTATGATGATTTTCTCTCGTATGAGATGTTGAAGAATGAAAAAAGGATGAAGGAAAGTATGCGGGTATGTTGAAAGGATGACATGGATTGATGGGTTGAAGCGTGCAAGTAGATAAAAAAATATGTTTGAATTCATGAAATATTATTTTCATGAATTTCTCTCAAACGACTGTTTACTGTATACAAACGTGTAAAAAATGATGGGTGCCACATGACAGCCCGATGTATGTTGTTTCAATTGATTGTAATACATGAAAACTATTGGAATGAGTGTATGATGGGGCATTGCGCTGATTATTGATATTAAAAGCGATAAGCGATATAAATAGTGTCATGGTTATAATGCATAACCGAACCCATGACAACATCATTTGACATAGTAGATTTGATAGAGAACAACCCGATAACGAAGTTATCAACGACATACCAAAACAAACTGTTGACGAAAATCAAGACGAAGTTTACAGAAAATGAACAACAAATATTCGTTGCAAGTTTTTATGGTTTTTTAAACTATGATTCCAAGACGGATTTTGTGATTGATTTGGATGACGTGTGGAAGTGGGTTGGATTTTCAAATAAGGCGCATTCAAAACATCTATTAGAAAGAAATTTTATCATCGACAAAGATTACAAAATATTGCTCACGAAGCCGGGTGAGCAAAGGATGCACATCAAAGGTGGTCACAACAAAGAAATAATTATGTTAAACATTGCCACATTCAAAAAGTTTTGTTTAAAGGCAGGGACAAAGAAGGCAGATGAAATACACGACTATTACATCAAACTGGAAGAAACATTACAAGAAGTGGTGCATGAGGAAAGCGCCGAATTGAAACTGCAATTAGAAAAAACAAACATGGAATTAGAGAAGTCAGAGAACACAAGAGAAAAAATCAGAGAGAAAACATTGTTGGAACAATTTGGAAGCAATGTGCAGTGCGTGTATTACGGTGTCATAGATGATTTGAGCGACGCAAATGAGCCATTGATTAAGTTTGGAAATTCAAATAATCTGAGAAATCGTGTGCTGAATCACAAAGAAACATATGCAAAATTTCGTTTAGTGAATGCATTCAAAGTGGAAAATAAAATGCAAATAGAAAATGCAATAAAAGAACATCCGATGTTTGTTGAGAGACGACGAACAATCACGTTAAAGAATAAAAAATACATAGAATTATTAAATGCGAATGAGTTATCATTTCCAACACTTGACAAAATAATAAAAGACATAATAGTGAACACTGAATGCAATATTGTGAATTATATGAAATTAGTAGAGGAGAATAAAAGATTGAAGAAACAATTGGAAACTCATGACGAAATAAATAACCTAAATGAACTTGTTTTGTTGAGAGCCGAAAACAAACATTTAAAACTTGAAAATTTAAAACTAAAAAAAGGGAATAACAAATGGTTGTGCACCCCCGATGTCGCAGCAAGCGTGGCGACCGTGAGTGAAACGGAAATTGAAAATTATAACATCATAATGAACAAATTGAAAAAACACAATCACACGAAAAGCAATGATGGATTGTATCACATTGATGGGAATACATATGAGATATTGCGTGGCACACGAGAAGATGTGTGGAATGGCAAATCCTATCTAACTACAGGTGGAGTGCCCAAAAGTGGATTAATTGTAAATAAGGCCGGTAAAATCGTTTCAAAGGTTAAATCGGTCGACGGACACAAACATAATAAGTTTGAGGTAATGAATAAACAACCCACTATATGATCCATTGAGGGTATGAATGAATTTTAATATCGCTCAACTAATCTGATGTAAGGGGGTTGATTGTATGTTTATTTTTTTCTAACATAACTATATGAAGAAGAATGAAATATGCGCGTTTGTTTATTTTCGCGGGTATATTTTTAATATTTATGATATATTTAAATATTACTGAATGTGGTGGAGGTATTTGTCGCAACAGTAGCATGAGTAGTCGCGAGAGGTCGTTACTGGTTACAAAATATAATCCAAGCGCGCTGAACAAGGCAATAGACGCATTATAAAATGGTCGCGTTTGTGTGTTGTGATTATTATTGTGTTGAATTTCTCTCAACTGTAATGTTTGAAGAATGAAAAAAGTTAGAATGAATGCATGAACCTGTGTTGAAAGGGGGCTACGCCCCCGCGCATGATGGGGTGCATGGTCAAACGTGATAAATTAGTCACGTGACCGCCGCCATTTGAATAAATTGTATGAATATCTCTCATGTGTGATGTTGTAATAGTGATAAAATGTTGTGATGGGTGCATTGATGGTGTGGAACTACCTTCGCTGGATGCTGAGTCGTCCGCCGTTGGACGCGATGCCAAATTCAATGAAGTCATAAAAGGCGTCATCGTCATTTTCAAAATCATATTCTTCTTCAACGGGTTGCGTTGTTTGCGTTGTTTGTGTCGTGGGGGTCTGCATTATGTTGTGCGTGTGTGGTAAGTATTTGAATGATTGATTTGGATCAATTTTTGCAATAAATGGCCAAATTCCAGAAAAAAATTGAAAGCTAATCGGGTGCAGTATACAGTGAATAAACAACAAGCAAGCAATCAACGAATGCCAACAACCGACGTGATACTGCAGCTCAACATGGGGTTCTTGGATGGACACAATGAGAGAAAAATGGATGAAAACGAAGTGCGAAGCCAATACCAGGCATTAATGTGCCACATGTGCAACCTGCTGCCATCATCAGAAGATGTGGACATACAGGACTCGGTTCAACGAATTTGTTTCAAATCGCTGGAAGTGGGCGAATGGACGTCATGCGACTACGGCACATGGTGGTCATTGACCCCACAACCGCCGGTGACCTACAACATGCAGCTGACCGCAACCATTAAGCACAATGCCCCGCTGTCTTTCACAAGCGTCGCAGCCATAATTGAGGCAATCTACGACAGCGGCGCCAACCAGCCGTTCACCCATGAGGAAGACGCCAACTACTTCCTCTACCCCTATCACAGCATCATCTCGGATCTGGACGACGGCATCTGCTGCGGGCAATAAGGCATGTCATGCGGTAAGCATGCGGTAAGAATGTTTAATGTTCCATTAACACTTTTTTTCATTTGCTAATATAAGCCCCAAATCATGTGGCCATTCAGCGCATTCATGCAGCCCAAGGGCATGTTGTCCACGAAAGAGCTCAAAGTGGGTGAAACCTACAAACAACGCAGCCACCGTCATGCCACCGGGTTTGACGCATGTAAAACCTTAACCAGAAAAAAACACTTGCACGATGGAAAATACTACGAATTAACGTTTCACAACGGTAAAAAACGCCGCGGAAAATTTTACAACTTCACGGACAAGCCACTCTTCAAAAAGTGCGCGACGCGTCGTCGTCATCGTTCTGGATGACCCCCCTCATCCAGAAACACCCGATATGTTTGCATCTTATTATACCCATTTCGCACCATGTGTTTCAAGCAGTTCGCAATGAACGTGCGATATGGCTTAGTTGTCAGATGCAGTTTCTGACAAGTAGTAAAGACAAGTCGCAAGTTCAAATCCCACGAATGACACTGCGAAACCAAACAGAAAAACAGTAGTTCCATGCATCCTAAATTCTTAGGGGGTATGGTAAAAATTTCATTCAAGCGCGGGGGTCAAGCAATCATACCATGCCGGTATAGCTCAGCGGCAGAGCGTCTACAACATCGTCGGTCACAACCTTAGACTCCTACGAGTCCGAAAGACTGATGGTTATCGCCTCATAAGCGGAAGGTCACAGGATCGAAACCTGTTGCCGGCATCCTTCACTTCGTCTGCTTTACAGAAGCAGCCCGTCACAGCTAAGCGACGTCAAAACACAGCACTATAGTGTAATTGGCAATACGCGGTTCACCTTGGGTTCCGAAATACAAGATCAAATATTTCACTTCGCCTGCTTTACAGAAGCTGGTCGTCAAGATGGACGTTAAACGAATCAAGAGTGGAGTGAAACTGCTCTAAATCCTCGTCTAGTTAGAGACGTTAAACGTAACATGCCCCCGAGGTCACAGGATCGTAACCTGTCGCCGGTATCTTTCAATTCGGCTGCTTTACAGAAGCAGCCCGTCACAGCTAAGCGACGTCAAAACACAGCAACACACTTCACCGGCATGGCGCAGAGGCAGCGCGCGGGGCTCATAACTCCGAGGTCACAGGATCGAAACCTGTTGCCGGTATCCTTCACTTCGCCAGCTTTGCAGAAGCTGGTCGTCACAGCTAAGCGACGTCAAAACACAGCATCATTATACCGGTGTAGCTCAGCGGAAGAGCGTCTCCAACATCGTCGGTTGCACACTTAGACTCATGTGAGTCCGAAAGACTGATGGTTATCGCCTTATAAGCGGAAGGTCACAGGATCGAAACCTGTCACCGGTATCCTTCACTTCACCAGATTTGCAGAAGCTGGTCGTCACAGCTAAGCGACGTCAAAACACAGCATCATTATACCGGGGTGGCGCAGAGGGAGCGCGCGGGGCTCATAACTCCGAGGTCACAGGATCAAAACCTGTCTCCGGTAACATTTTCAATTCGGCTGCTTTACAGAAGCATCCAGTCGTTGGTCAAGCGACAACAAACTACCCATTTCTTTTATTCATTTTATTATTAATATCTCTCAACTTGACACCTAGCATAATCAACAAATACGTTCAGTTATTTGCATTGATATACAAAACCCCTTGTTTGGTACATCATTCATTATTCATAACATCACCCATTCCTCAGAATGCGACCCATTACTCATAACATCACTCATTCCTCAACATTGCATCAGAGAGAAAATAGGGATTTATAGTGTATTTAGGGTTTAGGGTTTATATTGTATTTAGGGTTTAGGGTTTATAGTGTATTTAGGGTTTAGGGTTTAGGGTTTAGGGTTTAGGGTTCCTCAGTGTAAAAGTTGTAAGGATGTTTATAAAATGTCACACTCATTGTATATATCATATTATCTCCTCACCAATATTCTCACAATGAATGTCAGACCCAGTTTGTTGTTCAAAATAAAACGTGTCAAACCAGTTAATCAACCACCACAACCACAGCAACCACCGCAACCTTATCAACAACAACAAGCACAAGAACAACCACCACAACCGCAACCTTATCAACAACAACAAGCACAAGAACAAGAACAACAACAACCGCAACCTTATCAACAACAACAAGAACAAGAACAAGAACCACAATCACAACCACAAGAACAAGAACCACAACCACAACCACAAGAACAAGAACAACAACTACAAGAACCACAACCACAAGAACAAGAACAAGAACCACAACCACAAGAACAAGAACAAGAACAATCACACCCACAAGAACAAGAACAAGAACCACAACCACAAGAACAAGAACAATCACAAGAACAAGAATCACAAGAACAAGAACAAGAACAATCACAAGAACAAGAAGAACAATCACAAGAACAAGAACAACAAGAACAACAAGAACAACAACAAGAACACCCCCCAATTAATGTGACGTATACCAAGGATGGTGCGCGCATTTACACCGCGCAGCTTAAGATATTCGTGCAGTGAGAAATACAAAAAAAAACAGTAAAATACAAAAAAATTGATCATGCGCCGGCAACATCCGTGCAGTAATTAATGAGAATTAATGTCTACGACCACTACGATCACGACGCAAGTGCCGGGATACTACAAGTGCGGACACTGCGCGCTGCACTTCAAAACCCGATCGCGGTTCCAAGCCCACGAAGCCACGTGCCTGTCCTTGAAACAAATCCGCGCGCGGGCCACGTTTGCCTCGGCCTCGGAGCACGTGACGACGGCGGAGTTGTTTGCGGTTGTGCAGCAGCTGGCGGTGCGACTGGAAGCGGCGGAGCAGGAGCTGAGTGTGCTGCGGCGCCATCAGCAGACGCAGACGCAGACCCAAAAGCCCCCGATTCATGCGGGCAACCTGCTGCAGTGGCTAAACGAAGTGACCGTGCTAAACGAAGTGACCGTGCTAAACGAAGTGACCGCAACAAACGCAACAAACGCAACAAACGCAACAAACGCAACAAACGCAATCACGTTTTCGGAGTGGCTGCCCGCCATTCCTGCCCTGAATCGGGAGCACCTGGAGCTGGTGTTTCAGCACGGCTTCATGGACGGCCTGTGCGCCATTATTGCATTGCGCACCGCGGAGGGGCGCGCGATTCGCGCGTACAACGAAGCTCCGGGGGCGCTGTTTGTGTACGATGGCGCTTGGCGCCGCATGGCGCCCGACGAATTTGAACGGTTCATTAACCGCATGCAGAAGCTGTTAATGAACGAGTTTGTGCGGTGGCAGCAGGAGCACCGGGAGCGGTGGCACGAGCCCGACTTCGCGGAGCGGTACGATGCCAACCTGTTGAAGGTGACGGGCAGCGGGAAGGGGAAGAGCGGCGGCTGCTCCAACCGCGACATGCTGATGACCCGGCTGAAGCCGAAAGTGTACGCGGCCATCAAACGGTCGGCCAATGAATGTATGAATGTATGAATGTATGAATGTATGAATGTATGAATGTATGAATGTATGAATGTATGAATGTATAAATACTTGTTGTTGTTGTTGTTGTGTGGTATGTGTTTTATGTTTTATATTTTTTTGTTTTTTTACATTTTTTTGTTTTTTTTTATTTATTTTTTGTTTCGGTTTCGGTTTCGGTTTAGGCCGGCGCGGCATATGAAATGAGGCAAACCAGCGAATTGGCACAAGCGTAGCGAGCCACAAGTTTGGTGAGCCCGGTCTCCACCGTGTAGCCGTTGTTTGCTAAAAATGCGAAGAGGTCGGGCAAGTCGTCGGGCGTCATGAACGTGGCATCCGCGAATGTGAGGGCGTGAATGCTGGCGCCGTTTGCGCCGCCATTGCTGCGACTGTGAGTGCTAAGCTGGGGAGGGCGGACCGTTTTCACGCGGGCTGTAAGCGGGCCCGCGGGGCGCGCGCTCACGCACAAAATCTTGATGTACTGCTGCTGCCGGGTGTCGTAGAACGGCACCGACAAAACGGAATAACTATGGGTATGGGTATGGGTATGGGTCATGGTGATGATAAATTTGTGTGGGTTATATATTATAAGAGGACCACAATTAAAATACACCAGCCGCAACCCGCACCCCGCAACCCGCACCCCGCATGTCCATCTTCAACAGCGCCAACAACGACAAGTCGTTCAACGGGCCGCAGCCGCATCTGAACTCCAGCGACCGCACGGCGTACCTGAAATCCAAAACCAAATACGCTGCGGCCGTGAATTTAGCGAAGCACGGCGGCGTTCTAACCAAGACGAACGGCGCCCGGTACGTGGGGACCGTGCAAACCACGCGCACCGGGCTAACGAGCGCCTCCAGCTACTCCGACTACATGGACGTTGCGAAGGGCAAGTACTTGCTGACGCCGCCGCCGTCCAGCAATTTGGACATGTCGTTCCAGCCCTCCAGCGCGGACGTGTACTACGGCAACTTTACGGTGACGAACTACGACAACGCCAACGTGTTCCTGACGATGCTGGGGTACCCCCTAAAAACCCAAGGGTACCCGGAGCAGGCGTACTACCCGAACATTCTGGTGCAAGAGAGCGACAGCACGCCGTCGGCGCCCACGCCCAGCATGTTCAACCAATACAACATTGTGGTGGACCCGCAGTTCCAGCTGTTTTACGACTACAAAACGTGCGGGGCGCGCAACTACTTCCAAAACGTGACGATTGACCCGACGCTGGACCTGACGTTCACGCTAACGCTGGACGAAGTCTACTCCCAGCGGCCGGAAATTGAGCAGCAAGCGCAGCGCATCATTAAGGCGGAAGCGCAGCGCTTGCGCGGGTTCCAGTTCCCCGCGCGCATTCACTTTGATCTGGACAACTGCGACTCCAAGGCGAGCATTACGCCGGTTGCGCCGAATGCGCCGGTGATTTCCTTGGACAGCATCACGCCCACGGGCCCGTTCACGGTGACGGTGTCGTGGCTGCAGGACTTTGACGGGGGCAGCCCGATCACGGCGTACCACGTGTACGTGGACGGCGCGCTGGTTGCGACGCTGGATCCGCAGCCGTGCCGGAACACGCACACGCTGACGGACGTGGGGTCCGGCAGCAGCATTTGGGTCACGGCCAGCAACTGCGTGCCGAAGGAGGTGTGGAACCGGACGACCGAGCCGAGCTGCACCACGCTGACGAGCGTGCCCAGCAACGCGCTGGTGATGCCGGTATTCGCCACCGTGACGTGGAGCAGTGGCATGACGGTGCCCAACGAGGTGGCGCAAGCCGTGCATTTGATCATTCCCAGCGGGGTAACCTTGGCGGTTGCAAGCGGGGTGACGATGACCATCCGGGGCAGCGTGACGAACAACGGCACGTTCACCAACGCCGGCGTGATACACGTGTACGGCAGCGTGACGAACAACGGCGCGTTCACCAACACGGGCGGCGGCACCGTGATAAACTACAGCAGCAACAGCGTGTCCAACAACGGGACGCTGACGAACCAGAGCGGGGGCGTGGTTGAGAACAAGGCGGGGGGCGTGATCCGCAACAACGCGGGCGGCACGTTCACCAACCAGGGCACGTTCGCCAACCATGGCACGTTCGCCAACCAGAGCACGTTCAACGGCGCCATTTCGGTGAACGCGCCCGTGCTGGTGCCCGCGCCGTCCCCTATAACCCCCCTGGCGTGGCAGGCGAAGGGATTCATAGAAGGCGCGGCCGCGGGCGACAAGAGCGGGCACAGCGTGAGCGCGTCGCACAACGGAACCATCGTGGCCGTCGGGGCGCCGGGCGCCAACTCGGGCAAGGGGGTCGTGCGGATCTACCAAGTGACCAATAACAACAACGGCACGCAGTGGACCCTCATGGGTTCGCCGATTGAGGGCGTGCGCGAGAACGAAGTCAGCGGCAGCAGCGTGAGCCTGTCTTCGGACGGCGCCATTGTTGCGATCGGGGCGCCAGGCGCCAACTTGCGCAAGGGGGTCACGCGGATCTACGCCCACAGCAGCACGCAGTGGGCGCCCATGGGGTCGCCGATTGATGGCGCGCATGACGGCGGCGAGAGCGGGCACAGCGTGAGCCTGTCGTCGGACGGGCTCACGGTGGCAATCGGGGCGCCGTCCGAGGTAGTTAACGGAGTGCCGAATCACGGGGTAACGCGGATCTACAAATGGACCAACAACTCGGCGTGGACCTTGACCGCAAAGATTGACGGGTACCAGGATGAATACACCGGGTACAGCGTGAGCCTGTCCTCGGACGGGTCCCGAGTTGCCATCGGGGCGCCGGGCGCCAGCTCGGGCAAGGGGGTGACGCGCGTGTATCACCAGGACACCCCGAACTGGACCCTGGTGGGGGGGGCGCCGATACCCGGCGTCGTGGCGAAAGGATACAGCGGATGGAGCGTGAGCCTGTCTTCCAACGGCCTCGCGGTGGCTGTCGGGGCGCCGTATGCCAACTCGCTGAAGGGAGAAACCCGCGTCTTCAACTGGGCGCAAACCCAAAACCGATGGAACCTTTTGCTCAAACCAATTGTCGGGCTGGCCACCGGCGAACAAAACGGGAGCAGCGTGAGCCTGCAGTCGGATCCAAATACCCAGACCCACACCGTGGCCATTTGCGCGCCCGGGGCCAGTTACGTGAAGGACAAATCGCTGATCTACCGCTGGAACGAAAGCGCGCAAACGTGGGTTGCAATGACCAAGCAGCTGTACTCGGGCGAACGGGTCGGCAGCGCGTGCCTGTCTTCCGATGGAAAGACCGCGGTGTTTGGGGCGTCCGGCTTGAATTCCGACCGGGGGATAACGCGAATGTACGCCGCCACCTGACAATCCGCGGCGCCGACGCCTACGCCAACGCCTGTGGCGCCGACGCCCACACCCACGCCAACCCCAATCGCTACGCTTACACCTACGCCTACCGCTACACCTACGCCTACCGCTACGCTTACCCCAACCGCTACGCTTACCCCAACCGCTACACCAACTCCAACACCAACCGCTACGCCTACCCCAACCGCTACGCCTACGCCAACGCCTACGCCTACGCCTACGCCTACGCCTACGCCTACGCCTACGCCTACGCCTACGCCCACACCCACACCCACACCTACGCCTACGCCCACGCCTGCGCCTACGCCAACGCCCACGCCTGCACCCACGCCCACGCCTACGCCCACGCCTACACCCACACCTACGCCTATCATTATAACCCCCTCAACGGCGCCAATCTTCAAAGCGCCAGGCACTACCGGGGGTGACAAAATTACTCTTGGAAACAGAAACGCTTGGAACAGTATATCTACAAATTTAACCGTAGAGTGTTGGTTCCGAGCTGAACCAACGCAACGAACCTATGCTACAATGTTTTCGCGTTGGTATGGTTGGGGAACTCTGGATAGTCACAGGTTAGGTATAACCCAAGCCGGTAAAGTTACGTTTTGGCTTAAGACTTCTGCCGATGTATTTATAGGACTAGAATCTACATCAACGTCGTACAACGATAACATATGGTATCATGTAGCAGGAACATATAGTTCTTCATCCGGAAGAGCAACATTATACATAAACGGTAGGCAGGTAAGTTATGTTATATACTCACCATCCGGATCGTGGCCCAATGAGGAAGCATATCAAGCGAGCAAGAGATTATCAACAAATAACGCAACGCAACTCGTAATTGGAAGTGATGATACGAATGACCGATATTTTCATGGTGCAATATCCGATGTGCGCATATGGAATGTTACGCGTACCGAATCTCAAATTGCATCTAGTTACCAGTATCGTTTAAATGGAAACGAACCCGGACTAGAGGGGTATTGGAAGTTAGACCAAGCCAGCGCAACCGGTTATCCTAATAATGTAACCGGATTTCGGGATGCAACGTCCAATGCGAATAATTCTACGAGCATTCAATTTGCTGCACCATTAACGTGGAACACGACTATAGGATTTGTGCCCACGCCTACTTAACCGCGACCCTATCCACAAGCACCAGCGTGAGCCTGTCTTCCGATGGAACAACCGTTGCAATCGGGGCACCATATGGCAATTCTTATAAAGGAGTAACCCGAATTTACAAATGGAACAACTCAACTTGGATAATGCTAGCGCAGATTGATGGATTAGCCGCGAACGAACAGTTCGGCACCAGTATCAGCCTGTCTTCCAATAATGGAACAACCGTTGCAATCGGGGCGCCGAATGCCAATTCTAGCGCAGGAGCCACGCGCATCTACAAGTACCAATAGTATATCAAAATTATCACATAACAAATGATTGTTAAAAATGAATTTAAAAAATCATTCACGTGTATACCCAACACAAGAACACAAGAACACAAGAACACAAGAACAACAAAATGCCAGACAGACAACAAGCACAGCAGGCACAAGCACAGCCACAATCGCTGATCATTGAGGCGTGGGTGCCCGCGGATTGCGTGCTCACGCCCAGCCTCGTTTTGCACAACTTGGCGCTGCAAGGCATCCCGGTCAAACGTCAAGGCGCGACAATCACCATTGACCGCGGGCACTACGACTGCACGGGCGCCAACTACGCGGTGATTGCGGTGGCGCCTTTACTTTTGAACGGGGCGCCGTGGTCGGTTTGCTGCTCCTTTTTTTCGCACAAGGCCGCGCAGGGCATGGACCCCAGTGCGCTGCAGTCGTGCTGGCTGGGCAATTGCTACGTGCACTGGGGCGCAACCGGGGCGCCGTGCTCGCACTGGCACGAGTCCGGGCACGCGAAGACGTGGAAGCTCATTGAAAGCGAAGCGATAAGCAACGCGAAAAGCGAAGCGATAAGCGAAGCGATAAGCAACGCGAACCAAAGCGAAGCGATAAGCAACGCGAAAAGCGAAGCGAACCAAAGCGAAGCGATAAGCGAAGCGAACCAAAGCGAAGCGATAAGCAACGCGAAAAGCGAAGCACTAAGCGAAGCGATGAGCTCGGTGTCAGTGGAGCCCGTGTGTCAAAATAAAAAAAGCAAAAGCAAAAGCAAAAGCAAGAGCAAACTCAAGCGGAAGCTGGCTGCGTTAAAGGCCGAAGTGGCTGCGTTGTCCCAGCAAGTCCAGGCACAGCATGCTGCCACCCAGCGCGCCAACCAGTGCATGCGGGACTGGGTCAATCTGCAAGTGATTGAGCGGCTCTGCATACTGGAAAAAGCGCAAGCAACCGAAAAAGCGCAAGCAACGTTAACAACGCCAACAACAGCGCCAACAGCGCCAACAACGTTAACAACGTTAACAACGTTAACAACGTTAACAACAGCGCCAACAACGTTAACAACAGCTGACCCCTGCAACCCGTTTGACTTCTACGCAATATACGAGCATTACGACAAACATCATTACTTTGAAGATGTGGTTCCTGCGCCTGTAGACGCAGTAAACATAAACTCATACACGGACGACGACGACGACCCCGACTGGTTCCAGCTAATTCAAATTGAAAAAGTGGATTAGAAATAAGTTTTCAAAAACGCGGGGGGGATGAACGCGTCCAAGTGGGGCTGCGTTGGTACCGCGGCGTCATGGCGATAAGCGGAGCGATAAGCGGAGCGGCTGTCGATGGTTGCGTACACAATCCCCGTGTGTTTGTCGGTGTAGTTGTTGGGCATTTGGACACGCGCGTATTCGTATTCGTATTCGTATTCGCCTATAATATTAGTTATTAATTTATTATTATTTATGTCGGTTTAGGTTGGCTTGAATAAAATCAAAAATTGATTGGGTTGGATTGATTTTATTTTGCAGCAACAATACAATACGCGCATGGCAGTATTATTATCCTTGCAGAACCCGCACGAGCGGGACGCGCGCATCGCGTTTGAGCCCGTGGAGCACAAGTACACCATTGACGGCGACCCGAATATTAGTTATACTTCCGTCACCACGTGGAACCACGGCCACTTCCGCGAGTTTGACGCGGATAACATTATTCGGCGCATGATGGCCTCGCGCAACTGGAAGCAGAGCCCGTACCACGGCATGACCGCCGACGCGATCAAAGCGGCGTGGGACACGAACCGGGACGCGGCCGCCGCGGCGGGGACCGCCATGCACTACAACATTGAGTGCCATTACAACGGCCTGCCCGTGCCCG
>Ga0209770_10000931_pt1 | contig 15385 bp, 10 predicted proteins | sample LauGreSu1BDMLBDD_2_FD_187572 | JGI IMG/M metagenome (GOLD analysis project Ga0209770, IMG submission 187572) | Freshwater lake microbial communities from Lake Michigan, USA - Su13.BD.MLB.DD (SPAdes) (version 2) | ecosystem: Environmental > Aquatic > Freshwater > Lake | place: Lake Michigan, USA...
CGGGTCACATCACGCTCCACGGCCGCGTTGATGTAATTGCTCGGGAAGAACGGACGAATGTCGTTGGTGCTGATGGCCACCAAGAGGTTCGAATAGGTGATACCCGGGGCTCGGTCCGAATTGGACGCATCCAACTGCTGAGCCTTCTTGACGATCTCGTCGAACGTCTTGTTGGGGGTGGAAGACTGTTGCTCGAAGGCCTCGATGAGGTTCTTCGATGTGGGCGGGTAGATCTCGCTGACCGACCAAGCTACGACCAGCAAGATCAGGACGAGTTTCCAGAGGTGACTGCGGTTCATGGGGAAAGTGGATTAAGGGGCTGAGGTGCCGGGAACCACCTCGCCGATGGCGCCCTTGGTGATCTCGAGCTTGGACTCGCCGGAGCGGAGGGTGACGGAGTTGTCTTTGATGCCCACCACGATGCCGACAATGCCGGAAGTGGTGGTCACTTTGTCGCCAGCCTTCAATTCACTGAGCATCTTGGCCTGCTCCTTGGCCCGCTTCTGCTGCGGACGGATGAGCATGACATAGAAGATGACACCAAAGAACACCATCATGCCCATTTGCATGAACATGGCTTTCTTCTGTTCCTCAGGAGATGAGCCTGCAGGCGGACCGCCGAGTGCCAGCATGGCGACGTATGAATTGGAGAACATGTATTGCAAAGTGAAGCCGGGACACTACGGAGGGCCAGAATCTTGGCAAGCGCCTGTTCTATGACCCCACCTAGGGATTTTGCCGGGATTTTGATTCGATGCGGGCTTTCCCTCACCCATCCCTGTGAGCTCGTTCTCGGCTTTCCCAGAAAAAACTGCTGAAGTCTCTCCATGAAACTGTCGGAACTACATCTCGGCCAGCGCGTCATCCATCCCCAACTCGGTGAGGGAGTGGTCAAAGCCATCAACGAATTCGCCGCCGAAATTCTTTTCCTCGAGGGCCGCAAACCGGTCGATCCGGAAGCCAGCGGCCTCGTGCCTGCGGAAGCGCAAGCCACCTTGGCGGGTTTGCCCATGCCGCTCGCAACCCTGATCGCGCAAGTCGTGGATGGAGCCGTGAACCGGTTGGGTATTGAGCGTCCGGATGGAGCGGTTCACGAACTGGCCCCTCGCTGGAAGGCCGGCAAACTGACGTTGCAACCAGCCGACCCTTCCCTTCAACCCAAGGAGGTTGAACTGGAGGCGTTCTTCCACAAGTTGGTGTTGATGCGCAACCAACTGCGGGTTCTGGAGCAAAAGGTAAACTCCAGCGAGACCCTCAGCTCGGCTGAAAAGTTCGACTGGCAGCAATACATCACCCGCTGCTACGGATCGATGACCACCTTCAACCTGCTCTTCAAAGACAAGGAATCGTACTTTTGAGAACGAACACCAAGAGGCGGACCGTGAAAACATCGGTGATCATCAGCCCACTCCATTGAAGGCCCAGCAAAAACAGCGGACAGTATTCCTTTCGGGGTTCAGGGACAGCATCCCCAGACGCTTGGCAACGAGCACGTTACTCGTTCAGGTCGCCTGGATTCTCGCTGGTTGTGGCAAGCCCATTGAGACAGCGCTGCCGGAGCTGCAACCCGGCTTGGCCTACACCAATCAAGTCATCGCCTCGGGACCGATTTCCATTCATGTCGTTCGTGTGGATCGATCGAGGCCCGCTTCCCAACTCCGATCGGTTCATGCAGGCAATGGGGCGTTTGGTTTGGCCAATATTTCGGATCATCTCCGCGGCTTGCCCAAGGTGGTGGGGCGACCCATGGCTGCCATCAATGGCGATTTTTATCAGCGCGAAGGCACTTACGCTGGGGATCCCCGGGGCCTCCAATTGATCGACGGTGTGTTGGTCAGCGCTCCGATGGGAGTTTGCCTTTGGATCGATCGTGCCGGAGAGCCTCACATGGACGACGTCCAGTCGCGATTCCAACTCACTTGGCCGGATGGCTCCAAGGTCACGCTGGGCTTCAACGAAGAATCAGCTCCCAATCGCTTGGTCCTCTTTGCCCCGAGCGCCGGGGCTGCAACCCACACCCGAGGAGGTCGAGAGTGGATTCTCGCCCCCGAGGCATCCGGCACCACTTCTGGCCTTCCAATCGGTGCCCGCATGAAGCTCCGGGTCACAGAAATCCGTGATGGAGGCAATAGCCCCATTCCCACCCATGGTTTCGTCCTCTCGGCTGGCCCGGCCCTCGTCCGTCGCCTCCCCACCGTCAACACCCAACAAGTTGTTGAAGTCGATTTATCCACGAGCGTGCCCATGAACGATGCCGTGAGCGGGATTGGTGGCGGGCCCATGTTGGTGCGAAACCACCGTGCCGTCCGAATCGAGATCCCGGATGACGACGCCTATCAATTCAAGTCCATGAAGGAGCGACACCCCCGCTCGGCCGTTGGCTGGAACCGTGAGCACTATTTCTTGGTCACGGTCGACGGCCGGCAAAAGGAATCGGTCGGAATGACCCTCGAGGAACTCGGAAAGCATCTGGCCGCCATCGGCTGCAGCGAGGCCATGAATCTGGATGGAGGCGGGTCTGCGACTTTGTGGGCAGACGGTCGAATCCGCAATCACCCCAGCGATGGCAGTGAGCGCCCGATCGCCAATGCGCTGGTGGTTGTTCGACCCGAAAACCTGGCACCGTGAGTCCGCATTGGAACATACCGATCGTCCGCCACCTGTTCACCATTGGCACCCTCGTCTCTTGGTTCCTGACAGCCTTGGAGGTCGAAAGTTCCGATCTCTTCGATGCCGCGACTCCGTTGCACCGCATTGAAATCCATCTCGACGAAAACCCGCTGGAATCGCTGCGCAAGGCCCCTCGAACCGATGTCGTAGCCCGAGCTCAGGTCAACGGCTATCCCGTGGTGGAACTGAGCCTTCATCTCAAGGGAGCCACCGGCAGTTTCCGCCCGATCGACGATCGCCCTTCCTTCACGCTCTCCACCTCGAAGCGTTCCGGATCCGAGCGCATTCTGGGGACCACCAAACTGCATCTCAACAATGGCGTGGAGGACTCCAGCCGATGGCGGGAAATCCTCGGCCGTGAGATGTTGAGCACACTCGGGATTCCAACAACCTCAGCCACCCATGCCCGGGTGTTGCTCAATGGTCGGGATCTCGGCCTTTATGTGCTCATCGAAGGATTCACCCCCGATTGGATTCAGCGGTCCTTTGCTGGGAAAGGAGGGGCCCTCTTCGAACCCGTTGCCAAAACCAACGGTCCACCCGACTTCCGGCGAGTCACGTCCTACGGGCAAAAATCCGCCTCCCGATTGCCTCGACCGTTTCTGGCAGCGCCATCCCTGCCAGTGACGAACCGCTGGAACTCCACTGGGGTCTGCATTAACGAATCATCGCTCATCGACTTTGTCGCAGCGGAGGTGCTGCTGGCGCATGCCGATGGATACAGCCTGGCTCACAACAACTACCGCATCTGGCTTCCATCGGATGGCAGCGGACTGCAGTGGATTCCTCAAGGACTCGATCGACTGTTCACGGCCCCCGAACTTCCGTGGCCTCCCGCCATGGCCGGACCGATTGCAGAAGCGGTTATGGCCCGCCCGGACGGAGCGAGGCAGGTGTTCGAACAGATCCAGGCTTTCCGAGGTCGATTGCCCGATCCCTCCACGGTGAAAGCTCATCTCGAGCAACGCATGGAACGACTGCGCCCGAACCTGAGTCGGACCGAATGGCAGGAGGTACGAGTCGGCACCGACGAGCTGATGGATGACTGGAGGCGACGATGGAAGGTTCTGGACCTCCAAAAACAATCCGCGAAGCCCATGTTCATCCCACTGGGTTCTGAAACCCTTTTATCCGGCTGGAGACCCGATCCCACTGCGATGAACGCCGAGTTGTCGGAAGGGAAAAATCCAGAGGGCGGATCCCAACTCCGGATCCGTGCCACAGAGGCATCATTGGCCGGATGGACATGGACGGGCACCTTGCTGCCGGGACGCTACCGGCTCGAAGCCTGGGTCCGACTCGATCATTTTGAACCCCTGCCCTTTGGCGAGACCGGGGGTGTTTTCATCCAGAAGGCCGGCCAAGCCTCCAAGGAATGGCTTCATTCTGAATCACCGACGGGAAAGCCGCTCCGCCTCGAATTCAACGTCGAATCCTCGTCGACAACCACCCGGCTTCGCATCGCCTTCCGCGGGCGCCGTGGCATCGTCGATTTGGATACGAAAGCCCTCCGGATCCGTCGGATTGGGTGATTGCCGAAAGGAATCCGACGCTTCCATCATCCACCCGTATCACCCCCCATTTGCTGAGACCCGAGATGTCTGCTAGTTACAAATGTAACTGTGTCGGTTAAAGTCCTATCTGAAACCATGAAATTTCCCCGAGGACAGCGTGCCTTCACGCTCATCGAATTGCTGGTGGTGATCGCCATCATCGCGATCCTCGCTTCGATGCTACTTCCGGCGTTGGGCATGGCGAAGGCGCGTGCCAAGAACATCGCCTGCCTCAACAATCTCAAGACCGTCGGGCTCGGTTTGAGATTGTGGGCCAACGACAATCGGGATCGGTACCCCTGGCAGTTAGGTGTGACCAATGGAGGAACGGCCGGTTCCGAGGACTGGGCCGATCACTTTCGGGCCTGCTCCAATGAACTCTCCAACCCGAGCGTTCTGGTGTGTCCGGCCGAAAAAATACCAAGACCGGGGACCAACTGGGTGAATCTCGATGGTTTCGCCAATGTGAGCTACTTCGTCGGTCTGAAAGCCGAGGAACTCAAACCGCAGACCATGATTTCCGGTGACGCCAACGTCACCGGGGGTGGCGGCGGTTTTGATCCTCAATGGAGCCGGTTTCTTGGAGCTTCGATCGACGCTGCATGGGACAAGACACTGCATGTCCGAGCCGGCAATCTGGCGATGACCGACGGCAGTGTCCAAGCAACCAAAACGGCTGCACTCCGATCGGCCATCAATCAAGCCCTCGCCAGCGGTCTGACCAACGTGGTGTTTTCCAAACCTCGCGGCGTTCTCTGACGCTCCTCCCACGAGCCATGCGCGATCATCTCGGCATCCAAGCCCTCGCCATCGGCACCTGTGCCATCAGTGTCGTGATTACGTCATGGGCCCTGGGTTGGATCGACGCCCCTCCGCGACCGAGTGGGACGCTGCACCAGCAAATCGGACAAGCGCTGGCCCAAGAGGCTTTGGCCCATGCTGGATCAGGCGGTCGGGTGGTGGTCTTCGCCCGTGACACTTCGGAGTTCGAGCAACCCGCGACGGACATGGCACTCCGGAGTTTCACGACCGAGATGCAAAAGGCCGGACACCCTGTCACCGACTTGCGACTCGTGGCAGAAGACCCCCTTCGCCCCATCCACGTCCCAGAAGGCGACTTGTTCGATGTCCTGCGAAAATCCAACAAAGGCGACGTCGTGGTCTCGCTCATGGGGCCGGTACTTTTGGCTGAAGATCAGAGGCTCGCCTTGGGAACCCCAAAAGCCGCGGTCATCGCTTTTTGCCCAGGCTCATCCGCGGAAGTCCTGGATCCCGCTCAACTGGCCTCGATGGGCCTGCTCCATGGCGGCGTGCTGGCCCTGCCGCCCAGCAACGATCCGAAACAATCCGCCAAAACCCCAGACCGCTTCGAAGCTCTTTATCACCGGATGGATTCCAAGGCCCTCATTCAAAAACCCAAAACACAGGGGAGACCATGAGGGTGCGTTTTCTTTCGTTTTCCAGAAACCACACGGGATTCACCCGGACCGATTTGCTCGTGAGCATCGCTCTGGTGAGCCTGCTCCTCCCGCTGGTCTGGACGCCGATCACCGTGTCGCGTTCGCGGGCACGTCTTGAACGGTGCCGGGCCAACCTGAACAGCGTCAGCCGCGCCTGCCTCCAATTCGCCGCCGATCACGGCCAAACGCTGCCGGGCCCCGTGGAGGCTCCCGGGGAATTTCAATGGTGGTACAAGGAGCAGGTGAAATCCTACCTCGGAATCCAAGGAGCCTCGGCTGCCACCGACTCGACTTTCGCCTGCCCCGACGACCGCGGCTATACAGACCCCAAACCCTTCCACCAGTCCGAGCGTTTCGATTTCTCCAGCTACCCGTTCAATGGAGTCCTGCTGCTCGGCGCACCCAATATCGCCGGCTGGCGCCTGCCGGAGATTCGCCAACCCGACCGAACGCTTCTGGTCATGGAATGGACGGCGCATGGCCCGCTTTCCTGGCACCGCAGCCGAACCGGCAAACGAAACGCCCCGTTTTACAATGACGCTGAGAGTGTCGTTGGTTTCGTCGATGGCCATGTGGACTTGGTGAAGATCTATCACGACGGCTACAACGCGGCCTACACGCGGGATCCCATCCCGGGCTACCGATACCGCTACAGTGGTCGTTGACCCCTCGATTCTCACTCCATGATTCCGAACCCCTACGATTGGTTCTTCCGCTTAGGACGCCTGATTTTTTCAATCCTCATTTGCTTCATGCCGTGGGTCTCCGCGGCTCCGGTCACCACAGGCTGGATCCCGCTTTTCAAAGGGGTGGAATACATGACGGGCACCAACACCGAATCGTCGGGCGACTTCAACAGCCTCATGGTGGCCCACCTGATTCGAGTGGATCTCTCGGATCCTGACATCCGGTTGCTTCCGACACCTCAGATCACCAATTATCTGGCCAATTCTCGCGAAACCTCCGGCCAGACAGTGAGCCGATTTGTCAAAACGCACGGTCTGCAGTTGGGCGTGAATGCCAACTTCTTTTCCCCCACCGACTACTACATGCCCGAGGGAACACCCATGCAACTCAGTGGGTTGGCCATCAGTGACGGGTCACTCGTCTCGGTGGCCAATGCCACCTATTCCGCCTGCGTCCTGTTCGATGCGAATCGGACAGCGCGCATCATCGAAGACAACTGGCCGGCCGGCCCCACCAACGGCGTGCTCCACGCTCTCGCCGGCGACTACCCGTTGGTGGTCAACGGGGTCAATATCTCCCGGCGCTACTTCAATACCCCTGGCGGGGTCCATGAGCAGCATCCTCGAACGGCTTTCGGCGTCTCCCAAGATGGCAAGACCTTCTACATCGTCTGCATTGACGGCCGCCAGGACCACAGCGTGGGCGCCTTCGATTATGAGACGGCCGCTTGGATGCTGTTGGCCGGGGCCTACAACGCCGTCAACATGGACGGTGGTGGCTCCACCACCCTGGTGATGGAAGACAGCATCGGCGAACCCCTGCGACTCAATGCCTCCAGTGCCGTTGCCGATTCCGGAAAAGAACGCACCGTCGGCAGCCATCTCGGCATCTTCGCCAAACCCATCCCGGGTTTCATCAATGACCTGAAGGTGGTTCCCTCCGACGATGGCGCCACCCTTTCGTGGACCACCCTCACGGACGCCACTGCGTCGGTGGAACTGGGCACCTCCAACCCACCCGACCCCGTGACCCGCTTCACAGGAAGCTCAGGCACGACACATACGGTCCAAATCACCGGCCTGACACCGGGTATCGGCTACTATTTTCAAGCGGTTTCCGTCGCCGATGGCACCCGACATGAAACTCCCATCAAATTCTTCCGGACCACGCGAACCGTGATATCCACCGAGGTGGTCCTCCTCAACGCGGAATGGCGGTACACCACCGCCAACCTCTACAACACGGCTTGGACAACCACCGACTATGTCGACACCGGTTGGAAAGGACCTGGAGCTGCGCTGCTCTGGGCCAATGCCAGTGCGGCCGGTTCCACACTCGATCCGAATCTTTTGGGGGAGCGCATGCCCAACAATCCGTCGACTGGTTTCCCCTACACCACCTACTCCTTTCGAACCCGCTTCAAAGCTGCCGACGTGTCCGCCGGAGCCACCCTTTCGGTGTCGGCCTACATTGACGACGGAGCGGTTTTTTATCTCAACGGCCGCGAGATCCATCGAATCCGAATGCCCGCCGCGCCGGCAGAAATCCTGAATGCTACCTTGGCAACCGGCACCCCCTGCAATGGCAATGCCGATTGCACCGATGACTTCATCGTTCCTGTGGATGGTATCCTCCGGGCTGGGGACAACGTACTGGCCGTCGAGGTTCACAATTCCAGTGCCCGGAGCTCGGACATCACCCTTGGGGCAACGGTCACGCTGGAAGTTCCCGCCTCGCGGCCTCCGGCCATCACCATCCATCGGGATAACGGCCTCATGACCCTCGATTGGGTCGGCACAGGATTTCTGCTGCAACAAGCAGACACTCCCTCCGGCCCATGGACCTCTGTGGCGGGTGCGACACAAACGGCTCCCTTGCGCATCCAGGATGCGGCCACCACTCGATACTACCGGCTGTCACGATAACATCACCTGCACCCAGTAGGTGTTGTCAGAATCCACGTTTCCGAGATCAGATGCCTATTGCCAGTTGAATTTGGAAAACAGGCCCGAGATAAGGGAAACAATCTTCAGAATCAGTGACCCTTCGGCGCTCGATTTGTTATCGAACCGGCATTGCCTGAATAACATTTTGTTTACCTAGCTGGACAACTGCAAAAGATGTCAGCAGTTTAGTGTCGTCAAAATTGGTAACGAGTGACCGTCGGCTGTCCAGCATGTCCAGCAGAAGGCTAGCGGGTTCGACGGATGCTTTTTCAAAATGGAAGAACCCACAAAACCGATGGCGCGGGTGCAGTTCTGGGGAACACGTGGATCGCTGGCTAGGCCAGGGAAAACCACACTTCGCTACGGTGGCAACACCTCCTGTGTCCAAATCACTTCCCCGAATGGCTCACTGGTGATCTTGGATTGCGGCACCGGAGCCCACGACTTGGGCCGGCATTTATTGGGTGAAACCCAAGGACCTCAGCGAGGCAGCATCTTGTTCAGCCACACGCATTGGGATCACATCCAGGGATTCCCCTTCTTCGCTCCACTGTTTGTGCGCGGATGGCAGTGGGATATTTATGGTCCCGCGGGCCTGGGGCGATCGCTCCGACAAGCCCTGTCAGGGCAAATGGAAAACACCTATTTCCCGGTCACACTCGATGACATGGGGTCTTCCATCCGTTTTCACGATTTGGTCGAGGGCAGCCTTGAAATTGACGATATCCGCATCACTACTCGGTACTTGAACCACCCCTCCCTGACCCTTGGCTATCGGTTGGAAATGGGGCGCGCTTCGGTGGTCTATGCTTGTGACCACGAACCGTACTCACGAATCGAAGGAGATGCCTCGGTGCATCAACTCGACCGACGACATGCCCAATTTCTGGCCGGGGCTGATCTGGTTATCCATGATGCCCAATTCACAGACAGCGAGTATGTCCAACGCAAGGGCTGGGGTCATAGTCCGGTCGAATACGTTTCCGAAATGTGCCAACGCGCCGGGGTCCGACGGATGGCCCTCTCGCATCACGATCCCGGACGAACCGACGATGAACTCGACCGGATCGTGGAGACCGTGCAGGGCGACTTGACCAAAAACGGGTCCACCATGCAGGTCTTCGCTGCGGCCGATGGTCAAGTGGTGGAACTCGATGCAGCAACCGGCGCGATCCCGGAAGCCAAGAGTGGAACATTCTCAGCGCACACGCGTCTCGTTCCGGCCTTGAAGGAAGCCAACGTCCTCATTGGCGTGTCTGATCCAAAACTGGCGATGCTTCTCGCGGAGGCAGCCCTTGGCGAAGCGCTTCAAGTCGATCACACCTCCGATATCATTGCTGCAGAGAAGATGGCGACAGCCAAACCACCGGCTTTGCTCGTATTGGAGGACAATCCGCCCTCAATGGATGGATGGAGTGTTTGTCGCCGGTTGCGATCGTCGGGCGATTTGCGCCTCAAAGACTTGCCCATTGTCTTGGTGGGCGATCGCGAACGAAGCAGCACTGAACCCACTGACGGCGCCACGCACTGGTTGATCGCACCGTTTTCCAGCCAATACGCGAGGGCACAAATACAAGCTTGGCTCCTGCGTTCGGCCAGTCGTTGGGTTCGCGCTGCTCAGCCTGCGGACGAGGAACAACGACTGGCAGTGTTGCATGGCCTGTCCATTCTGGACACCCAACCCGAAGAACGGTTCGACCGCATCACACGCCTGGCCGCAGAAATCGCTGAGGTCCCGATCGCTCTCGTGTCTCTGGTGGACCAGAACCGGCAGTGGTTCAAATCTTCGGTGGGCTTGGACGCGAAGGAAACTTCGCGCGAGGTCTCCTTTTGTGCCCACTCTGTCACCAGTGGCGCGCCCTTGATTGTGCAGGACACGTTGTCGGATGAGCGGTTCGCAGAAAACCCGCTGGTCGTCGGCGGACCCCGGATTCGCTTCTACGCAGGCTTTCCACTTTTCCATTCCAGCGGCAGTTGCATGGGCACGCTCTGCTTGATCGACTCCCGACCCCGTCACTTTTCCGATTCGACCATCCAGCAGTTTGTACATCTCACAGGTCTGGTCCAACAGGAGCTCAATTCCGAATGCAAAACAGCACCGATTGACGCCCTTGGCAGCGAATAAAACCTGATGTCGGCGGATCCCTTAAAACGCCATTCCGGCGCCAAAAACCGCCCCAGCATAACCGCGGCTGAAGGAACTGCCTCGACGAGGCTTGCCATTATTGGGTTTCTACCAAGACTCCTCAGCTACAGTTACCCACCCCTCTCCGACGACATGCACCTAGCGACACTCGACTGGATCATCATCGCCGCCACGTTCGTTTTGTATCTCGCCATCGGTCTCTTTGTCGGGAAATCAGCCGGCAAAGACTACGAGAGCTACTTTCTCAGCGGTCGCACCATGCCTTGGTGGTTGTTGGGGACTTCCATGGTGGCCACTACGTTCGCCACCGATACCCCGAACCTCGTCGCCGGTATCGTGCGCCGGGATGGCGTCTTCGGGAATTGGGTCTGGTGGGCCCTGCTGCTGACCGGAACCACCACGGTATTTCTCTTCGCGAAGCTCTGGCGTCGAAGCGGCATGATGACGGACATCGAATTCTATGAACTCCGCTATTCCGGCCGCCCTGCGGCATTCCTTCGGGGTTTCCGGGCCGTGTACCTGGGAGTCTTCTTCAACATCCTGGTGATGGCGAACGTATCGCTGGCCGCGATCAAGATTGGGGGCGTCATGTTCGGTCTGGATCCTGTAAAAACCATCGCGGTCGCTTCGGTGGTGACCGTCGCCTACAGCATGATCGGGGGGCTTACGGGCGTGCTGCTCACCGACTTGGTCCAGTTCATCATCGCCATGGTCGGAGCCATCTGGGCGGCCGTCCATGTGGTCGGACTCCCTCAGATTGGCGGTCTGGGCAAGCTGTTGGCCGATCCCCGAGTTCAGGCGAAGATGGACGTGGTGCCCAATTTTGCCACGACACCGCATGATGTCGTCATGGCGGTGTTCCTGATACCTCTCTTGGTCACTTGGTGGAGCATCTACTATCCGGGTGCCGAACCCGGTGGCGGCGGCTACGTGGCTCAGCGACTTCTTGCTGCCAAGAATGAGAAGCACGCCTTGGGCGCCTGCCTGTTCTTCAACGTCATGCACTACGCCCTCCGCCCCTGGCCGTGGATCCTGGTGGCTCTGGCCTCCTTGGTGGTGTTTCCCGATGTTGCCTCGCTGCAGGCACAATTCCCGCACCTGGATCCCAAAATTGTGCAGGACGATCTGGCCTACCCGGCCATGCTGACCTTCCTGCCCCAAGGTCTGATGGGCATCATGGTCGCTTCGTTGGCGGCCGCCTACATGAGCACCATGTCCACGCAGGTGAACTACGGTTCCTCGATTGTGGTCAGCGATCTCTATCTTCGCTTCGTCAATCCCAAGGCCAGCGATTCCCAACAGGTGTGGCTGGGTCGCATCGTCACCGTCGTGCTCATGTTCGCCTCCTGCTGGTTGGCACTCCAGATGAAGGACGCCCTGTCGAACTTTAATTTGATGATGCAAGTCGGCGCGGGAACCGGCCTGGTTCTGATCCTCCGGTGGTTCTGGTGGCGCATCAATGCCGCCTCGGAAATCGCAGCCATGACCCTCTCCTTCGGCATGGCCTTGTTCTGGCACTATTCCAGCGTGGGCCGGGATATTCCGGCTTGGAAGCAAATGGTCATCGGAGTCGCGGTCACCACCGCGGGTTCATTGGTGGTAGCGCTACTCACCGGCCCCACAGAAACCGAGAAGCTCCGCGAGTTTTACTCTCGAGTCCAACCCGGCGGATCGGGCTGGAAACCGGTTCTGGACCGGGCTGGCCATGAGCGGGTGCAAATTCAAGATACTAAGCTCGGCACCGAATCCGATTTGGGCATTGGCATCGTCTGTTCGATCCTCGCTTCCATTGGCATTTGGGCGCTGATCTTCGCCGGAGGCTGGGCCATCTACGGTCGATGGACACAAGCCGGTATCGCCTTCGCCGTGACTTTGGTCTGCGCTGCGTTCCTCCCGTTCTGCATCGCGCGATTGCGCATTCGGGACTGACCCGGACAGGGAACAACGGGCAACCGTTCATTCACCTAGGCCATTTCCCTACTGGACTCGTCGTATGATGACGACGATCTAACGTTGCCGCGAGACCACAGAGGCCACCATGATCGGGGCGCTGTGGACACTGAATTGGTTCAGTGCATGGCAACCCAAACCCATGGCCGGACTTTCCATGTCGCCCCTTCCGGGCACCCGTGTCGTTCGACACGCCGGAGACACGCTGACGTTCATCTTGACCGCACCCGATGGTCACATCGGTGAGGGGTGGCAGGCACGACTCCGCACCAACGTCGGCCGGGCGGAACGGGTCCGCGAGGAAATCCTCCAATCGCACTTTGAGAAACTGCCTCTGGCCGGCGCGGCCTGGCGTGACTTGCCCCTGCAACCCACGGCCGACGGGCAGTGGTCCATCACTCTGTCCCTGACCGAAGTGGGGTATTTCAAGGCCAAGGCCTACGCCATTGATCCAAAGGGTTTCCAGCATTGGCCCGATGGCGCCGACGTGGGTATCAGCATCCATCCGTCGTGGACCCGGACAGCCAATACCGTCTACTGCGCCTTCCCACGCATGTTCGGCGAGTGGTCCAAACACCGCATCACCACCGCGGAAGACCACCATACACCCATTCTCAAAGCGTTGGATCAGGAGGGTTTCACTGTGATCCCCCCCAGCGGAACCCTGAGGTCGCTGATCACTGAACTGCCCCACATTATCGACCGCCTCGGCTGCCGGATTCTCCACCTTCTGCCGGTGAGTCCGACTCCGACCACCTTCGCCCGTTTCGGTCGCTTCGGTTCTCCCTACGCACTCCAACACCTCACCCAAATCGATCCGGCCCTCATCGAGTTCGATCGGCGCACCACAGGCGTCGACCAGTTTCGGGAGTTGGCGGTGGAAATCCATTCGCGCGGAGCCAAGCTGATGCTGGATCTGGTCATCAACCACACCGGTTGGGGCAGCGCCGAATGGGAAGAACATCCGGAGTGGTTCATCCGCAAACCCAATGGCGAATTCGAGTGCCCCGGAGCTTGGAACGTGGTCTGGGAAGATCTGGTCGAGATGGATCAGGGGCACGTGGCCCTCTGGGATTATTTGGCCGACGCGTTTCTCATCTGGTGCCAACGGGGAGTCGATGGCTTCCGCTGCGACGCCGGCTACAAAATCCCTCCGCATGTCTGGCAGTTCATCACTGCGAAGGTGCGTCGGGAATTTCCAGATACCGTGTTTCTCTTGGAGGGATTGGGTGGGCCTTGGGATGCCACGGAAGCCTGCTTGGCGGAAGGGGGAATGCAATGGGCCTACAGCGAGCTCTTCCAGAACCACGGCTCCTTGGGAATCAGCGGGTATCTGGACCATCACCTCCGGGCCAGCAGTCGTTCGGGCACCCTGATCCACTACAGCGAGACCCATGACAATTCGCGTTTGGCCGCCAATGGAGGCGTGCCGGGCCAACCGGCCACCCCAGAAGGCCGCCGGTGGTCCCTCTTCCGAAATCGGCTGGCCGCGTTGACCTCCATCCAAGGTGGATACGGTTTCACCAACGGAGTGGAATGGTGTGCCACCGAACAAATCAACGTCCACAGCAGCCGCGGGTTGGCTTGGGGTTCTCCCGATTCCATCGTGGCTGAATTGTCGGCCCTCAATCGCCTGATCAGCAATCATCCCTGCTTCTTCGATGGGGCGTTGCTGCAACGTCTGAGTGAGCCTCAATCCGCCGTTTATGCTCTGAGGCGTGACTCCGCTGAAGGCCTCGACCAAGTCCTCGTGCTGGCCAACACGGAATTCGAGGAAGAGCGATCCATCGAATTGGCGCGGTCCGTCTGGGAAGAGTTGGGCCAGCCGAACATTGACCTGATGGGTTACTCGCCAGCTCCGAAGTGGCAATCGGTGCCATCTACCCCAGGGTCCGCTGACCAGCGAATCCGGATCACACTGGCTCCCGGGGCAACCCACTGCCTGACAAAATCCGTCACTCCGGTCGGGTTGTCTGGCGATTCCTATCGAGATGCCCGCCGCCGTGCCGACTGGGCTGCCCATTGCGAAGGGAGGGTCACCCGCGGGCAACCGAGATTGCCGATCGATTGGAAACACTGCGCCGATTGGGTCGCCCGTGATCCCGAAGGGTATTTGGCAGCCATGCTTTGCGATACCCCCACTCAGGAAGGCGGTTCTGGAGCGTATCGCCCTGTCATCGTCTGGAAACTGAGCGACCAGACACGCATCACCCTCGTCCCTATCGGACACTGGGTGCTCATCCGAGACACCCACCGCTTCCGCGTGCGAGCCAGTTTGGTGGAGGGTGGGCTTGGATTTCATGAGGAGTCCATCCCCACACTCGAGGACCACATTGCGGTCATCCCCCCTCGGAGCAGACGAGGCGACGTGGTTTTGGAACTCGAGCGCTATGCCCCGACCGATCCCAAGATCAGCGCCACCCTACGGTATCTGGATTCAACCCCGGCTGAACTGCCGTCCATTCCTCCGGATCCGGAGAATTCCACGGTCTTATTGACCAATGGTCGGGGCGGCATGGCCCGGATTTGTCTGGATCTGGGACGCATCCATTCCAAATACGACTGTGTCCTCGGCGCGAATCTCCACCCGGAGGTGCCGGTGGATCGGCACGTGATGGCCAAGCGCATCCGTGCCTGGGTCAATGCCGATGGCTTCATCTCGCCACTCGACGCATCCAATCTGGTCAATGTGGAGACCACTGCACCCACCCACTGGCGTTTCATCGCCAATGCCGGCGATGGTCGCAGTGTAGAAATCCGCGTGGTGGCTGACATGCTGGACGGCAAGAACACCACCGTCTTTCAGTTCGATCGCCCCACCTCGGCCGGTCACGATTCACGACTCGGAAAGCCTCTGCCTTCGACATGCGATGTGCGACTGGTGGTCCGGGTCGATCTGGAAGACCGCAACTTTCATTGGGAAACCCATCTCAGTCCTGAAACCGAAGGACATTTTCTTCGCTCTACAACGAG
>Ga0209770_10000932_pt1 | contig 15374 bp, 8 predicted proteins | sample LauGreSu1BDMLBDD_2_FD_187572 | JGI IMG/M metagenome (GOLD analysis project Ga0209770, IMG submission 187572) | Freshwater lake microbial communities from Lake Michigan, USA - Su13.BD.MLB.DD (SPAdes) (version 2) | ecosystem: Environmental > Aquatic > Freshwater > Lake | place: Lake Michigan, USA...
TGCGCTCATCCATCCCCAATGGGTGTTGTCGGCGGCACATTGCGTCGAAGATATGTCGGCCTCCTCGCTCGATGTGCTGGTCGGCGGCTATGACTTGCGGTCGTCCAGCGATGGCACCCGGGTCTCAGTTTCTCAGATCGTCATCCACCCCCGCTTCAGCACGGTGAAGGGTGCCTTGGTCAACGACGTTGCCTTGCTCAAGCTCTCCCAACCGCTCACCGGAGTACCGGTGCTGTCGCTGGTGGACGCCGTCAGCCAAGTCGCGCCCGGAACCCCGGTGAAGGGCATGGGCTGGGGCACCACCTCGGAGGGCGGCCGGCAGTCGCCGATCTTGTTGGAGGTGGATATGAACCTCGTCAGCCTGACCGAGGCTTCCGAGGTTTACCCCGGTTTGTCGGAAGTCCACCTCGCGGCGGGTGTTCCAGGTGGCGGCCGCGACACGTGCCAGGGTGACAGTGGTGGGCCGCTGGTGGTCTCCGATGGTCGGGGCGGTTGGCGACACGCCGGCACGGTGAGTTTTGGAGACGGTTGCGGTCGCGATGGCACCCCGGGTATTTACGGCAACACGATCAACTACCGGTCGTGGATCCAGCAGCAAATCGGCACCTCGGTCTCGGTGGCCACCGATGATCATGGCAACACCGCTGCCAAGGCGACTGCGGTCGCATGGAACGCACCCACGCGCGGCATTTTGGAAACCACCACCGATCAGGATTGGTTCCGACTCGAAGCGAGCGGTTCCGGCACGGTGAATCTGAGCAGTTCGGGCACCAACGATGTCCAAGGCACCTTGGTCAACACCTCAGGAAAAATCCTCGCCCAAGACAACAACGGCGCCGGGGCTTCGAATTTCCTCATCCTGACGAATGTCGCCGCGGGCACCTACTACCTGAAGGTGACGGGCACGGGTTCATCGAAGGGCGCCTACACGGTCCTGGCCAAATGGACAGCCGCACCGGTGGTGACCGGAGCTCCGGAGATCGGGTTGGTGGGTTTGGATTCAACACCCATCACTGACGGGGCATTGATAGCCAAAACCGCGGATGGCACCGACTTCGGGGAGGTCGATCTGAGTAACGGCTCCCGCTCAACCTCCTTTTCTGTTCGCAACACCGGAAAGGCGACGCTCACCCTGGGGGCTGTGAGGCTCAGCGGTTCGGGCGCGGCTCAATTCCGCGTCACCACTCAGGTGCCCTCCACGGTGGCTGCAGGTCGTTCGGCGGCATTTCAGATCACTTACGATCCGACGACCGTAGGGCGCCACCAAGCTTCGGTCAGCCTCTCCAACAATGATGCCGACGAGTCTCCGTATGATTTCGTCATCGTCGGCTTCGGCACATCTCCCACCGATGACGTGGGGAACACCCCGGCAACGGCCACGCGCGTGGCGGTGCCTTCGACCACCCCGGCCCGACTCGACGTCGCCCAGGATCAAGACGTCTTCCGATTCGTTTTATCCCAGGCCGCCACCGTATCCCTGACCAGCACGGGATCGCTGGATACCCGTGGAACCTTGTGGGATGCCGTTGGCCAGACGGTGGCTGAAGACGACGACTTGGGCGTCGGCACCAACTTCCGCATTCGCCGCAAATTGTTGGCGGGGACTTACTACATCATGGTTCGAGGCTCCTCCGGCTCCGAGACGGGCGCCTACGGACTCCAGATCACCCAGTCATTCTGAGTGTCACACCGACCGCTGAGCCGCGAACACCATGAGCTCCACCAAAACTATTCTTATTCTGCTAGGTCTCATCGTGGGACTGAACCTCGGGTTGCGCTATGGTTGGGGTCCTCTGGCTGGGTCCGATCGGTCGGATCCGAAGGAGGGGTCTGAATGGGTCGATGAGGTGAGTTCGGAGGTTGCAATCGCAAGCGATCCCTTCGATTCGGCCACCGCATCGGCTCCGGCAAATCAGGGGTCCGATGCGCATGGCCGGAGCCACAACTTCCGCCGGAGGCCCGTTCCGATTTCTGGGCCTCCGCCTGCCGGGTCAGTGATGGATCCGGAATCGCAGGATTTGCCATCTCTGGTTCAGGGCCTCGAAGCGGCTTCCACGCCCGAGGAACAAGGCCAGTGGGCCGACCGCATCGCCGCCTCGGGCGGACAGGCCGCCGTTGAAGCCCTGATCCAAGCCGTGACTCGAGCCAGTCTCGATCGCAGATCTCCTGAAGAATCGGAGGCCCTCCGAGAGGCTTTTAAAGGATTCTCCACCGAAGACGACATGGCGGCTCTGGTGATGAGCCTTGGGCAAACCCAAGACATCGACCTTATCGAGGCGGTGGTGGAGACCCTGGCCCGCGGGGCTCGCTCTTCCACGGTCAAGCAATTGGTCCAGCTTCACGACGAGGCGTCCACGCTTCCGTCGACCCGGGCCGTGCTGGGCTGGGCCATCGAGCGCATCCGAAATCCGGAGGCCTCGGAAGCCCTAGCTCGGTTAGTGCACACTGCGGAAAGGTCCGAGTTGGCTCATCCCGGAATCATTGCGCTATCGTCGCTCCAATCGCAGGCGAACGGGGAGCCTGCCCCCCTTTAGCGAGTGGATTCGCCCGAATTCAATTCAGCCTCCGTCAACACGATGCGGCGCACGACCGTACGCTCGTCGCTCGTATAAAGGACGTGAATTTTTCCATCGCGAGTCTGGAGGGCGGTGGGATAGCCGAAGTCGCCCGTCGGATTGGTTTCCAAGTCGAGGCGTCGGGAAAAAGTCTTCGCGCCATCCACTGACAAGGCGGCCGTCAGAGGGGTTCGGTTCGTGAAGCTGTGGTTGTAGACCAGCAGGTGATGTCCGGACTTCAGTCTCAAGAAATCCACGGCTGAGTTGGGATTGGGCAGCGAGCTGTCGGCACCCTCGCTCCAGGTGCGTCCGCCGTCCCGTGACTCCGTGCGCACCATCCACCCATCCGGACGCCCCTCGTAATTACCGCCCCGTCGGCAGAAGGCCACCAAATGCTCGGCGTCGATGACCGCCGGTGCCGGCTGGATATTGCCCAGACGCGATCCGATGCGATTGCTCTCGGTCCAGGTGCGCCGGGCCGGATCGTAGCGCAGGAAGAAAGATCGGTTGCGGGGGTCATCGAGTTCCGGGTCGGTGCCGATCTCGTGATACACCGGCAGTAACCATTGGCCGGCGTCCAAGACGACGGGCCGGTTGCGAACCATGGTGCCGGCTTCGAAGGTTATCTGAAAGGCCTCGGACCAGGTCTTGGCCTCATCGCGCGAGACCTTTGCCGTGATGCGCGAGTCGCTCCAAAGCTCGCCGTAGCGGGTGACATAAAAGAGCCAGACCACGTGGTCCGGAGCCTCCCAGACCACCGCATTACCCAGCGCGTGGAACGGGTTGCTGGCGATGGAAACGGGTTTCGACCACCGGCGTGTGCCTGCCTTCAATCGTGAACCGAAGACAGCCGCCTGGTTGTCTTTGTATTCACCCCGGCCGCTGAAGAAGACCGTGTACAGGTCGCCGTTGCTCAGTTCGGTGAAGCTGGCCGGATGCTTGTAGTCGCCGGTCTTGATCTCGGGCCCGAAGAGTCGTTCCCGTTCGAGGGCGGGCAACGGCAGAGCGCCCAACGCAGCCAGAACAACGATGGCTGCAAACTTCGCATATCGCCCCAAGGGTTTCCGTAGACCAGTCATGCCGAAGAGGAGACCAACAACAGAAAACGAGGGAATCACGAAATTGGGAGAACACGGAGCTTTCCTGAAACGGGGGGAGGCTCTAAACAGCGCCCCCCGTTGACGTCATGCTTGATCGATTCATCGCCCGCATCGCTGCCGAGTTGAACCTCCCGGCCGCCAAGGTCTCGGCTACTGCCCGCTTGCTGGGTGAGAGTGCGACCGTGCCCTTCATCGCCCGATATCGAAAGGAAGTGACCGGAAGCCTCGACGAGGTGGCGATCACATCCATTCGGGACCGATTGGCCCAGCTGACCGAATTGGAACAGCGCCGCGAGGCCATCCTCAAATCGCTTTCCGAGCGGCAATTGCTGAGCGACGTCCTGAAGGTCGCCGTGGAAGGAGCCGATACCCTCTCCGCCCTGGAAGACTTGTACGCTCCGTTTCGTCCGAAGCGGCGAACCCGGGCCACCATCGCCAAAGAGGCCGGTTTGGAACCGCTGGCCGACCTGCTTTTCAACGAACAGGCCACGATTGATCCACTCGCTGTTGCGGCGCCGTTTGTGAGTCTTGAGAAATCAGTGCCTGACGTGGCCGCGGCCTTGGCTGGCGCTCGGGATATTCTCGCCGAACGTTTCAGTGAAGATGTCGCCACGCGGTCACGCCTCCGAGAACTGTATTGGGAATCGGCTCAGGTCCGATCCAAGTTGATGACCGGCAAGGAAGCTGAAGGGGCCAAATTCAAGGACTACTTCGACTGGACCGAACCCGTCTCCAAGATCCCGAGTCACCGGATGCTGGCCATGCGCCGGGGCGAGGAGGAAGGGGTGCTGCTGGTGCGCATCACGCCGCCCGAGGAATCAGCCATCGCCATCCTCGAGGGACTCTTCGTTCAAGCCCGGGGTACACCGGGAGCCGAGCAGGTGCGTTTGGCGGCTGTGGACAGCTTCAAGCGACTCGTGGGTTTTGCCATCGAGGCCGAAGTGCGCATCGAGTCCAAGAAGCGGGCCGACCAAGAGGCCATTCGTGTCTTTTCCGAGAATCTCCGCGAACTGCTTTTAGCACCAGCGTTGGGTCAGAAGAACGTGTTGGCTCTCGACCCGGGATTCCGGACCGGTTGCAAGACAGTGGTGCTGGATCGACAGGGCAAGCTGCTGCACCACGACGTCATTTATGCCACCGCCGGCGGAACCCATCAGGTGGCCCAAGCGGGAGAGAAGGTTCGCGATTTCGTCACGCGCTTTGCGATCGAGGCCATCGCCATTGGCAACGGCACGGCCAGCCGCGAGACCGAGCAGTTCATCCGCTCCTTGCACTTGCCGCCGAGCATTCCTGTGGTGTTGGTCAACGAGAGCGGCGCCTCGATTTACTCGGCCAGCGAGGTCGCCCGTGAGGAGTTTCCCAGCGAAGATGTCACGGTCCGGGGTTCGGTGAGCATCGGGCGTCGCCTGATGGATCCGCTGGCTGAACTGGTGAAGCTCGATCCGAAGTCCATCGGTGTGGGTCAGTACCAGCACGATGTGGATCCCAATGCCCTCCAGCGCGGTCTGGATGACGTGGTCGTCTCGTGCGTGAACCGCGTGGGCGTGGAGCTCAACACCGCCAGCAAGCAATTGCTCAGCTATGTGTCGGGCCTGGGCCCGTCGCTGGCCGCCAACATCGTCAGCCACCGCAACGAACACGGGCCATTCCGCTCCCGCAAGGAATTGCTGAAAGTGTCTCGCCTGGGGCCGAAGGCCTTCGAGCAATGCGCCGGATTCCTCCGCATCCATGAAGCCGAGAACCCTTTGGATTCCAGCGCGGTTCATCCGGAGCGCTACGAATTGGTCGATGCCATGGCCAGTGATCTCGGGTGCGCCGTGAGCGATCTCGTCCGTGACGGTGGGCTTCGCGGCAAGATCCGTCCGGAAAAGTACGTCACCAACGAGGTGGGCTTGCCGACCCTCAAGGACATCCTCGACGAGTTGGCCAAGCCCGGACGGGATCCGCGCCAACGCTTCGAGGTCTTCGCTTTCCAGGAAGGGGTCGAAAAACTCGAACACCTTCAACCGGGCATGAAACTGCCGGGCATCGTGACCAACGTCACCGCCTTCGGAGCCTTTGTGGATATCGGTGTGCACCAGGATGGCTTGGTCCATGTCAGTCAACTGGCTGACCGCTTTGTGAAGGATCCGGCCGAGGTCGTGAAGGTGGGTCAGAAGGTCCGGGTGACCGTGACCGAGGTGGACCTGGCTCGCAAACGCATCGCCCTCTCCATGAAGGCCAATCCGCAAATCGGCGTTCAGCGCGAGCAGCGCACGGCTCCCAACGCGCCGCGATCCCCTCAGGCCAGCGGAGGTCGTCCGCCGGGTCGTCCGCCCGATCGTCAGGCTATGCGCCCCGCTACGCGGCCTTCGATCGATCCCAATGCGGGCGGTTGGAACGCCTTGGCCGATGCCTTTGACCAAGCCAAGAAACAGTGAAGAACTCTTGGCTCCCTCGTTGAAGGGGCGAATGAGTCTTATTGGAGACCTCCGCCGGGCGGTCCCTTGAATCGTCGCTTTTCAAAGCCAAACCAAGTCACCAGCAATACCCCGACGCTTCCCAGCAAGATGGGCAGCGCTTGTTGGTTGGGCGGTTGCACACCGATGACCAGCAGGAAGAGACCTCCAACGCAGGACCCAGCGGCCAGTGGTTTGAAGGCACTTCCCAGTTGGTACGGGCCGAAGCGGGTCCAAGTGCGCCCGTGGGCCCAGGCTCCCGCGGCCACCGGCAGCACGTAGCTGAGGTAGAGAAATACCGCGCACACCGCCGCGATGGTTTCGTAGCGCAGTAGAATCACCAGAGCCACCGAGGCCAGCGCGCTGGTCCAGACGGCGGCCGACGGAGACTGCGTGCCGGAATGGACCGTCTTGAGCCAGCGTGAACCCGGCAGTCCGTTGTCGCGGGCAAAGGCGTAGGTCATCCGCGAGGCCGAGGTCAGTGCGGCCAGTCCGCAGAGGTACTGGGCCATCACCACGCCGCCCAGAAGGGATTGGGCAAACCGTTCTCCCAGAGCCGAGCGCAGGATCCAGGGGACGATCTCGAATCCCTTGGCGGCTCCGGCCTTGAGGTCGGGCATGGCCAGCAGCAGGGCCACGATCATCACCCAGCCGAAACCGGCCGACACGGCCACGGAACGCACGATGCCCTTGGGTACATTGCGCGTGGCCTCCAGCGTTTCCTCCGAGGTGTGGGCCGAGGCATCGAAGCCCGTGAGAGTGTAGGCCGGTAACAAGAATCCGAGGCAGAAGAGCCAGGGCACCGAGTCCTGTTTGGGGAAGACCGGTGAGCTCTCGGGCAAGCCGCTGAAGTTGGTGAAGGTCCACAGGCGCGACCATTCCCAGTGCGGTGTGGCCACCAGCAGGGCGACCGTCATGACCGAAGCGATTCCCAGGATGAGCCAGCCACTGAAATCGGTGAGCCGGATGACCCAGCGATTGCCGTAATGGTTGAGCAGGGCTTGGGACAAGGTCATCACCGACACGGCGATGACGCGGACGGTTCCAGCGGATTCCGCGGCCGGAGTCCATCCGAAGGCTGCGGTGGCGAAGTCATAGGTGCCGGTGTTGATCGCCGCCAGCACGGTGATGAGCCCGGCGAGGTTGAACCAGGCGGTCACCCAGCCGCAGGCGCGTCCGCCCAAGAGGCAGCCCCAGTGGTACAAGCCGCCGGCCGTCGGGAAGGCGCTGGCCACCTGGGCCATGGTGGCCGCCACGCACAGGGAGAAGAGGCTGACCAGCGGCCATCCGATTCCGAGGCTGGCGCCTCCGGCACTATTGAAGCCGATGTGGAACGACGTGATGCCGCCCGAGAGAATGCAAATGATGGCCAGCGAGAGGGCGAAGTTGGAGAAGCCGCTCATCCGGCGGGCCAGTTCTTGGCGGTAGCCGAGTTCGCGCAAGCGTTGCTCGTCTGGAGATTCGGAGGGCATCGTGGGGGGAAGTGCCGTGGAAGGGTTAGGTTTCAATCTCCGCCACACCCTCCACCACCACCGCAACCCGAAGACCCACACCCTGAGGATCCGCAGCCGGAAGAACCGTCCGAATGGCTGTGATGTCCGCCGCTCGAGTCGGCCGCGCAGCCGCCTCCGATGCCTCCGTCTCCGCAACCGGAAGAACCCCGCTTGGAGTCAGAACCGCCGCCGGAGCCGCCTCCGCGGGCGGTGCGGATAATGAGCCAACCCAATCCCGCGGCCACCACGAGGAAGGCGGCCATGAGAAACAGGCCGTTGCCGATCAGTTCCTCTCCGTTGACACCGGAGCAACCGACCGCCGCACCGGAGAGACCGAGGATCCCCAGCAGGCCAAGGCCCGTCCGTCGCAGGGCAAGCTTGGGCAGGCACCAGTGAGAGGCCAGATCCACCCGTTGCCAGCGGGCCTGCGGGGTAAAGCGCACTTCGGGCTCAGGCCAGATGTCGGCCGGGGGTTCCGATCCGAAACACCGACGATAGCTGGTGCGGGTGGCCTCATAGGCATCCAGGAATCGGTCGTCTTCGGCTTGGCCGCCGCGGGTGGGTCCGTGGTGCAACCGATGTTGCAAGACCTGGGCGCACAGTTCGTCCCAGTAGGAGCGGCTGTAGACCAGATGCAGGTGCCAGGCCTGGTCGACCTCATCGGATGGGGTGACGGAGTGTCCGGCCCGCAGGGCGAGGTAGAGGAAGCGTCTGTATTCTTCGACGACGCGTCGGGCGAATCCGAGGTTCCAGCCGTTCTCGCGGGCCAGTCGTTGTGTGAAGGTCAGCGCGTCGCCGGTTTCGTCGAAGTTGAAGGCCAACAACCGGGCCCAAAGGAGGTCTTCGTGCGGGTTCATTCTGCCTGGGAGGGTTTTGTGTTGTTCGAGTCGGGTGCGCCCGATCCTGCGAGTCATGACAATAGAACTGGCTCCGAGCGGAGATTGTCAAATCTCGGATCTTGGGTGGGTGGGTGTGCTCCGCGGGACCGAGCCTCCGTTCGCTGGGGAAGCTCTGGGGAGGTTGGGGTTTTCGCGCGGTGCGCGAGGGGGTGGGTTTGTGGGGATCTGGGCTCTTACGGAGGGGGGTTGATTGCGGGATGGATTTGGATTCCCATGGCTGGGCCATGTTTGTGAATCGATGGATGATCTGGGTCACCGTGATGACAATGCCGCTCTGGGTGTTGTTGGCCGATCCGGGCCGCGCGGCCAATGCGCGGGGAGCCGCTTCCATTCAATCGGCACAAATCCTCGAACACACTCGGGTGCTGGCGAGCGATGAGTTCGAGGGGCGGGGTCCGGGTACTCCGGGCGAGGCCAAGACGGTGGACTACCTGGTGCAGCAATTCCGCCGCGCGGGCCTTCAGCCAGGGATGCCCGATGGCTCCTGGACTCAGGACGTGCCCATCGTGGGAGTGAAGTCGTCGGTGGGCTTCACGCTCGGGGGTGAGGCTCTGGTGGGGCCTCAGGATTATGTGGCCTGGAGCCCTCGTCTCGGTGGCGATGTCACGGTGCCCGAAAGCGATGTGGTTTTCGTGGGTTACGGGATCAACGCCCCCGAGTACGGCTGGAATGATTTCCGAGACGTGGATGTGCGGGGCAAGACGATCGTCATCCTCATCAATGATCCGCCGATTCCCGATCCGACCAAGCCAGACCAACTCGATCCCAAGTGGTTCGGTGGCCAGGCCATGACCTATTACGGTCGTTGGACTTACAAGTTCGAGGAGGCAGGTCGTCGTGGGGCGGCTGCGGCGTTGATCATCCATGAGACGGCCCCGGCGGCGTATCCCTGGTTCGTGGTGATCAACTCCTGGGGTCGGGAGCGTTTCGATCTGGCCTCCGACCGTTCTCCCAAAAGCGACATCGCCGGTTGGATCAGCCTGGAGCGGGCGCAGAAGCTCTTTGCCGCCAATGGCATCACCTATGAAGCCATGAAGGAGGCCGCGCGGAAGCCGGGCTTCCGGCCGGTCACCTTGAAGCAGAAGGCCGCCTTCACGGCGCGCAACGAGTCCCGCACGGTGAAGTCCAAGAACGTGCTCGGGATGGTCCGCGGGCGGGATTCGAAGCTGCGGGACGAGTGGGTGGTGGTGACCGCCCATTGGGATCATCTCGGACGCAACACCACCCTGGAGGGCGACCAGATCTTCAACGGCGCCGCCGACAACGCCATCGGCACCGCCGGTCTTCTGGAATTGGCCGAGGCCTTCGGCACGAACCGCAGGGCGCCGAAGCGCTCGATGCTCTTTCTGTCGGTGACGGCCGAGGAGCAGGGGCTTCTGGGAGCCGCGCATTACGTGGCCCAGCCCGTGTACCCGCTCGCCAAGACGGTGGCCAACCTCAACATGGATGGCGCTAACCAATGGGGCCGGACCCGTGACCTCCGCCAAATCGGCCGGGGTGCTTCAACGATCGATGCCGTCCTGGATTCCGTGGCCAAGTCCCGGGGTCGGGTCGTCTTGCCCGATGCGCATCCGGAACGCGGCGGTTTCTACCGCAGTGATCATTTTGAGCTCATGAAGGGCGGTGTGCCGGCGTTGTACATCAAGGCGGGTGATGACTACCTCGGTAAGCCGGTCGGATATGGCGAGGCGAAGGTCAATGAGTACATCGAGCGTGATTACCACAAGGTCAGCGATCAGGTGAAACCCGACTGGGACCTCAGCGGCGCCGCCGAGGACCTGCGCTTGTACTACGACATCCTCTGGCGCCTGGCTGAAGACCGTCGCACTCCGCAATGGAATCCTGGCAGCGAATTCAAGGCGGCCCGTGAGGCTTCGAAAGTCTCCAAGGCCACGCTGAAATAAAGGCGACGAACTGCCGCGTCGGATCTCCGGAGTTGCCGATGGGTCAGACGCCCTGAAGCGGTGCGTCGGCGTCGCCAAAGCGAGGGAGTCGGACTCCCATCTTGTCGAGCAGCGACAGGTGCAGTGAGCACAGCTTGCGGTGGTCGTCGCCCGCCTTTGAATAGTCGAGAATCCGCCCGCCTTGGAGGGCACCTCCGAGGCCTCCGACTGTGAGCACCGGGAGCCGGGTGTTGTCGTGTCGTTCGCCCGACCACATGTTGGACAAATACAGGAGGCAGGTGTTGTCGAGCACGGTGCCGCCGCCTTCGGGCATGGCCTGCAAGCGGCCCGCCAGATAGGCCAAATTTCCGACGTAGTAGCGGCAGATCCGTTCGTAGGCGTCTGACAAGTCATTGTGCGAAGCCGAGTGGTGCGCGTCGCGGACGTTGAGGAAGGGGTAGAAGAGGCCCGAGAGATCCCGGCAGAGCACCAGCGTCGCCACCCGTGTTTTGTCGGTTTGGAAGGCCAGGGCGACGATGTCGCACATGAGGCGCATGTGGTCTCGGATGTCCTCCGGCAGACCGTTGTCGGGACGTTTCATGGTCACCAACGGTCGGCCTTGGTCCCGGGCGCGATCAGCCGCCTTGGCGGTATCTCCGCGCATGCGGTCCACGCGCTTCTCCACCTCGCGGACGCTGGTCAGGTATTCGTCGAGACGGCGGTTATCTTCGGCACTGACTGTTCGACTCAGGGACGAAAGGTCCTCCCGCACGCGATCCAGAATGCTCCGGGTGCGCTGGTTGCCGCGGTTCTCGAAGAGGGCGTCGAAAGCCAGCGATGGGTACACCTCCATCGGCACCGGTGAGTCGGCGCTTTGCCACGAGATGTGGGAGCTGTAGGCCATCGAGAAATTGGTTTCGTGATACCCGGTGATGGGTTGCTCGCAACCGAGCACCAAACTCGGCTGGACCGTGTCCTGTCCGATTTGGTTGGCCAGGACCTGATCCATGCTGATGCCGCCCCTCAGCACGGCACCTTTCATCAAGGGCATCCCGGAGAGGATGTTGCCGGTTTGCCCGGGATGGATGCCCACTCCCACGGCCGGTCGATTGAACAGGCCTTGGATGACGTTGAGCTGGTTGCGGAAAGGCGCCAGGGGTTCCAGCGTTTTACCCAGCTCCATTTGGGCTCCGGAACCCTTGGCCCACCAGTGGTCGCCATTGATGCCGTTGCCGACGAAGAGCGCGGCAAACCGTCGGGGATAGGCTGCTGCGGGTGCCTCCGCCGAGGGCGTGGTCGCCCCCCAGACCCGGACTGATTCCAGCCACGGCAAGGTCATGGTAACGCCAGCACCCCGGAGGAATGTGCGGCGATTCAATCGGTGTTCTCGTGAGGGCAAGGACATGGAGATGATCAGTTTCGGGTCACGGGATCTTGAGCGCCGGCCGGAAGCCGTTTGTGGAGGAACTGTCTACTGGTGACAACGCTTTCCAAGAGGCTGCTAAAGTGGTGTTGGTTGGCAGCCAGTCGGGCCTTCATTTCGGCAACCAGGGGTTCATCGCCCAGGATGAGTGTCCGCCCCAGCCCATAGGCCAAAAGCTTGCGGCACAAGTTGTCGATGAAGTCGTCGCGCCGGTGCTGACGGAGGTAGCCCACCAATCCATCGAGTCCTTCGCCCTGAGAGCCACCGGGAAACTCCGCCCGTGCATCGACCGGGTGTCCGGCCAAATCCATAGCCCGCCGTTCCCCGACCGGACCGTAGCCTTCAAAGACCAGCCCCATGGAATCGAACCGCGCATGGCATTCAGCGCACCCGGATTGTTGTCGATGGGCCGCCAGCGCTTCACGCAGAGTGAGTTGGCCGAGGCTGCGTTCGTCTTTCGGCAATTCTGGAACCGTGGGCGGCGGCGGCGGTATGCGCTCTCCAAGCACCCGCCGCACCACCCAGTAGCCGCGTTTGACCGGACTGGTCCGCAGCCCGGGCGAATTGGCCGTGAGGAATGCCGCCATGGGCAAGAGTCCGCCACGGCCATACTCGCGTGCGTCGGTGATGTGAACCCACTGGTTCGAACCGGGAGGTTCCGGTCGGATGCCATAGTGCCGGGCCAGCGGGCCATTCACAAAGGTGTCCCGGGCGTCCAGCAAATCGAGCACCGGGCGGTCTTTCTGCATCACATCGACCACGAAGCGCAGGGGTTCCTCGTACATGGCGCTGCGGAGTTCATTGTTGAAGGTCGGAAAGCGTTCCCGGTCCACGCCGTTGTGTTCCTGGAAACGGCGGAAGTCCAACCAGTGCCCGGCGAATTCTTCGGCGAAGCGGCCGATGCGGGCATCTTGGACCATCCGGCGGACTTGAGCCCGCAGCACCCGGGGTCGGTGCAGTTCACCCGAGGCGGCCAGCGAACTCAGTGCGGCATCCGGCGGACCAGCCCAGAGGAAGTAGCTCAGGCGGCTGGCCAATGCAGTGTCCGACAGCGGGAGGGTTGGCACAGCCACGGTGTCACGATGGGCGGAGCTTTTATTTCCAGCCACTTCGACGAGGTCCATGCGGAAGGAGAACTGTGGTGACATCAACACTCGGACCACGCAGTCCCGCATCGCATCTTCGTGGCTGAGTCCGCTGTTCTGCCGTGAATCCCGATAGAAATTGCGGAGGGCCTCTTGTTCCTGCCGGCGGAGTGGTCGTCGATAGGCACGTTCGGCGAAGCGTTCCAGAGACGCCAGATGGTTGGGTTCGGCAGCGGTGTGCAACCGTTCCAAGCGGGCGATCTGGGCTGCGGTTTGGTTGAAATAATCGCGGATGGCCTGACGGGCGGTGTCGTTGGCTTGGTTCCGTTGCGCCTTGGATTCGTAGAGGTTACCCAGGCGTTGGATTTTTTCGGCGGAGTGGATGGACTGGTCTTCGGGCCGGAATGGGTCGAATTCCGCATCCCGCAAGAAGGCCGAGTCGGTTCGTTCGAACCAGACCAGACTGGTGAGCATGCGCTGGGGAACCGACGCCAGAAAATCGAACTCATTCCAGAGGCGGTCCAGCTCGCGTTGTCCGGCTGCATCCAGGATGAGGTCGTAGAGCGGTTGGTCGTCGCGGAAGTAGCCGGTCATGCTGTGAAGGCCCGCACTGAGCAGGCGTCCCGCGTTCTCCTGCTCCTTCTCGGCGTCCAGATACACCCGTCCGCGTTCGGTGATGTAGAAGGCGTCGGGAAAGAGATCAGCGAATCGGGCGAAGGCCGCATCGTGTTCCGCACGTGCCACCGGGTCGGTCGGTACTTCCAGTTCCGGAATTCGTTCCCGCTTCTTGGCCGCCACCATCCGGGCGAGGGCTGAGGATTCCCGGGTTACCAAGGAGGGAGCCAGCGAAACACCACCCCGCTGCACCACCGTGGGCGTGGGAGCTTGAACATGGGCTCCGGGCCGGCGTTTTGGGGCCGGAGCCGGAGTGTTGGTCTTGGATGCGGTCGGGGTTGGCTGGGCGGTTTCAGTGATCCCGCCATGGAGCGGGGTGGACCACAGCGCTCCAGGGTCGAAGCGCCGCCGGTTGCCAGCCATTTGGCGGTTTTTCCATAGCACGAGAGTTTGAGAGCCGTCGTGGATGGGCGGGGCGCGCAGGTTGGGCACATCTGGCACCACCCGTGAGCGCAGGGAATTCACTTGGTTGCGAAGGGTTTCACAGGCCAGACGGACTTCGGTACCCTGGTCCGATTGGGGCGCTGGCAGCGCGCGCCACTTCGATTGAAGGGTGGCCACGGGGCCGACCGTTTCGTCGGACCGTTGCAAGGCGTGCCACAGGCGCGTGAGGTACTTCGGGCTGATCTTCGCATCGTTCGCTATGCGTTCGAGGGAGTGGTTGCCTAAGCCGAGTTTTTCCCGGAATCGGAATCGCCAGGCGGCTTCGAAATAGTCGGCCAGATCCGTGGGCTGGCGCCGGTAGAATTCGACGATGCGGAACACCGCCCATTTGTCGCGATCGGTTTCGGCGACCACCGGATGAGGGGCGAAGGTGAATCCCTCGGGTTGGAGGACCAAATGGTCGGCCACCTCGCGGGCTGCCTCGAGGTACTTCTTCACCAGCGCTGGCGACATCGCCAGAGACTCCGCCGAATTGGCGAAGCCGGCCTGATTGGCGGGATCGATCGGGAAGGTTCGTGTTGGTCGAAGATCAACTCCGGTGAGTTCTGCGATGGAGTGGTCATATTCGGCATGACTCAGCCGGCGCGCAGGCACCACGCCCGGATCGCCCGACTGTCGACGCGCTTCACGCCCTCGCAGTGCCTCGATCCAGGCGATCATCGCCTGACGTTCGGAGACCGAGGGTTGGGTCTTGGATTTCGCTGGGGGCATGTCGCCGACACGGAGGCGCTCCAGAACCCCATCCCAGGCAGCGAATTCAGCGACCACCTGTGGGAGGGATTGAAAGCGTTCGAGGTCCAACTCCGCCTTGTGGGTGGTGGCATCGTGGCAGTCGTTGCAGTACTGCTTCAGGAAGGGTTGCGCCACCGAATGGAATCCGGGATCCACCGCCGGTGCGGTTGCCGCCGGAAGACCGTGACTGAGGATTAGGAAAGCACATCCCAGAACCCATTTTCCAAATCGTTCGCGGTGGAGCATGGATCGGTGTTCGTTCACAGGATGGCGTCCATCGTGGATGACTTGTCTGCGGTTGGATAGAGTCGCGAGTGGAGCGTTTTTGGGCGTCCGTCATCCATGCTGCCTGAGGTCGTCTTTGGCAGACGAGGAGCGGACAATCTCACAGCTCGTTTTGGTCGATCGGATGGAGGGATCGTTCTCCGCTTCAATTCTCGGAACCCTTTGAAGGAGGCGTGGAAACCGGCGAGGCCTTGTCGAGCGGCGACGTCTCGAGCGGCGGGAGTATCGGGGGCTGCGGGATCGTCGGCTTGGGGGTTCGTTGCGGGCGATGTCGGATGAATCCTCCGGAGGCGAAGCTCTTCCAGGCCGAACCCAACCAACCCAGCACGGAGATCGCCAACCACAGCGCCCAGAGCAGCATC
>Ga0209770_10000933_pt1 | contig 15366 bp, 25 predicted proteins | sample LauGreSu1BDMLBDD_2_FD_187572 | JGI IMG/M metagenome (GOLD analysis project Ga0209770, IMG submission 187572) | Freshwater lake microbial communities from Lake Michigan, USA - Su13.BD.MLB.DD (SPAdes) (version 2) | ecosystem: Environmental > Aquatic > Freshwater > Lake | place: Lake Michigan, USA...
ATGATTTCGTTTGCGGTCATTTCGCATTGATTCCATAATCAGCCTCTTTGCCGGACTTTGGATCTAATGCTTTTGCGATAGGAGCAACTAATGCTCCAGCAAGAATTGCAAACTCTGGTCGAATGTCAGCAACAATGGCTAAGAGGACAGTTATGCCTGAAGCAGCAACGGCTCTTAAATAAGACTTAATTGCAGCCTTGTGTTTGTTAGATAGTTTCATGCGTTGCCTCCTAGTAGTGGGATGTTAAAGAACTCTGAATTGTTATCTTGATCTTTTTGAAAACTTACATGGATATGGTGCGTATGAGGATTGCCTTTGTATGATCTCCAACGCCACCCAAGCAATGGGGATGCAATCCGGCTTTGATGGATTACATAACTGATGCGACCATTGGATTTCCCGAATGATCGAATTTGATCTGCCAAATATGCTGAAAGCCCTTTGTCGTCAGAAAGCCGAGCGTCAATATCAATTGCTCGCACGCATCCTGTTGCATCTGGGTTGTGATCGCTCTTTCGTGTGCTATGTCTAGCATCACCAATCCACCCATCAGATTTACGCAAACGCTCTGGGAAGCAATCATCAATTTGTTCCCTAAGTTGAACGGCTGCTTTAGATAGAAAAGGTTTCATTACGCAAGGAGTAGTTTTGCTTCATCCTCGGTAATGCCTAAGCGTTCAAGCAATTCGGCTTTAGCATTGATTTTTGCTTCAGCATCAATTTGAATTTTTAATGCTTCTGCTTGATCCGCTTCATATTGAGCAAATTCATCATCATTCATTTCTCGCTCAATTTCTTCACCTGTTGAAACATTAACTATTTTTATCGTTGGGATTGTCATTTTAATTCACTCCATAAAGTAGGGCTGATCCTGATGTAAAGTTTCCTGAACTTGGGAAAAGGGCAATAGATGTAATTGCATAACTGCTTACTTTATAAAAACCAACATTGAACATTTGATTGAAAGTTGTATCTTGGTCGGCATAAGAATTAATTCTGGCTATTTTATAAGTTGCAGAATTTGCATAATCTGGAATTTCAATGACCGCCAATCCTTTATCGTAAAGATCATTATTTGCAGCCATAACATTTATTGATGTGGCATTTTGACTTTGGCTTACAGTAGCAGTCGATGCCAAAACATTTGTATATCTTGTATTTGCATCGCCATTAAACCTCATTTGTAATGTTGCATTATTTGTTGCCGGTCTAAAGTTTCTAACATAAATTACAAATGATTTGTAAGAACTGCTGAAACTTGTCAAAGTTGTTGATGAACCTGATAATGTAGTGGTAGATAATAAAGTCATGCCACCACTACTAGCGGGAGTTGCCCATTTTAGACCTGTTGCGGCTGATGAATCGGCTGTCAAAACTGTATCATTTGCGCCAACTGCAAGTCTTGCAAAAGTATCTGCGCCAGTTCCACCAATTAAATCACCTTTAGCATCAATTGCTGTTGCAACTGTGTTTGTTATAATTGGTATCGGTCCTGTTCCTGATGCAACAGAAATTCCTGTTCCTGCTTGCACTTCTGTAATGTCGCCAACATCATTTGCAACCCATGATGGCACTCCACCAACGACAGATAAAATTTGACCAGTTGTTCCAATTGGAAGTCTTGTGTTGGTGTTTGCTGTTGATGATCTATATTCAATATCGCCAAGAGTTGTAGATGGATTTAAGGCTTTTGTTGTTGTATCAACAGATGAACCGAGCGTGCGGATAGCGGCTGCGCCATCCTTGACCAGATCGGTGTCATCCGGTGTTTCCCAATTATAATTCGTTGTGTTTGCCATATTAGGCTACTGCTCCTATCGCGTTTTCCCAGGTTAGTGTACCACTTAGAGTGTTCCATGCCTCTGAAGCCGATACTTGATCCCAAGCAAGTGCCACTTGAGAAAATTCAATCGGGCTTAGATTTATGGTTAAAAATAATTCGTTGAATCTTGTACTCCAACGCCAGCCTTCAACATAACCCTCAAATTGTTGAGTTGGGGCTATTTGAACAGGCAAGTCTGTTATTCGCATTGGCTGACCCACAAAGATTTGAAGCAAGGCATCTCGGTCTGCATCATCAATGGCTGAGTTAGTTAATGGAAATGTAATGCTGTCGAATAAGGCTCTTGGATAGGATCTAAGCGCAATGAATCGGTCAGCCACCGCTTGTGCATCAGTAGCATCGTGTAAGACAGTATTTAATGTTTCACCTCGATAACCAAAGGTCGCAATGCTAGTTAAATCAATTGCGGTTTTCTGTGATCCATAATTATTTCCGTAATTAAGAATAATCTCATTTCGAACATCTGCGCCTCTAGTCAAAACTTTTAATCCTGCACCAATAGCGGTATTTGCTGAAATCTCTGTATATCCATTATTGGCAAGATAATTTTGTCTGTGAGTTGTGTCAGCATAAGAAATGCGACCTTCATTGTCCTCATACAAAACACCAAGCGCGCTGTTGGCAATAAGGCTTGCAATGTTGTAAATGGTGTCGGGATCAGCAGTTCTATTTTCAAGTTCATATACTCCAGGGCGATCAATCTCGCCAAGTCCTACATTTTCAGCATTTGCCCAAGTAGTTGTTGCATCGTATCCAGACCAAGTTTCGGCTGCTGGCACTTCATTCCAATTGTTTAAGAATATTTCTGAAAGCAATTCCCAGATTTGATCGCCGTCATCATCTTGAGCCAATGTGCCGTTGTAAATTACTTTTGGCAGTTTAGCCAATGAACCTAACGCAAGGACAGTATAAGTGAAAGTTTCGGCAATACTGCTCGCAGTTGCAACCTCAGTTGTGATGTCTGTTATGTTGCCACCAAATAAAGTTCGATAGGTATTGGTGCTGTCTTTGACTTGCAGGGTTATTCCGTCATTGACTTGCAAGTTATAGTTTTCATTGTTTAAGGCAACCAATTCAATTTGCAGATAAGATGGATTGGGTTGAGAATAAATATCTTCACGACCAGCCTGATGGGCAATGTCTGAAATTGCTACATTTGTGTATTCAACTCCATTAACTGTTAATTGATATTCGGGAGTAAATACAGTCATTATCCGCCCTTGATGCCGTTGTTATACAACTGTGGAACTGATCTTGATGCGCTGTTATTCAATACCTTTGCAACGGCTCTTGCAGCACCTTCACTATCAACGGCTTGAACTGTAATGTTATTAACTGTTGTGCCAGCCCTTGCTGCTCCAGCAGCCAATTGTGCAGCAGTAGCAGTTGAACCAGTTGCCGCTGCATTACTTCCAGAAACCGCACTCGTTGCAATTCCGGTTGCAATACCCGCTCCAGCCAAAGCCAAAGTTCCCGCAAGAATAGATCCTCCACCTGTCGCGAATGCGCTGGCAATAGATGCTGCCGTCGCTGCTGCTTGAATAGCCCTAAATGCTGCAACCAATTCCAACAACGCTGCAATGTATGTATAAATTTTACTTGCAACAAATACAAATCCAATAACTTTACCAATTTCAATAATTTGATCTTTGGCTTCAATAACTGCTAAAGCAACAGATCTTAATTGCTCGCCAAAATTGTATGCACCAGTTGCTGCTTCATCAGAACCTAAAGTTGTGCCAGTTAATCCTGCAACAAATTGATTTAACGCTGGTACTATATTTGAAAGTATGAACGCAGATAATTGTTGGACAACAGGCAATAAGGCTGCGCCAATACTTTCTTTTGCTTCATCGACTGCAATCTGAATTCGTCTAAATTGCGCTTCAGTTGTTTTGGCTTCATTCTCGGCAAAATTACCAAAGGTCTTTGTAAGGTTTTGATAAACAACATCAAAATCTTTTGATTTAAGAATGTTTTGGTCAATACCTAAACCAAGTCTGCCAAGTGATGTTGCATTACCATCATAGGCTTTACCTAGAGCATTAGATACGGCTTCAAGCGGTTTGCCTGTGGCTGCTGAAATATCTAAAGCAAGATTTAATAATTTCTGCGCTTCCTCAACATCGTTTGTGGATCTGACTAATCTTGCAAATGCTGGTCTTAATTCATCATCAGTAATACCAATTGCAATTGAGGTTTCATCAATGTAGTTGGCAACTGCTTTAGTCTGGGCAATTGTGGCATTGGTTGATGCCTTGATTGTTTCCTCAAGTTTTCTCTGAGCAGCCTCATCCTGAGCAGCATTTTTAACAGCCTGTACGGCAAATGCTGTGGCTGCTGCACCAACGGCTGCAAATGCTAACGCTGCTTTTTTGGCAAACTCCCCAATTTGAGTTGCTGAATTATTAACAACTTTATTGGCATCATCTAAACCTTTTTTAAGATTATCAATGTCGGCTGCAAGAGATAGGGTTAAGGTTCTACTTGCCATCAGCAAACTCTTTTCTTATGTCTAAAATAATTTGTTCAAATTCTTTAATTATATCTGGTTGCAAATGTCTAACAGTTGGATAAATAAACCAACCTCTTGAACCCGGGCCTTTAGGCATTGGGCCTGACCATCTAGGGAACTGAGGATAATTCTTTGAACCAAATTCATGGGCTGCGCCAATACCAGTTCGATTGCCTTTTGTATCATTGCGAGTATTAAATTGAGTTGTTGCACCACCTGAAAATTTTTGTGAAGCAAAACCAAAAGATATTTCGCCAAGTAAAGACGACTTTTTTACTTTACCGCCTTGGGCAATACGATCAGCAACCTTACCTCTTGATGAAGCAATCCTCCGAATTTCGGTTAATTCTCTTTGTGCCAATTCGCCAACTCTACGCTTGGTTTCCTCAACAGCAATTTCACTCATATTTCTAATTACTTTTGCAAATTGAGCAAGTTCCCTTTTATCATAGGCAATCAGAGGTTCGGTGCTAGTTGCCATTGCGCTTCTCCAATACCTCGATCGCTGTTAAAATATCCTCTGCTTCAACCCATTCACTCATTGGAATTTGTGTGGCTATTGCCAACTCAACCAATAATCTGCTTAGGCTTCCTGCTTTATGACTTTTGGGTCTGCATCACCAACGATTACATTGCTGACACTTTCCATCCAAATATCCATTGGTTTAACTGGCTTGGATGTACCAAGTTCTCGCTTATGTGCATGATAAGCCAAAAACATAAGATCCCAAACGCCCAACTTTTCGGATGCTTGACCAATGATAAATCCTGTCTGCTTTTCCCATTTCGCCCACTCAGGCGGTTGGGCAATATAAGTTGCTTGCTCGCCTGAGTTATATTCAATTGTGATTGGTAGTTTCATTTTGCTCCCGTTGTTAGATTTTAACTAAATGTTTCTACTACTGCGCCCTTTGATACTGTAAAAGTAAAGGAAACAGTTTGTGCATCAACGCCTGATCCGCCAGCGGTTGGAAACTCTGGCTTTACTGGAAACACAAATTGTGCTCCTGATGCAGCCGTTAGAGTCATGCTGATATCTGTATCTGGTGCGCTTTCAGCAGCAGTCCATAAAGCCTCACAAACTGATGATGTCTTACCCCAGTCAGCCAACATATCTAACTGGAATGTTGCAGAGATATTTGTTGTCTTATAGGCTTCGCCATCCATTGTCTGATATACCTGTCGGTCATTTACTTTGGTCAATACTGCGTTGGTGGCTTGTGCCTGAATATCTGTTCCACCTGTGAAAGATAAACCAACATCACGACCGGTTATTACTGTGGTTGCCATGTTTTCTCCTTATGCTGTTTGTGTGTAATAGGTAGATACTCGAATGTCAGAAATCAGCAGAGTGCTAGCCCCAACCTGACTGACTGTCGGTCTTTCAACCGAACTCACAATATATCCAACCGGAATAACTGCGAGAACGCTCATAATTAACTGCTCGATATTATCGAGTGATGCAGGATTGCTGTTATATGCAACTGCAACTGTGATTGTAAAATTAATTTTTGCATGAATAGTAGATTTGTTAATTGTTTCCAATTCAAGATACGGCGAATCCGGAACAATTACTATTGCTGGTGGATAAACGGACTCGGGAACTGAATTGTAAACATTGCTGGCAACTGTTGCCATTGCGGTTGCAAGTGGTGTGCGAACATCAGAAAGAATTGTGCTTGGCACTATTGAGCCATGCTTTCAACATCAATGTAAGGCCCTAATAATCCCACGCATCTATTGAAAAGCGATCGGCCCATTCTAAACGGAGTTGCTGTAAAATCTACGCCTTCGATTTGTCCTCCGGCTGCAATTCTTGATTGGAAAATTTCGACTGAAACCGCAAACATTGCTGATCGAACAGGCTGGACTCCAACATAAGTTGATCCGCCAGAAAGGGCAGCAACTCCGGATGGGATGACATTAACTTCGAGTAGATCGGCATTAGTGATCGATTGCGAAAAGGTATATTGTCCAAGATTATCTGCCAACACAACTCTTGTTCCGTTGTAAGGTGTTCCGCATCCTGTGATGACAACTGATTGTCCTTCGGTGAATTCATGAATTCCTAGTGTAGTGAAAGTGGCGACATTATCAGTCAGCGACACTTTTTGAATTGGGCTTTTGAATGTAACTAGCAATGGAAGAATAACGCCCTCAGCCGAATCTATTATACCTTCCAAATATGCGTCATTGTACAAGGATGATGACACACCAATTATTGCTCTCAACTCTGATGCTGTGATAATAGTTGGCATGTCATCTCCTTACTCCCTTAATGGATGCCTAGGATCGGGAGCAACCCTAGGCACTCAGTTAAATTACGCTACGAACAAAGAACGGAATGCTGTTGGGTAGCGATTAACTACGCAAACATATCCGTAAAGTCCGATTTCAATGCGACCATTTGCAACGATATTGGCGCGAAGTTCAATCGTGCCACTCTCGTGGAATCTCATGGCTTGTGCTGGATAAACTAATGCAGCCTTATCGCCAGTAGTGTTTCCTGTGTAGTTAGGATCAACTACTAATGATAGACCAGCAACTGTTCCCGCTGTTGAGCCTTGTGTGATTAATCCGCCAGCATTTTGTGGGGCTGCTGCTGCAAATAGTGGGCGTTGTGAACCATCAACTGCGCCAAGCAAGTTAGCGAAATCAATGTTTGTGTATCCACCTGAAGGAGCAACCATTAAGCGATTTGGTGTAAAACGCATAACATTGTAAGAATCACCAATTCCGTCAGCAATTGCTTTGTAAATTGATGTTCCAGATGATGCACCTGCTCCATCGGCTGCAATTGTTGCTGCATATGCATCAGTTTTTTGTGCGTATGATGCAGCAAGTTCACGAATTAAAAGATCTGCAAAAGATGGGTCTGAGCGATCAAATAATTCAACATTGACTACATTTGCTCCTGCAAACTTAACAATGTTATCTTCTTGGAAAGTTACAACTGTGTCAGTTGATGAAAACTCTGATCCCTCAGAAGTTAGAGCAACAGTTGCTTGAGTTCCTAATTTTGGCGTGAACACCTTCATGCCAGAAGCAGGAAGTGCAGCACGCTCGATGCTATTAATAAATGGGCGTGAATCGTCAATTACTCCGATAACATCACGCAAATAATTTGGTGGAACCATTCCTGTGTTTTCAGAAACAGTTGCAATTTGTAATGCTGCAACTAAATCACGAGCATCGGTGTCGCCTTGTAGTGCGCGAACCTGTGCATTTAGATATTGTCCTGCTGTAACATTTGTATCAACGCGTGGCTTTGTGTATGCCATGTATTGTGCAGTTACAACTGGAGTTTGTGCCGCTTCTACCGCTTCGGTCGCGATAGGAGCCTCAGAAATAATCTCTGACACTTTATTCTCCTCTTTGGTTGTTTCCTCAGCGGTTGCTTCGGAATTCTCTGATGTTTCACTTGCTGCTACTTCAGCGACCCTCGCGCTGTCGATTGCCGGATCAGTTACCAAACTGACCTCCTGTAAAGAACTTTTTTGAATATGCAACACGCCTTCAACATTTTTCCATTCGTTAATTTTTACACCCACACTAAAGCCGTCGCGTAATCCAGTCGCGGCCTCCTCCAATGCGTCATCCGCACGAAAAGTTTTTGCCAAACGAAAGGTTGCTTCCAAACCTGAATCTGTGGCAGTTATATCAATTAATTTTCCTAAAGGCTTAGTTGTTTGATGCTCAAGTAATAATTTGACAGGCTTTGAGAAATCAATGCTGTCTTTTTCAAAAACAGTTAATCCTGCGCTAGTTGAACCTTGCTCATCCCAAGTTACAATCTTTCCTGAGATGGTTCGCTTGTTTGTATCAGCAGCGGTTATTTCTATTGGGAAATTAATCTTCATCGGATTAAATCCTCCTCCTCTTGGATTTGCTCAACGCTCATTGCGCCAATGCGGTTTAGGATTTCATAAACTTGAGCACGCTCTAATGCTGAACCTCTCAAGAAATCATCAATATCAAATCGAGTTTCAATTCCATTTGGACAAAAATCGGCTTGAGATAATCTTTGTTCAATTGCAGTTAAAATTGGTCGAAGTGAAAAATCAATAAGTGCTTTTCTTTCAGCAGTCATGTTTGAATATGTCATCGAAGTAGTTTCAGCAGATACAAATGACGCAGGAATTCCTGATGCTCTGCTAATTTCCAGAGCGAGGTATTGACGGGCCTCATTGAGTTGAAGTTTGGCTGGATCAAAACCTAATGCTTGTAATTCCACATCAGCATTCAAAAATGCCGTACTGCGTGTAGTTCGGCTAACTCTCCAACTTTCAAGAAGTTTTGTAATTCGCTCAGGAGTTAAATTTGTTCCATTTGATTTGAGAACCATTTGTGGCATTGGCTCTTTTGCATACATCTCTGCTGCTTTTTCTAATTCTGCTGCTGCTTTAATTGTGCGACCTGCACGATTCAAAATTCCCTCATCTAAACCATTAAATACAATCAAACTTCCTAAGCCAAATGGTGGTACGCGTTTTCCATCAACTGTGTAATATTCAATTTCTGTTGAATTACCATTTAATGATGCAAATACTCTGTTCGGTGCAATTCTTGTCCATGCGCGAATTCTTGAAGCATCGGTTGAAGCGTAGGCGTCTAGGACCATTCCATAAGCCACCCCGTATAAAAGTAAATCCTCCGCGACCCATGCGTAAATTGCTGATCCGGCAACTCTTGGATCTGGTTGCATAATTACTCTATTTGGTCTTATGTGTTCATTTGTAAAATGATTGTATTGCTCAAGTGGTAAAGATCCAACTGTTGAACAAATAATATTTCTTGCGCGAGCACCTGACGGAATTGCCATATACTGTTCGCGAGTTGCAGTTGTTGTTCCAAATAAAATTCCGCCAACTAATTGTTGTGCGTTGTATGGTGATAATGCAGCAGCAACATCAACTTGTAAATTTGGTTGATTTGATCTAGCGGTAAATCTATCGAATAATCCCATTAGCACATAATATACCATAAATACAAATTATCCGACTTGAATATCAATTTCCGTTTCTACTTGTGTCGCAAAATATGTTGCGAGTGCTGAAGCGACCGCTGCACAAACGGCCACTCTGCTTGCACGCCTACCGATGATCCATGACCCATCCCCATAGGGCAGTTTCGCAGCCGATAGTGTTTGTTGGGTCAGTTCATCCTGCCCACCATGTTGCAAACGATGACTATTGATCGCCCCAAGCCATCGATCACAACTTTCCGCATAGATTGCGCCATCCATGTCGGTAATGGGTATTCCAGCAGGAACCAACCGACTTGCGACGGCTTGTGCAGTCCTTTTGGAGTACGCCACAGTTTGTGTATTGTATTTTCTAACATAAGGAGCAATGTCATTTGCAACTGCTAAATCATTTATTGAATAATCGTTGGACCAGGTGTGTAGTAAAACCAAATTAAACTTTTCGCCCGGAAGTTTTTGAGTTGCAACTAATGCTGCAAACTTTCTATCTGGAGATAAATCTAAACCAAGCCATGTAGGTGCTTCGGGATCTAAAGGTATTGGATCGATCTGACATAAAGCCCATTTTTGTGCATCGATCGCTGAATTTATAGTGTCCACCCACAAACACAAAACTTCTGTTTTTACAATATCAGGTGGATCATTTATGACGGCCTTGAGATTATCTGGGTGCATTGTAATGCCCAGCGATGGATTGGCTTGAGTAAATGCCGGCCAGTTTATTTCACCAGACGGAAGGAGTATTGGTGCATCTGGTTCGGCACTCCACTCAAACCAACCTATCGTGTCGGAGGGGTTCGTGGAGGCTGCTAATCCACGCTCCCTAAGTTTATTAAGAATAACTGAATGTTGATCGCCAGCATTTGAATAAGTCCATACTTGCGGATTTTTAGATGCCATCATTGTATATCTCATTGATGACCAAGCATCCTCATCTTTGTATTCACGCAACTCATCAAGATGAATCGTGGATGGGGCTGAAATTCCTCGGCTCGCATTGTTTGCAGCCTTTACAACAAATCGCCTGCCGCCTTTAAGTTCCATTTCCTCAGCACCATGTTGCCATCTAATCTTTTTTACTTCAGAGGCCAGTTTGTCATTACTTTCAATAATTCCAACCATTTGCCTAAAGGTTTCCAACGAGGTTGTAAGTCGGTGCGCTGATGACAGTTGGAGATTCTCGCCCCAGATATACATTCCGGTCAGGATACGCAAAAGCATAAATGTGCTCTTTCCATTCTGTCGAGCAAGGAGAAGGTTATTGAGTTGCGAGTGCCAACGGCCATCCTCCTTGACCTTGTGGCCATGAATAGCGACAAACTCTTGCCAAGGCATAAGCGGTATGCCAATCTCCTTAGCAAAGTCAATCATTTCATGACCTTTAGACGGCAAATTATTCAAAGGGGAGTGAATTCGTGGAGTTTGCACACCTCCTAATTCTGATTGAGGCTTAATGCCATCGATTAAATCTTTTTCAAATTTGTTCAAAGCGATCCAGTCTGATCGTGGGCGATCGAGGTATTTCGTGGGTTAGAAAGGGAAAGGGGGGTCGGTGGTGTTCTCTTTGCAACAAAAAAACGCCCCCCTTTGGCTAAATTGCACTTGTAGCACGCACTTAATAAATTTTCATCGTTATCCAAGCCTCCAAGTCTGCGAGGAATCACATGATCGACAGTATCAGCCTCTTGCCCACAATACTGGCAGATAAATCCATCACGCCTTAGTATCCGCTCTCTAATAGAACGCCATTGTCTTGTAGAACCTGTTGATCTTAATGCACTCTTACTCAATACCATCCCTTAATCTTATGATGAGCCAAAGCATTACAAGGATTACTATAACGCCTTTCAATATATTTGAGTTGCCAGTCAATTTGCTTAAACCCATCAACTGTACTTAACCATTTAGATCTACCTTGAGGTATTCCATAATGACTACCATTCTTGGCTTTTGGATTCCATCTTGATTCTTTGTAATTCAATTCATCTAAACAATAGAATTGATCTAAGTTGTTTAACTGTATGAAAGCCCATTGTCTGTAATGATTAGTTCTATCTAATGAAGCAACTGAATCATCTTGTAAAAGGCTCATGTTCAAGACTATGAACAGAGGTATCACCAAACCAAACCTTGCGATCTTTCTGCTTCGCAGATCGCCCTTTCGCTCTGAAAGCGAATTTGCGTTTAAGGGTATCACATCACTCCAAATCTATCGGCATAACCGCAGGTCAGACGGCAAGTCATATCGACATCCAACCAATGTATTGTGCATCCGGATTGTCTAAAAGCCATTGTTTACGCAATTGATTCTGATAAACCCAATCTATTTCGTGAGTTCTTTTATCATGAGAATTGCACATGTATAACACTCCTTATCCGCAAACATCCAAGCACCGCATTTTGTGCAGCGCATGACCGGTTCTTGCGTGTCGGTTGATTCTGCTAGGTTCTTTGTTCCAACAGCACAACATTTAAGGCATTGAAACACCCTAAAACCTTCGTGAGTGTCGTATCCATCAAGCCATATAAATTCAGAGTTGGCTGAGCAAAAGTTGCACCGGAATTTAACCATCTTTACCAGCCCAGCCAGTACCCTTGAAGATTGTTGGAACAGCAGTATAGATACGCCTTAAAGGCGCGCTGCATACTTGACATTGAGGGATTTTATGATCCATTAGTAAATCCAATACAATCAGCGATCCCTCGCCATCACAAAAGTATTCGTAGTTAGGCATGATACGGAATCCGATTGATTGCGTGGCAGTTATAGCATCGAAGCAGATCGCCCTCATGAAGTAATCTGTCATCGTTGCATAAATCGCATATAACGATCGATGGCTCGACTTTAACTCCGTCATCTGTAAAAGTTGCAGTTAGACCAGAGCCATCAATTATCTGTAATTCACCCATTTATTCACCTCCTTCAAAATACCATTTTCCGTTGGCTGTAAGTTTTGCCCATTTAGGTTCGCATTGTTTTGCTTTGCAAACATATCCATAATATGGTTTGCCTCCTTTAGAGATTCCCTCTTTGAGAATATGCCCATGCTGGCAAGCAGGTGGTTCATTTGGTATTGATGCCGCTATTTGATCGACAACCTCACCAACTGACCACACAACTGGATCTGCGGATTTATCTGCTTCAAAACTATCTCTAAGGATGGTTTCAATTTGTGCAGACTTAGATCCGGGTTTGCCATACATATTTTGTCGGCTTTCTAACTTTTCCTTAAATGATGGGTTGTTTTCAACCTTTTTCATATCATCTTTAGTAGCAGTTTTGTCAGATCCTTTCAGTAAGATTATTGCCCTACCAAGGCTGGAAGTTGCAGTATCCTCAACATAAAACTTTTTCATGTTTTGAATGTAAGTTTCCCTAGATCCAAAAGCGATGTTGCTAACTGCCGGAGATGTGTCTTTTGCATCTCGCCAAAGCGTAGCCTGAACCAAAACATAACCTTTCTCAGCATCATGGCTGATTACCGATATATCTGATCGACCCATTGGATAATTGGTAATAAACCATTTGTTTAGTGTGGCAACATCCTCATAATCCTCAAGATTAAATGCCATTATTAATCCTCCCAATTTTCATCTTGGACTGCATCGAGGACTGTCTTATAGACAGAGCCATAGGCGATGAAGTCTTTGATACTGTCGTAATGATCTGGGGTTTCACTAAGCCTAGAAACCTTGACCAATGCCATACATAATGCAGCCTGATGTGGTGTGATAGGGAAGTCGAGATAAGCAGACCAAAGACCTGCAATTCGCTTGTGGTTATAGTAAGGATGTCCGTACACACTTCCACGCTGTTGGATCGTTGTAATGACCTCATCAAGCAATTGCTCAGTTTTTGTCATAATCAAATACTTCATCCGACTTGCGTTTTGTTTCAATCATTCTTCGGTACATATCCCAGCCATCTTTTCGGCCTTTCCAATAACCTGATTGAAATGCAGTTTCCTTAATTTCGTGAATAATCCATGCGCCTATTCCTAAGCCCATAAATATCCACGCCAGTTGTAGCATGTCATCTTTCGCTGTCATTTTGTTGCCCACTCCCTTATTGCATTAGGCATCGCAACCGGATCTCGGTCATCGATTACTGTATAGATTGCTCCTGACGGATGAACTGATGGTGCAGCAGCAACATAACCTTTCCATTTTATGTCAATACCATCGTTTAACTTACCTCTACATAGATCAGATTTATCTGCTGTGTAATAAAGGTGTAATCCATCACCGGTTTGAACTGTGTATGTTGGCTCAAACTCAGGCAATAATTTGCCACCATTGCGATAGTCGATGTCAAATACCACTAAACCTGATTGATAACAGGCTATACCAATGTTGATCTGGTCATCATAATCAAACCAAAAGTTGATAAGATCTTTGTCGGTGGTTGCTGATAGGTAGGCTCTTTGAGCCAAGTCAAAATGCGGATCTTTCTTGCGTGGCAATAATGGCAAAACTGCCCATCCTCGCTCTGCATAATCTAAGGCTCTGCCTCGATTACTTGTATCTAGTTTCATGCTGCTCCCTTACATGTCCACATCGGTTGTGGATACATAAAGTATGACCTAGATCAAGGAGGCTTGGTTAATTACTTTCGGCGTGTTTTATAACGATTAGATAACGCTAAGATCCTCAAATTCATCGATATGAGTATCAATCGTGCGCTCGATATAGTCTGTTTCACGCCCCATAATACCTTTTATTGTATCGGAATGATCCGTCATGATTGACAGGCACTAACTCAACAGAATGACCGCCTTTACCAAAAGTCATAACTACAAATCCCATATTCCAATCGGCTGAGGCATATTTAAGATATGAGGCTTTATTTTTCATATCCATAAGATGACCCGCCTCGATGCCCCAAATCGTTGAATAACGGCCGTTTAAGCCAGTTTGGTGTCGGACTGCACCCTGCCTATGGGTATGGCCACAAACTACGCCCCCATTGGCTCCTGAGTGCCATTTTTTGGCAAGGTTAAGGGCAGTTATACCTGCGTGCTTAGACATAACCCCTTCATCCCCATGAGCCAAGAAAAAGCCACGCTCGAACTCATAGGCACGCTTATGGAAACGAATGCCAAGATCTGAGTAGCCCATAAATTTTTCAAAGACCAATTCAGGCAATCCCAGTAATGATGGTGCGCCTTTAAGCAATGTAGTAAATAATCTATCGGTATGGTTCGATCTAATGATGTCAGTTGTGCCTAGATCAAAAAGGATGTCTTGAGCAATTGATCGCTCTTGATCTAATGTTTCTGTAAATTCTAACTTTGTATTTTTTACCCAACGCGACTGACTCGTCATATCTAATTCATCACCAACATTTAATACAAAATCAAACTTTTCGTGCTTACTCATTTTAATTAAATTAGATACTGCTTTTGGGTGATGCAGCGGGATCTGCAAGTCTGGCGTTATTAGATACCTACGATTGGCTTTAATCTTCATCCTCATCAGGAGTAGGAATGACTGGGATAATTCCTTTGTCGCCTACGATCCAGTCAGGCATTGATTCAGGACTATCCATTAGATAGAGTGCGACGGATTCTGTAAATCCAGCCTTTCGCGCTGCTCTAAACATTTCATGTTTTGCTATGTACCATTGATCTAATTTAGATAATGGGTCAGGAGTACGGCGAACTACGCGACGATTGATCTTTTTGCGTTTGATAGGTTTTCGTGTGTTCGCCATAAATAAAATTATCGCTTAGACATTAAAACAAATAGATCATCGACACGCTGTTCAAGTCGATTAATCTGATCTTTGATTGATGACCCTCCGTTTGGTTTTAACTCATTCAAGTAAGATTTAATAAGAAAGCGAACTCCCACTAACAAACTTGTAGATATGGCGCATACGCCAACGGCTATACCAATGATTTCGTTTGCGGTCATTTCGCATTGATTCCATAATCAGCCTCTTTGCCGGACTTTGGATCTAATGCTTTTGCGATAGGAGCAACTAATGCTCCAGCAAGAATTGCAAACTCTGGTCGAATGTC
>Ga0209770_10000934_pt1 | contig 15365 bp, 26 predicted proteins | sample LauGreSu1BDMLBDD_2_FD_187572 | JGI IMG/M metagenome (GOLD analysis project Ga0209770, IMG submission 187572) | Freshwater lake microbial communities from Lake Michigan, USA - Su13.BD.MLB.DD (SPAdes) (version 2) | ecosystem: Environmental > Aquatic > Freshwater > Lake | place: Lake Michigan, USA...
GTCGATTCGCAGTACTGCTGTATCAACGTTGTCAGAGAAGCGTAATTCATTAGCTCCAGCCTGCGCGGACCTTGCCGTTGTTCTGCAAGTTAATCTGAGACACGAACTTCGTGCCCTTAGTAGCAGCGCCAGCACCCCGCATCTTCATGTGGGTGACGCCCTTGTTCACATCCTTCTCCGGGTAGCCGTTCTCGCCAGTCGGATCAGGGTTGTGCTTGATCTTGCCGGGATTCAGTTCTTTCACGGTACTTACCTCGGGCCAGAAGACTTACGCATCGGGCTGCGTTGGTTCATCACCTTCGCCATATTCCGACCGTACTTCTTCATTTCGCTGTTGGTCTTGCCACCAGCACGAAAGCCTTTAGCGTTCTTGCCGTGAGCCTTGTTCGCCGGAAGTTTGGCGTGTTCCTTCAAAGTCATAGCCATCTCAATCTCCTAGGTCACTGCGACCGTTACATCGCCCACTAAACATTGGGCTACTAAGTCATTAGGCGTCAGACCTGCGTCATCTGCCCTTGCACCACCAATAGGTGCCCAGCCCCATTGGATCATTCTACTACCACCCGCGCCATTATTGCCGGGTTCAAAATAGGACAAGTCCGGACGGGGGTTTCTAAGTGCCTGCGGGTCATCGACCGGGTACAGACCAAGCGACAACTGCGGCTGATCAGGCTCCCAACACTCCGGGCAAACCAAGATATTCACGTTCTTGGTCTTGATCACCAAAGACTTCAGCTGCTTGAGCTTGTACCGGAATCCGCACCGGTCGCACTCCGCAATCGCATTTTTGCCACTCGCAAAGCGATTAGGCATCTCAGTACCCGCCTAAAAACGACTCTCTCGGAACAAAGCGAACCGCAGCCTTTTCACGATCCTCGCCAGCAGCCAAGTCCCAAGCTTCGTTATATTCAGCCTTGAGCAACGTCGTCCGCGCATCAGCACCGGGAATCTTCATCGACAGCATGTAGGCTAATCCCGCCACCATACAGGGCAGGAATCGGAATGGGATGTCTTGTCCGTTACTACCATTACCCACATCAAACATACGACGCAGGCGGGTGTAGTACAGGGTCCAAGTCGTCGTGTTATCCGGCTTCGGCCACACAGTGAACTGCGGGTAGACGATCACGTTATCAGCGCCTGTTGCGCCAGTACGACGATTGATCCAAATCTGAATCGGACGACCCGTCGCGTTCTTGTTCGGAATCGCTACGTACGTGCTGGATGAGATACGTGAGATATTAATGTCTTGCTGGTTCGTGCCCGTACCCGTGCGGATCACGTGGTCCAACAGATCAACCGTATCTACCGGCAAGTCGTAAGTACCGACGTTATAAGTCAGGACATGAGTGCCCTGTTCTAGGGTCCACAGATTGACGCCACGGTTGGCCCAGTCCATCAGAAGCAACGACAGACTACGCTTCGCCGTACGCAGGTCATAACCGGTACGCAATTCCGCACCACAACGCTCGAAAGCCTCTTCTACGATGGTATTGAGGTCGAGGTTGAAGTCGGTTGTAGCTGTAGTCTTATCGGCCATTACTTCTTTCTCTTACTTTTTTGCGGTTTTTGCACTTTGACGGAAGGCTTTGGCGGTGGGGGCACCTCGGGTTCCGGGCTTTCGCATTTTTTCACCAGACCCCGCAGCGATGCGAGCACGTTTTTTATGAATGTTTTCATAGAGACCACCCTTAGCCATACGAATAGGCTTACCTGTACCTTCAACGATCTCGTCGTCTCCGCGCCGTTTAGCGCGAGGAATTTTACTAGGTGCCATAGCGCCCATACCGCGTGAGGCCATCATTAGATGTACTTCCCTCGGGTTTTACCGCGAGCAGCAATACCGTCAGCGCGACGAGAAGCCGAAGAGCGAACCGATCCACCCTTTTTGTACCCGCCCGCCATATCAGCAGCCAGCTTGTCATCAAGCATTTGCTCAACCTTCTCACGCATACGCTTGGGTGACTTCTCACGCGACGCTGCCGCAGATTCCCGGGCACGATAACGCTCAGAGAACGAAGGAAGGTCTTTGCGAGCCAAGCTACGACCGGCTGATTCAGAAGCATCGTCAGCACTCTTACGGAACGCGCCAGATGTCCTGCCATATGCAGATCCAGCAGCGGACCCAAGCTTAGCCGCACCCGCCGTCATAGCGATGTCTTTGGCATAGCCACGAGCCTTCTCAGCCCGTTCATCAGCGGACATACCCGTCTGTTCAGTCTGACTGCGATACCCCGAAGCACGGTCGCTCGGAAGCTCACCGCTACGCGAAGCACGGGTAATGGCCTGACTAGCCCGCTTAGCAATCATGTCGTCCTTAGAGGGACGGGCGCCCCCACGAGTCGAGGGACCCTTTGAAGGTGATGCTGCGGAAGCCGAAGAGGTGCGACGGCTTGATGGGGACATAAACTCTTCTGGAGACAACTGACGAGCAGGAGTTTCCTTCGGTTTCGACTGCAGTTCCTTCAAGAGCTTTAAATTGCCCTCGGCGCTGCGCGGACGGTTCTTATAAGCCTCCGGGTCTAGCCTACGGATCTGAGCGCCGACCTTGCCGTAACGCTCCTCATCGGTCATTTCAGAAGGTTTCTTAGCCATGGTTATACAAACTTCCCGCGAGTTTTACCTTTAACGGCGCAGCCATCAGCACGGCTAGAAGCAGAGCCACCATTGCTCATCTTCTTAATACGACCGCCAGCATATTTGCCGCCCGGCTTCTTGGCCTTGATGTCATCGCCAAATCCCGCACCGGGTTTGATTACCGAGACATCAGGCAAATTGCCGCGAGGGGTTAAATCTTGAGATGGACCCCCTACTTTCGGGGCCGGTGCTTTAGCTTTAGCCACAGGAACCTCCCATACGCATCTTGATTTCCTTGCCCTTGGTCTTGCCTTTCACAGCGATGCCATCGGCAGCTTTACGATATGGGCCGCTAACTTTGCCGCCCTTCTTTTTCATGAAGGCGATCTCTTTCTTAGCCATTTTCTTGGATTCTTTCATTTGGATTTACCTTTGAATTTGCGGCCTTTGTCGGCCTTGACGAACTCTTTTCCCACTTTAGGTGAGATACCAACTTTCTTAGCGAATGCCGGGTTATTGGCAACCGCTGCCATCAAACGATGTTGTTTGCCGGACTTGCTGGGCATTTCAGTCTCGGTTCTTCCACCGGGAAATAATGTCTTTCACCGTATCGGTTTCGTAGATACGGATGCCCGTCCACACGATTGTGATTATTGCTGCAATTGAGGGGAGCATCTCTATCAACGTCCCTACGACGGTAAAGACCGAAACTGCATCGCCAACGGTCTTAACGATTTCCTGACTTTCTTGCTTCATCTTCAGCAATTCCACGCACGAAGACTTTTGTTAATCCGGCTATTGGGGTCGTTAGCAGTCTTGGCGCTCGTAAGCTTTTTCTTCATTCCGGACATTCTTGCACAGAACGATTTCTTACGAGAACCGCCCTCGGGCTGAGGACGCTTCAGACCCGGTTTGCCGGGATTAGCACGGTTGTAGGAAGCCCTGCCTTTGGCATTTAAGCCGCCAGCAGGGTTTTTGCCTTCCTTACGCTGCCACGCAGGAGACTTAGGCATAGAACACCATCACCGAGGCAATGTCCGTGACATCAACATAAACGTTGGTCTGGAACAGTAAGCCTTCGCCGGGGAGCAGTACGTAGTCCGGGGCCGTAGATGCCGCAAGGGTATTGATGGTCGCCTTGACCACACCCGAAGCACCGCCGTCCTTGAACACCACACTGCCTGCACCGGCTGCGGGGATGATGTAGATAGCCTTTACGCGGCAACGCCCGAGGGAATTAGTCGCCTGATCAGCGATAAGCCCGTCAGTAGTTCGAACCGCACTAGCTAATACATCTGTTTGCATAGCCATTAGCGGCTCCTATTAGGCGATGGTCACGCCACGCGAAGCAAGGATCGCCCAACCAGCGGCGGTGTAGATCAGAGTGACAGAATCGCCCACTGCCGTGAACGTGACGGTCGAAAAGCCGATCTTCGTGGTCGGGGTCAGCAGGGCCGAGCCACCGTCAACCGTGTGTACGATGACCTTGACTTCACCAACAGCGCCATCAGCAAGCGTAAGAGCCTGCGACACGCCAGACGTAGTGAGCGAGGTGAACGCGTTCGTGATGTCAACCGCACCAGCACCCGAGAGGGACTGCGTGCCAAGAACAACGTCCGTACCGAACGAAGAGTTAATCGTAACGGCACCAGTCGTGCTGTTGATGCTGATTGACTGGAAGCCATTCTGGGACCGAACCGGCCCGCTAAACGTAGTATTTGCCATTTCAATTCCTCACATGCGAGTAAGTGTTTACCAGTCTGCATGTCGTCAGTCGGGGCTGTCTGGTAAACGAAATTTTTCCCGATAACGACTGTATATCACTAAAAAAGAGGGGCTACAAGCATTGCTACTTGTAACCCCCCAACTCTAGCCCTCTAGGAGAAAGCTATCAGGACGCGCCCGGCGAACCGAACATGCCCAGCGGATCCGACCAGCCGAAGCTATAACGCTCGCGGCTCTTGTACCGGACGTTGCCGGTGTCGAAATCTCCGTCCATGCTGTTCGCAAGCGGGGTACGCACGAAGTGCTTCATGCCGTTCGGAACGTCGGTCGTCAAGAACCAAGCGTTCGGATCAGTCAAGAAGTGGTTAACGGTGTAACCGCCCGGGATCGCACCCATCGCCTTCAGCGCGTTGATGTCGTTATCAGCAGTCGCAACACGGAGTTCCGTGTCGAGGAGTCGCTTGGCAACGAACATCAAGGCCGGGGGAACGATGAGCTTGTCGGGCTTCGCCGCGATCAAGAGACCACGTTCGTCGGTCCAACCAGCGATCTGAATGACAGCCGCTTCAAGCGAGGTCTCGTTGAGGTCCGAGGCCGTCAAACGGTTGCTGTTGGTGCCGCCCGAGATAAGCGGATGCGAGGCCGAGAACAACGGCTGACCGTCACCGCCCGTGTAGGCACCGGCGAAACCATTGTTAAGGACCGAGGCCGCCTTGACCTGCTTCGTGTACGCCATAGCGCGAGCAAGAGCCTTCGTGTAGCGCTTGCTGAGCGAGTCGTACAGGTTGTCTTCAACCGCTTCTTCCGTGATGGAGAAGCCGAGAGCAATCGTCTCGTGGTTGTAACGAGCCGTCCAAGCTTCCTGCGCGTTATCGTACGCAATGGCTTGGCCTTCCGGCTTGACCGGGGCAGCGGAGAATCCGCTCAGCTTCGTCTCTTCTTCGAAGGAACGCTCGGAGGTCTCAGTCTCGTAGATCTCCTTGTGCTCTTCGCCGTACTGCTTGTACTCCAGACCGAACAGGGCGTTCAGGCCGGGAAGCAGCTCTTTCAGTAATTGTGCACGTGAAATAGCCATTTCTTAGAACTCCCTATTAGGTGCCCGACGCGTTGTTATACGCGTGGTAACCAGCATTGAACTTGACGATGAACTCGACAATGTTGCCGCTGCTGTTCGCAGTGTCCACCACCACATCAACCACACGGAACGGCAACGAGGTCGTCACGTTGTTGATGTAAATGCCCATCTTGCTGTCGCCCGTGACCGAAGAACCCGTGTTGAGGACGAGTTCCGCGTTCGTGCCAAACGAGTTGGCGCGGGAAACATAAGCCGGGAGGAGGCCGCCAGAAGTGCTGTCCGCAACGTTGCTCGTCACGTTGACAACCTTGTAGAGCGCGTTCGGATCATCCGAGACGTACGCAACAATGTCGTCAGCCGCAACGCTACCGGGGTAGTACTGCGAGAAGAGCTTCTGCTTCGTGGTCGGGTTGGTATACGCGCATCCGAGGAACACACCGATGACACCGTTAACGGCGGTGGCGTTGTTCTGGAGGGTCGTAATGATGACATTTCCCGACGAGTTCAACTGCACGACATCGCCGTTATAGATGGCGGTGCCGTAGTTGTTCCCAATCGGAATCTGTCGCGTAGCACCCGCAAATGGCAAGCCGCCGATCAAATTGACCGGTTTCAAGCCATAAGGTGCATCAACAGTGGGATAAGCCATTTGATACTCCTAAAAATGAATTTATTTGCCTTTGCCAAACGAGACCGTCGTTTTCCGCTCATTAAAGAGGGGCATACGCTCGTCGTTCAGCCTCATGAAGTTATTGTCTACAGACTGCATCTGAGACTGAGCCTGCTTAGCGTAGTAGCTGTCACGCTGGCCCATTAACTCAGCCGGAGCCTTACAGAGCAATAACCCGCCAATCTCAATGTTGTCTTTAAAACGACTATTGGGATCAGCTTGCATCATCAACTTGGGTTGTTCAGAAGCCTTAACCGGCTCCCATCCTTCCCGAAATTTTGCAGACGTATTAGAGGGATCTGCTTGACCCATAATACTGGTCCGAATCCAGCGGAACACCCAACCATCTTGAGCCTCCGGTTCAGGAAGCGTTTGCGGGGGAGTCCACGCCATTTTGCGTTGCGCGGATTCTCGGTTTTCGAGTTCTCGTGCGAGTCTATTTTCAGCCATTGTCAGTCTCCAGTTTCATAACTTCACGTGCGTACTGTTCGTTGCTCAATCCCAAACGCTTGGCAATTGCAACCTGAGTCGGTGTCAGGCGGACCTGACGCGGCGCGGTTCCCCGCGTTACCGGAGCTACAACGTTAGCTGGTTTTGTGCGAACAGGTTTTTGGGCCTGTTTCGTTTGAGGTTGCTCTTCCTCGTCATCAAATGACTCTGGAAAACGCTTCCTCATAGTGTCATCGACTCGGCGGTAATACTCGTCTGAACGAGGATCAACACCTGACCGGACCAATTTTTCATGCAGACCCAGCGCGAGGGCGGTCATCTCCTCGTCTACACCAAACCACGTATTTCGTTCCCGCCAAGCTTCGGCCTTTTTATCGACCTGAACTTCTGGGACTTGTGGCTGATATGCCGGAACCTGTTGATTCTGTTCTACACTTTCTTCTTCGCGTTGTAAAGTGGGCTTCACTCTAGCAATGCTCTGAAGCTTCAGTTTGGCATCTGTGAGGGCTTCCTGAGCCTCCGTAATACGGCCCGAATCCCCGCTGTCATATGCCTGCCGGAGCCGATCTTTTGCCGAAGTAAGCTCCATCGTAGCCATCTTTTCGGCTTCTTGGACGGCGGCACGTTCACTCGTACCGACCCGCTGCTTAAGTTGGCGAATCTCCTGCTCGCGCAATTGGGCAAATTTAAGAGCTTCTTCTCGCTCCCGTACGGCACGTTCCTTCTCTCGGCGCTCGTCGTGCCAGACCTTTTTCATCTGGGAGAGGCGTTTCTTAACCTTCTCCGAGTACTCATCAAGGTCGTCGTTTTCTAACTCCTCCACCATCTCTTTAGGGAGGGGTTTGCGACCTCGGTCCTCTGGCGGGGTATCATCCTCAATCTGGACTTGGATACTATCTTCCGCTTCCGGGGCCTCCGTAGGCTGCTCTATCTCGTCCGGAAACTTATATTCTTCTTGCATGGTTTACTCCTTAAACGCGACGGATACCACGGGGATCGTCAACAACTGCTTCCACCGTGTCGTCGTTAATGATGCGGAACTCACGTCCGTGGATGACCAAACGGGTACCGGCATAGGGGCGGGTCAACACGAAGTCGCCCTCCTTACACCAAGCGCCAGTTGGGAAACGGTCCTTATCGGTGTAGCAAAGGTCACCCATCTTGATGACGAATAGGACGACCGTAGTCAGTTCCTCCGTCCTCTTGGTGTCCTCGGCTTTGATAATGCCGCCTTCGTATTCCTCTTCTACATGCGGGACTGCACAGAGGATTCGATACCCTTTCGGGTCTGGCAGTTGCGAGGCTTTCTTTGCCTCCTCCTGCGTCTTCTCAATATCAATATTACTCATCGTCGCGCTCCAAGCGTTTTGCAAGGTCTCGGATATGGTTCTTTGCGAGGTCGAGACCCTGAAGTGCCCCACAAAGCCGTTTGTATTCCGCCTCGTTCAATTTGCCTTGAATCAAGGTTTCTACAATTAAAGTGCGCTCGTCTTGGAGTTTTGAGTCCAAGTATTCCAGAGCGTTTGAATAACCCATCTAGTCCTCCTTTATTTAGCTCCCGGCTTCTTTGCCGGTTGCACACTCTTCACTCGTTCAATCAAGGATTTCTCCTTGCTTTTCGCAATATCCACTCCGATCCGGAGACCCTCCGTCTCCATCCGTCCGGCCTGCTCGGCCTTATGCTCTTCAATCTCGGCACCGAGTCGTGCCGCCTCAAGCTGCTGACGCCCAGAGATTTCGGCCTCTCGGAGTCGGTTTGCGTCTTCTTTTGCCGCCGCATCGAAGAGGTCTTTCTGCTGTTTGCGAGCCAACTCGCCCTGTTGAATCTGCGCGTCCATCTGCGCTTTCATCTGCTTGGTCTGAGCCTCCATCTGCTTGATCTGCAGGTCCATCATCTGCATCTGCACGAGCGGGTCTTGAGCCTGCTGCATGGCCTGCTGCATCTGAGCTTCTGCCTGATCCTTCTGGAGCAACTTGTTCGCAGCGGCTGCCACCAACGGGGCTAATTGCGCCTCGATTTCTGGCGGCAAGTCGTACTCGTCGTTGTCGTCCTGCGGGAGTGGCGGTAGTGCCGCACCCAGTTGTTTCTCGATGTCCCGGCGATACTGGAACGCGATGTGCTCCATGATGTGAGCTTGCAACGACGCCGTGATCTGCTGCGCCATCGGATTTTGTCCGATCATCTGCGCCATCTTCGGGTCCTGTCCCAACGCCATGTGCACCGCGATATGCGCCTCATGGTCCTGATAGATAAACGCCTTCAGTGGCTTACCTGTCAGTGCATCCATGTTTTCGGTGACGGGGTCGCGAGGCTTCTGATCGTCCGGCATTGGGACCAGCTTCTCCGCGTTCTTAACTCCAAGCACCTCGATCATCTGGCGATGGAGGAACGGAAGGTTGTATAGCTGCGGGGCTTGTTGGGCCAACTGCATGACAGCCTGATACTGCACAACCTTCTGCGACATCGTTGCCGCGTTTGGATCAGATACCGGGATGACATCGACGTTGTCGTAGTCGGATTTCTTTGCCTTGCGGGTTCCGACTTCCGGCTCGTAGCTATACTCCTCTGGCGTATAGTCTCGGATGATCGCAGCGAGGAGCTTGAACTCCTGCTTCATCGCGTAGTAGATGCGGGCCTGAACAGCCGACATTACCTTAAGAACGCGCTCCAAAATAGCCAGCGTCGTGCCGACCGGAGCCTGCGAGGACATATCCGAAACCTTCAGATCCGACACCGCAGCGAAGCGGCGTCCCTCTTCGACGATTCGATCCAGCATCAAAGCCAGAACTTGGCTCGGCTCCTTGTACGGAAGCGGCAGGATGTTGTCTTTGACCGCACCGCTTGGTACGTCTACGTCGCGCCATTCTCCCGGAGCAATAGGCGTATCGTCTCCCTTAATTCTAAGCCCGCGTGACTTGAGACCGCCCGGAAGGTTGCTGAGGGTTCCTGCGTCGACAAGCTGCCTAAGAAGTGATGTAGCAGCCTTAGAGTGTCCACCGATAAGGTGGATGAGACCAAAGTAGTAGAACCCGAAGCCGGGGATGTAACCATAATGAACAAAGTGCTGTCGCTTGGATTTGAGTTTGTCATCTTCTTTCCAGTTCCTACGAATCGCTAGAACCGTCCCCGTGCCCTTCTCAATTGTAATGACGTAAGGCAATGCTATACCGGTCTCGTGGTTGTCATCGTCCACATCCGGATAACCCGGCAGGTCGAGGTTCACGTGCATCTCAAGCAACTGGAACCGGTCATCCATGCTCGCGCTGAAGCCTTGATCTTCAGCTTTCTGCTTCTCCACCTCGTCCATGACGCGAACCGGATCACCCAAGTCCACATCACGATAGAACCCAGCGTACTGAAGCTTCACCAACTCGTTCTTCGTCTTACGCATCTTGTGCGTAACGCGCTCAGCCGTCTCCAAGTTCGCAGCACCGTAGGGCACCACGATATCCTCAGCCGGGATATAGACCGCGATCTGGCGGTTCAACGAAGGATCAAAGTAAATCTTCTTGAACGAGTTACCCGCGAGGGCAAGGCTCAACAACATGCGCTCGTGCTCAGGCCGGTACTCAGGCATCTGCTCCGTGAGCTTGTAGTTCATGTCGTCCGCAACGCGGATCGCAGCGTCCTTCTTCTCCGGGGTCTCTTTGCCGATGATCTTGGCCTTGACCGGACCCATCGCTGGGAAGGTCTCCATGATCGTCTCGGACTGGAACTTGACCGCGCTCTCCATGAGCAGGGGGTGGTACACACCGCACGCACCGGGCCAAGGCTCCGTTCTCTCCTCGTAGCGAATGCCGAGGATCTTCAAACCTTTGATGTAGGTGTCGAGCCAATCCTTGCGGGAAGCTAAGTCCTGCTCGTATTGACCGAGCAACTCAGAGGCGATGGACTGAAGCTCATTCTCACCGATGTACTCGGCAAGGTTTGCATTGAAGTCTTCTGCTCTGGGTGCCTCGTTTTCAAGGCTAATCTCTACTCCGTCCTCAAACGGATCTTCGATCTCAATCTCGATCTCAATCGGCTCCACCTCAGCGGCAAGGACCGCGATACCTTGGGGAGCCTCCATCAAACTTTTATCGACGGCCATTTAAATCTCCTAATAAAACCCTTTGCCTCTGTTGCTCTTGAACCACTTGATGGGTTCCGGCTCGTCAGAGGGAAGTCGAATAAACCCACCCTGCCTGAAGCGGATGAGTGCCAATGTTGTAGCGTCCACCAAGTCGTCGTGCGTACCTGCCGGAAAATCATTACATTCTTCAACGACTTCCCACGCCCAGCGACGGTCAGGCACCCAGACTATACCCGCCGCGAAGAGGTCCGTCACCGCGTTCACTCTGGAAATCTTGTCCTGTCCCTTACCCGGGGTGAACTCCGATATCGGTACGCCCATCCGCCGCATCTCTTGGTAGAGCGCCGCGCCGTTAGATTTCTTCTCAACGATGAAGCTATCTGGGTTCCAATCCTTGTACTGCTCCAGCACCATCGCCTTCAGTTCAGGGAACTCTAGTCGCTGCTTTACGGCGTTCAGAAGGATGATGTTGTAGTTCTGGGTCTGCTCGTTCTTGAAGACGCCCCACGTGAGAAGCGCGTTGAAGTCGGCACGATTGGATTTCTCTTGGGCGGCGTCCAAGGACATGATCACGAACTCACAAGAGGGTGGGTTCTCTGCCTCCCACACCTGCCACCATTCTCTCTTTATAAGAGCGCCTTCCTCGGATGTCGGCTGCTGCATGTACTGGGCTTGCCAATACCGCACGTCCATCGACGCCTTTTTAGCGAGTAACTCATCGATATCCCAGAACTCTGGCCAGAGCGGCTTTTCATTCAAAATCGCAGGAAATTCCACGACTTCCCACTCATCCGCCCCGTCTTCTTTCATCATGTGTTCGACGATCTTGCCGGTCAGATCCATCTTCGACCACCGCGTCATCACCACGATGATCGCACCACCCGGCATCAATCGCTGGACGGGGCCTGACTGGAACCACTCCCAAGCTGGTTCAAAAACGTCTGCGCGACCTTGTTTAGCTTCCTGTTCTGAGTGGGGATCATCAATAATGAACAGATCAGCGCCTCGACCAGCAAGAGCACCGCCAACACCGATAGCAAAATACTCACCATTAAAATTAGTACCCCATCGAGAAGCAGACTTGCTGTCAGCTTGCAAAGAGACGTTAGGGAAGATGTCACGGTAGCTCTCCGATCCGACTAGGTTTCTGACTCTTCGACCAAAGTTCACCGCCAAATCTGCGGTGTGGGACGCCATGATAACCTTCTTCTGGGGGTATTTGCCGAGGAACCACGCCGGGGCGAGGTAACTGATCATTTCCGACTTGCCATGACGCGGGGCGATGTTGACGATCACCCGCTTTTTCTTCCCTTCGGCAATTTCCTCGAAGATTCTCGCAAGTTTCCTGTGGTGCGGTCCCACTTTGTACCCGGGATACACGTGTCCGATGAAATCTAGGAAGGAATCCTTGCCTAGTTTCTGGGTTATTTGAGATTGGTAAGCTTTTAGGAGTTCAGCAACGCGCCTTTTCTCCTTATCCGGCATCGTAGGAAGCGCGGATTTAAGCTTTTTCAGGTTTTCAGGGGTAATTTGCACGAAGTTTTAGGTATTTGTGGTCGTTTCTTCGCTAACAACCGTGTACTCGATGCCCTCTAGCACCTGCAGAAGCTCTTTTTCCACCTCTTCGATGGGCTTAATAATGTGTGTGGTCTCGGTACGCTTCTTAAATGCGTCTACTCCGTCCACTTCACCCAGTTTAGTCAGAGCTTGGATACGGGTTTTGCTCTCGGATGCGTTCTTGTACTCATCCAGCAGGCCGTTCACCACGAAGTTCTTCAGTTTGACGAGGTCGTCAACCACTTCAAAGTCGTATTGGGCCACCATTCCGGCCAGTACCGCCTTAGTACTATCCCGTAATGCGTTGTAATTTGGCCTAGTTTTAGGATTCTCGACGATATCCTTGGCTACTTTCTTAGCCGACTCGACATCTGCCTCGTCAAACGCGAGGGGTGTACCGGTGTAGTCCGATAAATCCTTGATTGTATTGGCTATTTTCTCTAGCTCGTCGCGAGCCGTTAGCTCAGGGAGCGCCTCTGAGGCGTTCTTAGGAAGAGGTATGCCCTCTTCAATATCCGGTATCAGCGGTTCGTGGTCCATTTGTCTCGTCATGCATGGGGGGTGACCCAAGTTGCGGGATATATATCACAAAAAATGGTATGGAACCAAATTTAAAGGCGGGGGGCTTCTCTATAAGAGGGGGGTGGGGGTCGAAGTGCAACAAAATCCGGTTACGATTCCGGAGTACTTTGTCGAGACGCAACCTGCGGGTAGCAACGCAGTGGGCCAGTACCGATTTAGGGTGGAGTTTAGAAAATTGTGGGGTCGTTTGTATAGATCTAAGGGTGCGGGGTGCGAGGGGGGACCCATTTTTAAAAGCGGGGGGTGCCGGGGTAGTGGGGTCTCGACCGCCAGAATTTGCAACATAAGTTACGATTCGTATACTGGGAACACGTCGAGGCAATACCGCCGCGACAACAACGGAGAAAGCATATGAATATCGTTCAACAGGCTAACAAGTACGCTCGCAATCGTGCACGTCGCATCGGTCAGATAATCAAGCGTGACAACAAGCGTGTCGCGACTATCTGCAAAGTACTGCAGAAGGCTGGCGTGAATGTTACGGACGTGGGCGTCGATAGTTCGTCGTACAACATCAGCATCACGGGACCACGCGCAGACTTGGATGTGATGTTCGGTATCCTGCGCCGCCTCGGACTGCAGCCGACGAGTCGGCCACAAGAGAAGACGCAATACTTCAGCACGTACTGGACGTTCGAAGATACAACGGACTATATCTTTGTGATGTTCTCATCAACGTCCTGCAAGCGTGTGCAAGTAGGCACGAAGATGGAAGAGGTTCCCGTGTACGACACGGTGTGCGAAGAGTAATCAACTGGGGCGGGACTGACACCGCCCCTTCTTTTAACGGAGAAAGCATATGAATCGTCCACTCTATGAAATTGCCCGAGAGATTGAGAAGGATTGGAAGCGTCCATACTTTGGCGCTGTACCGTATCTTGAGGCGATGGGATATCTGAACAGCATCGAAGATAACTTCATCGATGACTCTGCCGAAAGTGTGGTGTTGTACTTTCTGGCGAATGCCAACACGTGGCGTGGCGAGACAGCACGACGTGTTAAGGCTGAACTCAAGACGATGACCAAGTAATCAACTGGGCTGGGACTTCACACCGGCCCTTCTTTTGGAGCAGTAACATGATTCAGTTAGAACTAGCGTTAAGTAATCGCGGCCCTGCTGTACTGACAGAGCGCGAAAAGATCATGCGATACCGACTGATGGTCCTACGAAAGGGCGTCGAACTTGAGAAGCTTGGGATGAAGAAGCGTGGCATTAGCTGCAGCGCAGCGGCCCGCAAAGAACTTGGAATGCCGAACAACACTAAACGTGATGACCTGATCGCTGCGCTCACCGCACTGATCCACGCATTCGACAACTAATTCTCCGTGGGCCGGGACCTCCAACCGGCCCTTTTCTTTTGGCCTCAGCCTTTTGATACCAGTTATGCGTGTGCGCGAGGGAACGTGCGCGTGCGTGTGGGGGGACTGTTAAAATTTTGCAACGTTTGTTGCGATTCATATAATGGGAACCGTCGAGGCAATCACGCCCGACGCAATTGGAGAAAGCAATATGTGGACTGTAGACAAAGCCGACGCGCTAGTCGGCGGACTATCCGCGCCCGGCAAAATGCCTTGCAAATCGTTTTCAATTAGCGCATTCCTATGTCAGACCGGCTCGCGTTTGGCGGCCATTGCTGGCTCGGTGTGCGCCGACTGTTACGCTCGCAAGAATCGGTACGCTATGCAGAATGTGCAAGCTGCATTGGCTCGGCGCATGACGGTGCTAGCTCGCGCACTGACTGACCCATTGTTCCGGGGTGAGTTCATCTCGGCCATGGTGTTCCTGATCTCGCGCAAACCGTGGTTCCGTTGGCATGACTCTGGCGACCTGCAGAGCCGCGCACACTTCGACCTGATCTGTGACGTTGCCCGCGCCAGCCCGGACACGGTGCACTGGCTGCCAACCAAAGAACCGCGCTACGTGAAAGGCGACATACCAGCCAACCTGATCGTGAGAGTCTCGGCCCCTCACATCGACCAGCCACCACCCAAAGGCTACGCGCACACCTCGACTGTAGTGTCGGATAAAAACAACGCAACGTGCCGGGCATTCGAGCGAGGCGGTAAGTGCGGGCCATGCCGGATGTGCTGGGACCCCAAAGTGGCCAACGTGTCCTACTACCAACACTAACCTTCGGGGGGCTTCGGCCCCCCTTTTTTATTTTCCCTGCCGATTGATACCAGTTCTGCGTGTGCGCGGATGCCTGCGTTTGTGCGTCGTGCCCCCTCCAAACTTGACTTTGGCTGTGTTAAACCATAACAACACTTACGTTTACTAGGCGGTCATTTCGCGCCACGTTTAAACGTCGCGGGAGCCGTGCCGGAGCCATGTGTCAAAAATCGGGGTCTGTGTCAGGCCATGTGTCAGAATTTTTTTCACTTTGACACACGATTTTGAGTTCGTAAGTCCTTGATTTACAAAGCAAAAACGACGTTTGCTCAAAGAATTGTGTCAGATGTGTCAGAAATTTTTAGAGGGCGAGGGGAAAACCGGGGTCGACAGGGGAGAGGGAGGGGGAACGGCAAGTGTGGGCATACCCGTTTTAGGAGCCATTCAATCTAAAAAACGCTGACACATTGACACAAATAACATTTATTCTTATTTACTTACTTACTACTACTATATAAATCAATCACTTACACCGCCCACATACCA
>Ga0209770_10000935_pt1 | contig 15360 bp, 16 predicted proteins | sample LauGreSu1BDMLBDD_2_FD_187572 | JGI IMG/M metagenome (GOLD analysis project Ga0209770, IMG submission 187572) | Freshwater lake microbial communities from Lake Michigan, USA - Su13.BD.MLB.DD (SPAdes) (version 2) | ecosystem: Environmental > Aquatic > Freshwater > Lake | place: Lake Michigan, USA...
AACCGAAGAAATCGATTCCACTTTACATACCCATCATATCCTCTTCCGAATGTTTTACTTATAACCACCCTCACCTAGACTCTTTCATGTTTCGTACTTTATTCTACTTCCAGTTCTAATATTTACATTTCTAATAATTTTAGATAAACTTATTATGATACACTTAAATGAAGGAGACTTAACCAAATGGTAGTTGATCTGTGCCAAGGGGTGTGATTAAAACCTGGTTATCTTTATCAATTGGTACCAATTTTACAGTCAAATCTGCATATATTAATATAAATCCAACTGTTTGATTTTTTTTTGTATCATCATAATTCTGAAAATTATAAGTTTTTTCTATAACTAGAGTATCGTGGTATCTAATATATAAATTACCATCTGTATGAAATTGTAAACATTTCCAGAAATCTTTTTCCCCCCAGACTGTATTAGATGTATTTAACTGATAACTTGGGTGATTTAATACTAAATTATTATCAGCTTGCATTTGTAAAGTATAAGTACCAGTACTATGACTTAAAGTCCAAGTATAATAAAAATAATTAATATTACCATATATTCTATTTCTTTCATGACCATATCTACTAGTTGAATCAGGTTTTGTTTTTATACAAATTAAGTAGCTTATTGGATCTAATTCAAATAAATCAGTACTTGATGGAGTATAAAATTTTCCATCTCCATCATAAGACCATTCTAATTTTCCACCTTTATAAATAAGTAATCTTCCATTTGTAATATCATTAATTAGATAATGATCACTATTACTTGGATTTGGATTATTAAATGTTTGAGTAGACCATACCGGAGACCAAGTTTTATTGCGAGATATCCAAGATTGATTTATCTTTCTTAATATTAAATTACAATCAGCAAATAATGTTAATTTATAATGTTGCAAACTACTATGAGACCATTCAAATTCACGATATCTAATACCACCATATATTCTATGAGTTATATCTCCATATATAGTATCTCCATTTTTTCTCATAACCTTAATCATTTTACTAACATCTGATAATTCAAAATAATCAGATTGTAATGGGGTATAACATATAGCATTTCCATCTAATGACCATTGTATGTTACCAAAATTATCTACAATTATTAATCTACCAGATCGTGTAACACAAAGTAGAGCATTAGGAATACGAAGTCCTAAATTCCATTTAGTATTAGTACTTGTTAATTCTAAATCTCCAACACCTGTTAATTTTAACTGACAAGTACCATCGCTCCAAATATATCCACTTCTATAACAAACATTTGTATAAATATATTTTGAATTTGTTATTCCAGTATTACTATCTAATGTAAAACTAGAAACATTAATATTAGGATGTAAATCAGCATATACTGTAGATATTGTAATATTTTGTGAATTATATACTAACATACTTTTTAATTGATCATCTGTATGTACAGCCGCATCTTTTTTTTTAGAGTTTGTTGTTATTGCAATCGTACTATTTCCTGTTTGTGTCGAATCATAACTGTTATTAGTAAGAAAAGTATATATAGCAGCGCAAATTATTACTGCTAACATAATCCATCCTAAAATAATTGACCAATCACTACCAGATGGTTGTGAAAAATATGGATCTTGGGGAGGATACCCATAAGGATTCCAATAAGGATTCATATTATTGTATATAATTTATAATATATTATTTTTTAATTTATAATAAGTTTAATTTGCAATATAGAAAATCGTTAGATATATTTAAAATTCAATTAAAAAAAAAATCATTTGCTATACTGTAAAGTGTAACAAATGATTCCTCACCTTTCACACCACACAGTATAACAACTGTATATTTATTCGTTTAAATATGTATTTTTTACATAATCTAAACTCATAAACACAAGTAGTCCAAAACTTGCCGCGTTAAAACCTACTAATGTACTCATCATACAATAGTAAATACCCATCGCAGGATCATAGTATAACATATTCTCTACATTTAGAAAGAATATGTCAACTACTTCCAAGCCCATCTCCTCTTCCTCAGTCAATAACCAATTCCAATTTGTCATCTTGAATGCTTTAGATATACTTATTTAGCTTTAAAAATTCAATTATTTTTCAATTTATGTTTTTTATTCTAAATTTATTTAAAAAAAATCATTTGCTATACTGTAAAGTGTAACAAATGATTCATCTCCTCTCCATTCACACTCACAGTATAACAACTACGTATGTTTATTCGTTTAAATATGTATTTTTTACATAATCTAAACTCATAAACACAAGTAGTCCAAAACTTGCCGCGTCAAAACCTACTAATGTACTCATCATACAATAGTAGATACCCATCGCAGGATCATAGTATAACATATTCTCTACATTTAGAAAGAATATGTCAACTACTTCCAAGACCATCTTCTCTTCCTCAGTTAATAACCAATTCCAATTTGACATCTTGAATGCTTTAGATATATTTATTTAGCTTTAAAAATTCAATTATTTTTCTATTTATGTTTTTTATTCTAAATTTATTTAAAAAAAAACTATTTGCTATACTGAGAGTATAACAAATAGTTTCCCATTTACCATGTCCTCAACATAGCATCAGCACATCAACTTAGATATACTTATAGATGTCAAATATGATAAACTGCATTGTCTGACGATATAGAAAATTTTCATTTCCAAATACCGCTTTGATTAACAATGAGTTACCTTGACCTACAAAATCTGTCCAAGCTAATGTACCCGATGTACAACCCCACGCCTTCCAACATTTCATACCATAGATAATGATATCAAATATCGTTATCTTACTATACACAATTACATCCATTTTCATGAACTGCAATAATGTACATAAGACAATGAATACACCCACTTGTGTATCCAACTTTAAACCCTTCACTACCCTTGTTCGCAAACTGTTTACTATCATGATGTTGATTGTACTTATTTAGCTTCAAAAATTCAATTATTTTTCTATTTATGTTTTTATTTATTATATTACTTATTCAAAATATAGATTATCTATTATCATTATACAAATTAATGACGCATTTGCTATATTAATACCCACACTTATACTTAAGATACAATAAACACATATAATCATAGGAGATTGCATATAATTATATAATCTTATACATAATTCATCTATAATTTCAGCATCTTCGCTCCACATTAAATTTATAAAATTATCCATCTTTAATAAATTTTTATAAAAAGAACATTCAATTATTTTTAATTATATACACTTATTTTTAGTGTTTATTTTTTATATATCTTTTTCTCATTTCATATTTTTCTAATTTATTTTTTTCTAATTTTATCTCATCTAATTTTTTATAAATATCTTTAATACAATTAATTAAATGTGGAACTAATCCAGAATAATGAATTTGATGTAAATCATCTAAGTTTTCGGTTTTTACAATATGAACTACCTCCGGTATTATATCAGATACTTCTTGAGCTATAAGACCATATTGTCTTTTTTTCTTTATATCATTCTTATAATTATATGATTTTACATTTAATTTATTTATTTTATTAGACGAATCATTTTCATCCGAGATAATAATATTTTCTTTCATTCTTATATCAGAAGTTTCTATAAATGAAGTACAACTCATAATACCTCCTGAGTTTAAAGTCATTACTGTAGCTAATGTATCATTAACAGCTAATCGTATTCTACAACTTGCATTTTCAGTATTGTCTGTAATATTAAGTGAATAATATTCAAATGTGCCTAAATTAAAAATAGTATATAGATTATTTGTCGTATTAAATTCAATACCAGTACCTAAACCTATATTAGGAACATTATTAGGCAAGACTGTTAAACTTAATGGAAAATCTACAGTATTATTAGCTAAATTTGTTTTAGTAGTAGAAACTGCAATTGTATTTAGATTAGCAGTCATTGTTATAGATGGATTTGATCCAGTTGGATTGATAGTTAAAGATCCGGTTGAAGATAATAAAAAATCACATTTATTGGTCGCAGCGGCTATCGAATCGTTATAACTTAATCTTAAACATTTACCAATTGAATTATTTAATTCAATTGCAAATTCAGAAGCCGATGTATTAATACCTATATTACCGGTCGTATTTAAACGATTTAAATTAGATATATTACGATTTGCATCAACTACCATTGTTGATGATGCTGATATAATACCAGGTGTAACATTATTATAATTTAATTGGTTAGCACTAGCTATTACTAATGTTCCATTTAATTGCAATCCTTGATTATTAACACCTGCATTTGATATATTTAATGTACCTGATAGAGTAAGATTATTTATACCAGTGACATCATCATTACTATCTGATGATACTAAAAAATTATTAAAATTATTACTATTATTCCATCTAAATGTATTTTTAGTAGTATCATAAAGCATGCGGGCTCTTGTATTACTTAAAGTATTAAATTGCAGTGCTGAAAATTGTTTAAAAACAACCATCTTTTATTTATAAATTGTACTATGATTATATAAATAAATAGATAAATTAATTAAAAATTAATAGAAATTATTCTGTAATTTCTAATGTACTAATAAATTCTTCTAATCTTGCTAATCTGGTTTCTAAATCTATATTTTTTTGTTTTAATTCATTAATTTCATTTTGTTGTTCAATTTGTTTACTATCAATTTCTTGGACTGCGGCTGTTGTTATTGTAAATATTGCATCTTTATTTAATGAATGAAAATTATCGACTTCTTCTCCATACATAAAATAGTTATTTTCTTCTAATTCTTCATTAATCAAAATTTGAGTAGTGCTTAATTTATTTTTTATTGTAACAAATACTATTTTATCATTTTCTGATATTAATTTAATTTTACCTGTTCCATTAGAATCAAAAGTTATTGGATTTGTTACTGTTAATATATATTCATTATTTTCATTTATTGATTTAATTGCCAATTGAAAAATATTAGGAATAAAATCTTTTATTAATGTTGTTGAATGTTCTAATACACTTCTAACTTGCTGTGCTATAAAACCCCATACAGGCTCTGTTGTTTTATTTCGAGTATCTATATAATTATATTTTTTAGGTTGTATTAATCTTAATGTATTCAATGCAGACAAATCATCAACATCAAGTATATTTTTTTTAATTCTAGAATCTGAAAATGCATTAAATTGAGATCCCATTACTCTATCAGATGAATAAATCATAACACCAGACGGATTACTAGCTACCCCAGTCGAAGTACTACTACCATTGAAAGAATAAAATGCAAAGCCACCATTATAAGAAGCTCCAGTACTAGCGACATGCAATGGATAAGTTGGAGAAGTTATTCCTATACCAAGTTGTCCACTAGAATTTAAATTCATTAATCGTGTACCAGGTGCTGCACCAGTACCAGTTACTGCTTCACTTACGGTATGCCAAGTAAATCCACCATCACTAAAACTTTGTAAATTAGTATTACATGCTCCAATACCATAAAATCCACCCCATAAACTTAGTATCATATTTTTAGCAGTAGAACCAAAATCTAATGAATAAGCTGGAGAATTTGTTCCTATACCAACAGTACCATCAGCTCCTTTAATATACATTTTATCATTAAAATTTATATTTTTATAAGAACCACCAGTTCTATCAAAACTATACATATTTGCAGTATTATTATTACTAGTATATCCAAATTCCAATCCTTCGCCTGCTATAGGTGATGATTGTCCCGTTACTCTTAAAGTACTAGAAAGTGTAGTAGCTCCGTTAACTGTTAATGGACCACCAAATAAAGAATTACCAGAATTTACCCATAAAGAATATGCATTTGTAATAGTCTGATTTGTACCTGCCACAGGTGAATTATCAATATATACAGTTGCAGCATTTGTAGTAGTTAAAGCAGAAGATGCTGCTAATGTGGGACGTGCAAATGAATTAAAAACAGCTGATACTGCAGCGCCAGCTGTTGTGTTTGTATAAGTAGTTGCAGAAGTTCTAAATTGAATACCAGAAGTAGTCCAAGAAGCTGCAGATAAAGCAGCATTTCCTGCAATTATAGTTGCATTATTTGTTAAATTTCCAGCGAATAAAGAATTTGCTCCAAAATAAGCACCGCCAGCAACTTGTAATGCACCAGTACTAGAAGAAGTTGATGCCGTTGTACTAGAAATACTAATATCACCTGAATTTGATATAATTAATCTATTATTATTATCTAACATTCCAGAATAATCTTCCGTTGTTGTATATGTTTGAAATCTAAATTCTGAAGCTCTCATTCTAATTCTATCTGGACCTGTTAGAGTAGCTGGATCATTTCCCTTAAATAATAATAATTCAGATTTTTCAGATGATGCTTCATATATTCTTTCAGCTATAACTGTATGATTAGTCCCAGCATCTCCAGTTAAACCACTAAAATTAATACGATTGTCACTAGTACCAACTGTTCCTACATTTAAAGATCCATTCATAGTTACATTACCAGCAAATAAAGAAGCTGCTCCAAAATAAGCACCACCAGCTACTTGTAATGCTCCTGTAGTTGACGAAGTTGATGCCGTCGTATTACTTAAAGAAATAACAGAAGAAGCGCCTGATAAACTTAAAGTACTAGATGCTCCATTTAAAGTAAGATTAGCAGTCATTAAAGAATTAGCTCCAAAATAAGCACCACCAGCTACTTGTAATGCACCAGTACTAGAAGAAGTTGATGCAGTAGTATTAGAAATTGTTAATTTAGCCGAAGCTCCCGAAATACTTAAAGTACTTGATGCTCCATTTAAAGTAAGATTAGCAGCCATTAAAGAATTAGCTCCAAAATAAGCGCCTCCAGCAACTTGCAATGCTCCTGTAGTAGAAGAAGTTGATGCAGTTGTATTAGCAATTGTTAATTTAGCAGAAGCACCTGATAAACTTAAAGTAGCAGATTCTCCATTTAATGTTAAATTACTAGAAAGAGTAGTAGCTCCTGTAACTTCCAATGTACTAGAAAGAGTAGTAGCTCCTGTATTAGATATAGTCATTCGTGAGGTATTATTTGTTTGTAAAATTAATGTATGATTAGTTAAAGTTCCAAAATAAGCATTCCCTGGATTTGTAGAATTATTAACAAAAGATACTAAATTAATAGTACCGTCATTATGAGAAAATCCTTGTCCTTGTCGTGTTGTAATAATTTGACCATCTGTTGCAGTTAAATTTCTAATATTAGTTATATCTCTATTTGCATTAACTACTAATGCTTTGCTAGCCTCTGCAGTTCCTATAGCTGTTATATCAACATAATTTAATTCTGTTGCTGTTGACGTTACTGATGCTAATTTATTTATATCAGTAGCAGTTGCAGTTATAGCTGTTCCATTTAATGTCAAACTTCCAGTTGATAAACTAGTTAATGTACCAACTGATGTAATATTAGGCTGAGCCGCTGTTTGTATTGTACCAGTTAAAGTAGTTGCAGAAGATGCACCAACAGAAGTTACACCAGCTAAAGTAGTTATATTAGGCTGATCCGCTGATTGTAATGTACCAGTTAAAGTAGTTGCAGAAGATGCACCAACAGAAGTTACACCAGCTAAAGTAGTTACATTAGGCTGAGCCGCTGATTGTAATGTACCAGTTAAAGTAGTTGCAGAAGATGCACCAACAGAAGTTACACCAGCTAAAGTAGTTACATTAGGCTGAGCCGCTGATTGTAATGTACCAGTTAAAGTAGTTGCAGAAGATGCGCCAACAGAAGTTACACCAGCTAAAGTAGTTATATTAGGCTGAGCCGCTGTTTGTATTGTACCAGTTAAAGTAGTTGCAGAAGATGCACCAACAGAAGTTACACCAGCTAAAGTAGTTATATTAGGCTGATCCGCTGATTGTAATGTACCAGTTAAAGTAGTTGCAGAAGATGCACCAACAGAAGTTACACCAGCTAAAGTAGTTACATTGGGTTGAGCAGCTGATTGTAATGTACCAGTTAAAGTAGTTGCAGAAGATGCACCAACAGAAGTTACACCAGCTAAAGTAGTTACATTGGGCTGAGCAGCTGTTAATAATGTACCTGTTATATTATTTGCTTGAAAATCTGCATTTTCTATAATAGTTAATGCACCCGGTGTAGAAGTATCATTAGAAGTAAATGCAGAAACAAATCGTTTATTACTTTCATTCCATAATAAACAAGTAAAAGATTTATTATATAAATTTACATTATCATTAGCAGATGGTGAACTACTTAATGCAGTTGATAAAGTAGCAACTTTTGTAGTTCCATTATAAGCAGTTATTTTTCTTACTCGATTATTTAAAGTTCCTGATGTTATTTTAATCCACCAATTATTATAATAATTATTAGTAGAATTTGCTCCACTAGGTAAAGTAATCGTAGTAGTTGTACCAGAAACAATAGCATATGTTTCTTTAGCAGTATCATTTACTACATCACCAGCACCTGAAGTATTATCAATTTGATATCTTTGAGTTAATATACCAGAATCGAATCCTGTCCCAGATGGACCTGAATTTAATAATAAAGTATTATCAGTAATAGTAATAATAGTACTATTAATTGTACTTATATTTCCGTTAACAGTTAAGCGACCATCTATAGTTAAATCATTAATGCCGGATAAATTATTATTAGAATCGGTTACTAATGCTTTATTAGCAGAAGATATACCAGGATTAATACCAGATAAATAATTTAATTCATTTGCAGTAGAAGTAATTAATATGTCATTAAGTTTTAATCCAATTGTACTTCCATTATGATTTACTATATTAAAAGATTTATTTCCGGAATTAATTGTAACATCAAAGGTACCTGAACTATTTATTTTAAAATTGGCAAAATTATTTATATCACTATTATAACGTAATGTTAAACAATCACCAGATATATTATTAATTTCTAATTGAGTAATTAAACTTGCTAAATTGGTACCAGCATATAAAGATATATCTCTTGCTTGTGCATTATATAAAATTGTATCATCTGAATTAATAAGTGCATTAACTTGTAATGCGGTAAGTGATAATGATCTTGGCATAATATATATGTATATATAATTATAAATATAATTGATTAACTAAAAATTATTAATAATTATAAAAAAATAATTGATTAACTAAAAATTATTAATAATTATAAAAAAATAATTGATTAACTAAAAATTATAAATAATTATAAAAAAATAATTGAATTTTTTGTATTAAATAAACATATCAAATTACAATGTTATTTGATCTGCCGAAAGATGTTTTATCTCATGTTTTTGGATTTAATCGTCCAAATTCATGGAAAGTGCGATTTTCAAATAAGGTTTTACCTTGTTTGGATAAAGGTTGGAAACTGGTTTATCATCGACCATCTAATAACAAATGTTATAATTGTTATGAAAATAATAATTGTGATAAATGTCATTATTTTGGTCATGGTATTTCTTGGATGAGTCGAGATGAATTTATTCGTCTTCGGCATCATTTTTGGCTTAGAGAAACTAATACGGAGAGAGCTTTATTTATGGCTTTTATTGGTCGTTATTTTGTCTCTAAGTATTAACTTCGAACTTAAAAAAAATGTTACTATACTTTTAGTATGGCAATGGAATTTTCCATTTGCTATATATAATATGTATGGTAGCAAATGGTTTTTTTGGTAAATTATCTAATCTATTTGCCGAGATTACCATGGAAAATTTGGGTCTCTTCCAATAAATATTTTTTTATCTTTATCATAAATATCTATACATCCTCCATATCTATCAAATTTTGTACAAGTATTATTTAAGGTAAATGTTCCATATTCTTTAAATAAATAATAAGATTGATATTCTCCAATATGCAAACCTTCGGTTAATCGAGATTTAGAATTTAAATCTTTTTGAATTTTTTTATAAAAATCTAAACAAAATGTTAAATAACCTAAAATTTTAGTTGGTTCATTAATAATAAATAAAGGTATATCACATATATACCAAATAAGTGATAATAAGAATAGATTTCTGGGTTTAGTTCCAATTAATCCATTATATATCACTGTATTAAAATCCGCAATACAAGTATAAAAGTACGTTTTATTAATAAAAATTTCATCTAATGGTTTTATTAAAATAGTTTTTATATCTATATAAATACCACCATAGACATATAGAAAACAATAACGTAATAAATCTGCTTTATGTGCACCTAATTTTATATTATGAAAACGCTGAACTACTCTGTGATCAAAGTACCTTTCTAAAAATTGTATTGCGTTTTTATCATCAAATATCACATGTTGATAATTAGAAGCATACTGATTAATTGCATCAAATATATATTGTGGAATTGGATTTGTATAAAACATATAAATTTGACATAAAATATTAGGAATTATATTATAATTTTCTAATAAGGGTAATTGATTAGTTGGATGTAATAAGGATAATAAATTTTCATTAGTTGGATTTGTTTTATCATAAAATTTAAATATTGGATATATTGGATAATGTTGTATAGTTTTTCTAACTAGATATATACATTTTATTTTAATAGAATCAAAATAAATTATAATTATAAATAAAAAAATTATAATATATATAATTACATTCATTGCTATTAATTATATTTACTAAAATATAATTACTCAATAAAAAAATTATAATTACTAAATACTAAATTATAATTACTAAATACTAAATTATAATTACTCAATACTAAATTATAATTACTCAATACTAAATTATAATTACTCAATACTAAATTATAATTACTCAATACTAAATTATAATTACTAATGAATAAGTATTTGTGTTATTATACATCTCAACCATTTGTTCATTTTTTTTATGGTTTATTTTTTATAAATATCCTTTTTCTTATTATTGCTGAACTATTTAATTATTTTTCTAATATAGAAATACCAACAATAATTAAAATATTTAGTCAAATAGTATTTGCGATATTACATTGGATTTTAATACATACTAATAAATGTAAACATAATTTAATAGAACTAAGTTAGACTATTTAATAGAACTAAGTTAGACTATTTAATAGAACTAAGTTAGACTATTTAAGTAATCATATTGAGTCTTTAATGATGAGTCATCGCGCCAATTTAAACCATAACATTTATTAAATGAACTCTCTAATGATTCTGTAAGTGCATCATTATTAGTTAAATTCTTATTTATATTATCAATATAGGTGAAAAACATAGATTTTATAGCATTATATGTGAATTTTTTATTATATTGATTTTGAATAAATTGAATAGGAAAGGGCGATTTACAATTAGTATTTTTCCATAATTGCTGTAATTCTAGTAACTCGCTATTAGGAATATTAATATTAATACCTTTACAATTATTATTATTTGCATATTTAACTAAATAATTTAAAGCCCTTTGTCTAGCATTAGGATCATTCGGCATATTGCCTAAATTACGTACATGTAGTTTTGTACGATTAGGTAATGAAAAAGAACATTTTAAAGAATTCCAATCGTTGTCTATATCACTTTCTGTATATCTATTTACAAAAGGTTCTGATTCTTTACATAATGACTTTTTATTAAAAGATAAAATTGTAAACAGTGTTATTAACACTAAACATAACAAAGTTAACATCATATAAACCAATACAATACCATCGTCAATCATTTTAGATACTTAATAATATACTTAAATTATAATAATGAATATATTTTATTTATTAAAAAAAAATAAAATTGTATTATTATAATATAATACAAATAATTATAAATAAAAAAATATAATTATGAATCCGGATTTATGTAACTATTTATCTAAACCAGTCGCTCATTTTGTTCCGAGCTTGGTTTTAATAAATATAGTTTTTGCTATTATTGCTGTAATATGTGATTTTCATTTTAATATAAAAATACCAGAAATAGTTAAAATATATATTCAATTAGTATATATAGTTGGACATCTGTATCTAGTATATACGGTTGGCTGTAAACCACCGAAGATTTCACCTTAAAATATTAGAAAACTTATTAATTAAATAAACATTTACCAAGGAAAATTTGGGTCTCTTCCAATAAATATTTTTTTTTCTTTATCTAATATAGAACAACAATATCCATATCTATCTAATTTAGAACAATTAGAACTTAAAATATTATGACATTGTTCACAAAATAAATAATAATTTTGAGTTCTACCTATATTTAATCCGTATTTTTTTCTACATGATAATAAATCATTTAAAATTGTATCATTTAAAAAATTACAAAAAACTAGACCATCCGATTCAGGATAATCAGGATTTATATTTATAATATTGTTAATTAATTTTAAAAAGATATAATTTCTTGGTTTACTTGCAATTATTCCATTAGAAATTGAATCTTTGATAGAAATACAGGTATAAAAAGCTGTTTTATTAATAAAAATTTCATCTAATGGTTTTATTAAAATAGTTTTTATATCTATATAAATACCACCATAGACATATAGAAAACAATAACGTAATAAATCTGCTTTATGTGCACCTAATTTTAAATTATGAAAACACTGAACTACTCTGTGATCAAAGTACCTTTCTAAAAATTGTATTGCATTTTTATCATTAAATAAAATATATTTATAATTAGAAGCGTATTGATTAAGTGCATCAAATATATATTGTGGAATAGGATTTGTATAAAATATATAAATTTGACATAAAATATTAGGAATTATATTATAATTTTCTAATAAGGGTAATTGATTAGTTGGGTGTAATAAAGATAATAATTCATCATAATTTATATTCTTATAAATTATAATTATGAATAAAATACAACTTATTATAAAAATATAAATTAATAATTTCTTTTTGTTCATCAGTATTTATATTTAGTAAATTATAATTGTATTTATATTTAGTAAATTAGAAAAAAATTATAAAGTTTAAATTTTTTTTTGATGATTTATTTTTATTTATCTAAATTAGATACATAATCAGACCAACCCCAAATAATAATAGAAATTCTACCTTCATTTTTAAATTCTTTTTCTTGTAAAATGCCATGTCGCCATATATCATTAGTAGTATTGGTAAATGCATATATTTCTCCATCAGAAATAGGAATTGCAATCGTAGTCTGAGTATTATTTTTATTTTTTTCTGCAAATTCTAACGCTGTTGATCGCGTACATCCAAAACTTAATGCAATTGTAATATTTTGATTTTTACGTTTTTGTGGATCAAAGGCAGCCGCATCAAAATGAAATGGTTTCCAATGATTTGTATTTTGATACCAATTAAATCTAGTAGCTTTTATATCAACATTAAAGTAATATTGTAAACGATCTAAAATAAAATTAAAAGTAGGTGAATGATTTTTCCATCCTAATTTATCATCAGCAATTAAATGAGTACCATCGATGTGATCATTACCATGCCACAATTTTAATAATTCTGGATGTTTTTTTTCACATTCTTTAATTTCATCTACTAATTTATTATATAATTCATTTTTATTAAACTTATTAAATACATTGGGAACTAATAATAAATCACGATCAGTTAATTTTAATTGTAATTGTTCTGGGTTTAAATCATATACAATGCGTAAATCAACTGGACGATTCATAGGTTCAAAACATACTGTATTTTTTATAGATTTGTGTTTAGAATGAATAAATTTACAGTTATCTTTAATACAATTACCCTTAATAAAAAATTTACATAATTTGTTAGATTTTTGAGAATTAGAATGGAAATTCATTACTTACTAATTGTATTACTTACTAATTGTAGTATCTAATTGTATTACTAATTGTATTACTAATTGTATTACTTACTAATTGTAGTATCTAAATTTAAATTTAAAAATGAATTATTATAATTAATAAAATAAATGAATGATAAAATCGAATTAGAAATAAATAATATTATTTCGGAATCTGATTTAATTAAAATCATTAAAAAACGAAAACGACAAAATGCTATAAATAGTGCCTCAAAACGTTGTCGTAGAAAACAAAAAATTAAATTAAAATTAATGGACAATTATTTAAATAAGACTCATATTAACATTCAAATATTATATAATTCTTTAAATAATATGGATATAGAAAATTTAGTAAAGAATATTCATTCAATTTACCATGAAATGAATATATTTAACGAAACATTAAAAAAAGAATTAAATTAAAGTTTTTTTAAAATTGAATATATTTTTTTTAATTTTAAAATGACGAGTACTCCAATTAATAAAAATTTAATTAAAACTAATAGTCCAATTAATAAAAATTTAATTAAAACTAATAGTCCAATTAATAAAAATTTAATTACAAGATCTAATTATTATATTCCATATTTTATTAGTGAGAAAGAGTGGGATAAAATTCAATTAAATATTAAATGGTTTAAAATTTTATTTTATAATTATAAAATTAATACAAATAATAAAATTAATACAAATAATAAAATAAATACGGATTATAAAATTAATACAAATAATAAAATAAATACGGATTATAAAATTAATACAAATTATAAAATTTGTTCTATAGATATTGGATGTAAAAATTTTATTTCATTATATGGATTAGATGGTTTTTGTTATAAAATTAAAAGTGATTATTTAATAATTAATCAAATTTTAAAAAATACAAAATTATCATATATAGAAAAAGATATTAAAATTACCCAGTTAATTAAAGAATTACATATCACATCTGCGCATTTTATTTGTCAACGATATGATATAATATATATTGGTTTAGTAAGAAATAGAGGTAATATAAATTCTCAATTATTAAAATCTATTGAAGATAATCTATTAAAAATAGTTTCACATACTGAATTTTTAGATACATTACAATATTATGCTAATATTTATAATAAACAAATTAAAATTGTTGAAGAGTCATTTACATCCGTTCAATGCGGTGTTTGTGGTGAATCAAATAAATTTACAAGAATATTTAATAATGATGATTCGGAGCGAAGAAAATATACTTGTAAATTTTGTAATAGTGAATTTTGTAGAGATCTAAATGCTTCTAGAAATATCTTAATAAAAAATGAACATTTAATTTAGTATTATTATCTAAAACAAATATTTTATAACCGAATCAAATCTCTTTATAATTAGTAATCCTCATATTATTTTTTTTAAAATTTCTTTAAATAGAGTAGATTGTATAATATTTTTATATTTATCTATAATTCCAATATCAATATCATCATCCCAAGGCATAAAACCATTATGTCTATAAGATCCTAATATTGTGTCCACCTATAAAATATTCTATATTTAATTCTTTAAAGATATAATCTAAGTTAAATATTAATAAATATAAGGTATTAACTTCTATTGTAATAAAATATCATGTTTAACTGTTGTTATTATTGTATCTAATAAATTTAAAATTATTCTAATAGTTTAAGTACTAAA
>Ga0209770_10000937_pt1 | contig 15350 bp, 10 predicted proteins | sample LauGreSu1BDMLBDD_2_FD_187572 | JGI IMG/M metagenome (GOLD analysis project Ga0209770, IMG submission 187572) | Freshwater lake microbial communities from Lake Michigan, USA - Su13.BD.MLB.DD (SPAdes) (version 2) | ecosystem: Environmental > Aquatic > Freshwater > Lake | place: Lake Michigan, USA...
GCCGCATCGTCATTAGGGCCAGTAGTAGGAGGAGTAATAGGAGTAGAAGAAGGAGGAGTAGTAATAGGAGCGTCTGTAGAAAGAGGAGTAGAAGGAGGAGGAGCAGCAGCATTCTCATCCTCAATCTCAGCAGGAGGAGCATCAGCCTCTACAACAGGAGCAGCAGCAGCATCGGCAGCAGCCTTAGTAGTAGAATCAGGAGAAGCAGCAGCAGCATCAGGAGTAGCAGCAGCCTTAGCAGGATCAGGACCCTTAACAGGAGCAGTAGCAAGAGGTTTAAGAGTAGCAGTAGCCTTATCAGGTTTAGGAGCAGTATCAACAGGAGAAGCAACAGGAGAAGCAACAGGTTTAATATCAGGCTTATCGGCAGCAGCCTTAGTAGTAGAATCAGGAGAAGCAGCAGCAGCATCAGTAGTATCAACAGGAGCGGCAGCAGCCTTAGTAGTAGAATCAGGAGAAGCAGCAACAGGAGCAGCAGGACTAGTAGCCGCAGCAGTCTTCGCATCAGGAGCAACCTCAGTCTTACCCGCAACAGGAGTAGCCACAGGGGGTGTATCAGCATCAGCATCAATCGTGGCAGGAAGTTTAGACTTCAAAGATGACATAAAATCCGCAGGTAGAGCCTTAGCAGCACCAGGTTCCTTAGACCCAGGTTCCTTAGACCCAGGTTTCTTATACCCATGTTCAAGTGTAGTATCAGTATTAGCAGTTCCCGTAGAAGGTGTATAATCTGTTGCAACAGCATTAAACTCTGCTCTTGTAGCTGGATCCATTGATGTAACCCAATCATTTAAAATTATTTTTTTATTTTTTACAAAATTATACTTCTGCTGCATTGTAACATTGGAGTTGGGTTTGTTTAACCAAATAGTAATTTCATTATCACTTGCTGTGAGGGGAGGAAAATTTGCAGGAGGAGGAGGAGGAGGAGCGGACATAAAAAAGAGTGTAATATAAAAAGAGTGTAATAAAAAAGTGTATATTAAAGTATATGTATATAAAAATAAAAATAAAATAACCAAAAGTGAAAAGTAAATGCTTAAATAGGTAAAAAAAGGAAAGGGTGAAAAGTATGAAATAGATGTGCCGTAGGCTCCCATGAATACCTAAAATGCCGTAGGCCAGGGGGTTTACGGGGGACAGAGTCCCCTGTGCCGTAGGCTCTCAGGAATACCTAAAATGCCGTAGGCCAGGGGGTTTACGGGGGACAGAGTCCCCTGTGCCGTAGGCTCTCAGGAATACCTAAAATGCCGTAGGCCAGGGGGTTTACGGGGGGCGGAGCCCCCTGTGCAGGAGGCTCCCATGAATACCTAAAATGCCGTAGGCCGGGGGGATAACGGGGGACAGAGCCCCCTGTGCTGTAACCGATATCTTGATTTGTCACTCATTTCTTGATTCCTATATATATATAATTTCAAGGGTGGTATGTAAGGTGGTAAATTATGAAAAAGGGTGTAAAAATATAAAACGGACGTGCCGTAGGCAGTCATTCAACTCTGAATGCCGTAGGCACTCAAACCTCAAATGCCGTAGGCCAGGGGGCTTACGGGGGACAGAGTCCCCTGTGGGGGGTTAACGGGATGCAGATCCCCCGTAGGGGTAAAACTATTGAATAGGGTAAAAAGGGTAAAAAGGGCAAAAAGGGTGAAAAGGGTAAAAAGGGCAAAAAGGGTAAAAAGGGTGAAAACGGACGTGCCGTAGGCCCTCACGCAACCCTAAAATGCCGTAGGCCGGGGGGTTTACGGGGGGCTCCGCCCCCCGTGCATAGACCCTAAAATGCCGATAGGCCAGGGGGGCCACGGGGGACAGAGTCCCCCGTCAGGAACCCCCGAAAAGGGCTAAAGTGGCGGGTAAGTGGCGGGAAAAATTGAAACGGCGGACGCCCCGTAGCGGCCTCTTAGCGTGCCTTCTGTGGCCTCCCATAGGCATACCCCTCTGGATGACCCCCAATGGGCCCCTCAAGCTGCCTCTACTGGCAGACCCTCTGGCGGAGCCCCCTGTGCCGTAGGCCCTCACGCAACCCTCCATGCCGTAGGCCAGGGGGCTAACGGGGGGCGGAGCCCCCTGTGCCGTAGGCCCTCACGCAACCCTCCATGCCGTAGGCCAGGGGGCTAACGGGGGGCTCCGCCCCCTGTGCCGTAGGCCCTCACGCAACCCTCCATGCCGTAGGCTGGGGGGCTAACGGGGGGCGGAGCCCCCTGTGCCGTAGGCCCTCACGCAACCCTCCATGCCGTAGGCTGGGGGGCTAACGGGGGGGCGGAGCCCCCTGTGCCGTAGGCCCTCACGCAACCCTCCATGCCGTAGGCCAGGGGGCCCTGGGGGACAGAGTCCCCCAAAAAATTGAAAAGAGGTTTGAAGAGTATGGATGTGTTCGAAGCAAGCGAAATCTGGTTGGCGGGAAATGTCCTGCAGCGGCGGGGAAATAGAAGCCCCGAAGTCACGTGACCTCTTTTTTTGTGTCACATGTCAAAAGAGGTCACGTGACCAATGGTGCCGTAGGCAGTAAAATTGAAATGCCGTAGGCCGGGGGCACACGGGGGCAGCGCCCCTGTAAAATGCCGTAGGCGGGGGGGGCACACGGGGGGCGGAGCCCCCTGTCCAGAAAATTGAAATGTTTTTGGAGGAGAAGATGGAATGTAGTTTCAAGCAAAGAATACAAATCAATCAATCGAATGGCCCAGACTCAGAATCAATTCAACATGACCGCCGTTACTCTCTCTGCGAACCCCGTCGTGGAAAAGTGTCTCGCGAAGTTGGCGAATGAAGTGACGGAACAAGTGCGCGACAAAATCATCGACATTCTCATCGCCGTTCTTGCACGCGAGTGCGAGGATTTCGATGGCGAATCCGTGCGTCGCCTGCTCGTCGCTGAACTCGAAACGACGCCTCTCACGTTCGCCGTGGAGAAACGCGCCGGTGCTACGAAGACCCTGAAGGAGAAGGAACCCAAGGAGAAGAAGACCAAAGTCGTCGAACTCGACGCTGATGGCAACCCCATCAAGAAGGTGAGAGCCCCCAAGGAACACAAAGCCCCGAAGCCCGTCCTGACCGAGGAAGAACGCGAAGCCCGCAAGGTTGCCAAGAAAGCTGAAAAAGACGCTGCCAAAGAAGCCCGTCGGGCTGAAAGGGAAGCCGAAAAAGAAGCCGCCAAGGAAGCTCGCAAAGCTGCCAAGGAAGCCAACAAGGATGTCGACAAGGAAGCCGCCAAGGCTGCCAAGAAGGCTGAAAAGGAGGCGGAAAAGGCAGCGAAGTTGGCTGAACGTGAAGCCGCGAAAGTGGCCCGCAAGGCTGAAAAAGACGCTGAAAGGGAAGCCGTCAAGGCTGCCAAAGAAGCCGAAAAAGAAGCTGCCAAAGCCGCCCTCCCAGCTGCCGCTCCCAAAGAGCAACGCATTCCTGTGCCCTGGTGCGGAAAACGCATTGAAGGCCGCTGCGAAGCTCTGCGCGTCTACCACGGCTTGCTTGCCCAGTGCACTTCCGATTCCACCGAAACCAGCGCATTCTGCCCCTCCTGCGAGAAATCCGGCGCGAAATTCGGAACCTGCGCTATGCGTGCGGCGTGCGACCTGTTTGACTACACCGACCCCAGCGGCAAAAAGTGCGTGAAGCTCGCAAACATCGTCGACAAGTTCGGCGTTGAAGGCGGTCTGGAAGCATTCATTGCGGAGGCAGCCAAACACAGCATCACCATCCCAGCCGAACACCTGAACAAGGAAGTGAAGCAGCGCGGACGCCCCAAATCTGCCTCCCCTCGCGTATCCAAGGTTGCAACCAGTGACACTGGCAGCGGCAGCGAGACGGAGACGGACGATGAGGAGCACCAGCAGCAGCGCAAACAAGTGACGAAGGTTGCCAGTGAAGCCCCTAAGAAACGCGGCCGCCCCGCCAAGAACCCGAAGAGCGACGTCACCCCCAGCGACGAAGTGATTCAGGATCTTGTTGCCAGTGCTGCCGCGATGTCTGTGTCTTCCACTCCCTCGACGCCTGTTGCCGCTGCCATGCCTGTCGTTGAAACACCAGCCGCGCCCAAGAAAGCCAAGGCCACGCTGAAACCCAAGCCCGCTCAGCGCAAGACACGCGTGATCGAGGATCAGACGTTCTGGGTGGACACGTTCAACGGCGTGGAGATTCTCATCCGCCAGGAAGACAACGCGACCTTCGAGGCATCCAACGGCGAACCCCTCGGCTTCTGGGACGATGCGACCAAGACCATCATCGAGTGCGACGACGAGGACGAGGAGGACGAGGAGTAAGGTAAGTGCCCACACGCGCGCTGCACATGCACATAGCTGCACATGCACATAGTTTGATGGTGAAGTAGCTGAAAACCATCTTTTTTTACGTGGGGCTTCGCCCCCCGTTAACCCCCCCAGCCTACGGCATGAAGGGTCGCGTGCCTACGGCATATTTTTATAACCGGTTTCTTGATTTGTCACTCATTTCTCGACATGGGGCTTCGCCCCCCGTGAACCCCCCAGCCTACGGCACTTTATGATGTGTGTCACATGTCACAAAAGGTCACGTGACCTCTGTGCCGTAGGCTCTCACGCAACCCTTCATGCCGTAGGCGGGGGCACACGGGGGTGTAACCCCCGTAAAATTGAAATGTTTTTCAATGGTATGGTAGAATGCAGCGACAAGCAAAAACAAAGACGAAACTATGGCAGCGACATCAACTATGGCACAAAGCAACGGAATCTGGTCAAACACTTCGGGTGCCAGATTGAACGACGGCAGTTTCTACAAGGGAGACCTCGACAGATTCGGCAAACGTTCCGGCAAAGGCATCTGGCGCAGCCCGATGACGATTTTCGGCGCATACGACCCGCAAAACATCAAGAGCATGTTCCACTGGACCGAATACGAAGGCGAGTGGTGCAACGATTTGCCCAACGGACAAGGCACGACACGCAAATGCTGCGGCGACGGAACCAAACAACTGGTCTATGAAGGCGCGTGGATCGACGGCAACAAGCAACAGCACTAAAGCTGCACAACGAGAGAAAGGAGAGAAAGGAGAGAAAAGAATTCAAAATTCAATAATAGGTAAGTAAGTGCATGCGCATGTGTTTGTGTTTGTGTTCTAACACTTTTTTACGTGGGGCTGCGCCCCCCGTGAACCCCCAGCCTACGGCCTTTGAGGGTCACGTGCCTACGGCATATTTTCATTACCGGTTTATTGATTTGTCACTCATTTCTTGACATGGGGCTTCGCCCCCCCCCACAGCCTATGGCATAGTCGTTTGTTTGAAAACTGAAATGCGGACGCGCCGTAGGCTTACACACCTCAATGCCGTAGGCCAGGGGGATTACGGGGGACAGAGTCCCCCGTGCCGTAGGCCAGGGGGCCCTGGGGGACAGAGTCCCCCACAAAATTGAAATGTTTTTCGATGGTATGGTGGAATGCAGTGACCAAGTGCATTCTAACGAACGAACAAATGATGACGATTCAAAACTCTACTACCTACTGGACTTCTACTGCCAACGCCGTTGCTGCCACGAACACTCTCACGAGTTCAACTGCAACTACAACTGCAACGACGGAAAGCAAGAAGAAACCCACACGGAAATGGAGCGGCGAGGATACACCATTTGAACATCGCCGTTGGGATGACGAAGAAGACAAAAAAGGATACGACGACGACGCCTACGCATTTCTGAACGAAGAAGAAGAAGAAGAAAGCGACAAACACCAGTTTGGTTTGTGCTGGTCTTGCAAGAAAGGACTCGACGACCGCGCAGACTTTGTTTGCGACGACAGAGGGAACGGCAAATTCTTCTTCATGTGCACGGACTGCTACGAAGGCTACAGCCAACCCTGGTGCTTCCACGAGGAGAAACAAGGAGCCTACTAAACCATAGATGAAGGTCACCATCTTTGGCGGCAACTACACAACGAGAGAAAGGAGAGAAAGGAGAGAAAAGAATTCAAAATTCAATAATAGGTAAGCGCGCGCGCATGTGTATATGATTCTAACACTTTTTTTACGTGGGGCTTCGCCCCCCGTGAACCCCCCAGCCTACAGCACGGGGAGTAAACTCCCCGTAAACCCCTAGCCTACGGCATCAAGGGTCGCGTGCCTACGGCACAGGGGTAAACCCCTGTAAGACCCCAGCCTACGGCATAGTCTTTTGTTTGAAAACTGAAATGCGGACGCGCCGTAGGCTTTGCGAACCTGAATGCCGTAGGCCAGGGGGATTACGGGGGACAGAGTCCCCTGTGCCGTAGGCGGGGGGGCCCTGGGGGCGGTGCCCCCACAAAATTGAAATGTTTTGCGACGCTATGTTGGAATGCAGTTAGAAGACAAATCAGCATCAACATGGCAACAACAACATCACACAGACGCTTTTTGAACTGCGAATTCGGTTTCAAAAATGTGTGGACCCAGGCATCAATCAAAAACACCGACGGCAGCACCTACGTGGGACACTTGGACAGAGTCGGCAACCGCGTGGGTTTTGGAACATTCAAGATGCGCGTGGATGACTGCGTCTACGCCGCTAACGACTTGCCCAACAGACCATCACTTGAGCACTGGCTGGAATACACGGGCGTTTGGAAAAACGACGAGCCAAACGGATTTGGCATCATGCGGCGTCATCTCGGCGACATGAGAAGCATCGTGGAGTATGAAGGCATCTGGCGCAACGGAGAACCTGCTGATCGCTCAAAAGGAATAGCGTGAGAAAGGAGAGAAAGGAGAGAAAAGAATTCAAAATTCAATAATAGGTAAGTGCACGCGCATGTGTGTATGTTTCTAACACCTTTTTTACGGGGGGCGAAGCCCCCCGTGAACCCCCAGCCTACGGCATAGTCTTTTGTTTGAAAACTGAAATGCGGACGCGCCGTAGGCTTTGCGAACCTCAATGCCGTAGGCGGGGGGCCCTGGGGGGCGAAGCCCCCCACAAAATTGAAATGTTTTTCGATAGTATGGTGGATTGCAGTTTCAAGAAGAACACACATACAACATCAACATGCCAAGACAGACAAAGAGCGAAGGACAGAAAATGCTTGACAAGTTTCTCAAAGCAGCAAAAAGCGCGCCAAAAGAAACACCAGAACAAAAAGCAGAACGCGAAAAAAAACGTGCAATCCAAGACGCCAAATACGCAGCATCCAATGCGGCATTCATGGCAGCATACAGAGCAGCACACCCAGTGCAAGAGATTGCAACAGGATCGCCTTACCAAGAAGCGCGCGAAGCGTGGGTTAACGGACAACCAGGAACAGACGGCGTCTTTGACCACTGGACTTCCAACAAGTAAGGAGAACGAAAACACGAGAGAAAGGAGAGAAAGGAGAGAAAAGAATTCAAAATTCAATAATAGGTAAGTAAGTGCATGCGCATGTGTTTGTGTTTGTGTATATGTTCTAACACTTTTTTTACGGGGGGCTTCGCCCCCCGTGAACCCCCAGCCTACGGCATCAAGGGTCGCGTGCCTACGGCACTTTTTTCATCACCGGTTTATTGATTTGTCACTCATTTCTTGACATGGGGCTTCGCCCCCCGTGAACCCCCCACAGCCTATGGCATAATCGTTTGTTTAAAAACTGAAATGCGGACGCGCCGTAGGCTCTCATACATCACTTCATGCCGTAGGCCAGGGGGCTTACGGGGGACAGAGTCCCCTGTGACACATCACTTCATGCCGTAGGCGGGGGTCTGGGGGACGGAGTCCCCCAAAAAATTGAAATGTTTTGCGATGGTATGGTGGAATGTAGTTTACCGGAACAAACAACATCAACTATGCATCTTCTCATCAAGTGTCACACTCAGGCCACCCCCTCGCAATTTACCATGGACGTTGTCCCCTCGGATACTATCGGCGCCATCGCAACCAGGCTTGAGGAAATCACAGGCGCTCCTTCAGACAGACTCTCCGTGATAACGGGACTCATTCTCGACAATCCTTCCGGCAGTTACAAGAAACTCGACAAAAGCGTGAGTGTTTCAGATCACGGGTTGCGAGATGGTTCGACGCTCATGGTTTTCGTGCCAGTCAGCCAACAGAATTCATCCGGCGTCGTGGTTGCAACACCACCACCAGCACCCAAGAGCCGCGATGTCTGCGTGGGCAAGGCGAAATACAGGCCATCTCCATCAGAACCCATCAAAACGGGCGACATCATGAATGGCGTGAACAACGCAACCGGCAAGCCCTATACCAAGGTGCTGTTCAACGGCGTCGAATATGCCAACGCTCAGGATTGGCTCGCAAAGGCATTCAACAACAGCGGCAGGTCATGCTCTGTGAAAATCGAGCGTTCGCAAGCAGGTGTCGTCGATACCCCGCGCCCAAGACGCTACGTGCCGCCTTCCAGCAAATGTCCGTTTGAACGCTACATATAACGCGTTTCTTCCAGTTGCACAGAACAAGACTTAGGAGCATAAATAAAGGTATGAAATTGCGCGCGCATGTGTGTGTTTTGTGTTCTAACACTTTTTTCACAGGGGTAAACCCCTGTAAGACCCCAGCCTACGGCATCAAGGGTCGCGTGCCTACGGCACTTTTTTCATCACCGGTTTATTGATTTGTCACTCATTTCTCGATTTCCTATATATAGGCGATTGTGCCGTAGGCTCTCACGCAAACCTGAATGCCGTAGGCCGGGGGGCACACAGGGGGCTTCGCCCCCTGTGACACACCTTAATGCCGTAGGCCGGGGGGCACACGGGGGGCAGAGCCCCCTGTCAGAATTCGCGATTTCCCAGGTTTCACTATGCGCCCAGAAAATTGAAGGAAAAAGAAACGATAAATTGGAATGCATCGGTCAACACCAACAACTAAATCATCAGATGTTGACTGGTCACAATTACCCGGTGTGGCGCAGAGGCAGCGCGCGTGGCTCATAACCACGAGGTCATACGATCGAAACGTATCGCCGGGATAAGGTCTGCTCGGCCATAATAGAGCGCAAGTGTTTTACCGGTGTGGCGCAGCGGTTAGCGCGCGGGGCTCATAACCCCGAGGTCAGGTGTTCGAATCACTTCGCCGGTATTCACATTTGCCAGTTTTGCAGAAATTGGTCGTCATAGTTCAAGCTACGATAATGCTAGAGCCCCAAACCCCCTTAGCTCAGAGGCAGAGCGCAGGACTCATAATCCTGAGGTCGGCGGATCAAAACCCCCAGGAGGTAATTCAACCGGAGTGGCGCAGAGGTTAGCGCGCGGGGCTCATAACTCCGAGGTCAGGTGTTCGAATCACCTCTCCGGTATTTTACTTCGGCGCCTTTACAGAAGGCGCCCGTCTAGGATGCTGATGTCAAACGCATTACCCGTCAATTGCTAAGCGACGCTAAACTAGCATGTAACCGACGTGGCGCAGCGGCTAGCGCGCGTGGCTCATAACCACGAGGTCATACGATCGAAACGTATCGTCGGTATTCATCATCATATCGCATCGGTGCATCGAGGCACTGGAGCAACTTCTAAACCCCTTTAGCTCAGCGGATAGAGCGCCAGGCTCATAACTTGGAGGTCACAAGATCGAAACTTGTAGGGGGTATTTTCAATTCGCAGGTTTACAAGAATCTGCCACGCTGTCTCAACAGCAAACAAACACCTGCCGGTGTAGCTCAGCGGAAGAGCGCCTAAAACCCCGACCTTCGCCATCTTAGACCCGCAATGGTCCGACAGAGGGTCGGTTATCCGCTCATAACGGGGAGGACGTTGGATCGAAACCAACCGCCGGCAATCAACTTTTTTTTCACAGGGGGTAAACCCCTGTAAGACCCCGCCTACGGCATTAAGGGTTGCGTGCCTACGGCATACTCCTTTGCTTAAAATGGAAGTGCGGACGCGCCGTCAGGCTCTCACGCAAACCTTAATGCCGTAGGCCAGGGGGATTACGGGGGACTGGGTCCCCTGTTCCCCTGTATTTTTTGTCACTCATTTCTCAATTTGTCACTCATTTCTCGATTTCCTATATATGCCCATTTTGGCGCTAAACTGGGGGAGACGGATTGCCGGGGAAATAGAAGCGCCGAAGTCACGTGATTGCCCAGTGACACAGGGGATAGAGTCCCCCGTAATCCCCCTGGCCTACGGCACAAAGGTTCACAAAGCCTACGGCGCATCCGCACTTCAATCTTTAAAACACTTTTGCCGTAGGCTCTCACACAAATCTAAATGCCGTAGGCCAGGGGGCACACGGGGGACGGAGTCCCCTGTCCCGGAAAATTGAAATGTTTTTATATGGTGTTGTGGACTGCAGTGAAACAGAAATGGCAACATCAATGGCAACGCGCAATGTGTATGTGGTTCTTGAAAACGGCGAGCTGTGTCCAAGTCTCTACTATAGTTACAAAGAAGCACGCGAAGCAGCTCTGGACAAGCATGCTGAAATACTGGAGGAGGAACGAGCAGAATGCGCTGAATGGGGCGGCGCGATGGCATCTCAGGTTGATGTCGTCGAGAACACAGACACAGGGACAACCAAACTTTATATAGAGAAAGAGATATACATAACTATACAACGATACAAGGTCACTTTGCCCCCTGTGTAGGAGGCTTTCACGCAAACCTTCATGCCGTAGGCGCGCAACCCTTAATGCCGTAGGCGGGGTCTTACAGGGGTTTACCCCTGTGCCGTAGGCCCTTACGCATCCCCTGTGCCGTAGGCGGGGGGCCCTGGGGGGCGCAGCCCCCCATAAAATTGAAATGTTTTCATCCCATCACTTTCCACAAGCAGCGCAAGCAAAAACCCAACGAACACATCAACATGACGACAACTATCGACAACACCTACATGCCCACGACCCCGACCTCGACCCCAATGACCCCATCCACACAAGAAGTAATCGTGTTGACAACGGGCGCATGGCACCCAGGCTGGAAAGCCAACACCTGGACTCCAATCCCAAGTTTCGAAGACCAATGGGCGCTAGCCAAGACATCCGAACAGCGCGCAAGTTTACTGGCACTTTACTCCCCAACGGCATCGCTTTCTCTCACACATCACCAGCGAAGAATTCTCATGAACGTCAGTCTTCCAGCGACAAAGAGCAGCCATCCAGACGCAGAGCTCACATTCTGTGACGGAACACTCAGGAAGCGTGTATGCGGATTCGCTTACTGCGTGGAAGACACCCCCGATGGCGAAGGATACTGGTATTGCGACGAGTGTCGCGGGTATAAAGAAGAAGACGAAGATTTCGACTTCATAGTTTTATGCGACGACCAAACCAAGATGCCATTCTGCTGCGAGTAAGGACCAAAAAGCAAAAAGCAAAAAGCAAAAAGCAAAAAGCAAAAAGCAAAAAGCAAAAAGCAAAAAGCAAAAAGCAAAAAGCAAAAAGCAAAAAGCAAAAAGCAAAAAGCAAAAAGCAAAAAGCAAAAAGACATAGTCAGGTAAGTTTGTGTGTTTGTGTTTGTGTTCTAACACTTTTTTTCACATGGTAAATGCGGACGCGCCGTAGGCCCTCACGCAAATCTGAATGCCGTAGGCGGGGGTCTGGGGGCATCGCCCCCATAAAATCTGAATGCCGTAGGCCAGGGGGCTAACGGGGGACGGAGTCCCCTGTGCAGGAGGCCAGGGGGATTACGGGGGACAGAGTCCCCTGTGCTGTAGGCCAGGGGGCTAACGGGGGACGGAGTCCCCTGTGCAGGAGGCCAGGGGGTCTGGGGGCATCGCCCCCATAAAATTGAAATGTTTTATTCTCCATACCTTACATATAGTGCTCTATCAAAGTCAAACAAACAAACAAACCCATATCAATTTGAAAATGTTTTCCCGTTCATTTATCAAGTCCCGCAACCAAGAAAATCAAGGCATCGCCGCGCGCGCGCATGTTAGTCACGAAAGCGTCCGTCGTTCTCCAGCATGCAGCGGTGAACACAACTACACATACACGTCCACCGGATTTCGCGCATTCCGAGACGCCGCCAACGGCAACTACTCACAAAATCTCATCAACGACTACCAACAGGTATACGAAGGAGGTAAGCCCACGCTCCCCTACCACGCCGCACTCACTGCACTCCTACACTATACCGCATCCAAATCTGTTGCAACCTTTCTGAACCAACCTCGCATCGCACAACAACTCATCGAAATGCATAACACTTCCGAACCCGCTCCTGCTCCCGCTCCCGAACCGGAACCCACCTGTTTCGCCGCAGCGCGCCAACAATTTGCCAAGATGAAATTCGTGCTCCCGCCGACCCATCCCAGAAGAACCATCGTGTATCGCACCCCAGATGGACGCGACCTGAGCGAAATCAATACCAATTTTGACCCCACTACATTCGCAACCTCCACCAGAAACACATTCGTCAAGACGTGCTGCAGAGCATACAACAGCGTCCATGAATGCCAATGCTTCAAGTGGCGCTCTCGCACATCTGTCACCTACGTCAACGAACGCGGCGAAGGTATTGACGTGTACTATTTGTCGCGAAAGACAGACTACCATAACCTCACACTATCATATCCCATGAGCTACCAACCTGACGATGAACACATCCCTCATTCCCCCCGCGAAGACGTTTCCGACAGCGATTTGTTTCCCTGGAGCAGAGACTACGATTTTGAAGGGGAACGTGCAGACGCTTGGTGTGCCGAACAACAAGGATTCACACACGTATGGTCAAGCAAACGCGCAAAACATCGCCACCAACGTCGCCAACGCCGCCAACAACAACTCGCCTCTGGAGAACTCCCTGAACACGGACTCATTATTGTGACGTTTGACATCGATGATGTTTGGCCCGTTAAACCATTATCATTGCACGCTCAGTATCGCCGACAACAAAGAGAAAAATTCGAAGAAATACAACAATACGTCCGATTCTATGAGTCTTGGGCAGAAGAACATCAGCGTCGCCCTGAACCCGTTGCCACAGCCCTCCCAGCCCTCCCAGCCCTCCCACGCAACTTTCACACCAAAGGACTCACGGATTTACAAATGCAGCGCCTTATCATGCACGAACAACAATACAACGCCATTCGCGATATCCAGCGCCCCCTTTCCAACACATCCATCATGATCGCCCATGCAGCATCACGGCTACAAGTCACCGAAATCAGCGCTCTCAAAATTCACCAACGCACTCGTCTCACCGCCATCGCCGCCCTCACCGCACTTCTCGCTATTCGATTCAGCGCAGAAAAGGGACGCACCAACTCAGTCGCCACCATGCTTCACCATCGCGCTATTCAACACATTCTGCGTCGCGCAACCGGATCTATGGCCTGTGCCCAACAAATCTCCGCACCCTATATCAAATTCGAAAACCCATTTCAATGTCTCCCACGCGAATGCATTAATGAACTACGAGCAGAAGCAGAATACCGATTTGACACGGAGAATCCAAGCGGAGTTCCACTGACAATACGTTCAGCAGCGAGTTTGAGTCGCCCGTGTAGCAAACTCGGCGGTCCTATCGAGTATCACACAGCAAAGTATTACGCAGAAAAGTGCCTGGAACTTATCGGAAACCCAGACATCCCCACCGCGGCAGCAGCAAGGTGGACCAAGCTCGATGATCAAGTCCTGCGCGTCCGCCGCGGCGAAATTACCGCTCACGAAGTCTTCGCATCACCGGAACACAACAACTGGGTCTTCATGATTCATTACACTTATGTGATAGCCTGTCGCCAGTTCCTTTCAGCAATCGAACTATGGCGGGATGTGCGCGAGACTGCAAAGAGTTTCGCAGGTCGAGGAAACCAATGCCCTTCCGTATGGCGCGACTCTCACATTCGCAAAGACTCTCCGGCATATGTCCAGTGTGCGCAAATCGTTCACGACATGTATCGCTTCATCTTGTGCGCGCAGCGCATCATATCCCCGCAATACATGGCCGTATTTGGAATCAACCAGCGTTACGTGAATTCGATTATCACGAGGACAAAATTCCTTGCCTACAACGATGGAGACGAAACGTCAGCACTGGTGTTTGGTTTCATGATGCCTGCAATGATGACCCCGGATGTTCACCTCAATATTTGCGTGGAAGCTCACGTTTTCCAGCACCCAGAACTCTACGTCAAAATGAGCGACCCTGTATTTGGCCCCATCAAAAAACAACTCAGAGACATGATTCCGTCGCGACACACAGGCACCATCGACAGGACAACACTAATGAATGAACCCCGTATTCAACGCCGTGCGTAATTCCAAGACCCACACCCACAACCAAGAACCCGGAATAGTTTAGTGGTGCTTACGTGTAGCTATAAAACCACTTTTTTATATTTTCTTTTTTGTATTTTCTTTTTTTGTATTTTCTTTTTTATATTTTCTTTTTTGTATTTCTTTGTATATATATATATAACCACATGCCAAAAAAATCACGCACACGCACCCGCCGCCACAAATGGTCACTCAAATATAAACGCAGCATAGATTGCAAACACCCCAAAGGTTTTTCACAACGCCAACATTGTAAATACGGCCGCAAAAAAATGACAAAAAGGCGCGTCCGCATTTAAATTTTCATACCCCTCAATGCCGTAGGCCCTCGCTCAACCCTCAATGCCGTAGGCCAGGGGGATTACGGGGGACGGAGTCCCCTGTGGGGGTTCACGGGGGACGGAGTCCCCTGTCCCATAAAATTGAAATGTTTTAATCCCCATAAATAGAATGCAGTGATTCAGTCAAAGAAACAACAAACAAGCATCAATGTCCGGAACTACTATGATCTTCAACGCCAACGCCAACAACAACAACAACACCGCCAACACCAACGACGGCGCTCCTCAGGTAAGTATACTTGCATCCGCTTCCGCGAAACGCATGCAGGAAAGACGTCGTCAATTTCGACTTTCCAAAAACGCCAAAGGTATGGGCGCCGGCAAGAAATACCCCGGCGTCGGAACCCACCACCGCAACACCAAACATGTCTGGCTGTTTTCCGAACTCGCCGAGGTGTCTGCCGCCTACAAGGAACATCACACGACGATGCCTTTATGGACAATTGCCGACATGCTCTACTACTCTTTCAGCCAACAGGTCCAATATAATCAAAAACAACAACAACAACAACAACAACAACAACAAGCCGCAGAAAACGACGACCAGCCGATTTACCAACATCAAGAACCCCGTGTTCATGTCCCCAACATCAAAGCCATCCAAGCCAAACTGATGGACTGCGATTCGCTGCAACACAAGGACATGCTTGGCTACTCTTCCGTGCCCACCCAGATACACAAACAAGTATGGAAACATCTTGCGCTTGCCGAAAAACACCGCGAAATGCTGAAACAACAACAACAACCACAACCACAAGTGCAACCACAAGTGCAACCACAAGTGCAACCACAAGTGCAAGTAGCGGCAGTCAAGCAGGAACAGCAAGACGAACAAGAACAACCTCAACAACCTCAACAACCTCAACAACCTCCCA
>Ga0209770_10000938_pt1 | contig 15347 bp, 17 predicted proteins | sample LauGreSu1BDMLBDD_2_FD_187572 | JGI IMG/M metagenome (GOLD analysis project Ga0209770, IMG submission 187572) | Freshwater lake microbial communities from Lake Michigan, USA - Su13.BD.MLB.DD (SPAdes) (version 2) | ecosystem: Environmental > Aquatic > Freshwater > Lake | place: Lake Michigan, USA...
CTCGGAGAGAAAACAAAATCCTGCGGTGGGGATCCGCGTGGCGAAAACGGAGCGATGTGGCCCTCACTTGCAGGCTCCGCGCTCCTCTCTCTGGCGCTTTTTGTTGCCGGCGCAACCGGCGCGTCTAACCGCGCATGTCAACCCACCCGACCCCGGACACCTCCCCCACCCCCATCATCGCGCGCGGGATCCATCTGGACCTGACGCCCGCCCTGCGCCAGGCCGTCACCGACAAGTGTGACCGCCTGCTGCGGCATGAACACCACATCGTCCGCCTCCGGGTCGACCTGGAGCTGGACAAAACCCACGCGGGCCGCGACCTCTTCATCGCCAAGGGCCGGGTGGAGATCCGGGGTCCCGATCTGCTGGCCCACGCCACCAGCGAGGACGCCTACAAGTCGCTGGATCTGCTCGTCGACAAACTCGACGAGCTCCTCCGCCGCCGGCACCAGAAGCGGATCAACACGCGCAATGACGACCGGCGCCTAGCGCCCAATCAAGGCGAGCCCTAGCCCTTCCGCACCAACCCGGGCGGGCCGCCAGGGCGGCTCCCTCCCGGGGCGGCGGGACTAGCGATACGGCTGGTGCAGCTCGACCGGCTGCGACTTCTTCCGCAGCCGGAGGTTGAGCATCTCGACGATGAAGGCGAAGGCCATGGAGAAGTAGATGTAACCTTTCGGGATGTGCTGGCCGAGCGACTCGCCGACGAGCATCACGCCGATCAGGATGAGGAAGCTCAGCGCGAGCATCTTCAGCGTGGGGTGGCGGTTGACGAAGTCACTGATCGCACCGGCGAAGACCAGCATCACGCCGAGCGCGATGACGACCGCGACGATCATGACCCACAGGTGGTTGGCCATGCCCACGGCGGTGATCACGGAATCGAGGGAGAACACGATGTCGAGGAGCAGGATCTGGATGATGGTAGCCTGGAACGACGCGGCCTTCGGCCCGCCGGAGGCGTGGCCGTCCACGCCCTCGAGCTTCTCGTGGATCTCGACCACGCTCTTGCCGATCAGGAAGAGGCCGCCGATGAAAAGGATCAGGCTCTTGCCGGTGATGCCGAGGTCGAAGACCGGCAGCGTGAAGAGCACCTTGGTCAGGCTCATGACCCAGGTGATGCTCATGAGCAGGATGATCCGCGTGATCAGCGCGAGGGACAGGCCGAGCTTGCGCGCCTTGTCCTGCTGCTCGGGCGGCAGCTTGCCGGCGAGGATCGAGATGAAGATGACGTTGTCGATGCCGAGCACGATCTCGAGCGCGGTCAACGTCACGAGGCTGATCCAAATCTGCGGGTCGGAAATCCAGTCCATGCCGGGAGGAAGTCGGGTTGCCCGCCGGAGGTCAACGCCGCGCCGGCCGGGCTTTCAGGAGCATCGGACGCCTCGCCAACCCGTCACGGCGCCAGGCCCACGAACGACAGTCCGAAGCGGATCCAGAAGGGGATCGTGAACAGTGCGAGCGCCGTCGTGCCGAGGATGATCTGCACCGCCACCAGCGGCTGCCCGCCGTAGATCCGCGCCACGATGATGGAGACCACCGCCGAGGGCATCGCCGCCTGGATCACCAGCACGCGCTGCAACTCCACCGGGCAGGGCAGGTAGCGGGCGGCCAGCAGGAAGACCCAGGGCAGCACCACCAGCCGGAGCAGCCAGGCCGTGAGCGTGACGCGCGGGTTCACCAGCCGCTTCGGGTCGTCGAGATGCGGCTGGATACTGACGCCGGTCATGAGCAACCCGAGCGGGATCGCGCAGACGGCCAGCACGTGGATAAAGTTCATCACCAGCGCCGGCACGTGGGCCGCCGCGCCCGTGAGGTTGGCCGCGACCGCCACGATCAGCGCGATCACGGGGGCGTTGATCAGCTTGCGCCAGCCTTCGCGCGGCGAGAGACCCGTCACCACCAGCACGCCGCCGGTCCAGATGGCGGCCTCGACGCCGACGTTGTGCACGAGCAGCACCGCGCGGCTCTCGGGCCCGAACATCGCGTCCATCAGCGGCAGCGGCAGGTAGCCGTAGTTCGTCAGCCCCACCGCCAGCGCGAAGGTCCGCAGGCCGTGGCCGATCGTCAGGCCGAGCGCCCGGGCGACATACCAGCCCAGCGCCATGGTCAGCAGCGTCAGCCCGAAGCCCAGCAGCGGCGGCAAAAACAGGTTGCCCGGCTCGCGCAGCGCCGGGTTCGTCGCCACCGACTCGAAGATGAGGCACGGCGTGGCGACCTTGATGACCAGGTTGAACAGGCTGTCCTCGGCCGACTCCGTGATGAGCCGCGTGCCGCGCAATACCGCGCCGAGCGCGATCATGGCAAACACGGGCAGGACCGTCAGGAAAAGCTGGCCGTAGGACATCATGTCAGGGGACGGAGGACAGACGACCGGGGGCGGAAAGGCCAGCCCGGGATCAGGGGTTTTCGCAAAAGGGCGGGAGGGGTTTTATACCCCGACTAAACACCGCCGCTAACAGTCGGGGTGTAAAACCCCTCCCACCAAGACTCACCCCGCCCTCCACTCTCACCTTCCCTCCGCCAGACCCGCCATGGCCTGCCCCGCGAGCCAGCCGCCGGTCCATGCCGCCTGGAAGTTGAAGCCGCCGGTGATGCCGTCCACGTCGATCACCTCGCCGGCGAAGTGCAGCCCCGGCACAAGCCGGCTTTGCATGGTCTTGAAATCGATCTCGGCGAGCCGCACGCCGCCACAGGTCACGAACTCCTCCTTGAACATGCTCTTGCCCGTGACGGTGAACTCCCCCTCACCCACCTGCGCCGCCAGCGCGCGCAGCGCCGCGCCCGACAAGGTTGTCCAGGTGGTCTCCGGTTTCAGCCCCGCCGCCGGCAGGAGTTTTTCCCACAACCGCAGCGGCAGGCCGACCGGGCACCAGGTGCCGAGCTGCTTCTTCGGGTTGGCCGCCTTCGCGCGCTCGAGCTCGGCGCGCAGCGTCTCGGGATTGAAGGCCGGCGCCCAGTTGACCGTGAGGGTGAACCGGTAGCCGCAGTCGTGCAGCAAGCGCGCGCCCCACGCCGACAGCTTGAGCACCGCCGGGCCGCTCAGGCCCCAGTGCGTGATGAGCAGCGGCCCGCGTTCCTTTAACGGCGTGCCGCGCACCGCCGTGGCCGCCTCGGGCACCGAGACGCCGGACAGTTCCTTCAGCCGCGGGTCGTCGATGTGGAAGGTGAACAGCGACGGCACCGGCGGCTCGATGGTGTGCCCCAGCTGCGCGGCGATCTCGAGGCCGGCGTTGGACTTGTTGCCGCCCGTCGCGAGCAGCAGCCGGTCGCAGGCCACCACCTCGCCGGTCGTGAGCGTGAGCTGGAATCCGCCGGCTGTTTTCACCGCCGCCTTCAATCCCGTCCGCAGCACCACCCGCACGCCGGACTTCGCCGCGGCGTGCTCCAGGCAGTCCACGATCGTCTGCGAGCTGTCCGTGGTCGGAAACATCCGGCCGTCCGCCTCGGTCTTCAGCGGCACGCCGCGGCTTTGAAACCACCCGACGGTGTCGCGCGGCTGCCAGCGGTGGAAGGCGCCGAGCAGCTCGCGGCCGCCGCGCGGGTAGCGTTGCACCAGCTCGCGCGGCTCGAAGCAGGCGTGGGTGACGTTGCAGCGGCCGCCGCCCGACACCTTGACCTTGGCCAGCGGGTGCGCCGTGGCCTCATAGAGCGTGACCGAGCAGCCGGGATCAGCCTCGGCGCAGGCGATGGCCGCGAAAAAGCCCGCCGCCCCGCCGCCCGCGATCACTACGTGCCGTTGACCCATGGCCCGCGAGCGTGCGGCGGGCCCGGCGGCTTGTCCAAAAAGAAAAGCGCCGCGACCCCACGTCACGGCGCTTCCTTTGCCCACTGCTGCGGAGCAGCAATGAAGTTACTTGTCGCCCTTCTTCTCGCCCTTGCCGGGACGCTCGCCGCCGCCGCGGGGGCCGCGCTCGCGCAGCTCGGCGAATTTCTTGGCCTGCTCGGGCGTGAGGACGGCCGCGATGGCCTTCTGGTTTTCCTCGCGGAGGGCCCGGCCCTTCTCGCGGCGCTGCTCCTGGGAGAGGGACTCGTCCTTCCGGAGCGCCTGCATCTGCTCCTGCTGGTGCTTCATGATCGGGCCGAGCTTGGCCTTCTGGTCGGCGGTCAGGCCGAGTTCCTCGGCGAGACGATCGAGATTGGGGCGGTTGCCGCCGCCGGGACCACCGGGGCCGCCGGGGCCGTGCTCGTGGGCGGCATTCTGGCCCTCGGCCGGCTGGGCTTGGAGGGAGGGGACCGAGGCGATGGCCAGGGTCAGGGACAGGGCGAGGAACTTGCTGAGGGATTTCATGATGATTTTTTTGTGGTTGGGAGGATGACGCCGGTGATTCCGGCCGGGTTACTGGTCTCTACTAAAAGAAGAGCGCCGTGGCCCCACGCCACGGCGCTCCTTTGCACACACTGCCACCGGGCAGTAAGCTTCACCCGGGTAGACGCCGCACCCCCGCGCGATGTTGCATCATTTGCGGGGAAAATTTTCGGCACGGGTGTAACCTCGCCGGGGTCGTGACGTCCATGCGCCGCTTTACTCCGGGACCGGCTTCACCCAACGTGCCCGCTTCCGCCCCGCATGAATTTTCCGCAGCTCACCGCCCTCGCCGAACAAACGGTTGCCGCCGCGCGGCGCCGCCTGCCCGCCGCGGTGCGCGCGGCCGCGGACCAGGTGCCGGTCTGCTACGAGCCGCACCCCAACGCCGCCATTCTCGCGGAGGGCTGGGAGCCGGACATCCTCGGCTTGTTCATCGGCCACGTCCACGGCGCCAACCTCGACTCGGGCACCGAGCAGGCCCTGCCGCCCCAGATCCTGCTTTTCCTGGACAACATCTGGGACTACGCCGAGGCCGACGAGGAGATCTATCGCGACGAGGTCCGGCTGACCTACCTCCACGAACTGGGCCACTACCTCGGCTGGGACGAGGACGAGATTGCGGAACGGGGCCTCGAATAAGCGGTATGCCGGAATTTGGCCGCGGCATGGCCGGGCCAGAAATCGGGACATACCCCGGGCGCGCAGCCGCGCGAAACGGGGCAACCTTCTCCCCGGCAAGGGGTCAGCAACCGGGACCCGCCCGGCCTCCAGCCCAAGTAGGGCTTTCATTCCCCCCCTGAATCTGCATATACCCGTCTTGGAAAACAGCTTTGCGCTCCACCGGCGCAGCCCCATTCTCCGCACCATTCAACCATGAAGAAGTTCCTCTCCGCCCTTTTCTGTGTGACCGCCCTCGCGGTCACCCTGCCCGCCGCCCCCGGCATCACCCGCGAGACCGTCGTCTCCCATCTCGATAGCTGCGAGGCCATCCTGCAGGAAATCCAGGGCAACACGAAGACCGCCATCCCGGCCGACATCCTCCGCCGCGCCAAGGGCATCGTCATCGTCAACCAGTTCCAGGCCGGGTTCATCTTCGGCATCAAGGACGGTTACGCCGTCGCCCTCGTCCGCCGCCCGAACGGCAAGTGGTCAGTGCCCGCCTTCCTCAAGGCCGGCGAGCTCAGCTTCGGCCTCCAGGCCGGCGGCAAGTCCATCAACGCCGTCTACGTCCTCATGGACGACAACACCGCGCGCCTCCTCCTCAAGAACCGCATGAACCTGGGCGCCGAGGCCAAGGCCGTCGCCGGCATCCGCGCCGCCGAGCGCGAGGCCGTCTCGAAGAGCCTGCCGGGCGACGCCAATGTGCTCGTCTACTCCACTACCGAGGGCTTGTACCTCGGCGCCGCCCTCAAGACCGGCTACATGTCCCCGAGCGAGGAATCCAACCGCCTCTTCTATAATACCAACCACCGCATGCCGGAGCTGCTCTTCAGCGACTGGGTCACGCCGCCGGCCGAGGCCCAGTTCATCATGAACTACGTGACGCGCCTCACGCAGTAAGCGCTAATAACTCCCCCTCTTCCCACCCGCCGCATCCCGGCGGGTTTTTTATTTAGGATCGTGGGTGGGTGGGGCTTTGCGCCCCGGCTGATTGCGCACGGAAATTTAGTCGGGGCATAAAGCCCCTCCCGCCGTTTGCAGCCGCTGCCCTATTCCTCGCGCCACGCCGCCACGTGCGCGACGAGGAGCCCGATCACGTCCTCCGCGATGCGCGCCTGCGCCTCGGTGCGGTTCGCCCCGGGCACCTCGATGGTGCCGGAATTCAACGCGAGCCGCCCGTTCGGCAACCGCTGGCAGATCGCCCACCACGCCATCGGCGCCTTCACGCCGGCCGCGCGGTCGGGCTCGGCGTAGCCGGTCGTCGCCACGGCGAGGTCCGCGCCGAAGAGCTCCATGGCGCCGTGCGCCATCTCCACCGCCACGCGCTGCGACACGCAGTTGACCCGCTTCGCGTGCGCCCGGTTCACGCCGAGCAGCTTCACCTTCTGCGCCAGGCTGTAGGCCGTGATCCCGCCGAGGAAATAATTCGACGCGCCCGACACCGCCGCGATCCGCGCCTGCACGTGCCCGGCCGTCAGGCTCTCCGCCACGGCCAGCGTCAGCCGCGGCCGGCGCATCATCAGTTGCTTCAGGCGGGCCTCATAGTTCATGCCTGCAGACTGGCCGGCCGCGCCGCGAAGAAAAGCCTGCTTTGTTCCGAAATCCAGGGTCGCCGCTTGTCGGCGGACCGCGTTCGGTGGTAGGGGCGGTTGCCCTCAACCGCCCTTGTTCACCGAAGGGCCGTTGGTGGCAACGGCCCCTACCGGCCCGGCGATAAGCGCCGCCCTACGATTTCTGCGCCAAAATCCGCCGCACCCGCCAGTGCAGCCGGCGGTTGACGATGTAGCCGACGCAACCCGGTGCCCCGCAGCGGCAGGGATGATCCCGCCATTCCGTGAGGTCGAACCGGTAGTCGTAGGTCAGCTCCTCGCCGGCCGGGATGGCGCGCAACGCGACGATCCAGATGCGGCCGCGGGCCACCTGCGTCTCGCAGTTGGGGGCGCAGGAATGGTTGATCCGCCGCGCCAGGTTCCACGGCACACGGCCGTCAATGTCGTGCCGCTGGTTCAGCTCGTAGATATACACGCAGCCGTCGCCGCCCGCGGCCCGCCGGGCCAGGCGCTGCTCGTCGCGGCGGTCCGCTTCGGCCTTCGTGATGCGCTCGCCGACATACTCGATGATGCGCGTGCCGCGCGGCAGGGCCGTCCGGGCGAACAATCCGTAACCGTGCAGGCCGGACCGGGCCAGCCGCACCGTGGCCGGGATTTTCGCCCGGCCCGTTTTCCCGCCTTTCGCGCGCTTCACGTCTTCAGCTCCACCCCGACCGGGCAGTGGTCGCTGCCGTGCACGTCCGCCTCGATCCACGCGCGCTTGAGCCGCGGCTGCAGCGCGGCCGAGGCCATCACGTAGTCGATGCGCCAGCCGACATTGTTGGCCCGGGCGTTGGCGCGGTAGGTCCACCAGCTGTAGTGGCCGCCGCCTTTTTCAAACTGCCGGAAGGTGTCGATGAAACCCGCGCCGAGGAAATCGCGGAAGCCCGCCCGCTCCTCGTCGGAAAAGCCGGGGTTGCCCACGTTCTCCTTCGGGCGGGCGAGGTCGATCTCCTCGTGCGCCACGTTCAGGTCGCCGCAGAACAGCACCGGCTTTTTCTTCTCCAGCTTCTTCACGTGGGCCAGCAGCGCGCGGTCCCACTCCTGGCGGAAACCGATCCGCGCCAGCTCCGGCTGCGCGTTGGGCACGTAAACGCCGACGACGTAGTGGTCGGCAAACTCCGCCGTGATGGCCCGGCCCTCGGCGTCGTGCGCCGGCGAACCGAGCCCGCGGGTGACGCCCAGCGGTTTCTCACGCATGAACAGCGCCGTGCCGCTGTAGCCCTTTTTCTCCGCCGCGTTCCAGACCAGCTCGTAACCCTTCGGCCAGGCCACGCCCTGGACGTCGCCGGGCAGGGCCTTCACCTCCTGCAGGCAGATGACGTCCGCCTTGGCGGCGTTCATCCACTCGAGCAGGCCCTTGCCGAGGGCGGCGCGCACGCCGTTGACGTTCCAGGAAACCAGTTTCATGCGGGCCTAGTTCGCCGTTTCACCTGTCCGCTGCAACCTGTTTTGTCTTCCGCCGGTTGTCTCCGCCGGACAGCTTGGCGCAATGCCGGCCTGCACACTTGAGCTCAAGACCATCCCCAACGCCCCGCGCGACGAGCTCGCCGGCTGGCTGGGCGACGCGCTCAAGGTCAAGGTCCACGCCCCGGCGCTTGAGGGCCGCGCCAACGACGCCCTGCTGGAATTCCTCGCGGACAAACTTGGTGTCCACCGCCGTGACGTCACCTTGGTCCGCGGCGACAAGTCCCGCCACAAGGTCGTCCGCATCGCCGGCCTGACGCTGGCCGAGGTGAAAAACCGCCTGGTGGTTTGAAGGGCTGGTGTGTCGGGTAATGACACAGACCGCAGTTGCCACTCCCCTGCCGCCGGCCAACTTTCCTCCCTCGCTTCCCCCATGTCGGTCTTCCAGCCCATCCCCCTCGGTCAACGCATCCCCGGCAGCCCGCACTCCGTCGCGTGCAGCCTGCCGGCCATGGCGGATGTGATCGGCTATGAGGAAGGCCGGCCCGAGACCACGAGGCACATCGCCTCGGGTTACCCGCGCTTCGTCGTCCACACCCATGCCAAGCGTCTCTGCGAGCACCTCGCCCGCCGCCCGGAACTCGCCGGCCAGTCCCTCTGGCTGGTCACCTCCGCGAAAATGGCCGCCGCCCTCGCCGATTATCTCGGCCGCACCGGCCCGGCCGCCGCCACGCCCTTCACCATCGACGGCATCGACGGCGTCGCCCACGCCGACACCCCGGCGCTGAACACCCTCGGCAAGGTTTACCTGCAGAACATCGGCGGCTTCCTCTCCTCCCGCGCCGCCGAGGACCATCTCGTCCGCCTCGGCCAGCTGCCGGCCGCCGCGCCGGAAAAACTATTCCCCGGCGACGCCACCGCCGAGATCAAGCGCGTGCTGCGCGGCCCGTTCCCCGTCGCCGACGCCGACCTGCTGCTCGCACCAAGCGGCATGAACGCCCTCTACGCCGCCTTCCGCGCCATCAGCACCGTGCAGGCCCGCGCCGGTCGCACCGCCTGGGTCCAGCTGGGCTGGCTCTACCTCGACAGCATCGCGCTGCTGAGAAAATTCACGCCCGACCCGGCGCGCGACTACCTGCGTCACGGGGACGTCACCGACCTCGCCGGCCTCGAAAAACTCTTTTCCGCCCAAGGCCCGCGCATCGCCGGCCTGATCATCGAGGCGCCGACCAACCCGCTCATCCAGACCGCCGACATCGCCGCCGTCACCACCCTCGCCCGCAGGCACGGCGCCAAGGTCATCCTCGATCCGGCCGTCAGCTCGCCCTTCAACGTCGACCTCCTGCCGCACGCCGACATCGTCGCCACCAGTCTCACCAAGTACACCGCGCACGAGGGTGATGTCATCGCCGGCGCCGTTGTCCTCAACGCCGCGCGCCCCGACGCCGCCGAGCTGCGCTCGCTGGTCACGACGCAGCTCGAGCCCGTGCACGGCCGCGACCTCGCCCGCCTCGCCGCCCAGATCGGCGCCACGCCCGGGGTCGTCGCCCGCATCAACGCGACCACCCTCAAGGTCGCCGCGTTCCTCGAGTCGCACCCGGCCGTCGCCAAGGTCTGGTGGGCGCACCAGCCCGCCACCAGGGCCAGTTATCTCAAGGTCGCCCGCACGCCCGCGTCACCGGGCTGCATGATTTCCTTCACGCTCAAGGGCCCGCTGGCGAAGTTCTACGACGCCGTCCGACTCCCCAAGGGCCCGAGTTTCGGCATGACCACGACGCTTATCTCGCCGTTCATCTACCTCGCGCACTACGACCTCGTCACGAGCGAGGCCGGCCGCGCCGAGCTCGCCGCCCACGGCCTGTCCCCCGACCTCCTCCGCCTCTGCCTCGGCACCGAGCCGGTGGACGACATCATCGCGGCGCTGGCCGAAGCACTGGGTTGACGCGGCTTGACGCGACATCCACGTCAGGCCTTCACCGGTCGATCTCCTCCTGAATGTCACTTAATACGTGACATGTTTACCGGCGCGCCAGGCAGGAACGTCACTTAATAGGTGACATTGGTTCACGGGATCGACCCGCAGGCGTATCAATGCACCCGCGTCAGCCGGTGGAATCGCCACCCGAGCAACAGCGCCGCGCAGCCCAGGCCGGCGGCGAGGCCGGTCCATAAGCCGACCGCGCCGAGCGAGGTGTGGAACGCCAGCCAGTAGCCGAGGGGCAGCGAGATGACCCAGTAGGCGATGAACGTGATGACGGTCGGCACGCGCACGTCGTGCAGGCCGCGCAGCGCGCCGACGCTGATCACCTGGCCGCCGTCGAAAAGCTGGAAGAGCGCCGCCACCACGAGCAGCTGCGCCGCCAGCGCGGCCACGTCCGTCGCCGGCGTGAACGCCCGCGTGATCACCGGCCCCGCGAACGCGAACACCAGCGCGAAGCCGACCATGATGACCAGCCCCGTCAGCAGTGCGCCGAAGCCGATCGGCCGCAACGCGTCCGCCCGGCCCTCGCCGCTCGCGCGGCTGATGCGCATGCTCACGGCGAGCGACAGCCCGAGCGGGAACATGAAGGCCAGCGACGCGCAGCCGATGGCAATCTGGTGCGCGGCCAGCGGCACCGTGCCGAGCCAGCCCATCATCAACGCCGACGCGGCAAACGCCCCGCCCTCGAACAGCAGCATGCCCGCCGCCGGCACGCCCAGCTTGAGCAGCGCGGCGAAGCGCCCGCGCTCCCAGCCGGTCCAAGGCGCGGACCGCACCGGCGCGAACGTCGGCGAGGTGTTCAGCCACACCGCCAGCGCCGCCACCGCGGCGAACCGCGCGATCAGCGTCGCCCAGCCCGAGCCGACCAGGCCCAGCGCGGGAAAACCCAGGTGCCCGAACACGAGCACCCAGTTGAGGAAGGCGTTCAGCGCGATGTCGGCCAGCATGATGCCCATCGGCACCCACGGCCGGCCGAGCGACTCCGCGAACTGCCGCTGCACCTGGAAGAAAAGCGCGAACACGATCGAGCCCGCGATCAGCAGGTAGAACGGCCGCACGACCGCGACCACCTCCGCCGGCTGGCCGAAGCGGTGGAGCTGCCACGAGAGGAGCAGCATGCCCCCGAACGCCAGCAGCCCGACGCCCAGCGCCAGCGCCCGGCCGTGACGCAGCCAGGCCGCGCAGCCGGTCTCGTCGCCGGCACCGTGGTCGCGCGCCGCGAACACGCCCGTCCCGAGGATCAGGCCGATCCCGACCACATAGAAGATGTTGAACACGCCGTGCGTGAACGCCGCCGCCGCCAGCTCCACCTTGCCGACGCGCCCGATGAAGGCGTTGTCGGTCAGGCCGATCAGCATCTGGCTGACCTGCCCGACGATGATCGGGAAGGCCAGGGCCAGCGTCGGGCCCAGCTCGCGGCGGAGATCGGTCATTTTAACCACCCCGGCACGAAGCCCGCGAAGCCGGTCTGGCGCAAGCTTCCGGCGATGTATCGGGTGGCGGAAAGGGCCTCTGTAATGGGCAGGGCGAGTCGTCCCGACGAGCCGCGGCCTTGGGCCGCCACAGGCTGCACGCCGGCGGCTCATCCGGAGGATTCGCCCTGCCAGATCCACCCGCCGCTTTTCCCGTTGTTCTCCACGGCCTTCGCGTCCTTCGTGTTCCAAAATGTCCGCCCTCGCCCTCGGCATCATCCTCGTCGCCGCGTTCACCCACGCGACCTGGAACTACGCCGCCAAGCGCTCGGGCGGCGGCCTGCCCTTCGTGTGGCTGACCGGGCTCGTGTCGCTCTGCTTCTATGTGCCGCTGTCCATCGCCTACCTGCTGTGGAAGTCGCCGACGATCCCACCGGGCGCCTGGCTCGTCGTCGTCGGCAGCGGCCTGATCAAGCTGGTCTATGCGCTGCTCTTGCAGCGCGGCTACCAGCACGGCGACTTCTCGCTGGTCTATCCGCTCGCGCGTGGCACCGGGCCGCTGTTCTCCACGCTCACGGCCATCGCGCTCTTCGGCGAGCGCCCCACCGCCCTCGCGCTGGCCGGCGGCGCCATCATCATCGTGAGCATCTTCTCGCTGACCGGCGGCACGAAGCTGCTGCACGCCGACCGCGCGCACCTGCGGCAGGGGCTGGTCTACGGTTTCAGCTGCGGCTGCTGCATCGCGGCGCTGACGGTGTGGGACAAGCACGCCGTCGCCCACCTGCACCTGCCGCCGCTGGCCTATGACTGCAGCACGCAGCTCGTGATGTGCGTCGTGCTCGCTCCGTTCGCCTGGCCGCGCCGCGCCGAGGCCGCCGCCGCGTGGCGCGACCACCGCTGGAAGGTGTTCGCGGTGGCCCTGCTCGCGCCGCTGGGTTACATCCTCATCCTGACGGCCATGACCTTCACCCCGGTGAGCTACATCGCCCCGGCCCGCGAGATCAGCATCCTCATCGGCACGTTCTTCGGGGCGAGGCTGCTGAAGGAGGCCGATGCCTCGCGCCGGCTCTTCGCGGCGGGCGGCATGGTCGTCGGTGTGATTGCGCTGGCGCTGGGTTGAGCGCCACCTACGTTCCGCTGATGCGTCACAACAAGGAGATCATTATACTGCTCGGCCTGCTCGTGGGCATGATTGGCTTCGTGCTCTGGTATGTGATCGACCGGCGGGCGAAAAACCGGGCGAATCCGGTCCCGGCCGCCGTGCAACCGGTCACGCCGGCCCGGCCGTGACTTGGCGGTCCTCTGCCGCAAAATCACGGTGAACTCCCGGGCGGCGGCCTGATCCGCGACCGCGTGGCGGGGCAAAGTTCGCTTGTCACGGCCCGTTTTTGGGGCCACCAGCCCATTACCCCACTCCACCATGCTGAAGGGAAGTTTTGATCTGCCGGTGCTTTTTGATCTCGGGGCGACCTTTGCCTTCGCCCTCACCGGCGCGCTGGCCGCCATCCGGCGGCACTACGACATCGTCGGCGTGCTGGCCCTCGCGCTGGTGTCCGGCATCGGCGGCGGCCTGATCCGCGACGGCATCTTCATCCAGCAGAGCCTGACCCCGCTGCTCACGACGCCCGACTACCTCTACACCGTGGCCGCGGCCGTCGTGGTCAGCCTCTTTTTCGGGCAACAGGTCCACCGTTTCCACCGGCTGATCGCCTGGGTCGACGCGCTCGGCCTCGGCGCCTACGCGGCGTTCGGCGTGCAGAAGGCGCTCACCGCCGGACTGCCGCCCTCGGCCGCCGTGCTCATCGGCGTGATCAACGCCATCGGCGGCGGCCTGCTTCGCGACGTGCTCACCCGCGAGGAGCCGCTCGTCTTCAAGCCCGGCCAGTTCTACCTGCTCACCGCGCTCGCCGGCGCGGTCACCTTCATCTGCGCCGGCGTCTACCTGTCCGTCACCGCCACGCAGGCGGCGCTGCTGGCCATGGCGGTGACGTTCCTCTTCCGCTCGATCACCATCGCCTTCAACTGGCGCACGGCGCCCGTGTCTTCCGGCGCCATCTTCACCCAAGGCGACGCCCCCGCGCCGCCGGGCCCGAAAAAGGACTGACCCATGCGCTGCGTCCTCGCGCTCGACCAGGGCACCACGTCATCCCGCGCCATCGTCTTCGACCGGCGCGGCCGCGCCGTGGCGACGGCGCAGCAGGAATTCGCGCAGCACTACCCCAGGCCGGGCTGGGTCGAGCACGACCCGCTCGACCTGTGGGCTTCGACCCGCCGCACCGCGCTCGGCGCCGTCGCCGAGGCCAACCTCACCGGCCGCGACGTCGCCGCGATCGGCCTGACCAACCAGCGCGAGACCACGCTGCTCTGGGACCGCCGCACCGGCCGGCCGCTGCACCGCGCGATCGTCTGGCAGGACCGGCGCACCGCCGACCTCTGCGCGAAGCTCAAACGCCGGGGCCTCGAGCCGCTGTTCCGGGAAAAAACCGGCCTGCTGCTCGACCCGTATTTCAGCGGCACCAAGCTCGCGTGGCTGCTCGATCACGTCCCCAGCGCCCGCCGCCGCGCGGAGAAGGGCGAACTCGCCTTCGGCACCGTGGACACGTGGCTGCTCTGGCAGCTCACCGGCGGCCGCGTCCACGCCACCGACGTCTCCAACGCCTCGCGCACCCTCCTGCTCAATCTCCGCACCGTCGGGTGGGACGACGAGCTCCTGCGGATCCTCCGCATCCCGCGCGAGGTGCTGCCCGAGGTGCGCCCCAGCAGCGGCGTTTTCGGCGAGGTGTCCGCCGTGCCGGCGCTCAACGGCATCCCGATCAGCGGCATCGCCGGCGACCAGCACGCCGCGCTCTTCGGCCAGGCGTGCTGGAAATCCGGCATGGCCAAGAACACCTACGGCACCGGCTGCTTCCTGCTCATGCATACCGGGCAAAAACCGGTGGTCTCGAGGAACAACCTGCTCACCACCATCGCGTGGCAGATCGACGGCCGCACCGAATACGCGCTCGAGGGCTCCGTCTTCATCGGCGGCGCCGTCGTCCAGTGGCTGCGTGACGGCCTCGGTCTCATCGCGCGGTCCGTCGACGTCGAGAAACTCGCCGCTAAGGTCACGGACAACGGCGGCGTCTACCTCGTGCCGGCCTTCGCCGGCCTCGGCGCGCCGCATTGGGACGCCGCCGCGCGCGGCGTCATCACCGGCCTGACCCGCGGCAGCAACGCCGGCCACCTCGCCCGCGCCGCGCTCGAGAGCATCGCCTACCAGAGCGCCGACCTGCTGCGCGCCATGGAGGCCGACTGCGGCCGCCGGCTGCGCGAGCTCCGCGTCGACGGCGGCGCCGTCCGCAACAACGCCCTCATGCAGTTCCAGGCCGACCTGCTGCGCGTGCCGGTCGTCCGCCCGCGCACCACCGAGACCACCGCCCTCGGCGCCGCCTATCTCGCCGGCCTCGCCACCGGTTTCTGGAAAAACCGCGCCGAGATCGCGTCGCTGTGGTCGGCCGACCGCACCTTCCGCGCCGCCGCGCCCGCCGCCGCCTCCCGCCGCCTCCTGGGCGAGTGGCACCGCGCCGTCGCCCGCGCGAAGGGCTGACCGGCCCCACCCGCTGAGGGGTAAAGGCCCGGTTAACCAGCTATTTTTTCCGCCGGACAGCCTCTGGCGGGCTTGCAGCCGGGATGTCACCCCGGCATATGTATCCACCTCCACACCAGCCTGCCGCATGAAAATTTTCCGATCGCTTGCCGCCGTTTTGTTTGTGTCCGCGTTCGGCCTTGCCGCCGTCGCTCAGGAAAGCAGCGAAGTCGCCGGGCTTCGCGCCAAGGCCGTCAAGGGCAACGGTATCGCCCAATACAACCTCGGCCTGGCCTACGCGCAGGGCCGCGGCCTCGCCCCCGATCCCGTCGAGGCCTTTGTGTGGCTCTCCCTCGCCCGCGAGAACGGTACCCGCGGCCGCGATCTCGACAACGTCATCGGCTCGCTCGACAAGTCCTCCCTC
>Ga0209770_10000939_pt1 | contig 15338 bp, 16 predicted proteins | sample LauGreSu1BDMLBDD_2_FD_187572 | JGI IMG/M metagenome (GOLD analysis project Ga0209770, IMG submission 187572) | Freshwater lake microbial communities from Lake Michigan, USA - Su13.BD.MLB.DD (SPAdes) (version 2) | ecosystem: Environmental > Aquatic > Freshwater > Lake | place: Lake Michigan, USA...
CCCGACGCGGCGGCCGACCCGGTGGTGATGCCGATCGACCCCGAGGCCGCCGGGCGGGTCGCGCGGCGGTTGGCCGCCGCCGGCGTCGCCGCCGATGCGCCGATCGTCGTGCTGCACGTGAGCGCCGGCAACCCGTTCCGCCGCTGGCCGACGGCGGCATTTGCCGAAGTGGCGGCGCAACTGGCGGGCGGCGATGCCGCGCGGCGCATCATCATCACGTCGGGTCCGTCGGAGGCCGAGGCCGCCGAGACGGTGGCGTCGCAAGCGCGGACGCTGGCGGGGGCGGCCGCAGCCGGGATCGTGCGCAGCGGCGAATTCGACCTGTCGGAACTACGTGCCCTGGTCGGCCGCGCGGCGCTTTATATCGGCGGCGACAGCGGGCCTCTGCACGTGGCCGCGACCACGGCGACGCCCGTGGTGGCGCTGTTTGGCCCGACGTTGCCCGACCGCTCCATGCCGTGGCGGGATCCGGCCATTGGCAGCATCGCAATCGACGCCGGCCCGCTTCCCTGCCGGCCCTGCCACCAGCGGCACTGCGTGCCCGGCGACTTTCGCTGCCTGACCGGGATTTCGCCTACCATGGTCACGGCAGCAGCCCAGAGGCTGCTGCCGTGAAGTTGAAAGTTGAAAGTTGAAAGTTGATAGTAGGTAGGTTTCGCGCAGGACTAATGACTACGCTCTCATTCACCGCCGGCATGCCGCCTCGCGATCGGCTCGAGCAGATTGGGCTGTTCGCCCTGGTCGGCATCGTCGCCACCATGCAGCTGTCGATCGCGGCCGCGCAGATCCTGCTGGCGGTCGCCATCCTGACGTGGCTGGTGTCGCACGTGACGCGCAGCGAACGGCTGCAGGCGCCGTCGTTCTTCTGGCCGCTGGTCACCTACGCCGCCTTGACCCTGGCGTCGGCCGGCTTCTCGCTGGATCCCGAGGTCAGCTTCACCGACTGCAAGCAGCTGGTGCTGCTGATGCTGGTGCCGGTGACCTATGACCTGGCGCGCGGCGCCCGCGCCAAGTCGGTGCTGAGCATTATTCTCACCATCGGCGCGGCCAGCGCGTTTGTGGGCATCGTCCAGTACGGCGTCCTCAACTTCGACGGCCTCGGCCGCCGCCCCCAGGGCACGCTCTCGCACTGGATGACCTATTCGGGCACCTTGATGCTGGTGATTTGCGCGGCCACGGCGCGGCTGCTGTACGGCACGTCGGGACGGCTGTGGGCGGCGTTCGTCATGCCGGCGCTGCTCGTGGCGCTCAGCCTCACGCTGACCCGCGGCGCGTGGGTCGGGGTCGCCGTCGGCGTCGCCGTGCTGTTCCTCAGCAAGGACTTCCGGCTGCTGGCGCTGATTCCGATCGTGGTGGTGGGCGGCATCCTGCTGGCGCCGCAGGCGCTGACCGACCGCGTGTACTCAATCTTCGATCGCAACGACCTCACCAGCCGTGATCGCATCGCCATGCTGCAGGCCGGCGTCGCCATCGTGAAGGACTATCCGCTGGCGGGCGTCGGGCCCGATCAGATCGAGCGCGTCTACCCGTACTACCGCGTGCCCGACGCCGTGAAACCCACCAACCCGCACCTCCACAACGTGCCGATGCAGATTGCCGCCGAGCGCGGGCTGCCGGCGCTCGGCGCCTGGCTGTGGTTCATCGGCTCGGCCGCGCTGGGGCTCTGGAAGCTGCTGCGGCGGTCGCGGCACAAGAGCCTCGCCGCCGCCGGCCTCGGCGCCATGGCCGCCATGCTGGCGGCCGGCCTCACCGAATACAACTTTGGCGATTCCGAGTTCCAGATGCTGCTGCTCGTCATGATCACCCTGCCGTTTGCCGCCAACCGCGACGGGGGCCTGCCGTCGTGAACGCCTCGTTGCTGCCCGAGATTGCTGCCGCGCGCGCCCACGACCTGATCGACCGCTTTGCCTCGCGGCGCATCACCGTGGTCGGCGACGTCATGCTCGATCGCTTCGTGATCGGCCGCGTCAGCCGCATCTCGCCCGAGGCCCCGGTGCCGGTGGTGGTGTTCGATCACGACGAGTGGCGCCTCGGCGGCGCCGCCAACGTGGCCCACAATCTGCGCGCGCTTGGCGCCGCGGTCGACTTGATTGGCGTGGTGGGCGCCGACGAGGCCGGCTCGCAGCTGAAGCTCGAACTGGCGGCCAAGGGCATTCACGCCACCGGCCTGATTACCGACGTCGAACGCAAGACCACGACCAAGATGCGCGTGGTCACGACCCGCAACCAGCAGGTGGCGCGCGTCGACTACGAATCGGACCACGAGGTCGGCCCGGCCATCGAAGAGGCGCTCGCCGCCCAGCTCGACCTGCGCGGCAAGTCGGCGCAGGTGATCCTGGTCTCCGACTACCAGAAGGGCGTGATCACCCGACGCTCGATGGCCCACGTCTCCGCCTACGGCCACGCCGCCGGCATCCCGGTGATCGTCGATCCCAAGGTGCCGCACATCGAGTACTACGCCGGCGTCGCGCTGGTGACGCCGAACCACGTGGAGGCCGAGAGCGCCACCAACATGCGGATTGCGAACCATGACGATGCCCGCCGGGCGGCGGAAGCGTTGCGCAAGCGGCTGGGCGTCGAGAACGTGCTGATTACGCGCGGCGAGCACGGCATGTGGCTGACCCACGCCGGCGTCGACGGCTACCTGCCGGCCTCCGCGCGCGAGGTCGCCGACGTGACCGGCGCCGGCGACACCGTGATTGCGGCGCTCGCGCTCGCCATTGCCGCCGGCGGCACCATGGCCGAGGCGGCCCGCATCGCCAACGAAGCCGCCAGCATCGTGGTCGGCAAGTTCGGGGCGTCCACGGTGACGCCCGAGGAGCTCAAGCGGCGCTTTCCCTAGCGCGCGCTCGCTGCCGGATAACCCATGCGGATGATGCCGGTCTTCGCATCACCCACCGAGCCCTTGGTCAACCAGTCGAGCGACGCCTCGAACATCAACAGGCGATTGGTCTCCCACATCGCATTGTGGGAGGAGCAGCCCAGGTCGATTAGCACCTTCTCACTCGAGCCCAGGTCGTCGTAGAGCGGGCGCACGCGCTCGGGCGTGACCTGCTTGTCGTGGACGCCGGCGATGACGAGGGCCGGAATTTTAGTGGCCGCCGCCATCGCCGCATTCCAGCCCCACGTCGTGGTCGCGGGCGCGCGGCGCACCCCCGTTCCCCACGTGGCGCCCACCGGGTCGGACGCGAGCATGTCGGACCACACCGCTTCGCGCACCGCGGGCTCGACCTGGCCGGGGCAGCCGAGCTGCCGATCCCAGTTGGCAACGAACTCGGTCTTCGACTGCGTGTTGAAGGCGACACCGGCCCGCGGCAGCGTGGGGGCGACCGCTTCGGCGGCGCGATTGTAGGCCGGGGCCAGCAGCACCATCGAGCGGACCTTGTCGGGATGCTGCGCGGCATAGCCGCCGGCGCGCGGACCGCCCAGAGACCACGCCACCAGGCTGACCTGGTCGGCCTTCCGCAGCGCTCGGATGTAGTCGACCACGCCGTCGATGTCGTTCCAGTCGGAGGCGATGGTGGTCAGCTGGCTTGGGTACGACGGCGCGCACGGCGCCGCCATCAGCGCCGGCACGAACAACTTCTGCTGCTCTGGCGACAGGTTGCAGGGGTCGTTCATCGGCGCCGGCCGGGTCGAGCGGCCGTAACCGGTGGTGTCCATCGAGAACACGTCGAAGCCGGCAGCGGCGAGATACGCCATCCAGCTGTACCCGGGCGCCGACGGATCAAACGCGACTTCGGCCGGCGTGCCGGCGCCGTGCACGAACAGCACCACCCGATCCGCGGCGGGGGCGGCGGGGCCGGCCGTCACGCGCTCGCGCACGTAGATGTTGGCGACCTGCCCCGCAATCGACGGCACCGTCGAGGTCACGCGGACGTAGTGATCGACTGATTTGGGCGCGGCCGCAGGCGGCTGCTGCGCGCCACCTACGGCGACCACCGCCGAACCGAGAACGGCGACAAAGGCAAATATTTTCATCGGTGACCTCGGGCGGATTCTCTCACGGTTGAACAAACGTCGCGATGAATCCAACCAAGTCGCGTCGCCGTCGCTCTAGACAAACGATGCGACGAGTCTCAAGCAACGGCATCATCTCAAGCTGCGCATGGGCGTGATTCGAGCGAGGGATATTCCAAAGAGCTAGGGATATTCGGTAGGGCACCGGACCGTATTTCGTACCGCCTCATGCTATGGTGTTCGGCGAAGCGAGAGAGAAAAGTTTCAGCAGGGACGACTCGGTAAAAGACACGATGCCGACATCGGGATAGATAATTGCCGAACACGCGACTGGATGGATGGAAGAGCATCGCCGCGTACACTGCTCGTTCCGAGCGGCAAGTGCAGCGATGGGCGGTCGAACGCGGGTTCCCCGTGCACCGGGTTCCGGGTGGCGGCTCAGTATTCGCGTGGACCGACGAGATCGACGCCTGGTTCGTGTCGTCGACGGCGGGCAAGACCGCCCTCCAAGAGGAGAGCAGCGACGGCAACCCTGAGCCGGCGAATGGCGCACCGCCGTCCCAGTCCATCTCCGTCCAGTCGGCGACCGACGCTCCGCCGAGGTCAGTGCCAGCCGATGCGGCGACTTCGACGCGCCAGTTGTTGGTGACTCTGGTCGCCGGCGTGGCGCTCGGCGCCGCTGGTACCTGGGTTGGAATACGCCAGCCGGCGCCCGCAGCGGCGCCCCCGTCAGTCTCGGCTCCGCCCTGCCACGTGGTGGACTGGCCAACGGCGCCCCTCTCAGCTCGCGGGGGGCGGTTCCCCCTTGCGGTGCGCGCCACGGCCAGCCCGTGCGGCTGGCAGCAGCCGGTGATGGAGGCGACGTGGCTGCTCATCACGCCACCATCCTTCACTCCGACCCCTCCTCGCGTGCACGGGAACGGCATCACCCCATTCGCGCTGCCGCCCTATAATCCAGCCGCGTCGTACTTGTGGCTGGAGGTGGCCGGCAATCGGCAGACGGCGGGTCGGAGTGCGGCGGTGTACGTTGGCGACCAGCGCATCTCGATCACGCAGGAGGGCGCCCGGGACACGTGCGTGTCCATCCCCGGGCCCGGTTTCGTTCACGACGGCTGGCGCTATCGCATCACTGCGAGTCGCTATGACGAATCCGCCGATCTGATGAAGGCCGTTCGAGCCGAGGTCGGGCCGCAGGCGCAGCCGGTTTCGTGGGCGGACCTCGCCACGTCCCTCGACGGCCACCCTGATGCCGGCGTCGCCTTCGCCGATGCCGTCGGCTTGGCGCGACAGACGTGGGACGAAGACTTCGAGCCGGAGAACTGCCTCCACTACTGGTTGCCCACGCCGTATCGCGCACCGTCGGGCTCGTACCCCGACTTTCTTGCCTATCACTTGAACCGGAAGCAGGCGTCGTTCATGGCCTATTACGACTTCAACGACAATCAGTTCGATCTGGGCCGGTTCCACGGGAACGCCCAGGTTCTGTTCCGGGAACTGGTGAAGTAGGCGCGCTGCGCCGGCAGGGGCGGACCCGCAGCCAGCGACGGACTGCGACATGGCGCTCGACGCCGGTAGCCTGGGGCAAGCATGTCGCGCAATTCACTCAAGGGGCGCGCGTATGGTCGGCCCGCTGCCGCCAGAAGCAGCGGCTCTTCATCAAGGCAGCTTCATCGTCACCGTCACACTCCCTTCTGTTCCGGTACTTCATCGCTCCCTCGCCCCTTTTGCTATTCCGTTCCTCCCGACGTTTGAAGTGATACCGGCGCCATCGGGACTGCGGAGCCCGTGCGCAGCATGCCGGTGGCAATGCCGGCCGATTCCTGGGTGTAGTAGTGCTTCACCTTCGGGCCGTCGGGCCGCGGCGAACGACGTCGTCATTACTCTTCGTCATCTTCGAAGGTGAAGGCGACGGGGCGCGAAACGTCGCGGGCGCCCGCTCGAGCACCGCAATCCCTTCGTCCAGCTCGAAGCTCATGTTGTTCCCCTCAGCAGCCGCGCGACGAAAACCAGACCGTTGGCTCGCCGGACGAGGCGTGCGCGGCGAGCCAGCCAAGGCCGACCACTTCAGGCGGCCCGCCCCGTTCAATGTCGCACACCGAGTGGCTCATGACGGCCACTTGGAGCCATGCCTGGCTGCCCTCGATGCGGCTGTCGAGCACGCGCACGGGCGTGCCGGCTGCCAGCAGCGGCCGGCCGGCCGGCGCCGCCGCGCCCGGCGTCTCGCGCAGCGAGCCGGTGTGAGCCTCGGTCAAGGCGGTCAGGGTCGGGTGCTCGCTGAACAGGTCGGCCATCGAGATGAACCGATCGTGGCGGGAGGCCCGCAACCACGCCGCCCCAGCGGCGAGGCGAACCTTGAACCAGCCGTCTTGTGCGGCCAGGACAATGGCAGCCGGTGATTCGTTGCTGTACTCGAGCGTGGGCAATTCCGCGCGGACGCCCCCGCTGTGAACCCTGACCTTCAAGCCGTCGCACCCGCCATGAGGCGCAAACGACCAGTGCTGATCCACCTGGATCGTGCCGATCGGCGCGACCGCCGACGGCGCGTCGTAAAGCTCGATGGCCGCAGGTTCGAACTGCTGGCAGGGACCGTAGCCAAACGCTTCGGGCAACACCAGCAGGCCCAGCACCTTGTCCTGGGCGGCGGCGACGACGGGAAGCGCAAAAACGATCAGCAAGACGGCGGTGGGCAGCACGTCAACCCTGTGGTTCCGCGCGGTCGTCGTCATGTCCGTGAAGTCTAATGCATCCCCGCTATCCGATATCATTCCAGGGTGACCTCACTTGTGCGCACCGAGACGCCCGGGGGCGACGACCTCGAAGCCCTGGGTTCTCGCGTGGCCGAACTCGATGCGCTGCTGGCTGAACGGAGCGCCGAGGTTCTGCGAGTGAAGGCCGAGCTCAACACCTTCAAGGTGACCTACCGTCAGCAAGTCGGCTCGCTGCACGAGCAACTGGAACAACTCGAACTCGACATCGCCGAGGCCGAGTTGGGCGAACTGGCGAAGAACGCCGCGAACCGGGCGAGCGTCCCAAAGGACCCGGCGGCCGCCGCGGCCGAACGGCCCGAGCCACTGCCGCGCTTCACCTCCGATGCCGTCCGCAAGTTGTTTCGGGATGTCGCCCGGACGATTCATCCCGACCTCGCCCGCGACGAGGCCACCAAGGACCGCCGGCACACGCTGATGATCGAGGCAAACCGCGCCTACGCCCTGGGCGACGAGGAATTGCTGCGTTCGATTCTTCAGGCCTGGGAGAAGAGCCCTGAGGCGGTCGAGGGCAGCGACCCCGAGGCCATGCGCCTGCGGCTGGTTCGCCGCATCGCCGAGCTCGAGGAGCAACTGGCCATGCTGGCCGCCGGCCTGGCGGCGATGACCGAATCGCCGCTGGGCAAGCTCAAGGCCACGGTGGATGACGCGGCCAGGAAGGGCAAGGACCTGGTGAAAGAAACCGTCCGGCAACTGAAGCGCGACATCATGGCCGCCACCAATCGCCTCGACGCCATGCGCCCGCCCAGCTAGGCCTTTGTGCCGGCCTCGATGTACTGATCCACGTTCTTCGCGAGCACGTCGAGCGGCACGTTGCCGCCAAGCACCACGGTGTCGTTGAACGCCTTGACGTCGAACTGCGCAGCGAGGGCCGCCGTGGCCCGCTCGCGCTTGCGATTGATCTCGCTATGCCCGACCTTGTAGCCGCATGCCTGCCCGGGCCACGAGCAGTAGCGATCGACTTCGCTGGCCACTTCCATGGGATTCGAGCCGTTGATGTCGACGAAGAAGCGCACGCCCTGCTCGCGCGTCCAGCGCTTGGCGTGGATGCCGGTGTCCACCACGAGCCGGCACGCGCGGAAGGCGAGCGCCTGCAGGTAGCCCAGCTGCCCGATGGGGTCGCTGGCGTAGGCGCCCAGCTCGTCGGCGAGCTGCTGCGCATAAAGTGCCCAGCCTTCCGAGTAGGCGTTGAACGCCAGCAACTGCCGGATGAGCGGCATCTGGTGGGTGTATTCGCCCTGCAGGATATGGCCGGGAATCGACTCGTGGAACGTGAGATCGGCGAGGCTGTACTTGCTATGCAGCGCCGGCGTCCTCAAGTTGATCCAGTACTTGCCGGGAATCTTGCCGTCGATCGAACCCGCGCCGCCGTACGCGGTGGGCGCGCCCGGCTCCTCTTCCGGCGGCAGGCGCTTCACCTCCATGTTGGGATTGACCAGCGTGTTGAACGCGCGCGGCAACTGCCCGCGGATCCAGGTGAGACGGTCCTGGATGAAGGCCAGGATCTCGGCCCGGCCCTTGTCGCCGTCGGCGAACTGATATTTCGGATCCTTGGCAAGCGCGTTCATGCGCTCCCCCACGGTGCCCTTGGTGTAGCCGGCGGCCTTGAGGATGGTGTCCATGCGCGCGTGCAACTGCTCCAGCTCCCGCTGGCCCATGGCGTGCACTTCGTCGGGCGTCATGTTCGTGGTGGTCGAGGCCTTCAGCGCCCAGCGGTAGAACTCCTCGCCATTCGGGCGCGCCCACATGCCCGCATCGTCCTTGGCCACCTTGTGCTGGGCCTCGAGCTCGGCAATCTGGCGGTCGAGCGCCGGCGCGATCTCCTGCGCGGCAATCGTCTTCGCGCGCTCGGCCCACGTGCCCGGAATGGCCTTCGTGCGGCGGGCAATCGATTCCACCAGCGAGCCCCCCTCGCGGGCGCCCTTCGCCGACAGCCGCATTTGCGACAGTGCCTTGTCAATCAAGAAGGCCGGCGGCACCAGGCCCTTGCCGCGCGCTGACTGCATGCGCCCCAGCTCGCCATCGAGTTGCTTCGCGTACGACTGCAGCCGCGCCAGATACGATTCGGCGTCGGCCGCCTCGTTGATGGGGTGATCGCTGTCGAGGAACCGTGGCAGATCGAGATACGCGCCGACGTTTTGAATCACCACGTACGGCGTGTTGCGCCAGCTGCCGACGGTGATGTCGCCGTACGGCAAGGCAAAGCCCTCGGCGGCGGTGGCGTAGGCGCTGCGCACGACTTCAACGCTGGTACGGGTGGCGTGGGTGAGGCCTGCGGTATTGAACGCCCTGGCGCGCTCGAGATCCTGACGCACCTGGTCGGCGATCTTCTGCTGGCCGTCGGCCGACCGGTCGGCCAGCTGCGATCGCAGCGCGGCTCTCGCGCCGGTGTCGATGCCAAGCGTCGTCGCGCCCTCTGGCGCGAAGCGGAGGTAGCTCTCGCCAATCTGGTCCAGCAGCGCCAGGGCATCGGCGTCGGGATTGGCCGGCACCGGCGGCGGCGCCGGCGCGCTGCCGCACCCGGCCAGGAGCGGCAAGGCCGCGGTGGCCGCGATCGCGGCAAGGGCTTCACGACGGTTCATCAACGGCGTCCGCTGGTCCATGGGCTGATTCTACTGTCTACGAGCGCGTGAAGGTCCAGGCCAGGAGGCGGCTCTTCTTCTGGCCGTGGACCATTTCCAGTGTCTGGACGTCGACGGCATTTGCGTCCTCGAGCGTGCGGAACAGGCGCGGCAGGTGCGCGCTTTGCGATACCAGTGCCGTAAACCATCGGCACAGGCCGGGCCGCCCGGCGCTTTCCGCAATCATGCGGCGCAGGAACCCGAGTTCCCCACCTTCACACCAGAGTTCGCCAGCCTGCCCCCCGAAATTCAACGCCGGGGCGCCGGCGCTCTTGTGGCCAAGGTTGCGCCGCTTGCGGAGCGACCCCTCCGCCGCCGCGGCCGCCGAGGCGTGGAACGGCGGATTGCACATCGACAGGTCGAAGGTCTCGCCCCCCGTGACCACGCCGTCAAAGCACTTGAGCGGAGATTTCTGCAGCCGGCACTCGATCAGCGCGGAGACCGCCGGATTGGCCGCCACCAGCTTCCTGGCCCAGCGCAGCGCAACCGGATCGATCTCGGTGCCCACAACACGCCACCCGTACTCGCTCGCGCCAATGAGCGGGTAGATGCAGTTGGCGCCCATCCCGATGTCGAGCGCGCGCACGGGACGGCCCGCAACCCCGGGCAGGTCGGCGAGATGGTGCAGGTAGTCACTGCGGCCAGGGATCGGGGGACAGAGGTAACCGGCCGGCAGGTCCCACTCAAGGCCGTAGGCGTGCTCGAGCAGCGCCTGGTTGAGCGCCTTCACGGCCTCGGGGTTCGCGTAGTCGATCGAGGCATCGCCGTACGCGTTTGGCGCGACGAAGTCCGCCAGCCGCGGACTACACGCGACCAGGGCCGTGAAGTCGTAGCCGTTGCGGAATCGGTTACGAGGATGCAGTTGTGCCTTGGCCGACGCCCGAATCATGTCCCTGCCTTCGCACCTCGTAGCGCAGCTCCACCAGGCCGGTCTTGTAGGCCTTGACCTCGGCCAGGTGGAGGGCAACATCGCGGTCAAGCTTCTCGAAGAACGAGATGCCGTCGCCAATCAGGATTGGCAGGATCGAGTAGCGCAGTTCGTCGGCGAGCCCAAGCCGCAGGCATTCGGCGGCCACCATGCCGCCGCCACCCACCCAGATCGAGCGGAACCGGGGCCGCAGGCGTCCGTTCACGAGTTGCGTGAGGTCGCCCGAGTAGAACTCGACGGTGTCCCGGGTGCGTGGCAGGTCGCGGCTGGTCAGGACAAACGTCGGCTTGTCGCCATAGGCCCAGCCGAAGCCCTGGGCTGCAAACCGCAGCGCGGTCTCGTAGGTGCGCGAGCCCATGACGTAGCAGTCGATGGTCTTGAGAAACGCCTCGACGAAGCCAGGGTCCAGGGACTCTCCGCCGGCGAACTCGTCCGAGGTTTCGAGCCAGTCGACGCGCCCGTCCTTGCGGGCGATGAAGCCGTCGAGGCTCGCGGCCATGTGAAGGGTGACGCGGGAATCAGGGTTGGTCATCGTGGCAATCGCTCCAGCGACCGCTGGGGCTTGTGGTCGGGCTGGGCTCGCGGTCCACCGTGTTCGCGTTAGCTCAACGGCGAGGCCTCAGCCGGGGAGGCGGTGAGCTCGCTCCTTTTCGACATACATGGCCTGGTCGGCTTCCGCCCAAGCCTGCTCGAGCCCTTCAGCCGGGCGCCGCATGGCGGAGCCGAATGAGGCCCGAATCCCCGCTGCCGCGAACGCCGCCCGCAGCCGTGTCACGAGGGCGTCGGTGCCCGCCCGATCGCACTCGACGGCGAGGACCGCAAACTCGTCACCGCCCACGCGGGCCACGAGATCCTGTTCGCGTTTCACCGCCGTCATCGTCGCCCCCGCGCGCGCCAGCAATTCATCGCCAGCGAAGTGTCCCGCCGAGTCGTTCACCGACTTGAGATCGTCGAGGTCGAGGACAATCACACCGGCCGGGTGGCCGTAGCGGCGACAACGGCCTTCCTCGCCTGCGAGCAGCCGTGTCCAGCCCCGTCGATTGAAGAGCGACGTCAAGCCATCGCTCAGCGCTTCGGCCTCGGCCCGCTCACGCCGTCGCGCCTCAGCCGCGAAGTCGGTTTCAGCCTGCAGCAAGGAACTGAGCAGCGCGCCCAGCAAGTCGACCAGGGCCTGCTCCTGCACGATCGACTCCGGCTGGCGCTCGGGATCGATCGCGCATAAGGTGCCGAACACCGTGCCGTCGTCGCGCGTCAACGGCACGCCGATGTAGGCGCCGATTTTGACTTGCCGCCCGATCGGCGCAGCCGCGTACGCGGCAACGTTGTCCGAATGGGGCGCGATTCTCGGCCCCAGCCCCTCGACCATTCGCGAGCAGAACGAATCGGCCCACTGAAACACCGTGCCGTCGGTCACGCCGTAATCGTCGTCCTTGGCCTGAAGGACGATCCAGTCCTTGCCGGCCACGCGGGTCACCATCCAAAGGCCGAAGCCCAGTCGACCATGAAGAAACGACAGCACGGAACGACTCGCCGTCTCGAAATTGTGAGGCGCTGGTTCATTCATGAGTCTCGTCCTCTCGTCCAGCCATTGGTGGCGTCCTCCTGCCGAGCGCGCCGGCAGCGCAAGCCGTGGTCTAGTGCCGGAAATGCCTCCGGCCGGTGAACACCATCGCCAGGCCGTGCTCGTCGGCCGCGGCGATCACTTCCGCGTCCTTGACCGACCCTCCGGGCTGCACCACCGCCGTGGCGCCGGCCGCCGCGACCGCATCAAGACCGTCGCGGAACGGGAAGAACGCATCCGAGGCCGCGACCGACCCCTTGAGGATCATCGCCACGGCGTCCGACTGCCAGCCGGCCGCCTTCATGGTCGCCACCTTGACGGCATCGACGCGGCTCATCTGGCCGGCGCCGATCGCCAGCGTGTGATGGGCGTCGGTGAAGATCACGGTGTTCGACTTCACGTGCGCCATCACGCGCCAGGCAAAGCGTAGCGCCTGCCACTCCTCGGCCGTCGGCTGGCGCTTGGTGACCACCTTCAGGTCGCCCGACGGCCACGGCCGGTGCGCCTCGACGACCTGATCGCGCTGCTGCACGAGCAGGGCGCCAAGAATGGAGCGGTACTCGCTGCCGCCGAGCGCCCCGAAGTCGGCCGCGAGCACGCGCAGGTTCGCCTTCCTGGCCAGAATCGGCTTCGCCGCGTCATCCACCGACGGTGCCACGACGGCCTCGATGAACGTCGCGACGATGGCGGTGGCGGTGGCGCTGTCAATGGGACGGTTGAGGCCGATGATACCGCCAAACGCGGCCAGCGGGTCGGCTTCGCGCGCGCGGACGTAGGCCTCGGCCACGGTGGCGCCGGTCGCGACCCCGCACGGATTGGTGTGCTTGATCACCGCCGCGGCCGGCTCGCTGAACTCGAGCACGATGCGCGCGGCGGCGTCGAGATCGAGCAGGTTGGTGAACGAAAGTTCCTTGCCCTGCAGGATGGCGGGCGCGCCGAGTCCGGACTCCGGCTCGAGGGCATACCACGCGGCCGGCTGATGCGGGTTCTCGCCGTAACGAAGATCACGCAGCTTGTGGGCGTGGACCGAGAGTTCGTCAGGCAACCCTAAAGGGTTGCCTCCACTAGCGGCGGCCTCAGGCAACCCTAAAGGGTTGCCTCCACCAGCAGCGGCGTCAGGCAACCCTGAAGGGTTGCCTCCACCAACGCCTGCGCCGTCCGTGCCATGGCGAGAGAAGACGTCGCCATCGACGCTGACTGCCGCGAGCGTGCCGGCGATCGCCGTGTCGTAGCTGCCCGTGTGCGCAAAGGCCCGGCGCGCCAGGTCGAAGCGAAACTCCAGCGACGGTCCGTTGGCGCGATCGAGTTCGGCGATGACCTCGTCGTAGTCCTTGGGCGAGACCACGATCAGCACGTCGCGAAAATTCTTGGCGGCGGCGCGGACCAGGCTGGGGCCGCCGATGTCAATTTGTTCGATCAGATCATCGAAATGGATGCCCGGCTTGGCCGCCGTCTCGACAAACGGGTAGAGATTGACCACCACAAGATCGACCATGCCGATGCCGTGCTCGGCCGCCAGCGCCAGGTCCTCGGGATGGTGCCGGCGGGCGAGGATGCCGCCGTGGATCTTCGGGTGCAGGGTCTTGACGCGGCCGTCCATCATCTCGGGAAAGCCGGTGACATCGCTCACGTTGACCACCGGCAGGCTCGCGTCGGCCAGCGCCTTGGCGGTGCCGCCGGTCGACACCAGTTCGAAGCCACGTTCGGCCAGCGCCCGCGCAAACGGCACCAGGCCGGACTTGTCAGAAACACTCAGAATCGCACGGCGCATGCACACTCACCCTCATCCCATCGAAGAAAACGCAAAAACCCATCGGTGGCCGCCTGCTTTGCCAATTGACACCAAATGTAACGGCCCAGTATCATCGCCACAGTCCATTTGTGCGGACCAGAAGGCCGCAAGTTGCGGCCTTTTTTGTTGCCCTCAACCTCATCCATCGGGCCGAGGGTGAGGGTCGATCACTACGGTGGCTCAGCCACCTGCAAGACAGGAACAGAACGATGCGTATTACAGGCAAGGTCAAGTGGTTCAATAATGCCAAGGGTTACGGCTTCATCGAGCGCGAAGGCGGCAGCGATGTGTTCGTGCACTACTCGGCGATTCAGGGCGCCGGCTTCCGCTCTCTCGAAGAGGGCCAGCCGGTTGAGTTCGAAATCGTCGACGGACCGAAGGGTCCCCAGGCCGGCAACGTGACCCGCGCCGCGTAGTTATTGCTTGACCGAAACGGTGCCGGGCTCCCTCCCGGCATCGTTTCCCGTAACACCGTCAGTCCTCCCCCGTTCGCACCGGCTTCACCGTCAGCGACACTTTCCCGTCCTTCACGCCCACCCGGAACGCCACCTCGCTGCCGTCGGCGGCGTACTTCTCCACCTGCGCCTTCACCAGCGCGGCCAGCCGATCCATCGGCACCGCCGCTTCACCCGCCGCCTGCTTCATTGCGGACAGCCGCTCGTGCAGCTCCTTCACCCGGCCATCGTCGGCACTCGTGTTGGCAAAGCGGACCACGGCTTCGCCCGGGGGTTGCTGGGCCTGGTCGGCTCGATCCACCGCGCGCGGCGCCGGCGGCGGCTGGGCGCCGCCGCCACGCTTGGGCCGCCCGCCTTCCATCTGGCTCAGCTGCCGTTCCCACAGCTCGCAAAACTTCGCGTACTTGGTCTGGAGAGATTCGAAACGGAAGCGGTCGGCGGTGTTGCGGATAAAGGATCGGTCGTGCTTCTTGACCAGTGCCTCGACGCGCGTGCGCGTCTCCCAGGGCAGGCGCGGCAGGCGCCCGGCAAAGAACATGTTGTATTCGGCCTCGAGCCGGCGGATCTCGGCCTCGAGGTGCTGCATTTCCTTGTCGAAGTCGCTCTTGGGAGGCGCCACGGCCCTTGGCTAGTCGAGCAGAAGAAACCAGATCAGCGGCAGCCACAACTCGCGCGAGTACGGGATGGGCCGATCGTCGATCAGCACCTCGCACCCCGGCACCGGGCCGATGATCTCGAACAGGTCTTTGAGGCGAAGGGCATCGCCCGGAAAGAAGCGTGCCCGGTGACGATGGCTGGCGCCCTGGCCGGTTTCCAGGTATTCGGCCGAAGCCTTGGCCTTGGTCACGGCCGCCTCGTAGTTCGGGCCCTCGAACGGCGGAAACACCAGGGTCACCGAAAACGGCAGGTCGCGGGGGCCAAACAGGGTGTTGTGGAGATCGGGATCGAGCGCGGCCAGCTCCTGGGCCGTCGGCTCTTCCGGCTTCTCGACGTACGGCCAGAACTTCTCGGCCGGACGATGCGTTCGCTGCGTCATCGGAAGCCGAATCGTACTATATTTCTCAAGTGAGAGACTTCAGGATCATCCCGGCGATCGAGGCCATGCGCCAACGCCATGGCGTCCGCGGACTCGAGGCCGCGTTTGGCGCCGCCGCTACGGTGGCCGCGCTGCGCGCGGGGGCCGAGGGGCTGCGCCGCGCCATTGCCGCCGGATCGGGTCCAGCCGACGCCGAGGCCGCCGCGGCGGGCATTGAAGC
>Ga0209770_10000944_pt1 | contig 15297 bp, 13 predicted proteins | sample LauGreSu1BDMLBDD_2_FD_187572 | JGI IMG/M metagenome (GOLD analysis project Ga0209770, IMG submission 187572) | Freshwater lake microbial communities from Lake Michigan, USA - Su13.BD.MLB.DD (SPAdes) (version 2) | ecosystem: Environmental > Aquatic > Freshwater > Lake | place: Lake Michigan, USA...
GCCGTTGAGCGTGCCGGTGACGAGCTTGCCGCCGGTGATCGGTGGCATCGGGGCGCGCGGCGGGCGGGGGGCGCGCGGGGCGATGGCCGGGGCGGGCGCCTCCTCGCCGGTGCCTTCCTTTACGGCGCGGGCGACCTCACGCTGCACCTCGCGGACGACCTCACGGGAGACCTCGACGGCAACGCGGGCGGCGTCGGCGGCCGCGGCCGCCGCGGCGCGGGCGGTCTCCTCATGCCCGTAACTGTAACGGTAACCGCCGGACTTGCTGCCCTCGGACTTGGTCTTGAGCGCGTCCTCGGTGAAGTCGGTGAGGATGGAGCCGTTGTGGGTGCGCATGCGGATGTTGGCCTTCGTGTCGGCCGGCAGGCGGAGGTCGACCTCACCGTTCATGGAGGTGATCGAGATGGGCTTCTGCGGGGCCTTGGCGTAGATGGCGCGGACCTCGCCGTTCATGGTGTTGATGACCGCGGAGCCGACCAGGCCCTCGAGCCGCACCTCGCCGTTCATGTTGTTGATCTCGACGTCACCCTCGACGCCCTGGACGACGAGGTCGCCGCCGGCGTCGGTCTTGAGATTCAGCGCGATGTTGCGGGGCACCGAGACCTTGAAGTCGGCGTCATGGCCGCCCCAGGGATTGTCGCCGGCGAGGCTGAGGGTGACGACGTTGTCCTTCTCGGTCAGCTCGAAGCTGACCTCGTTGTCGAGGCGGCGCAGCGCGCCCGGGCGGGCGGGCTTGGTATTCCGCTGGTTCAGCGAGGACTCGACCGTGATGGTGTCACCGTCGACGCCGGTGATGTGGATATCGGCCCAGGGGACGTCCAGGCTGAGGGTGGCGGGCTTGTCGGGCGCGGAGAGCTTGACGCTGGCGGTGGAACCTTCGCCTTCGGTGGCGTGCGCCAGCGGGGCGGCGGCGAGGCTCGCGAGGAGCACGAGGCGGAGGAGTCGGGCGGGGATGTTGGTATTCATGTGAGAAGGGGTTTGGCGGCGGGCTTGAGGGTGGCGGAAGGGGAGGCGGCGGGCAGGCGCAGCACGGCGAGGGCGCGGCGCGCGGCGTCACGGACATTGAGATCAACCGCCTCATCGCGGGAAAGTTTCTCAAAAACCGGCTCGGCCGCCCGGTCGCGGGCGTCCGTGAGCAGCTCGATCATGGCCACCTGCACCAGCGGCGCGCGTTCGCGGGGCAGCGCGGAGAGCACGCCGGCGCGGACGAGCGAGTCGTCGGAGTGCTGGGCCAGGGCCTCGACCGCGGTGAGGCGGACGTTGATGGAGGGATCGAAGGCGAGCGCGCCGACGAGGTCGGTGAGCACCTTCCGGTCGGGGCTCTTGAGATCCATCTTGGCCAGCACGGTCTGCAGGCGGTCGCTGGTGGACTGCTGCTGGAGGAGCGAGTAGGTCACGAGTTCGCTCATCGAATTGACCTGGGCCTTGAGCGCCGCGAGCTCCGCCTTGGCGGCGTCATCGGCGATGACGGCGGGCTTGGCCAGGTAGTGCTGGCCGGCGAACAGGCCGCCGATGAGCAAGGCGAGGGCGAAGGCGAACTGCAGCGCGGGCTGCCCCGGGAGGAGCGCGGCGAAAAAGCGGTCGATCCGGCCGCGGGCGAGGGCGAACGGGCTCGGGGCGTCGGCCTCGCGCTGGTGCGTCTCGAGCATGGCGTAGAAATTTTCGCGGAGGCGCGGGCTGGGCTCGGCGGCGGGGAGGCTGTCGAGCTTGCGGGTCATTTCCTGGAGGGCGGCCCACTCGCGCTGGCAGGCGGGGCAATTGGCCAGGTGGGCGCGGAGCTGGGCGGACTCGTCGGCCGGCAGCGAGCCGTCCTGGTAATCGATGAAGTTGTCCTGGACGCGTTGGCAGTTCATGCGGCTTTCTCCTTTCGGATTTTGAAATAGACCTCGCGCAGCTCCTTGAGCGCGCGGTGGGCGCGGACCTTCACGGCGCCGACGGAGCAATCGAGGAGCTTGGCGATCTCCTTGTGCTCGAGGTGCTGGAGGCGCGAGAGCACGAGGACCTCGCGGTGTTCGAGCGGCAGGCGGGCGAGGGCGGAGCGGAGGAGCACGACGTCCTCGGCGGCGGCCGCCTGCTCGGAGGGCTGGGGCCCGGCGTCGGGCTGCCCGTGCAGGTCGACGGGATCGGTGGGCGTGGGAGTGGAGGCGTGCTTGCGGAAATGGTCGGCGGCCACCTTGCGGGCGAGATGGTAGATCCAGGCGGAGAACTTGCCCTCGTCGCGGTAGGTGTGCCGGTATTTGAGAATGCGGTAGAAGACAATCTGCACGAGGTCCTCGCCGACCGACGGCTGGTTGGTCAGGCGCACGAAGAAACCGTAGAGCGGCTTGTGGTAGCGCTCGAAGAGATCGCCGAGCCGCCGGATTTCCCCGGCGCGGACGGCAATCATGAGTTCATGGTCGGACGCGGCTTCCACGGCGACGGGGAGGCTAGCGCTGGCGGGCCGGGAGGGAACTCGGAATTGGGTGACGTTGGCGAGGGTCATGAAGAGAGATCATAAAGGTGTGCGCCGGGTAATACCGGCCGGCCGCCGAAAGGTTACTGGGTTTCAGCAAAAGGGCTGGCGCACGGCCGGGCGGGGCCCCTAGCCTTAAGCCATGAACCGCCGTGATTTCCTCCTCCGGTCCGGTGCCGCCGTCTCGCTGGGCTTGCTCACGAAAGGCCCCCTGTCCGCCCAGACCCCGCCGCCCGCCGCCTCCGCCACCACGGTTCCGGTCCAGCCGCCGCCCCTGGTCACGGAGTTCCGGCCGTTGCGGCGTAATGTCGGCCTCTTCACGGGGCGCGGCGGCAGCATCGGCTGGCTGGCCGCCCCGGATGCACTGGTGGCGGTGGACACGCAGTTTCCGGATTCGGCGGCGATTTTCCTGAAGGACATGCCGGGCCGCGCCGGCCGCACGCTCGATGCCGTGATCAACACCCACCACCACGGCGACCACACCGGTGGCAACGCGGTCTTCCGGCCGGTGACCAAAACCATCGTGGCCCACGCGAACGTGCCCGGGCTGATGCGCGCCCGGGCCGAGGCCGACAAACGCACCCTTGATCCCACGATGGTGCCGGACCTGGGGTTTACGGATGGCTATCGCCAGGGCTTGGGCGACGAGGCGATCAGTGCGCGGTATTACGGGCCGGCGCACACCAGCGGCGACATCGTCACGCTTTTTGAAAAGGCGAATGTCGTGCACATGGGTGATCTCATGTTCAACCGCCTCTACCCCGTCATCGACCGTCCGGGCGGGGCGAGCATCCGCGGTTGGGTGAAGGTGTTGGAAAAGGTCGCAGCCGAATACCCGAAGGACGCGATCTACATCTTCGGTCATGGTAATCAGAAATTCGGCGCCATCGGCACCACGGCGGACCTCCTGGTCTTCCGCGACTACCTGTCGGCGCTGCTGGCGCACGTCGACCGCGAGATCAAGGCCGGCCAACCCAAGGAGGAAGTCGTGAAGCTCGAGAACCTCGCGGGCTTCCCCGATTTCCACGTGCCACCCGGCCGCGGCAACCGCCTGCCGTCGAACCTGGCCGTCGCCTATGACGAGCTGACCTCCGTCTGAGCGCCCCCCATGGCAATCCAGCAGCTCAACGAGGAACAGATCCGCACCTGGACGCGGACACAGAAGGACGAGTGGTGGTGCAAGAACGTCTATCGCGGCGACATGCCGCAGCTGACCTGGAGTTCGGGCCTTGCGGGATTTTTTCTCGGCGGCATTTTGTCCGCGACGGCGCTCTACATCGGCGCCAAGACCGGCGTCACGATCGGCGTCGGCCTGACGTCGGTCATCATGGCGTTCGCGCTGTTCAAGCTCCTGGCCAAGGTCGGCGTTGGACGCGACATCTCGATCCTGGAGAACAACTGCACGCAATCGATCGCCTCGGCCGCCGGCTACATGATCATGCCGCTGATCGGCATCATGCCCGCCTACATGCTCGTCAAAAACGAAATCATCCCGTGGTGGCAGATGATGACGTGGAATTGCGTGATGTCCGTGCTCGGCGTGCTCTTTGCCTTCCCGCTGAAGCGCCGCTTCATCAACGAGGACCAGATGCCGTTTCCCGAGGGGCGGGCCAGCGGCGTCGTGCTCGACACGCTTTACGAGAAAGGCAGCGAGAAGGGCATGACTCAGGCGAAAGTCCTCGCGATCACGGCGGCCGGTGCCGCCAGCTTCCAGTTTCTCATGAGCGACGGCCTGCAGCGGCTGCTGCAGTTCAAGGTGCTCAGTTTCGACAAGTGGCTCGGCTGGACCAGCCCCTGGCACCTGCGCGAGCGCCTCGACGATTATTATTATGTGTGGGCGACGAAGGCGGGGGCCTGGATCCCGAAGATCGGAGGCGTCGACATCCGCACGCTGGGCCTGCGGGGCGCCATCGACGCCGCCATGATCGGCGTCGGCGGTCTGATGGGCATCCGCATGGCCTCGAGCATGATCATCGGCACGATCGTGAACTTCGTCGTGCTCGCGCCGTGGATGATCTCGCGCGGCGACATCACCCCACGGCTCAGCGCGGCCGGCAAAACCATCGCGGTCAGCCGCGGCGAGATTGTCACCCAGTGGTCGATCTGGTGGAGCGTGACCATGATGGTCGTCGGCTCGCTCGTGGCCCTCGGCGCCAAGCCCGAGATCTTCACCACGGCCTGGCGGCGTTTTTTCGGGCGGAAGAAGGAGGGCGCGCCCGTGGCCGTCCACTCCGACGTGCTGCGTGGCATCGAGCTGCCGCTCTGGGTGTCGTTCGTCGGCATCCCGATCCTGAGCGCGGTCGGCGTGTGGCTCACGCACTGGTTTTTCGGCGTGCCTTGGCTGCTGGCGCTGGCGGCCGTGCCGATGACCTTTGTGCTCACGATCATCTGCACCAATTCCATGGCGCTCACGTCGTGGACCTCCACGAGCGTCATGGCGAAGATCACCCAGTTCTCGCTGGGCGCGATCGATCGGAGCAACCCGGCGACCAACCTGATGTGTGGCGGCATGACGAGCGAAGTGGCGCTGAATGGCGCCAACATGCTTTCCGACATCAAGCCCGGTTACATGCTCGGCGCCAAACCGCGGCAGCAAGCCATCGGCCATTGCATCGGCATCCTGGCCGGCGCGCTCGTGTCGACCCCGCTGTTCTTCGTGCTCTTCCTGCCCAAGCGGGACGACGGCGTGCGCTCGTTGGAAACGCTGCTCACGGACAAATTCCCCTTCCCGAAGGCACTCGAGTGGAAGGGGGTCTCCGACCTGGTGGCGACCGGCCTGAAGGGCCTGCCGGCCTCTGCGCTCGTGGCGATGGCCATCGGCGCGGTACTGGCGGTCGTCATCGAGGTTTTGCGCATCCGCACGCGCGGCCGTTTCCCGCTGTCATCGGTTGGCATCGGTCTCGGCGTCGTGCTGCCGCCGGACGCGTGCTTCATGATGTTCCTCGGCGCGTTCGTGTTCTGGTTCATGGGCCGCCGCCACCCGACGGCCGGCACCAAGGGCCACGGGCTGTGGGTGGAATGTTGCGAACCCATCTGCGCCGGCCTGATGTCCGGCGCGGCGCTGGTCGGAGTGGCCAACGCCATCGTGAACGCGCTGTTGAACTGAGGCTTGGGGAAGTCCGTTCCGGCGGCTTGCTTTCGCGCCGCGATGTGGCACGTTCCCGCTCCCACGTTCTTTGACGGTGTGCTCAACACATCGGATCAATCTGTTACTTTCCCTTTCGGGGGTGTTCTGGATTCGACCCTAGGTTAGAGCGCGCAGCTGCCTGTCGAGAGCCGAAGGCCTCTCGTAAATCCCCCTTCGAACAAAACAAACGGCAACAACGAAGAAATGCTAATGGCCGCCTAAGTGCGGTCACGTTTTCACCCTGACTCCTGCTAGGGGATGAAAACGTCGACAGCAGGAATAGCGGTGAGGGCCGTCATGACCTCGCCGCCGTATCTTCAACCATGGCTGGCCGAGAAGGAAGCGCGCGTCCACGCGTCCTTTGAAGCGAGATCCAAACCGACGCTACACCGGTAGATGCTGTGCGTGAAGGCCCGGGGCACAGGGGTTCAACTCCCCTCACCTCCACCATTTTTAATCATATTCTATAACAACATGTTATAGAATTTATGATTGCCATACTATCGGGCGCCCGATTCTATTCCGATAGATGAGCAGGCGCTGCCTCGGTTTCAAGCTGACCCCAATTACCCGCGCGAGCGGGAATAAAGCGTGGCTTGTGAGCGGCACCTTGAACGGAGAGCAACGCAAGCAGGAGTTTGATTCCAAAATCGCGGCGATCGCAGAACAGGAGAAAATGAATGCCCTGCTCTTCGGGGATCCGTCGACCATGGCGCCGGTGATCACGCGCCTGAGCGGTGAGGAAGTTGAACATGCGGAGACCGTGCTGGCCCAACTCGAAGCAGAGTTCCCAGGAGTCACGCTTTACGAGACCCTCGCTTACTTCCGGACCGTCTCGCCGGTGTTGAGTCCTTACACCGCGTCGAAATTCAACACGGCGTTCAAGGGCATCCGGCGGATGTATTCCGACATCGATCTAGCAGACATCTGCGCGTGGTTCTTGGAAAACTATCGGCCCTCGAACCGGGTGATCACCCTGAAACTGGCCACAGAGCACTACGTTAAGCACATCGATGAGCGGCGGGCCGCTGGCTCAATTGGCTACTGGCAGTTCCGTTCGATTGGGTTCGCGACTGGCCGCCTGGAAGCGTTTTTCAAGCCGGAGACCTTGCTGGGCGATCTCACGACATTCAAGCTTCAGGAATACGTTGACGCCGTTGTCCCGCCAAGAACCGGGAAGTCAGGGAGGAGCAAAGCCAAGTCCAAGACGCCGGAGAGAATCGCCAATAAGACAAAGGTGAACCGCCGCAGCTACCTGATAGGCTTTTTCAAGTTCTGCATAAAAAAGGGGTGGATCGAAAACAACCCGGCCCTGGCCCTTCAGGGTTACAAGAAGCGGGAGCTCAACCAGCCTGACCCCACAGTTCTCACTGTGCATGAAGTCGAGGTCTTGATGTCGTCTCTCGAATTCGAACCAGAGTGGCAGCGTCTGATTCCTTTTTTCGTGCTCACCCTTTTCTGCGGGGTCCGACCTACCTTTAAGGAGGGAGAGATTGCTCGCATTAACCAATCCCGCATCGATCTGGAGGCGGGAACACTGATCCTGCGCAAGAACGACACCAAAACGAAGCGCGCCAGGATCGTGAAGCTGCAGCCCAATGTGATCGAGTGGCTCAAGAGGTATCCCTTGGATCGCTATCCGGTCATCCCGCCCAACTTCCGGAAGACTTACTTTAAGGTCCGTAAGCAATTCCGCCTCAAATACGACCAGCTTCGCCACACCTTCTGCTCGATGCTGGTGGGCAAATATCGCAGCGTGGCAGATGCCGCGATGCAGGCGGGAAACTCTGAACTGGTGATGTGGTCCAATTATTTGAGCTTGGTTGAAAAGGAAGAAGCCGAGGCCTTCTGGGAAATCCGGCCCCAGGGGCACGGTTGAGGCTCACGCGGCCATCCGGAACTAGCCCCGACGGCCGATGGACGAAAGTTCGCGCTTGGCCACCTTGACCTCGACGTAGCGGCTTTCCGGATCGCCCAGTGACGACAGAAGGCCCTGGCCGATGTAGGATTCGAGGAGGTGGAGCGGGAGCCCGACGTAATCGGCGAAAGCTCGCAGCGCCATGTAGGGCGCCGGCCGCCCGCCACGCCGAGCCTCGGCATGGTGCCGCTCAGAGTCGCGGAAGGAGATGGTGGAGGGGACGAATTCCTGACCGGTCTGTTTAGAGAACAACAACCGCCCGAAGGAGGTCGTCGGAGCCCAAGAAGGGCGAGCTGAGTTGGAGGAGGCGTTGGGTGTATTATTCACCCCGGAGAGCTACGGAATCGCGCCGATCCTCCGGCCGAACGCTCCCGGCATTGGCACCTCGGTAGAGATACAAACTACTGTCCTTGTGTGATTTATCGTCATATAACACCGAATTGGCGGATGAGCGCTTTGAGCAGGCTGCCGGCTCAGGCTACCTTTCGCAGGCACGGTAACTCGGACACTGAGCGCAGGTAGGCGGGAAACTCGGCCCGCATCTCCGGGCCATCAGGACCTTCGACCCAGATGCTGGCGGTCATCTGGCGAATCTCGCCGCGCGGAATCTGACCGATACCCTGGGTTTGGTCTACGTCGACAATGACAAAGGACGCGTTGTCGGTTTCGTCTTCGGCGAGCCACTCCAAGGCGTGGCGCTGGCCCACCTCGCGCCAATATCCGGTCGAAAGCACGACGTGCTTCACGTTGCGGGTAAGTTCGGCGACGACAGGAAGGGCCGCACGCGGCACCAACAATCGCGCGTCGCCGGCGTTCACTGAGATCAGCATGGCGCCGGCGCGAGCGATGGCCGTGCCCCAGTAGTTGGTAGCAGTAATTTTGCGGCCGTCGTTGGCGATGAGGATGAGTTCGGGAGTAATCATGGTATTGATGGATGAGGTTTAGTTGTTGCCCGGCGGGATGCCGGGGTGACGGGACTTTAGCACCAAGCCCCAAAAACGGGGAAAACGGCCGAATCCCCTCTGGAGCTCCCTGCGCACCCCCACCAGTTTGCAGCCTCACTCATCGCGGAGGGGCTTCACGCTGTCAGCGTTCTGGGTGGGATCGACCTGGGGCGCCGGCTTCTTGCGCTTGAAGAGCCAGACGACCCCTGACCCGAGGAGGAAACCGATCTGAAAGCACACACTGAGAAACCAGGTGATGAACGCGATGAGCCAGTGGATGATGACGACAATGATAATGAAGCGCATAGGCCGGAGAGTTACGGCCGGCGGGAAATTCGTGCTCCGGGCCTGGCCTGAAACGCGCGTGCTGCGGCATTCAAAAACAAGCCAACCGGTCTTCTGGACCCGTTAAGGCAGACATATAAGAGACCCGTTTCCTCCGATTCCCAGGGTTCCGCGCACGGGCCGTTTTCGAGTGCTAAAGGCGGGGATGGGATTCCTCGTCGAACCAGTCTCTTACCCGCGCCGAATTGAATACCTACGCCATCACTACGACCCAGCGAAATACCACCCCAAGGAGACCGAATTCATTGCCCAGCCTGGCCACCAAGGGAAGCTGTGGGACTCCCTGGGTGTCACCCAGGTTGGCATGCCTGAGATTCGAAAACTGGCGGCCGGCATTCACCCCCTTACCGGCAAGGGCCTGACTGCACGGACGAACGGGCGTAGCTCGGTAATGCAGCACCGAACCGCCTATCTTTCCATCGTCCTCAACGTCCCGAAGTCGATCTCGATCATGGCGGAACTGGGCGGTGACCGGCGGCTCAGGGAGTGCGTCCGGGAGATGGCGCGAGAGACACTGGAGCACGCGGAGGAATTCTATGCCGGATTCCGCGTTCGCAAGCTCGACGCTCCCGATCGCAACCACCCGCGGCACACCGGCCAGATGGCGTGGCTGACCCGTCTGGAGAATGACAGTCGCTACGCGGACCCCCACTTGCACGTCCACGCTGAGGTCTTCAACGTAACCCACGATCCCTCTGATCCGGGGCGTCCATTCAAGGCCCTGGATATGCGTCCGTTTCTGGCCGGCCAGATCCTGCTCCGGCGCCACTTCGACCGGCAATTGGTGCAGGCGATAACGGGATTGGGCTACCTCACTCATGCAACGGCCACGTCCCCGTTTGAAATTGATGGCATCCCGCAGGCGCTCATTGACCTTTTTAGCAAGGGTCGTTCAGCGGCCGCTGGAGCGCGCCAGGCAGTTCAACTCGACAATCCAGACCAACCCTCGCATCGCGTCCTCCGGAAAATGATGCGTCAGCGCAGGCCGAAGAAGACGCTGCGAACCCAGGCCCAATTGCGAGCCCATTGGCTGGCGCAGGTAAGCTCCCGTGACTTGATCCTATTGGTCGCAGTGAAGGCCGCCGCTGCACGGCAGGCTAACACTGCCGCGTTGGTCAGAAGCAGGGATCTTGCACATTCGGAGCCATCCGTTCGTCAGAGTCCGCCAAACCGCGATTTTCCTAATAGCCCCGAGCTAGACCCCAGCGACTTCTTCGTCGTGCCTAGCCCTGAATGAGCCCTCGTGCCCAATTGCATATCCTTTCTGATGACCGCTCAGCTCACACTACGATTTATCGGCGTTCTCAACTTCCGAACGACCCAGCCAGTAGCAAGCCAGGGGTGCGGGAATCTTGACTACCGATGCGCCACCGCCTGCAGCACCCAAGGGCAGCACGCTGAAGTCAGTTACCTCTTTGGTGATCACGTAACCACGCTGGACCTTTCGCTCTGCGCAGAATTGCTGCATGCCCTTCAATACTCCCAGCCCAGTCTCGTCGGTCCGATACTTCACTTCGAAGGGCACGAGCCGGCCTTCGACCGAGGCAATGATGTCCACTTCGTGATCCTTTTTCCCACGCCAGTAGTTGAAAGCCACATTCTGGCTGTAGTAGCGGGTGACGATATGCTTGAAGAAGGCCGTCTCCACGGCCACCCCGAGGGCGGCGTTGTCCTCTAGCAGGGACTTGCCCTTGAGCATCACGCTGGGGGCGATGGCAGCATCGGCCAAATACACCTTGTAGCGGGCGCGTAGGATTTCCTTCCCGTAGCCGAACGGCGCCAGCCGGTGAATCAAATGGGTGTTCTCCAGCAGCGTGATGAAGTTGTTCGCGGTCGGCTTCTTCACTTCGAGGCTGCTGCATAACGCAGTCATGTCCAGAAGCCCGCCATCATGCATGCACAGGTAGAGGAACGTCTGCTCCAGTTCCAGGACACGGCGCACACCAAACAGGGCGGTCATGTCACGTTTCAATACCTTGTCCACGATGTCTTCGCGCAGGAGCTTCTGCGCCTGCGGGATGCTCTCCACCATGGCGGTCTGCGGAAACCCGCCTCGCAGGAGGTATTCGTGAAAATGGGCTACCAGTGACCGGGCCTCTTCCACCACCCCGGCAAACTGCGCCGGCTTCCAGTCAAACAATTGGTTCAGGGATGAGACGGCCGGCAACTGCGGGGCGGCAATTTTCTTTATCTGGAGGTATTCGTAGAACGACAGCGTTGCCAGCGGCAGAGTATACCACCGGCCCACGCCTGACTCCTGACCCTCGGCCACCAGAGGAGTGGCCGATCCCGTTACGGCGATGCGCCGGTGTTTCTGGAAGTCCACCTGGTGTTTCAGCCAGGTCTGCCAGTCCTTGGTATACTGGATCTCGTCCAAGAACAGATACTCCGTGCCGTCTCGCGCCGGTTCGATCTCCTTCCACAGGTTAAGCAAGCCATCGAGCCCGGCCAGCTTGACCAGCGGATGATCGAAGGTCGCGTAGAGGATTTTCCCTGGAGGCACGCCGCTTTCGATCAGGGCCTCGATGGTCTGCAACAAGAGCGTTGTTTTTCCAACCTGTCTGGCGCCCGACAAGAGCAGGGCACGGTTTGCCGGCGGATTAGTCATCCAGGCCAGCACTTGGGTAAACGCCGCTCTCCTCCACTTTGGCAGCTCTCCGACCCGGCCATCTCGCCACCAGGGGTTATACTGGCCGAGCACGGCTAAGAGTTCTGTCTTCGATGCGATCATGGCTGTAAATCACCTAAAACATTATATTAGGGCAAGTATATTTTACTTATATTAAGTAAATAGGTTTATTTCCTGAATTCCGGAGAATTCCACGAATTCGCCGGCCAGCCTACGGAATTCCAGCCCAGACAGAGGAATTCGGCTTCGACTAGGAGGCCTCGCGCCGGCTCTTTCTCTTAGCCCGATCCTCTCGCTGGCGGCGCTTGTTGCAGTCGTTGCAAATTGGCCGGCGCACCGGAGTTCCCACGGCGGACCGACCGTTGCGGGGAAATTCTTCCACCGGCCGCGTTCGGCCGCATGGTCCGATACATTTCTTGTGCTCGCGACCGCCCAAAGAAAAATGGGAGTTAAGGATCCTGAGCCGATGAAGAGAGTTGTGCTCACCGAGTAACATCTCTTCGAGATTCTCGATCCGGTTATCCAAGGGATCCCCGTTTTTGTGGTGGATCACATAGCCTTTCCGGACCGATCGGCCGTGGTATTTCTCCCAGACCAAGGTGTGCTCATAGCGCATCCGGCCTGTCGCTCTCACATACACTTGCCAGCGGGCTTTCCCACTGAGGAAGGAATGTGCGACGGTGTGTGCGGGGCCCCATTCTGTTGGTTTTCTCATTCGTGGGTAGTTCATCCCACCTCTTAGCACTCGATTCAGGCCGGCCTGCGGCGAGCCACTCGACCCCCCCAGCCACCTAAAGAACGAACTCTTCGGTGACCCCGCGTGGCCCGTTCCACGTGGCACGACCAACATTGAAGTCGACGAGAATACTATTGGGCGTCGTGCCACCTTGCCCCGGATTGAAGCATGTCGCCTTCCCAACTCGCGCATGCCAACGGCGTGGGCGATGCACGTGCCCGGAGAAGACCCAGCCCACGGCAAAGTCTTCATCGAGTAGTTGCGCCTGGAGGTCCTCATCGCCGAAGGAGACATTCTCGGGGCGTTGGATGGCGACATCGCAGCCTGAGGGCGGCACGTGCGTCACGACGATCGCCCGTGGGCCTGACGTAATCGGAAGCGAGCCATAGCCCACCGACTCGATGGTGTAGCCCATCAGGTTGAGAATCTGACCGTCCCGTGTGACGCCAGGAACAGACAGCTCCGACAACCAAATTTCTAGGCCTGAGCCGCGGTCGATGTCCTGCGGCACCCGCTCATCGTGGTTGCCCGAACAAACGACGAGCTTCGGGCTTCCCGCCATCCGAGTGAACACGCGCATGAAGTCGCGTTGGGTCGCGATTTGCACTTCGATGGGAACTTCGACCAGCCCGTCGATAAAATCCCCTGAGACCACATAAACGTCCGCGACCCGCTTCTGGGCCTGGGCAATCAGCCACAACCACCGGTCGTTGTCGGAGTGGATGTCTGTAATATGAAGGATGCGCATGGATGGCGTGGGTCCTACACTTGGGCCACGTCCGGGGTGGCAATCCGTTTGAGTGCGGCGTTGGTCAGGGCACGTTCGACGTAGCGGAAGTTGAGCCCACTGGCCGCTCCCTCGATCGGATCGATTGTCGTCGGATCAATCCCGAGGTTGCGCACGATGGCTTCGTAGTCGGTGATTCCGTAACCCTGCAGCAGCAGCCAGTCGTCGTTGAAACGATTGATCAGCTCGTCAGGAATTACGCCGGCGCGGCGGACCTTCTTCCGAAAGCCCTCCTCGTCAAAGTTACCAGCCTCGCTGCCGCCGAAGCCGAGCGACGGGGCCGTCGTTTGCGTCCAAAGCCGGTGCCACGTGCCGGCGCCGATCAGGAAAATCTTCTTCTTCAGCCGTGCCGTGTGGTCCGCCGTCCAGGGGCTGCCTTTCGCACCCTGGTAGTTCACCTGACGGTCGATCACCGCAAATAGCTCGGTGAGCACGTTTTGGCTCCACGCGTTGTCGTGGGCCTGGATCTTGTCGAGTTCATCAATGAAAACCACCCCGCGCCTGTTCTCGGCGAGAAAGCTCTGGAGGGTCTGGAGTGTAGTTGGCTCGGACTTGCATCCCGTGACCAGCCAGTCGCTCACCGTCAGCCGCAGAAGCGGTAGATCCAGGGATTCGGCGAGGGCGTTTACGATATGCGTTTTTCCTACCCCAGATGGGCCGACCAGGAGAGGGTTGACCCTGAGCTTTACGCCGCAATGGCTCGCTCCGGAAAAATAGAGCTCGGCCATCTGCCGCAAGCGCTCGAAGGCCCGCGCCTGGGAAGCAGTGAACTGCTTCAGGCTCACGGTCGTCTTCTTCTTGAACGTGCAAGCGAGCCGGAATCGCAGGGCGATCCCCTTGACTTGCCGGCGCACGGCCACCGACGAGGCGTGCTCAAACGCCTTTTCCATGAGTGCCACCGCAATCTGCGGTTTCTCGCGCAGGAGTTCGGTCGTCGAGAATAGGAGATCAAGCATGGCCGGGTCGTGGATTAAGGAGTCAATAATGGCGTCGTGTAGCGGGACATGGGGGCGTTCAGGTGAGTCGCTGTTGATGATCGTTTTGACCAGCTTCAGGAATTCATCGTCGCCAAGGGCATCTCGAAGTTCGGGGAGCATTCCCCAGAGATACGCGGCTTCACATCTCCAGGGCTCGCCGCTGACAGATTTCGGACGACGTTGAAAAGGTCTTCCTCCCTCGGCTTCAGATACAACGCGGTCGTCAGGGGACTCGCGTGGCCCAGCAAGTTTTGCGTGGCGATGAGGTCTTTTCCGGTCGCGGAATACACGTCACCTGCAAAGGCCCGGCGCAGCCCGTGAGGGGCTATGCCCTCTTTTAACCCCGCTCTGGCGGCCGCGGCACGGAGCAGGGTGTAAGCCTGCTTCCTACCCAGTGTGCCAGGGTAGCGCTTGCGAGAAGTGAAGACCGGCGCTTCGGGATCGACCAGGCCGGAGCCAAACCGTGCAAAGGCCCACTCCTTGACCGCCGCAGCCGCCGCGGCGTTGAGCGGAATTCGACGGGACGTGATCTTCTTGCGGTGGACGCCCCGCCCATTTTTCAGGAAGCGACGCGGCACCTCCAGGATGGCGACTGGCTCCCCATTTTGCACCAACTGGCGCCAGCGCAGGCTGAGAATAGAACTGATTCGCAGGCCGGTATTCACGCCGATCTGGAAGAAGAGCCGATCCCGGGGATCCCGAAGCTCTACCAGCAATGCCTGCCGTTCTTCGGGACTGATGTATCGTGCAACGCTCATAGGCTAAAGCTACGCGCTCCTCCGTTTGGGCACCGCGACGGCCAGCCCGCTCCGCACCCGCGCGGCATGACCTCGCCGCCGACGAGTGCGGAAGATCCTGTCCCCATGGAGCGCCATCTCCTCCACGGCCGTCAGCAAGAGAGTGTCCAGGTCAACGCGCTGCCGGACCGCCACCCCTTCCAAACGCCCCACTAGCCACCGGTGCGTCAGGACACGCAGTGTGACGCACTCCCGGTGGAGCGGATGACGCCGGGTGACCGTCGCCACGCCGCCCGTAGCCAAAAAGCATTTCATGGAGGAGAGCTACGCCGGCGCCCTCACCGCATTGGTGCGATGCCCTTCACCGATGAGTATGTCGCATTCGGCCTTCACCCCTTCTCCCTGAATTAACCAGGCGGGAACACGGCCCGGCCAGGGGCCCAAAGGGCTCCCAAAGCACCACTTGGCCTACGAGCGATCGGCGCCCTCAGAAGACTGCGCCCCCAGAGGGGGACCGGACGAAATCGGGTCATTTTCGAGGCGCGTGCCATTATGTCATGCCGGCCTGGTCGGCATCTATGAAAACAAACCTCATCATCCTTCCCTTTGCGCCGGTCTTTTCGCCCGGCGTGATTGTGGCCACTC
>Ga0209770_10000946_pt1 | contig 15291 bp, 12 predicted proteins | sample LauGreSu1BDMLBDD_2_FD_187572 | JGI IMG/M metagenome (GOLD analysis project Ga0209770, IMG submission 187572) | Freshwater lake microbial communities from Lake Michigan, USA - Su13.BD.MLB.DD (SPAdes) (version 2) | ecosystem: Environmental > Aquatic > Freshwater > Lake | place: Lake Michigan, USA...
TAATTTTAACATGATTACAAATATATAGGTTAAGGAATATGAAAGAACAACAAATACTGTACTCTATGTTCATATAACTGATTCATGGAAAAAGAGTGTTATTTCTTCAAAAAATGATAAAAAAACACGCAAATGAGTAGATAATGAGTAGAAGGATAGTGAGGGAAATAGTATAATATTGTTAGTGGACATTAATTGGTGGAAATTACCTACAAACATTAGAATGAATTCTTAAAGTAATCAAACAAAAGTATATGTGTATTGCATTATCTATTGGAGGATGGTGTGAATATTTTATTAACATACAGTATATGATACTGTTTAGGAGGAACTATGAAAAAATGTTTCTTATTTGTAAGTAGGGCAATTGTTCTATTGATTATCGTTTTATTCACTTCTGTGATGACATCAAAGGCTGAAGAAGCAAAAGGTGAAGTAAAACAATTGATGAGTGGTAAGTTTGAGAGGAAGAGTTTAACTATTCTCCCTGTAACTCTTCCAACCACATCGAGTTACTCAGATGAATTGTTAAAGGGTGTTTTGAATCTACCTCAGACATCAAGATTTGATTACAATAACATTGGTGCAAAATACCTGAAGGATTTTGAATCTGAATTCAGAAAATCCGGCTTTGATCCTAAGGATCCTATGGGCGATAAATCCAAAGAGGCGATTACAAAAGCTATCATTAACTCAGCATTGGAGCCGGTTGTTAAGATTGTATGTAATCAGGATTCAATTGATGACAGATTTAAAAGACAACAGAAAAGAGTGGTTACATCAGCAGCATCTAGTGGAAAGATTTCAACCACATCAGACAAAGATGCTATGATTCTGATTAATGGATCCTTCATACCTGTAGTAGTTGTGAACAGTGTTGAAACCAAAGACAATACTGCAACAGCTAATGGAACGGTATTTTGGTACAGAATTGATGCATCCGAAGTGTCTTGGGATTTAGATAATCAACAAAAAAACGGTGGTAGTGTATTGCCAACAAATTTTAAAGATGTAAAAGTAAATTTTGTTGGTTCCAATCCAATTTCAAATGTTGGAATTGTTAGAAAAAAGGAAGACAAAGAAGATAAAAGTGCAGCTGGAAAATTACTTGGTGCAGCTTCAAAGACAATTGAAGAATCTTCTGAAGATGCAAAGCTTTCTGCAGATCAAAAGGCGGTAAAGGGTCTTCCTGGGCAAATCATTAAAGTTGCTTATACAATGGAAGAATTCAAAATCAGAGGTGTGGTTCAAACTGTAGATCCAAACTATACGATTGATGTCGGTAAAAAAGAAGATGCCTATGTGGACCAAGGGTACAAAATCTATGAAACAAGATTAGGCGCTGATAAGAAACCATACTCAGTTTACACAGGATTTATTCGTGTTGACAAAATTGGAAATAATGATAAGAATTTTGAAGACAGCCGTGCATATTCAATCATTGCAAGCGGAATAGAGCAAGGTCATGTTGCTGTTTCTCATGATCAAGGTCCTGATTTTTATATTAGGCCTACATTCAGAACATTGAGTATTCCAAAAGAAATAGGAAATATTTTTGGCACATTTGTAGGTGATATGTATACAGAAGATGTTACATCGAGTATAAATATTGAAGGGGGTATCCTCGTAAATATGGCAAAATTTACTAACATTCCTCAACTTTTCTTGGGATTAAATGCTAGCTTTGGAATTCCAAATGCAACCGCTACAAATGCCTTTAAAAATACAACCCAATCAAGTTTTCAAGCTGATCTAAGTGTGTTAAAGAAGTTATGGATATCAAGATTTAATGTTTTTGGTGAGTTTGTATTTGGTGTTAATTCATTTAGTATCAATGGTACAAATTCTAATGATGTTTCTTGGACAGTTTCTACTGGTCTAGCATATGGAGCTGGATTAAATGCTGGATTAGAATTTGCTTTTACTCCTGATCTAAATATAGGTATACAAACTGGATATAGATATGTACTTCCTACAACGACTCTTACAACACAAGTTGGAGATGGTGAAAAGAAAGAATACTCTAAGGACAATAACCTTGGTTTATGGTCAAATGCAAAACTTGATGACCTAAATCTAGGAGGTTTGAATTTCGGTTTGAAAGTAAGTTATAGTTTGCCTCCATTCTTTTAATCAAAAAATAATTCATTAGGAAAACATAGTATGAAATCATTCTTAAATATATTTTTAACGATTAGCATTATTGTCTTCTTTGCATCATGCGCGTCTGCACCTAAGGATCCGATGCCGACATCATATGAAGTAGAATGTGTTGAAGGGATTGCAGGAAATAGTTATAAATACTTGGCATGGGGTCTTGGAGAGGATAATGCTGAAGCGGAAGAGGATGCAGTGAAAGCAGCAGTATATGCTGCATTGGTCAATAGAGGTTCAGGAAATTGTGCTCCATTGATGAATACATCCGAAGTAGAAAACAATAATGAATTTATCAAGCAATTTTATGTTGAGAAAAAGTATAAGCAATATGCGACAAGTACAAATCGAGGAAGAATTGATCCTAATAAACGATTAAAATTAGAAGATGGATCAATAAAACTAGGAGTAGATGTAGTTGTAAATACTACTTCTTTGAGAAATTACTTAATTGAAAAAGGTAAAATTAAGTCAATGAGAATTGGCGGATAATTTATAAAGGAACAAAAGATGAAATATATTTTATTGACAGTGATTTGCTTTAACTTCTTCTTTGAAATAAGAGCTCAAGAGAAAATTTTATCACAACCTAAGATTGTGGTATTGCCAAAAAGTCTTGAAGGTAAAGATGCCTTGACTTTAATGAAAGAGGACAAGTTGATAAATACAACAGTAGCGGCAATTAAAACTGTACTCGTTGAGAGAAAATTGGAACTAGCTGATCTAGAACAATTAATCGGAAATGCAGATTTCAATCGCGCTTTGATGTCTGGATTAAACTCAGATGCTAATGCTTTCCTTGCTTCATCAGCAGATGCGGATGTGTATTTGGAATTTGATGTACAAATTGTACAAGAAGGAAGAGGTAGAAAAGCCAATATCAACTTTAATGTGAAAGAAGCTGCTACCGCTAAAGTGCTTGGTTCAGGAAATGGTACGTCTGATTCAAATCCAACTAATGATATCGGAGGATTGTGCATCGCTGCTGTAAATAATGCCATGGATAGAATAATGGAGCAAATCCGTTCTTATTGGGCTGAGCTTCCAAAGTATGGAAAGCCAATGATGGTAACTATTGCATTTAAGAATACAGCTGTTAATAGCGAACTCCCAAGCGGTCAATATATAGATGAAGTAGTTGAAGACTGGATTAAAAGTAATACTAAATCATACAGAATGTCTGTTACTGATAAAACAATGTCATTCAGCCCACTTTATGTTGACTATATCAAATATGATAGTCCAACAACATTTGGAAGAGACATTAGAAAGTTGTTTGACAAAACACTTGGTATGAAGATAAAACTTCAAAATACAGGTAAGTCTATTAGAATTGAAGAGCAAAATTAATTATACAAAGAGGGAAAAGTATGAAAAAGATGTATCAGATATCATTGTTGCTTTTGTTCTTTAGTGTGGTGATAGGAAAGGCACAAGATTTTGGATCCGGATATTTTGTTGTACCAAACGATGCAATTACTTCATCAGTGCAAGAACAACTTGGGAATAAAATAAAAGTGGCAATGTCTAAAGCCGGCATGGCAGCAACAGATGGATATTTTCCAATGGTAACTGTTGTGAAGTATGATGAACTGGAAACAATTGAAATCCCAGGAATGAGAAAAATGTATAAGACTTCTGGTACCGTAACACTTCTCATGACATTTACAAACACTAATACCTCATTGGCGGCGACTGACTTTAGTGTTGAGGGTATTGGAGTATCCAAAGAAACGGCACAAAAGACGGCGATAAACAATATTGTAATTCCTGTTGACAAATTGAATGATATGGCAGATAAGGCCAAAAAAAACTATGGCGCTTCGATGGAGTCATTTGCAGCTAATAGACTTGCAACTGCAAAAAAACTAAAAGCCTCCAAAGATTATTGGGGAGCTCTAGAAGCAGTATCTGAAATACCCAAAAATTCAAAGCCATATGCAGAATCAAACAAACTCTATGCAGAGTTGGAAAAGCTTGTTGAAAAAGAATCAGTAAAAGAAGAAAAGCTTCAAGCGATTAGAGAGCAGAGAGAATTCGAGCTTACAAAAGATCAAATGAAGTACAATAACGAGCAAGCAACGGAAAGACAAAAATCTCACAGAACAGAAGTTGAAAGCAGAGCTAGAGTAAATGAACGATACTATCAGATGTGGTCTTCATATTATTACAATTATTATTAATTACTAATATCGGTCAAACAATGAGAAATTTATTAATCGGGTTTTTGCTGTTACTATCATTTGGTACTGCATTTTCACAACGATCAATAGAAGTAGAAGGAGGACTCGGACTTCCAGGTGGTGATTTAGAAACATTCTATAATAATCAACCATATTACTCAGTTACTGCTACCAATAAGTTAGCTGAAAATATAGATGGTATCTTCCAGTTTGGAATAATGAATTACTCTGCTGATAATACCATCTTAGTAGGAGGGAGTTCTTATCAAATTTCAAGTAGTGAGGAATATCTTCCTTTAATGTTTGGATCAAGATATTATCTGACTGCAGGTAATGTTATGCCATATGTGACAGGAAAAATTGGGTATACTTTTTGGAAATCAAAAGCTTCAACGTATTTAAGCTCTGCTGAAGAGTCAGGAACATCACTTAGTTATTCAATTGGTGCTGGTTTAAAATATTCATTGAATACTAATTTTTATGCAATTGCTAATGTTGACTATAATGTGATTAACAGTGATGGTAACATAAACTTTACTACAGTTAGAGCTGGGATTGGATATACATTGCCTTGAACTGCATGAGTTGTTGAATTATATTATTAGACAATAGGGAGTTTGCATGAGATACTTTTTTTCTGTGGAAATTATTTTGACTTTTCTTATTTGCTTTATATTACCCTTAGAAGTAATTGCTAAACAGATCAAAGACATATCCTCAGGTAAAACATCGATTTCTCACCCTCCTATTTTCATCTATAAAATGAAGAGGGATTACAGTCGAAATGTTCCTGTATTATTGTCAGATGACAAAACAGAAATAGTATCATATCCTCATCCAATGGATTTAATAGGCATGAATTCGAAAGAGTTCATGCCTATTCGTTTACATGGTAGATATTTTCTTGATAGAAAAGGAATTAATAAGAATGTAGCATTTCTAAATATTTCATACAATAATTATCGAAAACTTAGAAGACCTTTAACTATAGAAGAAATTGAAAAATTAATTACGGATCGGAATCCTCTCTCATATTTTCTTTCATGCTCGAATCTCACTTATTCAGATAAGATTATCGATAGCATAAACTCAATGATTGATAAAGGCAATGTATCAACCATTTGCAAATAAACAGTAATTAATAATACATAACTAAATTAAGAAAGGGACCTTCCATGAAGATTTTATACTTCACTATTATCTCGCTGATATTTCAAACTTTTCTACATGCAAAGCAATTATCATCAGAAAAAGTAATTAAAGTAGGAATCAGTTTTTTACAAACTGAATCGGTAGATCTAGCACATGTTGAAACAGCTAGATTCTTACCTGATACCACAACATATGCTCTGTTTTATATTATTAACGATAAAAGCAATAATGCATTTGTTATTGTTTCTGGTGATGATGCCGCATATCCAATCATTGGTTATTCAAAAGAATCAATATTTCGAGTAAAAGACTTGGGCAGCAATGTCGAAAAATGGCTTGAGGGGTATAAGAAGGAGTTACGGTATATCATACAATCAAAGATGCCTGCAACAATAGAGATAATCAATGAGTGGAATGATTTATTGAACGGTCCGACCAGAAGTATGCTTCAGGGGGAAGTCGTGAGCCCTTTGATGAAAACAAAATGGAGTCAATCCCCATATTATAATGCACTCTGTCCCTATGATTATAATGAATCGGCAAGATCAGTCACAGGATGCGTTGCCACTGCAATGGCACAAATCATGAAATACTGGAATCATCCTGAACAAGGGGTTGGTACTCATTCATATAACCATCCAAGCTATGGTACTCTCTCGGCAAACTTTTCATACTCCAACTATAATTGGTCGAATATGCCGAATCAGGTGACAAGTTCAAATAATGATGTTGCTACTTTGATGTATCATTGTGGTGTTTCCGTTAATATGGATTATAGTCCTAGTGGAAGCGGTGCTTGGGTTATATCGGAGACATCTCAAATAGATAACTGTTCTGAATATGCTTTCAAACAATATTTTGACTACTCTCAATCATCAGTTGGTCGTCAACGCAGTAATTATACAGAATCTACCTGGATTCAGATGTTGAAGGATGAATTGGACAATCAGAGACCAATAATGTATGAAGGTCATGGTTCAGGTGGTGGACATGCATTTGTTTGCGATGGTTATGATACTGGAAACTATTTCCATTTCAATTGGGGATGGGGAGGAGTATATGATGGATATTTCAAAATAAATGCTTTGAATCCAGGTACTGGTGGAACAGGTGGAGGATCAGGTACTTATAATCAATATCAAAAAGCAATTTTCAATCTTAGTCCAAACCCAAAGAGCAGTTTGCCAACTATGGGATTGGAATTATATGCTTCTTTAACAGTTAATCCGAACCCAATTTTGGTAAACGGAAATTATACAATGAATTTCAATGTGGTAAACAAAGATGCTACTCCATTTAAAGGTGACATCATTGGTGTATTGGCTGATGAAAACTATAAAGTTGTCAATATTACCACTTACTATACAGAAGTGAATGGATTGAAATACGATTACCATTATACACAAGATAGAAATTTTAGCGGTACGCTTTCTGATACAGTTCTTCCGGGTAATTACTATGCCGTGGTACTTGCCAAACCAGAAGGTGGAACATGGGAAATTATTAAGAATGGTGATTTCTCGAACTTCATTCAAGTTACAGTGACCACTGAAAATGATATAGTCATGTATAAGTCATTTTCGATAAATCCTAAAATTATAACTGAAAATAAGCCTGTGTCCGTGAATTTTGATGTTCTGAATGAAGGTTCAGATTTCACAGGTACTTTTTCATTAGACTTACATACCGCTGAAGGAGCTTGGATAAAAACTATTGGTGAATTAACCAATGAATCCCTTAAAAACAACTATCACTATACCAATGGTTTAACATTTAACTCAAACAATGCGTTTGGAGTACCTGCAGGAACTTATCAATTAGTAGCGTGGTCAAAACCGGCAGGAGGAGAATGGGATATGGTAAAGAGTTCGGGTCAGAATTATAATCCTATTACGATCATCATTTCTAAGCCTGAGATGATTGCAGATCAGTTTGAATCCAATAATACAAAAGTGACTGCAACGCGAATTCCCTACTCATCTCAACAAGAATATTCATATTCAACTGCATACACTTCAATTCATAATACAGCTGATATAGATTATTACAAGATAGATTTACCAGCTGGTTCATCTTACTTTATAGATGCAAGAACACAAGATAGCTATGAAAATAGTAATAGTAAATCTTATACCCTCGATGTGATGTGGAATTATTCAGTTGGCAACCTTACATCAGACTCTTATGATGATGTCAATACGGACGGTTCGATCGTGGTTGAAGGGGGGCAAACTATATATTTTGCTGTATATCCATTTTTCCAAGGAAAAACCGGTACTTATGATATCGATTTTACAATTTCTAAATCGGTACCAAAAGATGTTTATGAGGATAATAATTCATCGGCTACTTCATATCAAATTACTGAGTCCATTCCCGGTATAACAAAGAATATCAAATTGGTTGGAGCATCAATACACAGTACTAATGACATTGACTACTATAGATTTAACTGTCCGGCAGAGTTTATCTACGATGTTATTCCATTCATTAGAGACAAGAATTATCTGAATAATTCCAATTATTCGGTTGATTGTGAATGGTCATACTCCACAAATGGATCTACTTGGTCTACTTGGATGGATGGTGCATTGATAGGAACTAGCTCAATTAGTCTTAATGGTAACTCAACATTGTTTATGCGGGTTAAACCAAAGAATACGGGTGATCTTGGATCTTATGCTCTTGAAATGGATATCACAAAATCAATGCAAAAAGATAACTATGAAAGCAATGATCAAGTATCCACTAGCACAACTTTATATGCTTCATTTATAAGCAATAATGCAATTGTATCTACGCAGAATAGCTCAATTCATAATTCAACAGATGTGGATCATTATAAAATTGATTTACCGGCAGGCTATACGTATACCATTGATAATTTTCTAAGCGACATAATTTCATCCAATGATGGAAAAAGTTATTCGATTGATGCAAAATTTGCAGTCAGCACCAATGGAACACAATGGTCTACATACTATGAAAATATCAATAATGGATTGCAGATTGTTGCAGATGCACCAAAAACAGTATATATCAAGGTTTTGCCAAGTAAAATAAATACAATTGGTTCATACAAGTATAATGCAAACATCTTACGAAATGTAATTTCAAATGTCGATGCAGAAATAAGTGTTCGACATGATATTATTCAGCATAGCGGAGGTTTTACATTAGCTTCAGGGTTGAATTCAACAATAGAATCAATTTCCATCTATTCAAATCTTGGTAAATTATATCTAAGTAGTTCGGATGTTGAAACAGAGTTTAAAGTAAATAATCTTCCAACCGGTTTATATCATTTATATATTATTCATAAAGATGGTTCATATTCAATCGAAAATATTCTGATTTTTGAATGAAGAAAAGAAGATTATTAATAGTATTATAAATAAATAGCCCTCACACTGTAATGACTGTATGAGGGCTATTAATTTAATGCGTTTTCATTATCATCCAAACAGCTCTATACCCTGATCAATGAGTGAGTAGATGAACTCTTTATCACTCCGTAGTCTTTGTGATGCATATTGCATCGCGCTTGCATCTTTTATGACGGCATTTTGTACAATTTCCTTATCATCACGCAATCCGGGACTTGCATAACGAAGTGCTCCCCCATTGGATTTCACGGTATATCTATTACAATACATTCACATCTAATAAGTCATAGTGCGCACATATTTCATTAAGAGAATTCGAGGGATTGGGCCCTATGACAATTCGCCAGCGGAGTACAATCTGTGGTAATGCCCAAACGATGAGGTCAACGTGAACATTTTACAAAAATACTTTGATGATCGATTAAAGTCCGAGGGCTTAAAAAGGGGAAATCTTCCGCAGATGCTTGGATTTTCAAATACAAATAAATGCTTTCGAAGGTTTGATGCATTTGTATTAGGAAGATTCAATGATCAAGAGTTTCTAGGGAGAATCAGGGCAAATGAAATTCTCTCTGGGGAAGAATTTGAACATGCATTGAGACATGCCATTTTCTATAAGCAGATTGAAGATGCAGAAAAAAATAAAGTCAGTGAATTAAAAGCCCGCTCGGAGTTCAATCCACACATTTGGGTCATTCATGAGAATTCTGTCCCAAGTCCGATTTTTGTCGTGGGATTTTTGGGGATCATGAGATTCAAGTACCTGCACTTGCCGAATTCCATTCTTTTGATACAAGAAGAGAATGATAGATTGAAAGCTGTTGAGATATATTTCTTGAGACTTCTGGAAAGTAATCCTAATGCAGAATGTCTATTTGGTCCATTCGGAAGAGCAAAAGGGTTTTTCTACCGAGATGCATTTGACCATGTTCATGAGTATTCAATAGAGAAACATTCTTTTATTGAAGAAAGACCATTCGATTGGCATTCAATACCTATTGTGAAAATGGCGTTCAATTAAGTTGGTATTCATATCTTTATTCTATGAGGATACTTCTTGAAATAGTATATCCTTGGTTTGTTATAATGTTGAGAAAATATATGCCCTTTTCAAAATACCTTGATTGAATACAGAAGGTACTGTTTGAAATAATATAGTCATCTTTTGAAAGAGCATACTTCTTACCGGTAATATCATACATATAAATACTTCGTATCTCATCATCAATGGGAATGATAATTCCATTATCATTTAATGTTTTTGTTTCATCATCAATGTGTAATGGATTTGATGATCTTTTATCTTGAAACTTCACCATCAGCAATTTGAAATTTGCAATGGTACCATGGATTGTATCCTCGCAACCTGTTACGATGATGGAATCATAGGGCATTTTATATTGTATGCCCGTTCCGGTACCATAAAATGAATTGTCCAATCCCCAGGTGAGTTTTCGCAAACTTTTCGCCTCTTGCAATTTCTTTACATATCGTAATGTACCATTCGCATCATACGATACAAGTCCGCCATGATAGCGTTGAATGCTATCATTGTCAAAAACAAAGTTATAAATGGAATTAAATCCACTCATCACAGCTATGATGGAATTACCTGACTTATCTGTGATGATATCATAAGCATGGTCATTCTCTCCACTTCCACCATGTTTGAGCCATTGTTCTCTTCCATATTTATCATATTTCACAAGGTATACATCCTGAGCATATGAAGTGGGAATGAAATGATTAAATTTCAAAGAACCAAACACGGTGCTATCCCCATTTCCATTTCCAATTGCATAGATATTTTCGAGCGAGTCCAGCTCCAAAGATCGCAAACACTTGATATCACTGCCCCAAATACCACCATTCATTCCGATATGAGTGAGTCCTCTTCTCATCCACTCAACATCGAATGAAGTATTCATCTTGATGATCATGGAGTTTGTTGCACTTTCTTGATGAAGTAATGATATTCCATCTTTACTGAGAGTACCATTCAGATATTCACCTACTGCATACACAGCATCGGAATATGGAGATGCCTCAATCCCATGCAAATATGTGGTTGTATTTGTGTCCAGCATGTCGGAATGTTCAATAATACCATCCAACGATATTTTCATGATGATGGAACTTTGCGATGTAGGACTTACATAAGATGTTCCATCAATGATGGCAGTCCCATAGCCCATATTACCACATATATAGAGCTTTTCACCGGCTATGGACATATCCGTAAAACTTATTGGAGTCGTACTATTCCTTGCAACATATTTACACCAAATATTATTTCCCATGCTATCATACTTGGCGATATATCCACCACCAATGGGATACCAATGAGGTGATAAATATGCACTATCATCTACTGACATCATTCCACAGATATAGACATTACCATATTGATCACAGAGCATTTTATTCGCTGAGATGATGGAGTTTAATGTCGTTCCCTGAATTTTTGATGTCCATAGTCTCTTCCCATTAACATCATATTTATTTATGTAAAATCTATTGAGATTCATCTCTATGACAGTGTCCATGGTAAGCCAATTACCCGAAAAACTTCCTGCATTATATGAATTACCTTTTTGGTCTGAAGCAACTGCATCACCCCATGCATTGCCACCCAATAATTGTTGACCATTTGTATAACCACAAGAATGTCTTAACCATATTGCTTTTGCTTCTTCTTTTGAGGTTACAATAGTTGAAGAGAATATCAAAGTGAGGAGTAAGATTAAATATTGTAGCATATAGAGTTTGCTGTCGATGTTAAAACTATTTATGAACCGGCGAATATACTATCAAATATCCCAACGGCTAATTCTGCCCAAATCAGAAAAAAGAGAACAAGGGCAATGGAAAAATATATATACTTATGGAGAGACAGTTTGACATATCGTCTAATTATGACAAAAGAAAGACCTAGTCCATTGAGAAGAATGAATGCAAGTACATAATCAATGAATGTCCATTGAAACTCATCTGATATAATGCCTCCAAAAATTGGTATGAGTAGGAAGCAGTTTAGGAGCATGAATATGTGCTTTGTTTTCATCTATCTTGTAATCCCTTTCCTTGCATGATATTTGGTATGCACTTCTGAATTCTGGATTCTCTGGTGGCAGATTGCTTTGCCTGATTAAAATGCAAAAGATATCCTCTGCGCCTGCCGGGAGTGAGTGCATAAAAAGCAGTTTTCAATTCCGGTTGTTTTTTGAATACTGCAGTTAATTCTTCCGGAATTGGATCATCATCTTTTTTGAATACTACCTTTTTTCCAGTTCTTTCAATCTCTAAAGCTTGTTTGATATAATCCACAATGATTGGTTTTGCCTTTTTGATATCCTGTACCGAAGTGAATTTCATGTATTTGGCTGATTGAGAGTTTTTCCCCGGTGCTATCAATAAGCCATGGGCATCATTAATCAAACTTCCTTTCAAGAAACTTATCGTGGCTGAATCTTTGAGTGCTGATAAAAGAATGATATTCTTGCCATTGTCGGTATAACATGGCACTCCCCACTTTCGCTCTTCAGTGATGTCATTTTCGAGTATTATATCTCTCAATACATGTAACTCTTCATTCCATGTGTTGACTTTACACTCGGGTGTTCCAACAAGTGAACATCGCCCGCAACCGATTGAAAAGAATTCTGCAATTGTTGGATTCATGGCTGGATTCTCAAATAATACAGTGCAAAACTACTGCGAAATACAGAATGAACCATTTCTCAATGGAATTTCAGGGTTTGCAATCGGGTTATGTCATCAATGCAAAAACAATCAATCAATATTGTCTGGCTTAAAAGAGATCTACGGCTAAGTGATCATGCACCGCTGTATGTGGCTGAACATGATGATTTGCCATATGTTATACTCTATGTGTTTGATACTGATGTGATTGCATATCCCGACACTTCTCTCAGACATATTCAATATCAATATCATAGTCTGCTCTCAATGAAAAAGGCCATGCAGTCATTTTCAGGAGATATTGCAGCATGTCATGGGAAAACGCGGGAGATATTTCAGAGCTTGATCGCTGAGTATGATGTGAAATCCGTATTGAGTTATCAAGAGAGTGGAATACAATTGACTTATGACATCGATCGCGACTTGATCAAACTATTCAATGATCATGAGATAAAATGGTATGAATTTCAGCGTGATGGGATAAAGCGAGCAATCAAAGACAGGAAGAATTGGGATAAAGAATGGTATGCAATGGCCCATTCTCCTATCATTGAAAATTCATTTACACAAGGTAAAATCCTTCATTGGAAGCATGGATATGAGTTACCTGAATACCTGCTATCACAATTGAATGTATACCCAAAACAATTTCAACCTCCCGGCGAACACTATGCTCGAGTATATTTACAGAGTTTTTTGAGTGAACGAATTCATAATTATTCACGGCATATCTCACAACCACTCAAAAGTCGAATCTCTTGCAGTAGGCTGTCACCATATCTCGCTTGGGGAAATATCAGCATCAGACAAGTATATCAGGCATTGAATGAGCATGCAGGAAACATGAAGAATGTACGCAATCATGCAAATGTTCAATCCAGACTCAAATGGCATTGCCATTTCATTCAGAAATTTGAAACGGAATGTAGTTATGAGACACATTGCATCAACCAGGCATTTGAACAAATCTGGCCGGATAAAGATGAGCAATTGATTCAAGCTTGGGAAGAAGGCAAAACTGGATATCCTCTCATTGATGCCGGAATGCGATGTGTGAAAGAAACCGGCTGGATAAATTTTCGAATGCGTGCGATGCTTGTGTCATTTCTCACGCATCATTTATTTCAAGATTGGCGACATGGCGTATATCATCTTGCCCAGCAATTTCTTGATTATGAGCCGGGCATACATTATACGCAATTTCAAATGCAGGCAGGATCTACAGGAGTGAATACAATACGCGTATATAATCCGGTGATGAATGGTCAGAAACATGATCCGGATGCGGAATTTATTAAACAATGGTGTCCTGAATTGCGTGGTCTACCACTGCATCTCATTCACGAACCATGGGCAATCACGCCGATGGAAGAAATGATGTATGGATTCACACTCGGAGTGGATTATCCCAAACCAATCGTGCAATTGGAATACACAAGAAAGAAAACAGAACAATTGTGGAAGATCAGAAAAACCGATGAAGCCAAAGAGGAAGGAAAGAAGATTCTAAAGCGATTTGTGCGACCAAAGAGTCGAAATTCAAAATAGATCCAAAACAGTGGATTCCTATTGGTCATTGTTCAATCTTTGGCTAATTTGTGCAAATTCTTACCAAAAAGCTCCTTCATTGCCCTATCAATTATTCTCCAGTGATCATGAAAACATTAGCTATTCTCTGCTTATTCATTTGTACTGCAATTGTGGAACTGAATGCGGATCAAAACAAGATTGAGATACAATCAAAAGGGGAAGAACATGCCCTCTTGATGAATGGCAATAAGTTTTTCATCAAAGGGATGAATTGGGATTATTTTCCAACCGGGACTAATTACTCATATAGTCTTTGGAATCAATCGGAAGCTACCATTAAAGCCGCGCTGGATTATGAGATGGGTTTATTGAAGAATATGGGCGTGAATACGATAAGACAATATATCGGCATACCTCCAAAATGGATCACATATATACATGATAAGTTTGGAATCTTTACAGTACTAAATCATACATTCGGCAGATATGGATTGACGGTGAATAATGCATGGGTGCCTAATATTGATTATTCCGATTCAGAGGTGAAGTCCATACTATTACAAGAAGTAAAAACAATGGTGTCTGAGTATAAAGATACACCGGGATTATTGATGTTTCTTTTGGGTAATGAAAACAATTATGGATTGTTCTGGAGAGGCGCTGAAACTGAAAATATACCTGTGCAGGACAGACAATCCACAAAAGATGCCATTCATCTGTACAAACTGTTCAATACAGCTGTAAAAGAAATGAAAATGGTTGATACTAAACATGCCATTGCCATTTGTAATGGTGACCTTCTTTTCCTTGACATCATCGCAAAAGAATGTCAAGATGTGGATGTGTTGGGCATCAATGTCTATCGGGGAATTTCATTTGACAATGCATTTGACAGAGTACGAAAGGAATATGGAAAACCTTTGATGTTCACCGAATTTGGTGCAGATGCATTCAATACGCAAACAAATTCCGAAGATCAAGAATCACAAGCAAAATATGTAATTGGGAATTGGAAAGAAATCTATGCCAATGCTGCAGGAAATGGAAAGGCCGGTAATAGTTTGGGTGGATTTACTTTTCAATTCAGTGATGGTTGGTGGAAATTTGGTCAGACATCAAATTTGGATGTACATGATATCAATGCCTCTTGGTCTAATGGTGGATATCAGAATGACTATGTGGAA
>Ga0209770_10000948_pt1 | contig 15286 bp, 10 predicted proteins | sample LauGreSu1BDMLBDD_2_FD_187572 | JGI IMG/M metagenome (GOLD analysis project Ga0209770, IMG submission 187572) | Freshwater lake microbial communities from Lake Michigan, USA - Su13.BD.MLB.DD (SPAdes) (version 2) | ecosystem: Environmental > Aquatic > Freshwater > Lake | place: Lake Michigan, USA...
GGTTCTACAACCACCGCCGTCCACACACGAGCCTCGGTCGTCGCTCGCCGTGGATGCGTTTCCAAGAGGCTATTTAAGATGAACAACCTCTTTGACATTCACATCTAGCCACTTAGAGAAAGGACTCAGGCATGCGGTCGAAGAGGGCAGTCGGTGTCATGTTCGTGCTCGCGGTGTCGCTCGGTGCTTGCGCGCCGGCGAACGACGCGAGTCGAAGGAACACCGCGGTCGTGCCCGGGAGCGAGCGACCGATCGATCCGCAGGGGTGGACCATCACGACGCCGGCGTCCGGGGCCACCAACTCACTGCGCGTGACGTTCGTCGAGCCGATCGACCACGGCTTGCTCGACGCGCTTGGCGTGCTCGCCCCGGACGGCTCGCCGCTGCCCGGGGACGTGTTCGTGGCGCAGAACGGATTGAGCTGGCAGTTCACGCCAAAAGCGGCCTGGCCGGCCGGGGATTACCACCTGGCGGCCTTCGGCAAGGCCATGATTCCGTTCAGCGTCCGCTAGGCCACAGATCAAAATACAGCCACCGATTTAGACACAGATTAGACACGGATTGGCGGGTCCGTTCCGCCCAGAATCGGTGACCAATCGGTGTTTAATCTGTGGCTGTCATTTGGCCAGCAAGGCCAGCAGTGCCCAGCCCGTCGTCGAAATGCGCTGGGCATAGTTTTCTTGTCCCGCCGGCCGCGTGGTCTCGGGCCAGCTGCCATCAGGGCGCTGCTGCGACTCGATGAACGCCTTGCCCTTCGCGATGGCGGCCAGCAACTCCTCCGGCCGATAGGTCGAACGTGCGATGCGTGGCTCCACGTTGAGGGCGCTCAGCGCCAGTACGGCCAGCGCCGTGTCGAACACCTGTGGCGGCGACGTCGCATCCGGCCCCCAGCCGCCGTTCTCGGCCTGTCCCGTGCGCACGATGCCGAGCGCCGTTCGCCGCAGCCCGTCGGCCATCACGTCGCCGGTCAGATCCAGCGCCAGCAGCAACGCCGCCGCCTCGAACACGTTTTCGACCGTCAGCCCGCGCAGCCAGCGATCGGCCTGGACGATAGTGAAGTTGTCGGGCTGCATGCCCGAGGCGATCAGCGACGTGCGCGCCGACCAGGTGGCGAGGATCGGGCCGTAGGCGGCGGGGGAGCCGGCGCCCTGCGACTGGTCGAGCGTCCACGAACCATCGGCGGCCTGATCGGCGACCAGTAGTTTCGCGGCGGCCTCGAGGTCGGTGCTGGCCGCTTTGCCGTGTCGCTCGGCGACGGCCAGCGCGCTCGCGAACTGCACGCGCAGCAGGCGCTTGTCGTCGACGCCACTCGGCGTCTTGTCCTGATCCCACGCCGCCGGACGCTTCAGGAAATTCAGCGTCTCGTCGAGCGACGTGCCGAGGTCGAAGCCCCGGGCCCCGGCTTCGAGCAGCGCCCGGGTCGCGTCGCCGTTGCGGAACTTCGGCAACTCCGTTCGCAGGAATGTGGCGCCCTTGGTGATCACGGGCGAGAGGGGAGCCGGCGGCGCTTGGGACAACATGGCTTACTAGATTACCAAGAGCCGGTTGCCCGCGCCGGTTACCACAGCCCTGCCTTGCCGGTCACCGACGCAATCAGCTTGCCCGGGTCGTAGCCCACGCCCTGCTTGAACACCGTCTCGACTTTACGGATGTCGGCAATCGTGGCCGCCGGATTGCCGGCAATCACCACCAGGTCGGCCTGCTTGCCCACCGCGAGGCTGCCGACGCGGGCGTCACGGCCCAGGTACTTCGCGCCGTTGAGGGTCGACATCATGATGGCTTCGAGCGGCGTGAAGCCGGCATCGACGAATAGCTCGACCTGCCGCTGGTTGGCAAAGCCGGGGATGACGCCACCGCCGCCGGTGGGATCGGTGCCCGCGATCAACAAGCCCCCTGCCTTGGCGAAGGCCCGCTCGAGCGCCATCCCCTTGGGGAACAGCGTGGTGTAGATTGAGTCCTTGTTTTGCGCGGTCCGCGCGTAGGTTTGCTCGAACTGCTCGCGCAGTTGCGGCGTCAGCACTTCAAGGCCGGGCGGCTTGGGACGGCCGGGCGTAAAGGTCTCGAACACCGTGAGCGTTGAGGTCAGCGCCACCTTCTTGTCGATCAGCGTCTTGACCAGCGCCTTGAAGGGCGCGCCGTTCTCGTCGAGCGCGGCAATGGTCTTCTGGCCGGCGCCCTGGCCGGGGCAGACATCCGGCTTCTTGTCGGTGACGAAGTCGGTGGCCGCGAAGAAGCCGTGCTCGAGGTTGTCGATGCCGAGACCCGCCGCTTCGGCATAGGTCACCGAGCAGAGGTGGCCGGTGACTTTGATGCCGCGCCGGTGCGCTTCATTCACCGCGGCTGCCAGCTCGCCGCGCGTGATCTGCATGTAGGTCTTGAGCGACGTCGCGCCCTCGTCGGTCCAGTATTGAACTTGCCGCCGCGCGTCCTCGGGGCCCTTGAGCGTCCGCATCTGGATGAACGTGTTCGGGCCGTTCAGGTACGGCGCCGTGGCGTCGATGGCGGGACCCGGTTTCTGGCCCGTGGCTACCAGCTTGGCCATGTTCAGGTCCATGAAGCCGTTGACGTTGCCGCCCGTGCGCATGGTCGTGACCCCACCCGACAGGTACAGCCGCGAGAAGCTTTCGCCGAGCTGGCCGTAGACGCCCGGACCATTCGGGTAATACAGGTGCTCGTGCACCATCACCAGGCCGGGGATGACGCTCTTGCCACTGAGGTCGATGGTCGTCGCGCCGGCCGGTACCGCCACACGGGCGAAGTCGCCCATCGCGGCGATGTTGCCGTCGCGCAGGATCAGCGTCTGGTCCTCGCGCGGCGTCGCGCCGGTGCCGTCGATCACGCGGACGTGGGTGAGGGCGATGACGGGCGCTTCGGTCGTGATGTAGGCGCGGACGGCGGCTGACAAGTCAGGCCGCTGTTGGGCGGGCGCGACCGCAACCGTCGCCACGATCAGGGCGAGAGTGATTCGAACGAAGCTCATGGTGAGTGCCCCTACCGCTGCAGCAAGTACGTCATCTTCACGACCAGCTGGCGATCCTGCTTGCCGAAAATGTCGGCCGGCAGGCCCGTCTGCGACAAGTCGTTGTAGACGATGTAGAGGTCGCTGCCGGGACGGTAGATGAAGTTGAACCGCACGTTGTTGGTGATCTCGTGGGTGGAGGTGTTGTACTGCGTCAGGCTGCGGATGGTCATCCGCGGCGAGAACGTGTAGTCGACGCGCAGGGTCGACAGGTTGACCAGGAAGTTGCCCCACGGCATCTTCACGTCGTTGCGGTTGTATTGCAGCTCGGTTGAAAACCGGCTCGACGCGCGGATGCCGGCCGCCGCGGTGATGGTCAGGCGGGTGCCATCGTAAAACTGGTTGGGCGACACCGTGAGGCGTTCGTAGACCCGCTTGCCGGGGCTGGTATTGAAGGTGAACATCCACTCGTTCATCTGGTAGCTGCCGGATGGGATCACGACCGTCGGGCGGATGCGGAACGGCTGGTCGAGCACGTCCAGCGTCTGCTGGAAGATCACGTTGATGAACGAATCGTCTCGAAGAGTCGTGCCGAGCATGTAGTGATGCTGCCGCCCGATCATGCGGTTGGCCTGGTCGGTGGTGTAGGTCAGCACGTACATCGGCTCGAACAGCTTGACGCTGCCCTTCGCGGGCCGCGGCGTCGGCCCGAAGTAGGCCTTGGTGGTGCGGATGCCGGTGCGCTGCACGAAGCCGGCCTCGGCGTTGAAGTTCTCCTGCACATCGAGGTAGTTCAGCCACACGTTCCACTTCGGATCGCGGTACGCGATGCGACCGTAGTAGGCCAGGTCATTGCCGTCCTTGCCGGGCGTCTCGGTCTTGGCCAGGTACGAATTGATCTGCAGGTTGGCGCTTGGCGCGAGGTTGGCGTCGACACCGAAGGTGCGGTTGAAGTGGCGGTTGCCCCCGAGGGTGTCCTTGTTGATGAACAGCGCCCCCACCCGCGAGCGCTTGAACACGTCGCGGCTGTAGCGGCTCACGAAGAAGTTGTCGCCGGGGCGGCCGAATGCGGCGTCGGTCTGGATGTCGAGCACGCCGATGTTGTTCTTGCCCGACTTGCCGGCCAGCCGCACGCCGCCAAGGATTGGGATCGGCGTGCCCGCGTTGGACAAGCCGAGACGGCGGCTGAAAAACAGGTCGGTCTGCACCGGCGCCGAGGTGAACGCCGCGCCCGTGCCCATGGTGAAGAAGTTGGAGTTCTCCAGGAAGAAATCGCGCTTCTCGGGGTAGAACAGGCCGAAGCGCGTCAGGTTGACCTGCTGCTCGTCCACCTCCACCTGCGCGAAGTCGGTGTTGATCGTGACGTCCATGTTCAGGCCGGCCGTGACACCGTAGCGCGCGTCGAGGCCCACGTCGTGGATGGCATCGAAGGTCGATACCGTCGGCGACGCCTTCAGGTTGCGCCCGCCGCCCACGAAGAACGGCTTCAGCCGCAGGTCGAGCCCGCGGCTGATGCCCGACAGGCCCTGCAGCTCGCCGGCCAGGCTCACCTTGGTCAGCGTGTAGGCCTTGGGAATGGGCGCCCACATCACCGTCTCGTTCTTGCGGCGGATGTGGCGCTGAAAGTTGATGCCCCAGATCTGGGCATCCTTCGGCACGAACCGCACCGTGCTGAACGGGATCGCGATCTCCGCCGTCCAGCCGTCGGGCAGGACCTTCGCGGCCGCGTCCCAGATGCCGTCCCAGTTGCGGTTGATGTTGGACGTGGTGCCGCGCCCGCCGCCCTCGCCTTCGTCGAAGATCTGCTGCTCGAGCTTGGCGCCGAGCGGCGTGGTCAGGAACATGTAGCCGTTGCGTGAGTCGCGGAACGTATCAACGATGATCTGGAAGTTGTCCTCGTCGAACAGGCGGTCGGCATCGCGCCGCATCTCGGTGGCGCTGACCGGCAACGACGCATAGGCGCGCACGCCGATGAACAGGCGGCCCTTGTCGTAGAGCACCCGCACCTCGGTGCGGTCGGACGCGGGCAGCCCCTCGCGCGGTTCCTGCTGGACGAACTGGTCGACCACATTCGCCGAGGCCCACACCGCTTCATCGAGCAGGCCGTCGATCCTGGGCGCCTCGGAGGCCAGCACCACCATCAGCGACGGCCGCTCACCGCGCACCGCAGCGGTCGCGGCCGGCATCGTCGTGGAAGTGACCGGGGCGGCGGGCGCGTGAACGTGCTCCTGGGCCGCCGCCACCGCGGGCCAGCCGGCCAGCATCAGACTGAAAAGACAACACGAGACAAACTGCGGTTTCATGGGCAGCCCATTTTATCCGGGCCTTTACCCGACGGGTGACGACGGGCCTAGAGCCCGGCGGCGAACAGCGGCGGGTGCTGCACGCCGCCCGCCGACTGGTCCTGCCACGCCTTCGCCAGCGCGACCAGGTCGCCCTCGCGATACAGGTGGCCGGTGAACATCACGCCGGCCGGCGATCCCGTGGACTTGAGGCCGTTGGGGACCGCAATCGACGGGTGTCCCGTCAGGCTCATCACCGGATTGAGGCTGGTGCGCGAGTCGAGCGTCAGGGTGGTGAACATCACCGCGTCGACGTCGCTCATCGCGCGGGCCACCTCCTGCATGATCACCGCGCGGCGGCGATTGGCCTGCAGGTAATCGACCGCCGTCACCAGTTGGCACGCGCGCAGGTAGCGGCTGGTGCGCGGCCGCAGGCCCTTGTGTTGGCCCGAGACGGTGAAGCTGTCGAACGCCGCGGCCCGCTCCACGTACTCGATGAAGTAACTGAGGTCGCCGCTCGGAAACGTCAGCGCGTGCATGCTGCAGCCCAGTTGCTTCAGCACGGCGAGCGCGCGGCTGTTGTTGGCGCGCTGATCGACGTCGGTCTCTGCTTCGAGCATCGCCGGCACGTAGCCAATGCGTTTCGGATAGCGTCCGCGCGTGGCGTCCCAGGTGACCGGGGCCTCACGGACCGCGAGGTCCTGGTGGTCCGCGCCCGCGATGGCGCGCAGCACGATCGCACAGTCCTCGGCATGCCGGCACATCGGACCAATCTTGTCGAGCGTGGTGCCCGCGGCCATCACGCCGGCTCGGCTGACACGGCCGAACGTCGGCCGCAGGCCGACGATGCCACAGCGGACGGCGGGGGAGAGGATGGAACCGCCGGTGTCGGTGCCGATTGAGAACCCCACGAGCCCAGCCGCTGTCGCCGCGCCCGGGCCGGCCGACGATCCGCTCGAGCCCTCCGACAGGTTCCACGGGTTGTTGGTGCGGCCACCGGCCCACTGATCGCCAAACGCCAGCTCGCCGGTCGTGAGCTTGGCTACCAGCACCGCGCCGGCCGCCCGGAGCCGTTCGACCACCGTCGCGTCGTCGTCGAAGGTCTGCCGCTCAAGCGGCGGCGCGCCCCACCGGGTGGGGTAACCCTTCGCGGCAATGATGTCTTTGACCCCGTAAGGCACCCCGTGCAGCACACCGCGATACTGGCCGGATGCGATCTCCTTGTCGGCGGCTGCGGCTTCGGCCAGCGCGCGTGCCTCGGTCAATTGCGCGACGCAGTTCAATTGGCCGTTGTACCGCTTCAATCGCGCCAGGTACATCGACGTCAACTCGACCGACGTCACCTGTCGCGACTGCAGCAAATGCGCGAGGTGGGTCACCGGCCAGAAGGCCGCCGCTGCGAGGTTCTGCGGACGCCGGAGGCGCGGTGCGGGTTCGGTGCGAAACGCGGCCGGCGGCAACGGCCGCGGCGCAACACCGGGGGGATTGGGATCGAAGTGGATCGGCAGCGGCGAGGCGTTGGTCAGCGTCGGCTTGTCGATGCCCTCGGCGCCTCGCGCGAGACTCGACAGCGAGTCCACCAGGTCCTGGCACTCCTCGTCGGTCCACTCGAGCCCGGCCAGCCGGGCCGACTCGCGGACCATTTCGAGCGTGACCTTCTTGGTCCCCGGCTGCATCTGTGCCCAGAGTACGCCGGGCAGCAGCGTGTGGCTGAAGCCAGTGGTGGCGAAGAAGGCGAGCAGCGTGCGGCGGTCGAGCATGCGGTGGATTCTACACGCGCTAGAGTCTGCGGCTGTCCTACGGGTTGCCAATCCGGTAGAGCGTGCTGGCGGTGCGAATAAACAGGCTGTCATGGTCGATGGCCGGCGATGCCATGGTGAACTCGTCGAGCACGTTGCGGCCAATCACCTTGAACTCCGGCCCCGCCTGGATCACGTAGGTCGTGCCGTCCTCGCTCATTGCGAACAGCTTGCCGTTGTAGGCCCACGGTGACGCGCTGAAGCCGCTCGCGGTCGGATCGAGCCGCACCTTCGTGTAGATCTCCTTGCCGGTCTTCGCATCGTGAGCAGTGAAGAAGCCGCGATCGAACAGCGTGTAGTAGTAGTCGCCGTAGACGAGTGGCGAGGGGTTGTACGGCCCGCCCTGCGGCAGCGACCACGCGATCGAGGCGTTGCTCGTCTCGCCCTTCGCCAGCGAGATGTCGCCGGAGGCGCCGGGCTTGATCGCATAGACAGGCCGTGTCGCATCGCCGACATACCCGGACGTGACGTAGAGGAGCCCGAACTTCGAGAACGGCGTCGGGATGGCGATGCTCGACATTGGCCCGAGCTGCCACAGCAGCTTGCCCTCGAGATCGTACGACCGGATCTTGCCGGTGGCGGCCGTCACGATCTCCGTGCGTCCCGCGTGCTCCCACACATAGGGTGTGGCCCACGACGTCGCCTCCTGGCGATCGGTGCGCCACATGGTCTTGCCGGTGCGGGCATCGAGCGCGGTGATGTACGACTGCTGCTCGTTGTCGTGCACGACGTAGATCCGGCCCTTGTGGAGAACCGGGGACGAGGCCGTGCCCCAGCCGTTGTGCGTGGGCAGCGCCGCCACGGGCACCGACCAGGCCAGGTTGCCGGTGAAGTCGTACGCGAACATGCCGACGTTGCCGAACCGGACGTAGAGCCGATCGCCGTCGGTGGCCGGCGTCTCTGAGGCATAGGTGTTCTTGAGGTGCCGCTGGGGCGGCAGCCCGCGATGGGCTTCGCGCTCCCACACGATCTTCCCGGTGGCCCGATCGAGTGCGTAGACCATCCAGCGGTGCTCGACCCTGGGCGCGTCGCGCTCGCCGCCGAAATAGAGGCCCTTGATCGGCGCCTCGATCGTGCCGTTCGGAATGACCGACGTCACGAACACGCGCTCGCCCCACACGACCGGCGACGACCAGCCGTGACCGGGAATTGTCGTCTTCCACTTGACGTTGGTGGTGGTGCTCCAGGTGTCCGGTAGCGACGGCGACTCGGCGACGCCCATGGCGCCGGGCCCCCGGAACTGCGGCCACTGCTCGGCGCCGGCGGCTACTCCCAGCGCAAGCGCGACGGCCGCGAACAGCACCGTAGGCACTCCAGGCACTCCAGGCACTCTAGGCACTTTAGGCACTCCAGGCACTCTAGGCACTCTAGGCACCCTGTCTATTCCGGCAGCTCTTCGCCCTTTGGCTCCGGCAGGAAGAAGCTCGTGATGAGCCCCGCCGCGTAAACCATCGTCACCGTGATCGTGGCGGCATAGGCCAGGCGTGTCGACGGCGCGCCGCCCGGCATGTAGTTCGCCATGGTGGTCGTCACCAGGGCAAAGCTGGTGCCGATCATGCGGCCGCCGATGTTGGCGGCAAAGCCCTCACCCGTGCCTCGTAAGTGGGTGGGATACACGCGCGGCAGGTAGTTGCCCCAGAAACTCAGTTGGCCCACCGTGAAAATGCCGGCCGCGAACATCCCCCACTTGGTGAGCTCCAGGCTGTTGGTCGCGGCGTAATAGAACACGAACGGGATGATGATCAGGCCCGGAATCTGGAACGTGCGAATGAGCTTGCGGCGCGACAGGATTCTGAGCGCCAGGAACGCCAGCAGGAAGCGTCCCGCCAGGCCGCCGAACTCCTGATACGCCTGCACGAGGCTGGCGGTCTGCTGCTGCTGCGGCACCGCCAGCACGCGCACTTCCTCAAGGCCCGGGACAATGCGGGGCATCTGCTGGATGGCGCCAAAGGCCGCGCCGTAAGCAAACGCGAACATCAGCGTCGTCACGATGGTGGTGCGGCGCAGTTCAGGCGTGAACAGCTGCGCGAGCGCCGGCCGTCGCAGCGTGCCGGCCTGGCGCTTTTCCTCCCAGGCGGGTGATTCCGGCAGGAAGGGGCGGATCAGGATCAGCGGCAGCGCCGGCAGGACCCCCGAGATCAGCGTGTAGCGCCAGGGGGCGTGGCTGCCGTGAATGGCGGGAAACCATTGCGCGTAGGTCACCGCGATGGCGTACGCGCCGGTCACCATGATGCCGCCGATCGACGAGAACGCCTGCGTGTAGCCCAGCGCGGCTTCGCGCTGCTTGGCGTCCGGGAAGATTTCGGCAATCCAGGCCACCGCCGCGACGAACTCGACGAACACGCCAATGTAGGTCGTCGAGCGGAAGAACAGCAGCATCCAGATGCTGGTCGACAAGCCGGCGGCCATCGCCGAGAAGGCGTAGATCAGGATGCTCCACACCAGCACCCGCCGGCGTCCGAACCGGTCGGTCAGGTACCCGCCGATCAACCCGAAGGCGCCCCCGACCATGGCCGGCACCCAGAAGAACATGCCGACCCAGAAGTTGAAGTCGGGCGTGCCCGGCTTGAAGCCGGTCAGCTCGCCAATGGCCGGCCCCACCACCAGCGGCGCCATCAGGATCTCGTAAATGTCGAAGGCAAAGCCGAGGGCGGCGATGCCGCAGATCAGCCACTGCAGGGGCGTCAGCGCGAGTCGGTTCGGTGTGGACATGCGTCTAAGCTGCTGAAGTCCGGCGTAGTATAAGGGACGGGAGCTTTATATCGTGCGATTCGCAAGTCTTTTCCTGACGGCGCTCATGGCGTCGGTGTTGACCGCCTCGGCGCAGACCTCCGGCACGCTGTCCGGCCGGGTCAGCGATGCCAGCGGAGGCGTGGTGCCAGGCGTGACCATTGCGGCCCGCCACCTCGAACGGGGCGTGGAACGCGTGGCCGTGACCGGCCCCGACGGCCGCTTCGTGCTGGCGGGCTTGCCGGTCGGCGGCTACGACGTGCGGGCCGAGCTGGCCGGCTTCAAGTCGGTCGTGCGCTCGGGCGTGCCACTGACGGTCGGCGAAGCCGTCGTCATCGACTTCGCCCTCGAGGTCGGCACCGTGGCCGAATCGGTCAGCGTGGTCGAAGCCGCCTCCGCGGTGAACACCCGGACCGGCGAACTCAGTTACCTGGTCAGCGAGCGCGCCATCGAGCAGCTGCCGCTGAACGGCCGCAACTACACCGACCTGGCGTTCCTGCAGCCGGGCGTCACCCCGTATCCGCATCGTGATGGCGGCTCGGTCGTCGCCCATGGCCTGGGCATGGCCGTCAACGGCCAGGACCCGCGTGCCAACGTCTACTTGCTCGACGGCACGCTGCTGAACGACATGACCAACGGCCCGGCCGGCAGCGCCGCCGGGACCGCGCTTGGGACGGAAACCGTGCAGGAGTTCCGCGTCGAAACCAACGCCTACGGCGCGGAGTTCGGCCGCATGAGTGGCGGGCAGGTCAACGTCATCACCAAGGCCGGCAGCAACCGGTTGAGCGGCACGGCCTACGAGTTCCACCGCAACGACGCGCTCGATGCCGAGAACTACTTCGACGTCGCCGGCAAACCCGAATTCACGCGCAACCAGTTCGGCGTCACGGCCGGCGGCCCCGTGCGGCAGGACCGGCTGTTCTACTTCGTTGGCTACGAGGGCTTGCGTGAGAATCTCGGGCGCACCATCACCTCCAGCGTGCCCGACGCCAACGCGCGCCGCGGCCTGCTGCCCGACCCGGCCAACCCGGGCCAGTTCCTCAACGTCGGCGTCAATGCCGCCGTCGCGCCGTACCTCAACGCCTACCCGGTGCCGAACGGCACGAACCTGGGCGATGGCACCGCCCTCTACAGCTTCCAGTTCGACCAGCGCATCGACCAGGACTTCCTGCAGGGCCGCATCGACTACAACCTGTCGCCCGGCAGCCAGTTCTTCGCCCGCTATACCCTCGACGATGCGGACCAGCGGTTGCCGCTTGATTACCCGCAATTCCCGCGCGCGTTCCTGTCGCGCAACCAGTTCTTCACCGCCGAACTGAAGCAGGCGTATTCGCCGGACCTGCTGGCCACCTATCGCGGCGGCTACAGCCGCACCCGCGTGGGGCAGGACGTCGAGGCCAACACCACGCTGCCGCCGTTCGTGCCGGGCCGCGACTTCATGGGCAACATCGACGTCGGCGGCCTGCAGCGCTTCGGCACGCAGAGCTCGGCCAACCTGCGCTTGTTGCAGCAGGTGACCAGCCTGTCGGCCGACCTGGTGTGGACCCGCGGCCGTCACTTGATCCGCACCGGCGCGCTCGCCGAGCACTACCAGCAGGACATGACCAACCCGACGTTCAGCCTCGGCACCTATTCGTTCGCCAACCTGCGCGCGCTGATGGAGAACCGCGCCACCAGCTTCATCGGGCTGACCCCTGCGGCGAACTTCCAGCGCGAGTGGCCGTTCTGGCTGGCCGGCGGTTACGTGCAGGACGAGTTCCGGGTGCACGAGCGACTCACGGCGACGGCGGGCCTGCGCTACGAGTTCATGACCATGCCGATCGACGCCGGCGGGCACGACTCGGCGCTGGTCAATTTCACCGACCGCACGGCCACGGTCGGGCAGCTTTACGAGGGCGCCGACTACAACAACTTCTCGCCGCGGCTGGGGCTGGCGTGGGACGTCACCGGTGACGGCCGCACGGCGGTGCGGGCCGGCTACGGCCTGTACTACTCCACCAACAGCTCGCAGAACCTGATCGTCACGGTCACCAACCCGCCCGACACGCCGCGCGTGGTCTACCAGGCGCCGACCTTTCCCAATCCGCCGTTCGAGCGGACGTCGGGACTGTCGATTCGCCCGGTGCAGTGGGATGTCGTCACCCCGTCCATCCATGTCTGGAACGCCAACGTGCAGCGCGAGTTGCCGGGGCAGCTGGCGGTCACGCTTGGCTACGCCGGCTCGCGCGGTTACGACCTGCTGCGTAGCAACGACCTGAACACTGCCGTTCCCACCACCGGCGCCGACGGCCGCCCGTTCTTCCCGGTTGGCGGGCCGCGCCAGAACACGGCATGGACGACGATTGAAGCCAAGACCGCCGACGGCGACTCTTGGTACAAGGCCTTCATCGTCGACGTTCGCCGGCGGTTCGCCGACGGCTGGTCGTTCCAGGCGTCGTACACGTGGTCCGATTCGCAAGACACCACCCAGGCATCGACCTTCTTCTCGGACGCGACCAATGGCACGACCTCGGCCTTCCCCGAGTACATCGCCGGCTATAACCGCGGGCCGTCCGACTTCGACGTCAGGCACAACCTGGTCGCCAACGCGACGTGGGACATCCCGTGGGGCAGCGGCGCCGTGCTCGGCGGCTGGCGCCTGTCGGCAATCGGCAGCTATCGCAGCGGCTACCCGTTGACGGTGTTCGTGCAAAACAACCGCTCGCGATCGCAGTGGCAGCCGTCGCTCGGCCCCGGCATTGGCCGCGACCGCCCGAACTACGCGCCGGGCTTCAGCGCCGACAACGCCGTGACCGGCAACCCCGCGCAGTGGTTCAACCCGCTGGCGTTCGCGCTGCAGCCGGCCGGGACCTTCGGCAACACCGGCCGCGGCGACTTCCGCGGACCCGACCTGCGCGTCGTCGACCTGGCGCTGACCAAGGACACGGCGCTCGGCGGGTCGCGCCGGCTCGAACTGCGGCTCGAGGTGTTCAACGTGTTCAACCGCGCCAACTTCGGCGTGCCCAACCTGACGGTGTTCGCCGGCGCGGCCGACGGCGAGGCGCCGCTTGGCAGCTTCGGGCGCATCCGCAACACCGTGACCTCGGCGCGCCAGATGCAACTCGGTGTGCGCGTCAGGTTCTGACAGGAGCCAACGAGATCAGGAGTAACTCTTATTCTCCTGATCTCCTGTTTGACGTGGCAGAATCGGTGCGGCTTTAACAAGGAGAGCAGCATGTCGTGGATTACCCTGGCCCTGAGCGCGGCCATGTCGTGGGGATTGTATGGAGCGTCGCTGCACCGGGGACAGACGGAGTTGGGCAATCCAATGCGCGCGATGCTGTGCGTCGGCGTGGCCTACTTCCTGATTGCCGTGCTGGTGCCGGCCGCGGCGCTCACGCAGCAGGGCGAGTGGCGCAATTTCACGCTGAGCGGCACCGCCACCGCCACCATCGCCGGCGCCCTGGGTGCGCTTGGCGCCGTGTGCATCACCTACGCCTTCCGCAACGGCGGTTCGCCCACCATCGTGATGCCGCTGGTGTTTGGCGGCGCGCCGCTGATCAACGTCATTTCGACCATGATCATGCATCCGCCCAAGACGGCGCCCAGCCCCATGTTCTACGTCGGCGTGCTGATGGCGGCCGCTGGCGCAGGCATGGTTCTTTACTACCGCCCCGCGCCCTAGCTGGCTCAAAAAACCACAGGTTAGGCGCGGATTTAACTGTTGTTCGATCGGTGTCTTATCTGTGTTTAATCTGTGGCCTTATGGGTAATCTGCGGCCCGTGAAGAACCTGACCGGCCTGGTGGCGGCACTGGTGGTCTGCGGCAGCACGGCCGGGCTGGCTCAGCACTGGCCGCATTGGCGGGGCCCGTCATTCGACGGCGTCAGCACCGAGAATGGCCTGCCCACGACGTGGAGCGCGACGTGCGCCGACGTGCGTGCCAGCGGCGACGGCGGGCTCGGCGGTCCCTCCGCTGCGGACGAACCGGACGGCCAGCGCGGCGGCCAGCGTTTCGGGGGCGGCAACTTCGAAGGCCGGCCCATTGTCCCCACCGTCTGCGCCAACATCGAGACCAGGAACGTGGCGTGGAAGCTGCCGCTGCCGGCCTACAGCGGCTCGACGCCCATCATCTGGGGCGAGACCATCTTCCTGAACGTCGCCACCGCCACCAACACCGGCGTGCTCGAGTTGTGGTCGATCGATCGCAACAAGCAGACCGTCAACTGGAAGCGCCTGATCACCGACTCCAATCATATGGAGCGCAAGCAGAACATGTCGTCGCCTTCGCCGGTGACCGACGGCAAGTTCGTGTGGGTGATGACCGGCCTGGGCGTGCTCAAGGCCTTTGATTTCGCCGGCAAGGAGGTCTGGGCGCGCAACATCCAGGCCGACTACGGCAAGTTCGGGCTCAACTGGGGCTATGCCTCGTCGCCGCTGCTGAAGGGGGATGCGCTCTACGTCCCCGTCCTTCACGGCATGAAGACCGACGACCCGTCCTACCTCCTCAAGATCGACAAGCTGACCGGCAAGACCGTGTGGCGGGTCGAGCGGCCGAACCCCGCCGTGCGCGAGTCTCCGGATGCCTACATCACGCCGGCGTGGATCGAAGCCAATGGCCGGGCCGAGTTGATCGTCACCGGCGGCGACGTGGTGACCGGCCACGACCCGGCTACCGGCAAGGAATATTGGCGCGCCGACGTGCTCAATCCCGATCGCAACGGCGCGTACCGCATTGTCGCGTCGCCCACCATCGTCAACGACCTGATCATCGCGCCGAGCCGCGTCAGTCCGCTGGTGGCCATGCGTCCCGGCGGCAGCGGCGACGTGGCCAAGACCCACGTGGCATGGACGTTCATGCAGGGCCCCGACGTGCCGACGCCGGTCAGCGACGGTAAGCTGCTATACGTCGTGCGCGACACCGGGGTGGCGTTTGCATTGGATGTGAAGACCGGCGCGACCGTCTACGGCCCGGTGCGCCTCCCCTCAGGCACCTACAGTGCGTCGCCGATTCTCGCCGATGGCAAGATCTACGTGACCACCGAAGAAGAGGGCCTGACGACGGTCTATCGGGCGGGGCCGAAGTTCGAGATTCTGTCGTCGAACCGCCTGCTGAACGACTGCGCGCCGTACTGCCTCAGCACCGTGGCCGTATCCGAAGGGCAGTTGTTCATGCGCACCTCGTCTTACTTGTGGGCGATTGGCGACCGCCGAAAAGGCAAATAGGCGACCCTGAGGTGGAGGCAACCCTTTAGGGTTGCCTGCAATTCAGAAACTCCAGGCAATCAGCTTGTCGACGTCCTTGACGATGATGGTCCGGCCCGTGAAGGCCGGGTGGGACCACATGGCCGAGTCGGCGACCGTGTAGCGCCTGACTTCCTCGAATCGTGCCGGGTTCGCCTTGGCGACGATCAACTCGCTGTTGGTGGTCCCCATCAACAGGAAATCTCCAGCCCGGACAATCGAGGCGTTCTCGGCTTGGCGGCCGCGCGTCAGCCACAGGGTCTTGCCGGAGGCCGCGTCGATGGCGAAGAACT
>Ga0209770_10000955_pt1 | contig 15232 bp, 14 predicted proteins | sample LauGreSu1BDMLBDD_2_FD_187572 | JGI IMG/M metagenome (GOLD analysis project Ga0209770, IMG submission 187572) | Freshwater lake microbial communities from Lake Michigan, USA - Su13.BD.MLB.DD (SPAdes) (version 2) | ecosystem: Environmental > Aquatic > Freshwater > Lake | place: Lake Michigan, USA...
CAGCGGGATCCTTCAGCTTCCTGAGCGCCCACGCGCGCGCGGTCTGCGCGTTCGTCATGGTCTCGATCGTGGTGAAGGTCTTCGAGCTCACGACGAAGAGCGTCTCGGCGGGGTCGAGGTCGCGGGTCTTCTCGTAGAAGTCCTCGCCGTCGATGTTCGAGATGTAGCGGCACTCGATGGCGCGTTCGGTGAAGTCCTTCAGCGCCTCGTACGCCATGACCGGACCGAGGTCGGAGCCGCCGATTCCGATGTTGACCACCGTCTTGATTCGCTTGCCGGTGTGGCCGCGCCAGGCGCCGCTGCGGACCGCGTTCGCGAACTTCTCCATGCGCGCGAGGACCTCGTGGACATCGGGCACGACATTGCGGCCGTCGACCTTGATGACGGCGCCCTTCGGTGCGCGCAGCGCGATGTGCAGCACCGCGCGGTTCTCGGTGAGGTTGATGGCGTCGCCGGCGAACATGGCCTTCGCATGCTTGGCCACGCCGCACTCGGCGGCGAGGGCGAAGAGCGCGTCCATCGTGGCGGCGTCGACGAGGTTCTTCGAGTAGTCGAGGTGGATGCCGAGGGCCTCGACGGCCATCTTGGTACCGCGCGACTTGTCCTTCGCGAAGGCCCGGCGGAGGTCCATCGCGCGTCCCTTCTTGGCGAGGGTGGTGAGTTTCCGCCACGCCTTCGTCTTGTCGGGCGCGACATGCCAGGCGGGCACGACCGGAGCGGGAGAGGCGGACTTCGTCGCGGGGGTGGTCTTCTTCTTGGCAGCCATGGGACCGGGATCATCGGCAGAAAGGGGTCTCGAAGTCGCGGGGTGGACGCCTGACTTGCCGTGCCCGCGCTCGGATTGCTCTGCTAGTGTGCCGAAGTCCGATCAGGAACCACCCATGACGACGACCCCAGCCACGCCCACCGCCCGCCTCGCCGCCCTCGGCCAGTCGCTCTGGCTCGACAACATCACCCGGTCGCTGCTCGATTCGGGCACGCTGGCGCGCTACATCCGCGATCTGTCGGTCACGGGCCTGACCTCGAACCCGACCATCTTCGAGAAGGCCATCGGCTCCGGGAACGCCTACGACGCGCAGGTCGGCGAGCTGGCCGCGAAGGGCCTCTCGACCGAGGAGATCTTCTTCGCCTGCGCGATCAGCGACCTGACGCGCGCGGCCGACCTCTTCGCGGACATCCACCGGAAGACGAACCGCGTCGACGGCTGGGTGTCGCTCGAGGTCTCGCCGCTGCTCGCGAACGACACCGCGGGCACCGTCGCGCAGGCGGTCGAGCTGCACAAGCGCGCGGGCCGGCCGAACCTGTACATCAAGGTCCCCGGCACGCCCGAGGGCTGCCCCGCGATCGAGGAGCTCATCTTCCGCGGCGTGCCGATCAATGTCACCCTGCTCTTCTCGCGCGAGCACTACCTCGCGTGCGTCGAGGCGTACACGCGCGGCATCGAGCGGCGCGTGGCGGCGGGGCTCGACCCGTTCGTGTGCTCGGTGGCCAGCGTGTTCATCTCGCGCTGGGACCGCGGCACCGCCAAGACGCTGCCGGCGAACCTGCAGAACACCGTCGGCATCGCGATGGCGGGGCGCGTCCTCAAGGCTGCGCTCGACTTCCATGCGTCTCCGCGATGGAAGGCGCTCGCCGCGAAGGGCGCGACCGAACAGCGCGTGCTGTGGGCGTCGACCGGCACCAAGGATCCCGCGCTCTCGCCGAGCCTCTACTGCGATGTCCTCGGCGCGCCGAACACCGTGAACACGATTCCCGAGGAGACGCTCCTCGCCGTCGCCGAGAAGGGCAACCCGCAGGGCGCGATGGCGCGCGACGGCGTGGCCGCCGAGAGGATGCTCGCCGCCGCGACCGCCGCCGGCGTCGACCTCGCGAAGCTCGCCGACACGCTGCAGGTCGAGGGACGCGACAGCTTCAACAAGAGCTGGGCCGACCTCCTCGCCAAGATCGCGTCGAAGCGCGAGTCGCTCGCCGCGGTCCGCTGAGCGCCTCCGACCGACCACGAACCACAGGCCCGACCCATGCAGAAGAACGGTTTCCTCGACGAGCTCACCTGGCGTGGGCTCGTGCACCAGACCACCTCGCCCGAGTTCGCCGCGCACCTCGGTTCGGGGGTGCGCACGGGCTACGCGGGGTTCGACCCGACATCCGACAGCCTGACGATCGGCAACTTCATGGGCATCAAGCTCCTCGCGCACCTGCAGCGCGCGGGGCACCGGCCGATCGTCGTCTCGGGCGGCGGAACGGGCCTGATCGGCGACCCGAGCGGCAAGAGCGCCGAGCGGCAGCTGCTCACGCGCGAGCTCGTCGAGCACAATGTGAAGTGCCAGCAGCGGATCTTCGACCGGTTCCTCGACTTCAACGGGACCAACGGCGCCATCATCCGCAACAACGTCGACTGGCTGGCGTCGATGTCGTACCTCGAGATGCTGCGCGATGTCGGCAAGCACTTCAGCGTCAACCAGATGATCGCGCGCGATTCGGTCGCGTCGCGGCTCGAGGGGCGCGAGCAGGGGATCAGCTACACCGAGTTCAGCTACATGATCCTGCAGGCGTACGACTTCCTGCACCTCTACCGCAAGGAAGGCTGCACCATCCAGCTCGGGGGCAGCGACCAGTTCGGGAACATCGTGTCGGGGATCGACCTCATCCGCCGGATCGAGCAGGGCGAGAGCTTCGGCGCGACCTGCCCGCTCGTCACCACGAGCGACGGCCAGAAGATCGGCAAGACCGAGAAGGGCGCGATCTGGCTGACCGCCGACAAGACGAGCCCGTACCGCTTCTACCAGTACTGGCTCAACACGACCGACGCCGACGCGGTGAAGTTCCTCAAGTGGTTCACCTTCCTCGACTCGGACTCGATCCAGGCGCTCGCGCAATCGCTCGCGCACGACCCGGGCAAGCGCGAGGCGCAGAAGGCGCTCGCCGCGGAGATGACGCGCATGACCCATGGCGCGGCCGAACTCGCGCGAGCGATCGCGACCAGCGAGGCGATCTTCTCAGGCGATGTGAAGGCGCTCGACGCCGGTCAGATCGCGGAGATCGCCGCCGACCTTCCGTCGAGCGAGGTCGCGTCCGCGGCGCTCTCGGCCGGCGTGGGCATCGTCGACTTCATCACGGGCACGACCTGCGCCGCCAGCAAGCGCGAGGCCCGCGAGTTCGTGCAGAACGGCGCGGTGAGCGTGAATGGTGAGAAGGTCGGGGCGGAGTTCGTCGTGCGGAGCGAGCATGCGCTGCCCGGCGGGGTCATCCTCGTACGACGCGGCAAGAAGGCCTACCACGCGGTGCGCATCGCCGGGTGAGGCGCGCCTACTCCGCCGCGCGGACTCGCACGGTGGAAGGCTCGATCCGCGCGCGGCCGACGACCGCCTCGATGTCCGGCGGCAGGCGAAGCGTGATCTCGAGCTCGCGCTGCGAGGTGTGGGGCGCGAAGGCCTCGACCACGAGCGACTCCGGCAGCTTCCCATCGAGCCCGGCGGGCAGCCAGATCGAGACGGTCTGGGGCTCGTGGCGGACACGCGTGAGCGCGCCGCTCTGCGCCGCGCGCACGACGACGGTCGCCTCCCTCCGAACGATGGCCTCGATGGCGAGGTTCGCGGTCGCCGGCTGGACCGAGCGGACCGTCGCCCCCGACTCCTCGATGGGCTGCATGGCGGCGATGACCGAGTCGAGCGTCACCTCGTGCCCGCCGCTCACCGACGGCGTGCCGAGGGTGCCGACCGGGATGTCGAACACCCGCCCGTTGACCGCGTTCACGGCGGATTCGACCGCCGTGCTCGACCCGGAGAACTGAATCCGCACCGAGATCGGCTCCTCGGGACCGACCCGCTGCGTGTCAGCCGTCGCAGGGATGAAGTGGATCCGGCAGTTGGCCTCCGCGGTCTGGCGGGTCTGGCTCGACGCCCAGATCCAGATGAGCACGGTCGTCGCGGTGACGGTCGCGAACGACAGCAGCCGATCGCGCCAGCTGTCGCTTCGGTGGGCGTGCGCAGTCATGTGGGAGCCGCCTCTCCGCGACGGTCATAGACAAAGCCGGGCGCCTGCGCCGCGAGCCGCTTGAGGAGCTCCTCGCCGAGCACCTTCGGAGGGATCGGCTCGGTGAGCCGTCCAGCCTCGGCGATGCGGATCCCGCCATTCTCCTCGCTCACGACGACCGCGATGCAGTCGTTGTCGGCCGTCACGCCGACCGCAGCGCGGTGACGGGCGCCGAGCGAGCTTGCGACCGATCCCTCCTCGGCGAGCGGCAGCTGGACACCCGCGGCCCACACCCGTCCGTTTCGGATGACCACCGCGAGGTCGTGGAGCGGTGAGTTCGGCCAGAAGATCGACTGCAGCAGCGTGGACGAGACCTTCGCGTCGAGCTCCGTGCCGGCCTCGAGGTCTCCGACGCCGACCTGTCGCTCGACCACGATCAGCGCGCCGAAGCGGTTGCGCGAGAGGAAGTCGGCGGCGTCCGCGATCTCCTCGGCGAGTCCCGATGCCTGGGCGCGCCGCGTGGAGAAGAGCTGCGCCCGGCCGAGCCGCCCCATCGCGGCGCGGAGCTCCGGCTGGAACACGACGACGAGCAGGATCGCGAGCAGGCTGAACAGCCGGTCGAAGAGGAAGCGAAGCCGCGCGAACCCGTCGGTTGCATCGCCGAAGATGCGGATGACCAGCGCCAGCGCGACCGCGACGAGGAAGAAGCCCTTGATGACTCCTGCACCGCGCGTCCCGCGGAGAAAGCGGAACATCCCGTAGACGCAGAGCCAGATGACCGCGAACTCGAGCGCGATCTCGAGCGGGCCGTCCGCCCGGAAGACTTCGGAAATGGAGACCTCGGAAATGGTTTCCATCGGGGCCGCGATCATACGCGTGAGCCCGTATGATCGCCCGTCTATGAGCAGGATCTCGACCACCTGGGACATCGGACGCTCGACCGGACAGTGTTCGGCGAGCGGTGCGCCGCTCTCGCCGGGCTCCCCCTGCATCGTCGCGCTGGTGGAACGGGAGGACGATCCGTCCGCGCCGCTGGCTCGGCTCGACTTCTCCGAGGCTGGCTGGGACTCGCCCGCGAGGCCGAAGGGCGTGATCGCGTTCTGGAAGACCAGCGTTCCGCTGCCGGACGAGAAGCGCCGGGGCTTCGTCGACGACCAGACGCTGCTCGACCTCTTCGAGCGCCTCGGGAGCGACGACCGGCCGCACCGCGTCCGCTTCCGCTTCGTGCTCATGCTGCTGCTCGTCCGGAAGCGGCTGCTGCGCGTGGTCGGCACGGATCTCCGCGACGGGGTCGAGACATGGAGCGTGCTTCCGAAGGGCGCCGCCGAGGGCGAGGCGCCGTCGAGCGTGGTGAATCCGCGCCTCGACGACGAGGCGACCCGCGAGGTCACCGAGCAGCTGAGCGAGGTGCTCGATGGCGGGTGGTAGTCCGGGGCGAGGGCGCGTGGTCCTGGTCGTGGGCCTAATCGTGGGCCTAATCGCGGGCCTAATCGCGGGCCTGATCGCGGGCCTGATCGCGGGCCTGATCGCGGGCCTGATCGCGGGCCTGACCGCGGGCCTGACCACGGCCGGTGCCGCGGCTCGCGTGGCGACCGTCTTCCTCGCAGGACTTCTCGCGTCGTGTTCGCAGCCCTCTTCGGTTTCGGTGCCCCCGGCCGCGCCAGCGCCCGGGAATGCGCAGGCGGTCGCACGGGAGGACGCAGCGGCGCGGATCGCAGGGTTCGTCGCGGGGCACAACGCGCGCGTGGCGCGGCTCGAGACGGTCGAGTCCCGCGGATCGCTCGAGCTTCGCTATCGCGACGCCGACGGCGAGCACTTCGACCAGTGCGAGTTCGATGTCTTCCTCGCGGCCGGTGGCCGGGGCGCGCTCCGCGCGACGAAGCTCGGCAACAACTTCCTCTGGATCGGCGGCGACGGCGTGCGCGGGTGGGTGTTCCGGCTCGACACCGAACCGACGCTCCTCAAGGTCTACGACCATGTCTCCGAGCATGATCTCGGGCAGGGCGCGGACGGCGCCGGCGAGTTCGCGCTCCTCACGCCGGGAACCGTGCGGGCTCTGGCGGGGCTGCAGCCGATCGCCGAGCAGAACTCCGTGCGTCCGGTCGACGGAGCGGATCCGGCGCTCCCGGCCGAGGCCCGCTCCGAGGTGGTCTACCAGTCCGGCGGCGCGACCGTCTGCGTGCGGTTCGGGGCGACCGACGGGTTGCCCGCGTCGGTCCGCGTCCTCGACGCGCGCGGCGAACTCCTCGTCTCCTCGACGCTCGGCGAGTATGTGCCGGCGCAGGCTGCGAATCTCGCGCAGGGAGCGTGGCCGCGGCTTCCACGGCGGATCGAGATCGTCGCGGCGCGCGCCGACGGCCGCGCGACGCTTCACCTCGACGAGCCCATCGCGATGACGAAGCGGATGAAGCCGAGGTTCTTCAACCTCGAGGAGCTCACCGCGCAGTTCCGGCCCGACCGCGTCGAGCACGCCGTCGCTGCCGAGGACGGTGCCATCGAGCCAGCCTCGGGCGGGGGCAAGTAGCCGCGATGCGTGCGCCTCGCTTCGTGCGCACGGCCGTCGTCGGCGCGCTCGCGTGGCTGGTCCTCGCGGGCGCGGCGCAGGCCGACCTCCCTGGAACGATCCCGCTCGCCGCAGCCGACGCCGGCCATATCTGGTGGGTTGTGCGGGTCGAGGGCGAGCCGGAGCGTGGTCCCGCGGGACCGGGAGCGAAGCGCATCAGCTTCGCGCTCATGCATCACGCGGCGGCCGATTCGGGCGCGAGCGAGCGGCTGGTGACGCGGTTCGGCTCGGAACCGCTCGCGCTCGCCTCCGAGGGGCACCGCGTCGTGGTCGTGACTCGGGACGCCGAGAGCGGCAATCTCTTCATCGTCAGCATGCAGGCCGCGCGCAATGAGGCGACCGGAGGCTGGTTCACGCTTCCCGCCGGGCTGCCTGAGGTGTTCAGGGCCCCGCCGGAGCAGGGCGAGGTCCGCGCCGCGGCGATCGCCGGCGGGCGACTGGCGCTGCTGCTCCGGCTGAGGCGCGAGACCGCGAACGAGGCGGACCGCCACTGGCTCGGTGCGATCGACTGCGAGGGTGCGACGGCGGGCTCCTGGGCGTCGATGCCGCTTCCGGCGGTCGATCTCGCCGAGCGGGTGCATCTCATCGGCGGCGGGCCGGCGTTCCGGGCAATCGGGATGCGCGCGGGCGCCGCGGTGCTCCTCGAGCAGACCGGCGAGTCGTCGGAGGGGAACCGGGCTTCCGGCTCCTGGCGGGCGCGCGAGCTCGTTCGCGCGGAGGCGACTCCGTCGCGCGGCGAGGTTGCGCCGAGGGCGATCGCCGGAGCATTCATGGTCGCTGGCCGGGTCGCTGCGGTCGAGCGCACGGATCGCGTGAGGGTCGGTCTTGTCCGGGACGGCGTGGTCCAGCCGTGGGCCGAGTTTGACGAACCACCGCGGGCATGGGCGCTCGGGCCTCTCGCGTCTGGGGCGGCGCTGCTCGAACTCGGAGGGAACGAGCGCGCCATGATCCGCGAGCTCGGACTGTCCGACCGGGAGCCGAGGGAGCGCGTCTCGCTCGATCCGCCGTCGATCGCCCTCCACCGCTGGATCCATCTGCCGATCCTCGCCGTCCTCTCCGTCGCGATGGTGCTGTCCGCGGTCATCTTCGGATCGGACGCCTACATCCAGTCGCGCACGCCGGGCCGGGGCGCGGAGCGGCCCGCCCGGACGATTCGCGGTGCGAGCCTCGGGCGACGGGCCCTCGCCATGGGTCTCGACATGCTCCCCGGCGTCCTGGTGGTCTGGGCTGTCGCGGGCGGCACGCCCCTCGACCTCCTCCGGATTCCGACCCTCCAGCCGGATCTCGCCGACCACCTTCCGGAGGCGATGTCGCTCCTCGGCGGCTGGTGCGTCGCGTCGATCGGCGATGTGGCCTTCGGCCGATCGATGGGAAAGCGCCTGGCGGGGCTCCGGATCGTCGCGCCGGATGGCGCTCCCGCCCGTGCCGGCAGGCGGTTCGCGCGCGCGTGCTGCGCCCTCGTGACGGTCGCGAGTCCGGTGGTGATGCTCCTGGCGCTGCTCCATCCCCACGGGGACGGCCCCTCCGAGATGCTGACCGGAACCGTCGTCGCGCCGGAGTCGGAGCTCGAGCCCGCGGCCGAGCAGGGCAGCGATCGCCCGAGTTGAGCAGTTTCTGCCTTTTGAGGATTCTCTTCCTGCCTGCCGATGAACCGAGCGGGACTGCTGCCGCTCCGGATTCTGGTTCGGGCAGGAGTTGTCCGCGCCGCGCGGTGTCTGCGGCCGGGGGTGCGCCAAGGAGTGGCGCGCCTGGAAGGCGCCTCGATCGAGGCGCGCTCGGAAGGACTCTGAGACGACATGGCCGACGCACCCCAGACAACGAGGCCGGCGACACCTGCGCCGGCGACACCCGACGCCGCGTCGCCCAAGCCGGCCGGCTCGGTCGCGCCTGCGGGCCTCGCGCGCCTGCTGCGCGAGTCGTGGCAGGTGCCGGCGGTGCTCGTTGCGATGGTCGCGATCGCCTGGGCCGCGTGGTACTCGCGCACGCATCGTGCGGAGAACCAGTGGGAGGCGGCGCTTGCGCAGGCCGAGGAGCAGCTCGAGCGGCATGAGCTCGCGATCGCGCGCCAGGTGCTTGAAGAGGTCATCGCACCCCACATCGCGGACGCGCCGGAGGGATTCGCCGCCCGGTTCGAGGCGGCGCGCGCCGATCTCGCCGCGGAAGAACTTGCGTCGTCCGCGCACGAGGGCGGGAGCGCGGGGACGCCCGAGTCGCACGCCGCCGTTGCGAAGGCGTACGAAGACGCGATCGCGCTCGGCGCGGAGCTCGATGAGCGGCAGTTCGCGCGGTATGCGTCCGCGCTGGTCGGCGCGGGGCGCGATGCGGACGCCGTCGCGATCGCGGAGAAGACCGGTGATCCGGCCGCGGCGCAGAAGCTCGCCTCACGGCTCGGCCGTCGGGAGCTCGAGTCGGCCTACGACGCGGCGGTCGCTCCCGATGCGGGGGTGAAGCAGGTCGACCGTTTCTTCGAGGCCTACGAGACCTTCCGGTCGCAGTCGCAGCTCGCGGCGGAGGACCGGGCCTGGGCCGCGGCCCGCGCAGCGCGCGTGCGTCTCGCGGGCAAGCATGCGGCCGCGGCCGTGGAGCGGCTCCTCGTCGAGCTGCCACGCGCGCAGGCTGCGGCGAGCGAGGGGCAGGCGGTCTCCGAGGAAGCGTTCGCAGAGCTCTGGTACCTCCTCGGCGAGGGGTTCCGCCGCGAGGGCAAGTTCGTGGACGCCGAGCATGCGCTCGCGCTTGCGCACGGGCTCGTGCCTCCGAGCGACAGGCTTGCCGGTGAGATCGATCTCGCGCTTGGGCTGACGAAGCTCTCGCTCGACCGGGCCGAGGAGTCGCATGGCGTCCTCGATCGGGCCGTGCTGATCGAGCATCCCGCTGACCTTCGTCCTGCGCTCGTGCTTGCCCGCGCCCGCGCGCGCGCCGCGCTCGAGCGGGTCGACGATGCGCTCATCGACTTCGACTCGCTGGTCGCGCTCGTGGAGAAGGACCGGCTTCCGGATGCGCTCAAGGAGGAGTCGGTCGGCGTCCTCTCCGAGCTCGCCCGCAGCGCGCTCGGGGAGTCGAGGCTCGCCGAGGCCATTGCGTACGCCGAGCGCGCCACCGTGCTCGCAGGCCGCAGCCCGGATGGCGCGGAGGCGACGCTCGTCCTGGCGGAGGCCGCCTACCGGCGGGCGCGCGAGGACCGCGACCGCGAGACCGAACGCGCGGGCGATGCGGCCGGGATCGACCCGGGCGCGCGCGCGGAGATCAACCGGCTGTTCAAGCGTGCGGGCGAGGCCTTCGCGGCCTACCTCCGCGCGGAACCGGCGCAGGAGCTGTCCGCTGCCGCGCGCTCCGAGCTGCACCTGAGCGCCGCCGACGCGTTCGACTGCTCTGGCGACGGCGAGTCGGCGCTGACGCACTTCGAGCAGTCGCTCGTGCTGCTTCCGGAGTCCGACAGCAAGCGCACCGAGCGGCTGCTGCGGATCGGCGATCTCCACGCGCACGCCCACGACTACGCCAAGGCGCGGGAGGCCTACGAGGCTGTCTACCGCATCACGCACAACGATCCGCGCGTCGCGATGCCGCTCTGCAAGGTGCTCGTGGCGGCGGGCGACGCGCCGCGCGCGTTGGCGGAGCTCCAGAAGATCCTCGAGGGGCAGGCGGGCCTGCGGCCGGACAGCCAGCAGTATCTCGAGGCGCTCGAGCTGTTCGCGCGCCTCAGCGCGTCGCGCGGCGACCATGCCGCCGCGGCGGAGCGGCTCGCAGAGCTCCTCGAGCGCGATCCGCAGCATCCCGCGCTCGGCGAACGCCACTTCCGCCATGCGCAGAGCCTGCAGGAGCTCGGGCGACTCGCGGGCGAGGAGTCGCGGCACGAGGATCTGACGGCGGCGCGCCGCGCGCAGCTCGAGCGGATGCAGGCCGACCGGACTGGCGAGGCGCAGCGGGCCTACCAGCGCGCGCTCGAGGCGCTCGAGGCGCGCGGACGCGCGCTCGACGGGCTCGGCCGAGACATGCTGCGCAACGCCTATCTCCAGCGTGCCCACTGCGCGTTCGACCGCGGCGAGCTCAAGGAGGCGATCGAGTTCTACGAGGCGGTCGACCGCAAGTACCCCGAGGAGGCCGCGAGCGTGCTTGCCCTCGTGCAGGTCGTCAACGCCGCCGACCGGCTCGGCGACGGCGCCCGTGCGGAGGCCGCGCACCTGCGCGCGCTCCGCCGGATCGACAGTCTCCCCGAGGAGGCGCTGATCGGAGATGGCGGAGTGCTCGGCCGCGAGGACTGGAAGAACTGGCTCCGAAGCCATCCGCCTGGACGCCGCATGGCCGCGACGCCGGAGGGCGCGCCATGAGCGGCGGCTCCGAGCGGATGCGCGCGATCGCCGAGCAGCGGCTCGCGTCGCTGCGCGCGATGCGCGCGCTGGCGGCCGAGGAGTCGCGTATCCTCGCTGCGGTCGACGCTGCGGCGCGGGGCGAGGTCGGACAGGGCGAGGCCGAGGATCTCGTCGCGTCGCATCTGGCCGCCCGCGACGCGTGCCTTGCCTCGATGCGCGACCTCGACGCCGAGTGGCGCGAGCTCGCGCGCGGCGCGGCCGCGTGGCCCGCCGCGGACGCCGCTGCCATCGCGCGTGCGGCGCACGAGTCGCTCGCGCTCCTCTCCGAGATCGACGCGGGCGACGCGCGCTTCGCGGCGGAGCTTGCGGCCCGGCGGCAGGGCGCCGCCGTGGAGCTTGCCCGCACCGACCAGGCCCGCGTGGCGCAGCGCGCCTACGCGGGAACGCTCCCGACCGCACCCCGCTTCACCGACCGGAGGGGCTGAATGAGCGCGATGAAGACGAATCCCTCCGACTTCGCCGAGTTCATCCAGTCGTTCTCCGAGGCGACCGCCCGGCTGCAGGAGACCCACCGCGCGCTCCAGGCGCAGGTCGAGCGGCTGCAGGCCGAGCTTGCCGAGGCGAACGAGCGGCTCCGCCGGTCGCGCTCGCTCGCCGCGCTCGGCGAGATGGCCGCCGGCATCGCGCATGAGATCCGCAATCCGCTCGGGGCGATCTCGCTGCACGCGGAGCTCCTCGCGGAGGATGTCGCGGACCGGCCCGAGGCGGCCTCGAGCGTCGACAAGATCCGTCGCGCGGCCGAGCGGCTCGATCGGATCGTGGGCGATGTCCTGAGCTTCGCCCGCGACACCCGCGTGCACGCGGAGGCGACGAGCGCGCGGGAGATCCTCGAGCTCGCGCTGGCCGACTGCGAGGGCATCCTCGAGAAGGAGTCCGTCGTGGCGCGCGTGGAGGTCGACGGTGCGTGCGCGCTCGCGGCGGACGCAGCGCTCGTTGCGCAGGCCGTCGCGAACCTGATTCGAAACGCCGTCGAGGCGATGCGGGGCTCGAGTCTCCGCGAGATCACGCTGACCGCGCGCGAGGCCCGCCTGCGGACCGCGGACGGATCCCGGCGCGGATTCATCGTGCTCGCGGTCGAGGACACCGGTCCTGGGATCCCCGCCGAGGCGCGCGAACGCATCTTCAATCCGTTCTTCACGACGCGCGAGGAGGGCACCGGGCTCGGGCTCGCGATCGTCCACCGCATCGTCGACGCACACGGCGGCATGACCGCATGCGGCGAGTCGACGCGGGTGGTCGACGGGCGGCGGGGCGCGCGCCTCGAGCTGTCGCTGCCGCTCGAGCCGACCCGCATCGCGCAGGCGGACGGGGTCTCGCTCGGCGAGGCGGTGCGGCGCCGGATCCACGGCGGGGCGGGCGAGCAGGCGACGGGGCAGTTGGCCGGATCACGGGCTGGGCATCCAGCCGGATAAGGAGTTTCAGCGATGGGCAGGATTCTCGTAGTCGACGACAAGGAGCTCATGCGCGACAGCGTCGCGGCGATCCTCAGCCGGAAGGGACACACCGTCCTGACCGCGGCGGACGGGCACGCGGCGCTCGGAAGGATCGCGGACAAGCGCCCGGAGTGCGTCGTGACGGACCTCCAGATGCCCGGGATGAACGGGCTCGAACTCCTCGAGGCGATCCGCAAGATCGACGCGGAGCTGCCGGTCGTCTTCATGACCGCGTTCGGTAGCGTCGAGACGGCCGTCGAGGCGATGCGCAAGGGCGCGTTCGACTATGTGACGAAGCCCTTCTCGGGCGACGAGCTCGCGATCAGCACCGAGCGCGCGCTCGAGCACGCGCGGCTTCTCCGCGAGAACCAGGTGCTGCGGGCGAACGCCGCGCCGCAGACCCGCCGCGCGCAGAGCCATCGCATGATCGGCTCCGGTCCCGCGATGGAGTCGCTGCGTGCGAAGCTCGCGCCGATCGCGTCGAGCCACGGCACGGTGCTCGTGACCGGCGAGTCCGGCACCGGCAAGGAGGTCGCCGCGCGCTTCATCCATGAGAACAGCCCGCGCGCGGCCGGTCCGTTCCTCGCGATCAACTGCGCGGCGCTGTCGAGCGCGCTCCTCGAGAGCGAGCTCTTCGGGCACGAGAAGGGCGCGTTCACCGGCGCGGACCGCCTGCGGAAGGGCCGCTTCGAGCTCGCCGACGGCGGCACGCTCCTCCTCGACGAGATCAGCGAGATTCCGCCGGACCTGCAGGCGAAGCTCCTGCGGGTCCTGCAGGAGAAGAGCTTCGAGCGCGTCGGCTCGAGCATCGCGCAGAAGGCGGATGTGCGGATCGTCGCGACGACCAACCGCGACCTCGCCCGGGAGGTCGATGCCGGCCGGTTCCGCGGCGACCTGTTCTTCCGCCTGAATGTGCTGCCGATCCGGATGCCGGCGCTGCGCGAGCGGACCGGCGACATCGCCGAGCTCGCCGAGCACTTCCTCGGCCTCGTCGCGGACCGCGAGGGCGGCCGGCGCAAGAAGATCGCAAAGGATGCGCTCGCGCTCTTCGAGCGCTACGCGTGGCCAGGCAATGTGCGCGAGCTGCAGAACCTCTGCGAGCGCGCCGCGGTGCTCGCGTCGGGCGACGCGATCGCGCCGGAGCTCGTCGAGCCCTGGCTCGTCGCGAACGATGTCCCCACGCCTCCGGCCGCCGTGTCGGGCGGCGTCGGCGTCCGTCTCGCGCGGCTCCTGCCGGAGCCGCCGGTCATCGAGACCTTCGCGGCGTCGATCCCGGCGCCCGCCGCCGCGTCCGGCGACGGCACGGGCCTCCCGAGCCTCGTCTGCGACGGCGCGCTGACCCTCGACGAGATCGAGCGCCGCTCGATCGTCGCGACGCTCGAGCGGAACCGCGGCCACCGGCAGAAGAGCGCGAAGGCGCTCGGGATCGGCGTGCGCACGCTCGGCCTCAAGCTCAAGAAGTGGAAGGAAGACGCGCTCGTCCCGCAGGAGCTCTGACATGACCGACGGATTCCTCGGCAACTCCGCGCTTCCCGCGCTCGAGCGCTCGCTCCAGTTCATGTCGGCGCGCCAGCGCCTGCTCGTCTCGAACCTCGCGAACGCGGAGACGCCGGGCTTCCGCCCGACCGATGTCGACCCGGCCGCGTTCCAGGCGGCGCTGCGCGACTCCCTCGAGCAGGGGAGCGTGGGGCGCGACGGGAGGCTCGTGCTCGACGACTCCGCGCCGGTCTCGTTCTCAGACGCCGGGGTCGAGCTTCGGCCCGAGGTCCTCGCGGACAACATCCTGTTCCACGACGGGAACGACCGGAGCATGGAACGGCTCCTGCAGAGGGTCACGGAGAATGTGTACGCGTTCCGGGCGGCCTCGCAGCTGCTCCGAAACCAGTTCGAGCTCATCAACGCGGCGATCCGCGAGCGTCCGTGAAGTAGGAGGAAACCATGTTCGGCATGCTCGACATCTCGACTTCCGCCCTCGTCGCCCAGCGCACCCGGCTCGATGCGATCTCGGCGAACCTCGCCAACGCCGAGGTCAAGGTCGATCCGAACTCGCCCGACGCGTTCTCGGAACGGGTCGTGGAGTTCTCGCAGGGCGACCTTCTTTCGGGCAATCCGCTCGGCGTGCATGTCTCCGCGATCACCCCGCGCCGCGACTTCCGCTCGATGTACGCGCCGAAGGACCCGAAGGCCGACAAGGACGGCTATGTCTGGTTCCCGAACATCGATCCGGTGACCCAGCAGGCCAACGGCATGATGGCGAGCCGGGCCTACGAGGCGAACCTTGCGGCCATCGACGCCACCAAGTCGATGTTCGACGCGTCGCTTCGCATCATCGCCTGACTCCGGCTGCAGCTGGCACGCCGTATGCTGCGTGACCCCCGAGGAAGCCACCCGTCATGATCGACCCGCTCGGCATCGTCTCCCGCGTGAACGCCCAGCAGCCCGCCACGCCGCGGCCGCAGCAGGCGGCCGGCGCCGACTTCAAGCAGGAACTGCTCGACGAGCTCCGCAAGGTCAACGAGATGCAGCAGGACGCCACGCAGGCGACCAACGAGCTCCTCACGGGCCAGCGTGACGACATCGAGGGCGTGCTGATCGCCACGCAGAAGGCGGATTCCGCCTTCAGGATGCTCGTCGCCCTGCAGAACAAGGTCGTCGGGGCCTACGACGAGGTCCGGAACATTCGTGTTTGAGCGGTCGCGACTGGCGCGCGGCTGCGGCTGAGCCGCAGGACGCGCGCCTTCGCTCCCTCTGGTGCGCCGCGTCGGAGTGAATCCTCCGCGGCGCCGGGGCGGCTGCGTGTTTGAGCGGTCGCGACTGGCGCGCGGCTGCGGCTGAGCCGCAGGACGCGCGCCTTCGCTCCCTCTGGTGCGCCGCGTCGGAGTGAATCCTCCGCGGCG
>Ga0209770_10000958_pt1 | contig 15218 bp, 11 predicted proteins | sample LauGreSu1BDMLBDD_2_FD_187572 | JGI IMG/M metagenome (GOLD analysis project Ga0209770, IMG submission 187572) | Freshwater lake microbial communities from Lake Michigan, USA - Su13.BD.MLB.DD (SPAdes) (version 2) | ecosystem: Environmental > Aquatic > Freshwater > Lake | place: Lake Michigan, USA...
ATTTTTTGTTGCAAACCCGATAGCTCTGTGAGGTATCGGATGGCTTCAATCAGAGGAACATTCTTAAGGTCCAGAGTCACTTTGGAGTTTTCGTTCACGCCTAGGTTGCCGCTGCCATCTTCCGCCGTTGAAGCCTCCCCGCTTTCATCAGAGCCAGCGGCCTCAACTTGTAGGGCGGGAATTTTTAAAACGATATTCACACCCTTCTTTTTTGGATCAGAGGTGGAGGTATCGTGTTGACGGCTTTTCTGTTTCAGGATTTCAACAGCTTCGCGAATGCTAACATCATTCAAACTGATGTTTTCGATGTTAATACTGTTAAGCTTTCGTAATATTTCATCTTTCGAGCCAACAGGTCCGCCATTCAACAAGGAAGCCGCTTCGGTGGAGCGGTCGCTGCCTAGTTTGCGGACTGGTTTTTCCCAAGTGCGATCAACTAGCCACAGCATCCGGCTGCGGGTTTCGTTATAGGCCTCTTTGTAATACTCCGACCGCTGTATATTCACTTGCTCCATGCCTTTGCGGGCAGATGAATTGTAAGGATCGAGATTTAAAACTTGCTCGTAGCGTTTAATAGCTAGATCGTTGCGACCTGTGTTGTAATAACCCTCGGCTTGGAGTAGGAATTCTTCAATTTTCTTTCGCTTATCGGCGAATGCAGGGTCGAGCGTTGTATTTAAGTTTCCTTTTTCAAGTTCTGAAAGGATCCGAGCTGCAGGTTCGTAGTCAGGGTTGAATTGAGGTGAAAGAACGGTTTTTGCGACATTTTCGGCCTCCGAGTAATTGCCGCGTTCGATGAGTTCACGCGCGTAGTCCACAGCTGTTTTACTGAAATCGTAGAGAATGGGCTCTCTATGCCTCGCAGTCGCCGATCCGGCAGCAATCAATTGCAGGGCTTCCAAATAGTCTCTGTAAGCTTGCTCCAGCCTTTTGTCTTTTAGAGCACGCTCAGCGCGATCCACAAGCCTTTCGCTGCGTTTGATATTTTCTTGACGACGAATCACTTCACGTTCAGCCAATCGAACCAAGTCGGTTGCTTGAACATCAAATGGCACCATGAGGGCCAATAAAAGAAGCAAAGAAATTTTTTTCATCTGGCGAATTATTGAGGCAGGGGGTTGGATAAAATATCACCTTCTATGGATTCATCCAGCATCTCCGCCACATCAGGTACTGGAACGACGGCATCGTCTTCGACGGCCTTAATCAGAGGTTGGCCCGCAGGATCCATCAAACCGGCCGTGACAAACATTACTAAATTCCGCTTTACATGCTGATCAACGCTACTGCGAAATAGTCTTCCAGCCAGTGGTATATCACCAAGAATTGGGACTTTGTCATTAACTTTTTGCACATCCTCACGCATTAAGCCGCCTAAGGCCACAGTTTGCCCGTCATAAACAGAAAGCTGTGTTATAATCTCGCGCTTGGAAAAAACAGGTTGGTTTATGGTGTTTGGCGTGGCTTGGAAAGTCTTGGATGGCAACAAAGTATTCAATACACCACCCTCAGGTATAGGTATGGGAACATTGGCCGCAACTGTTGCATTTATTGGGTTTCCGTAATTGATAAACCCATCAAACTCAATAACCCTGGGTGCTATAACGAGTTCGATGGTGTAATTGTCTGGCCCAACTGTCGGCTCCACCTCAAGCGTAATGCCAGTGGGTTCAGTTACCCATCCACTGGGACTGTTTGGAACTACTGGAGTAAATTGAGTGCCGACACTAGCCGAGGCTTGCGGTGGCTCGAATTCCGTAGGGTAGGTAAAGTCTCGGATCATTTCTATTCTGGCCCGCATGCCGCTCTTGGTTGTAACTTTTGGTGCGCTTACGAGATCGATTCCTTTTTTCTGACTAATTGCGCGAAGAATGACTTGGAATTGAGGGTTTGTGAACACTCCGGCTAAGGTCAGAACTCCCGGTGCCACCCCCCCTTGACTTCCCAATAAGATAGCATCTACGGCATTGGCCTGGATAGCTGTGGAAAATCCTTGACCGCCAGAGCCGCCACGGTTACCAGCAGTGATCGGACCTGAATAAGGCGATGTGGCTCCAACAGGCACGCCGGTTGCCGGGTTAGTTAAAGGGTAGCTATCATTGTTCAGTGTTCTGCCAAAGCCCATTGTTCCGCCGCCACCGTAAATTCCTGTGCCACCAGATAAAGCGAACTGACCTAGGAGCCAATCAAACCCGAGTTCGTTTAGATTGTTTTGTGTGACCTCCAGAAATCTTGCCTCGATTTCCACCTGTGTCGGCCGTGTGGCCACAGCTGTTTCCACCAAGCTATCAACGAAATCGAGATTTGCCTGTGTATTTTTAACGATTAAACGGCTTGAGTTGGGAATGTAGTTAGCACTGGCACCCGGAGGGAAAATGACGCCTTGGGATTCGAGAAAAGTTTTTGCTTTGGAGATGGCGGCGACGGGTTGCCCGTTGGCATCGGTTTCCGTTGACCCCCCAGGAGCTACCTGCATAAATCCCGGGGGCACTTTATATTCCTTGGTTATGAGTACATCCGTGTTCTCGGTTTTCGGTACTACCACGACAGCGTGACGCTCAATTTTGGTTTTCAGGTTCGCTGCATCGGCTACATACTCCAAGGCTGCGCCGAGGGAGACCTCAGTGACAGCGAATGTGATCGGCATTGAGGCGTTGGGCGAGCCGGGTGGGAGCTTCAACACGATATTCACACCCTTGCGCGAAGGATCCGTCTCAGTGTCATCGAGTTCCGCCGCACGGGTACGGAGGAAGCCAATCGCCTCGATGATCGATGAATCCGTGAAGTCAAGCTTAGGAATTTTGATATTATTGAGTTTGTTGGCGATGACCTCCGTGCTCCCAACAGGGATTTCCGGTTGTTCGACGATGGTTGTCGGACCGTCGGTGAATTTGCGGACTGGCAATTCCCAAGCTTTCTGTACCCGCATGAGCAGTTCGCTGCGAGTTTCATTGTAGGCAGTGTCAGCGTATTTCTGGCGCACGGTGTTGATTCTCTCCATTAACTTCCGCGCGGCGATGTTGTATTTATCGACATTCAATGCCTGCTCGCAGCGCTTGAAGGCCAAGTCGTAGCGTCCGGTGGCGAAATACCCCTCGCCTTCCTTGATCAACTTTTTAACCTCTTCCACCTTGGCTACATGGCTGGGGGTCAGCGTGCCTCGGTCTGCGAAACCTTTCGGATCCAAAAGCTGGGAGCGCAGAGCCAGGGCAGGTCCGTAGTTTGGGGCGTAGGCTTCTTCCAAAACTACTTCGACGATCGTGAGCGCATCCTGATAGCGGCCTTCTGAGGTTCGCAAACGCGCGAGCTTCACCCCTGCATCACAGAATCCACTGATTCCCTGCTCGCGGACATCAGCTGTTGCGGCACCGCTTGCGGGCAGGATATCCACCGCGCTTTTGTAGTGGGCGTACGCCGTCTCGTAATCCTTGTCTGCCATTGCCCGATCAGCCTCGGTGATCTGCCTGGCAGCATATTGTTTTTTCTGCTCCAGAAGTTGAATTTGACGCTCGACCGTGGTTTGAACACCGGGGTATTGGGCCCGGGTTGCGACCGCGAAACTAAAAGCAACGGCCATTGTGAGGATCAAGGTCTTTCTATTTAGCATGATTCAGGGAGATGGTTTGGCGGACTTGGAAATCCTTAGGGTTTTTCCAGAGGCTATATCTTGTATTTGGGCGGACTCGGCGCTAATGTCAATGAGTTTAAATTTGGTGGGATCGGGAGGAATGTCGAAAATCTCGCCTTTTTTGTATGTCTTCACCTCGTTGTTAAGCAGATTTCTGAATTCTCCGAATGAGGTCGGGTCGTCTCGTTCCTGATTGTAGGACAGTACGATTGACTCTCCAGTATTTGTGTTTTCTATTTTGAGCTCCGACATGTCGCCCTTCACATTCACGCCGTAAGGACCAGGTTTAGCCGTGTAGTTGATGATTTTGTAAGGCGCTTCAGCGATCTGCTCGCCCTTTTTCTTGTATTGAGTGCGTGCAGTCCCTTTCAAATCCATGAAATTGATCTGAAATTCCTTCCCGTCTGTTCCGCCATCGCCTTTGAAAATAATACGAAAAGGCACTGGTTTGTATGCGACGAGCTGGAGCTTGTTATAGGACGGGGGCGTTGATGCCTTGTCTTTTGGATTGGTTTTGGCTTGGAACTCCTCAATATTTGTGAATCCGTCACTATCGGAGTCGATCTCTTTGATTTTTGAGTTGCTCAAATCTAGTCCATGGTCAATGAACCATGCATTGGGGATCGGAGGATGGAGCATCTCGCCACCTTCCATGGGGTCCAAAAGTTTCCCGTCTTTTAAAAGGTATTTCCTTGATACGAAAAGAGATCCCTCGGTGCCGCTCGTGTCTGCCTCCCACTTGGCAGGGGATGTTGCGTCGGCGACAGCCTTTTCTATGATTGCCAAATCCGGTTTATTGAACTGGTCGTTTTGGGGAGGTTTGGCGGGAACACCAGAGAACTCTTCCCCTGGCAAACAGGAGGTCCATCCGATCCAGCAGGCGTTTGTGGCCAATAGCAAAGTTGTCAGGCCGAGAATCGCAAGATCGTAGTGTTGTTTGACCCAATCCATGGTGGCTATTTTTTCTGTGGAGTAGGGGTTCGGGAGGTTTTCTCCGGAAAATCGGGAGCCTCCAAATTTATTGTGGCTTTAATCGACTCGCTTCCGAAAATTATCGGGAGTTTGTCTGGAGACGCAGCTTTTTGGCCGTGCGCGGTGGAAGCGGGTGTCGCGGGCTGTTCCGGCCCGGCCTTGGGTGCAGGCTCGGGATTGGTGTTCTGGATAGTCATGGAGCGAACCACTAGAAAACCGGGTGAGCCCAGAATCTTGTCGAAGGCTTTAACAAATGATGCCTGAGAAGCGGTGATTCCCAGTGAAAAGGAGTCAAAGGGTATGGGGTCGGCAGGAGGTGCCTCGTTTTTATGGGGTGCAGTTTTGGGATCACGCGTTGGTGCAGGTGGTACGAAGGCTGGGTGGCGATCCAGAAAGTCGATACTCTGAATGCCCAGGGGAATGATGGATCCGACCAAACTTTTGATGAGTTGGAATTCACGATGAAGTTTTTTGACCTCATCCTGCGTTGGCAGTTGCGTTTGATAGTCCTCAAAGCCAAGGAAAAATTTTTCCGGAAGGTTCACCTGATTTTTTTTAGCTTCCTTTTGGAGGTCGTTCACAGCCTCCCGGAGATTGTCTTGAAAAATTTGCGGCGTGATTTTTTCGTCGATTGAGATTTCAATGGCGTTTAACTTTTGAACAAAGGCTTGGATCGCTGTCTCATAGGTGTTGACGGTTTCATTCAGGCTCTGGAAGTTGGCTTGGTTCGGGTGGGGCTGCTTCGACTGAAGGCGGCGCAGAGTCGATGCCTGGTTGTTTAAGTTTGTAACTGCCTCCCCGCGGTTGGTTGCGCCTTGCATGGCAAGAATTGTTGCTGCGATCGTTCCAATCAGGGCGACAGCGGCGATCGCGGTGATCACAGGGTTTTCCTTGTACCAATTCATGGAAGCGGAATCCCTTTTTTGAGCGGCAAGCGCATTGTAAAGCTATAGGCCCAACTCGTGCCTGTGGGAGTCGTGCGTTCGGTGATCACGGAGGCTCGATCGGTGGATTCGTTGATATCGAACACAGCAGATCCAAACAACCCTGTGTAGAACTCATCCACAAGAGCGGCCCCTTTATCATTCGGTGGGTTATCCAAATAAAGGCCCTTGATCTCCAAGTGAGTAATGGCTTTTACTGGAGTTTGCTTGGAGGGTATTTGTGGATTTTTCTGGTCTGGAGGCGGAGCGTTGGGTGTGGTCGTGGCGGGAGACTCTACGGTTTCTATCGGCGCGAGGCTTGTGACCCAAATGAAACGGTTTGGGATTTTAGTGGAAAGTTCATGGAGGATGTTGGACCAAACAGAACGCTCCGCGGCATAAACGAGAAAGGGATCCACTTCGGCCTCGAGAGCTTTTTTCTTCTTTTGTGCCTGGTCGATTTTGTTTGCCTCGTTTTGGAGGGCTGCAGTCTCTAGAGTGAGACGCTCCGTCTCACTCGCGAAGTTTTCGGTGGTGCGGGCGGCTTGAAACCACCATAGTAGCGGAGTGGCAATGGTAAAGGCCGTTGCGAGGGCGAGGTTCGGAATGCGGCGGGCCATTTTGCGTGCTTCAATCACCGCAGGAGGGGTGAGAGCAAGCTCCATCGGGCAATCTCCAAGGTTGCGCAGTGCGCAACCGACGAGTTCACCAAGGCCATCTACGCACGGAGTCGTGCCTTCGGGCAGGACGCCTTCGGCGACGATCACATTCTTAAGGGGATTGAAAAACTCGACGCGCGCTTGGAGTTTTTCGACAAAAAATTCCGCGATGTAGCTGAGTGGTGTGCTTCCGCCGCAGAGAAAAACTCGGAGCGGCGTTGTGCCACCTTGGTTGGACCGGTAGAAATTCACTGAGCGCGCAATCTCGGCGTGGAGGCGGGTCATCGTGTTGCGGATGACTTTTGAGAGGCGTGCCTCGATAGGATCTTCAGGGTCTGCATACGCGCCACCGAGGCCGACGAGACCTTTCTCGATCTTCAATTTCTCGGCGATTGTGATGTCTTGTTGAAACTCCTTTGCGATGGCCGCGCTTATCGAGTTTCCGCCGATCGGGATACTGCGGCTGAACGCCCGCCCGTTTTCAGAAAAAATCAGATTCGTCGTGCGCGCGCCGAGGTCGATGATCAGGGAGCTTTCTCGGACATCGGGATAGTTGTAACGGAAGGCATTGTAGAGAGCCATCGGGGCGACATCGACATTCTCCACTTCAAGCCCGCCGCGCTTAGCTGCATCGATCACCTCAGTGAGTTGATCGGTTTTCATCGCCACGATCGCCACATCCCACGACTCGTCGCGCCGGTCGCCTAAGATCTGGTGGTTCCAAACGACTTCTTCGAGAGGAAAAGGAATGTTCTGCTGGGCCTCGAAACCCACGATGGATTCCACATCCTGCGGTGTTGCGCCGGGTAATTTTAGGAAGCGCGAAAACACCGATTGTGAAGGCAGGCAGGCATTCACGGATGAGCCCATTTTGATTTGTAAAGCCCCACAGAGTTCTTTTGCCAGGGTCTCGATTTGCAAGGGCCGCGTTGCGTCCGCGGCGGGATCAAGGATCAACTCCGACTTCACAAATCCCTGCAGCTTGAGACCGCCCCCTGGCAAAACAACAAATTCCGCCAGACTGACGGTTTGCATTCCAAGGTTGAGGCTAAGATGGCGTTTGGGTCGGGCCATGGGTTGCAACGACTAAAATCAGGGGCCTACTTGGCTTTCAAGGGCAGAAAATAATCCCAGTCCAAATGGGCAAATGGCGTGGCGTTCTTGGAGAGCACGCGATCGCTCACGACATTGTATTTCTCGGAGTTTTCCCACCATGGAGTCTTATCAGGACTGATTTCTCCATTCATTTGTTTGCGGGCGATCTCGCCGCTGCTGTCGCTGATCGTTACGCCAATGTTGATAAGCGCCTGTTTAGGATTTGAAGCGACTTTATCTCCTAAAAATCTGGAAAGCGTCTGATAGCTTACGAAGGCTCCCACATGCAGGTCTTTGTCGTAATGGACATCGACATGCGTTATCGCGCCGGTCAGAAGCGTCGCCTTACCCTCTTCGTTCGTGGCTTTGTTGTTTAGAAGAATGAAGTAATTTACCGTCAACTCGTCAGCGAATTTCGGACCGTCTTTTTTTTCCTGCTTCATGTCAAATTTCACATCGACTTCGAGCCACTTCACATCCTTGGCGTCAGGGTTTTTTTTCCCATAGGTCAGCAGGGGCGGAGAAGGCAGGAACGCGGCGGTGACCTCTTTGATGACGGCCTCTGGTGCGGATCGTGCAAAGATCGGAGAGGCGGCCATGGAACAGAGCAACGCTGTGGCGAGGAGCTTCACTGGGACGAGGGGTTTTTTCATGGAGTCGGATTCTCTAGCGAAACTGAGCGGTGGAGTAAATTGCGAAGAGGAGTCATACACGCCCTCGGAAAAACTCGATCGTCTCGCGGATGCCTTGGTCGAAGTTTACCTTCGGCTCCCAGCCGAGGATTTTCTTGGCGCGGGTGATGTCGGGCTGTCGCACTTTGGGATCGTCCACGGGAAGTGGTTTCTGCTCGATCGAGCAAGCCGCTCCGGTGATGCGAAGGATTTCCTCGCCGAATTGTCGGATCGTCATTTCGCGCGGGTTGCCGATGTTCACAGGCTCGTGAAAATCCGACATCATCAGACGGAAAATTCCATCGATCAGGTCGGAGACATAGCAGAAGCTGCGGGTCTGCGAACCGTCGCCGAAAATCGTGAGTGGCTTGCCGGTGAGGGCTTGGCCGATGAACGCCGGCACCACACGGCCATCATCGAGGCGCATGCGGGGGCCATAAGTGTTGAAGATTCGGACGATGTGGGTGTTCATCCCGTGGTAGCGGTGGTAGGCCATTGTGATGGCCTCCGCGAAGCGCTTTGCCTCGTCATAAACGCCACGCGGTCCGATGGGGTTCACATTGCCCCAATAATCCTCGGTCTGCGGGTGGATGAGCGGGTCACCATAACACTCGGAGGTGGAGGCGAGAATGAATGCCGCGCCTTTGTCCTTCGCGAGGCCAAGCGCGTTGTGCGTGCCGAGCGAGCCGACCTTGAGCGTCGGGATCGGAATCCTTAAATAATCAATCGGGCTCGCGGGTGAGGCGAAGTGCCACACATAGTCCACCTGGCCTGGGATGTAGATGAAATCGGTGACATCGTGGTGGATGAACTTGTAGTCCTTGTTCCCCGCCAGGTGCTCGATGTTCGCGACATTCCCCGTGATGAGATTGTCGATCGCTATGACGCGGTGGCCTTCCTTGAGCAACCGGTCCGTGAGATGGGATCCCAAAAACCCGGCAGCGCCGGTGACGACGCTGACGGGTTTTATGCTGGTGGAGGACATGGCGCTGGTCGCTTAGTTCGAGTAGGAGGCCTGTGTGCCTTTGAGGTTGCGCTTTTTGATCCAGGGCATGAGGCCGCGGAGTCGCTCGCCGGTCTTCTCGATCGGGTGTTTCTCCCCGGCTTTGAGGAGGGCGTTGTATTTCTTGTAGCCGCCCTCGTATTCCTTAATCCATTCTTTGGCAAATTTGCCGGTCTGGATATCTTTCAGGGCTGCTTTCATTCGCTTCTTCACGGAGGCGTCGACGATCTTCGGGCCGACATGCACATCGCCCCACTTGGCGGTTTCGGAAATCGAGAAACGCATTCCGGCGATACCAGCCTCGTTCATCAGATCGACGATGAGTTTCAGCTCATGCAAGCACTCGAAATAAGCCATCTCGGGCGAGTAACCGGCTTCGATGAGCGTTTCGAATCCCGCTTGAACGAGCGCCGAGGCACCGCCGCAAAGAACGGTCTGCTCGCCGAAAAGATCGGTCTCGGTCTCTTCCTTGAAGGTGGTTTCCATGACGCCACCGCGTGTGCCGCCAATGCCCTTCGCCCATGCGAGCGCGATTTTTTTCGCGTCCTTGCCGGGATTTTGGTGGATGGCGATGAGGGTGGGAACGCCCTTGCCTTCGGTGTATTGGCGGCGAACGATGTGGCCTGGGCCTTTCGGCGCGACCATGATCACATTCACATTCTTTGGCGGAACGATCGTCTTGTAAAGAATGCTGAAGCCGTGGGAGAACAAGAGTGTCTTTCCGGCTTGGAGATTCGCTTCGATGTCTTTTTTGTAGGCGGCGGGCTGCTTGGTGTCGGGGATCGCCACCATGATCACATCGGCACGGCGCACGGCTTCGTCGGTATCGAACACTTCAAAGCCCGCCTTCTTCGCGACCTCACGGCTCTTCGATTTGGGATAAAGGCCGATGATGACATTGCAACCGCTTTCCTTAAGGTTGAGAGCGTGGGCGTGGCCCTGGGAGCCGAAGCCGAGAACAGCAAGGGTTTTTCCCTTAAGAACATTCAGGTCGGCGTCTTTGTCGGTGTGGATTTTGGCAGGCATGTTGGTGGTTGGTTGGGTTTAAAAAAGGGTGGGATTACTTGGATCGGGCGAGCGCGACCTTGCCGGTGCGTGTGAGATCGCTGATGCCGAAGGTTTCCATGAGACTCAGGAATTTGCTGATCTTTGCTTCGGTGCCGGTGATTTCGATGGCCAATTTTTCAGGCTGCACATCGATGATCTTTGCTCGGAAGATATCGCAAATCTGCATCACCTCGGCGCGCGTCTTGGAGTTCGCGTTCACGCGGAGCAGCACAAGTTCGCGGTCCACATACTCTTCGTCGCGGAAGTCCTCCACATCGATCACATCGATCAATTTGTCGAGCTGCTTGGTGACCTGCTCGAGAATCTTGTCGTCTCCGCGCACGACAATCGTCATGCGCGAAGCGGAGGGATCGAGAGTCGGTCCGACATTGAGCGAGTCGATGTTGAATCCGCGGCCGCTGAACATTCCCGCCACGCGGGTGAGAACGCCGAATTTGTTTTCCACGAGGATCGAGATGGTGTGGCGCATGCGATGAAAAGGGGATCGATGCTGATCCAGCGCCTTCGGCCCGTCAATGGAATTCCCAGAAAACGCGGCCACACATACGCACCCCCGAGTCAGGCCGCATCGTATTCAGGGCATGCGATGGTAGTTCTGCGCATCGTGGATGATCTTGTTCAACCCGCTGACATCTCGTCCGGACGGCGTGTTGGGGTCGTAAATCGTATCGTGCGGGCCTGCGATCCTGACCACCATCCCGCCGGCGCGAATGACCTCCATTCCAAAACGCGGCGGTTCGTTGAGGTTCTGCGTGGCATCGAATTTTAATGCCGGAAAAGAGTAAGCCGTCAGGAAAATCGAGCGGGGGAGGTTTTGATCTTTTGGGTTGAAATAAACCGTCGTCGCCGCCCGCGCGCCCGCTGCCTCCACCTCGCGGCGGAACGGCCCCTCGATTGGTCCCTTCGATAGTCTCGCTGCGATTTTCTCCGGCACCCTCATCGCATGGGGAACAGGTGTGAGGGGAAAATCCACCAATGGCTTCGAAACGTACGAGCCTAGCGCCAAGGCGGCACCCGCCACAGCGAGTTTCGATAAAATTCTTGTTAAAATGAGGCGTGCTTCCCTAGCGGAGTGATTGAGCGGTTGTAAGACTCTGATCCCGTCAAAGCCGATAGTCATGCGCCGCTCAGATTAAAATCTCCCGCAGATGGGCAGAGACGCGGTGGAGAGAACGGGGCTAAATTCGCCTGCGATTGCACTTTTGGAAAGTGGAGCGGCAGCGCCCGGTCCTGTGGAGCGCCCCACTGCCTCGCGTCCTCGCGGGGCGATTGGAAAAACCGGCCAGAGGCCGCTTGAATCTTTCAGTGTCGGGCGCGGGGCGCACCTGACGGCGCCCGAGGCGGGCACGCACCAGGGGGCCTCTCGCGCTTGGTGGCGCAATCAACCTCAATGCGCCACTAAATCAGTTTGTAGTGGCGCAAAAAAACTCTTCTCGTGCCGCGCCCCATCCCAACACATCGACTCGAAGCCGTGCCGTGTTCGTTCATTCATTTCCCGAACGCTGCGAGTTTGGCGGCGATGAAACCGCGCCCTCCCCGGCGCAGCCTCCAGCGTTGGATCGCGCTGCTTGTGAACAAGGGCAGTCTCATCCAGTCGGGAGCGGGACGAACCGCCCGCGACCACTTGCCCGCATCCGGCAAACAGACCGGATCAGGAGCCGGTCGAGCCGTTGCGGCGACTCCTCTGGATCTGGCAGTATTGCGCGAGGCGGATGGGTTTAGCAAAGCCGTGAGGCAGCCCCTCTTTCATCGCACGCCGGCGGGTTGCAACTCCGAATTTCTGAGCGGATACATCTTGAACCGGACTTTTCCCTTTCTGCCAAAGCCCGGAATGATTTGCCCGGCATCGGCGACTCTCCGGCGCAAGGGCTGCCCGCCGGCACGCGCGCCCGCCAAATTCTCGACAGGCTCTTGATTGACCTCTCTTGGAACTCCAGCCGACTCGAGGGAAATACCCGCCCCTTGTTGGAAACGGAGCGCCTTTTGGAAGAAGGCATCGCGACGGAAGGGAAGGATGCCCGTGAGACACCAATGATCCTGAACCATAAACGGGCCATCGAGTTGATGGTGCAGGATGGGGCGGAGGTGGGTTTCAACCGCTACACGATCCTGAATCTTCATGCCTCCTTGGCGGAAAATCTTTTTGCGAACCCTGTTGCAGCAGGGCGACTCCGGCAGATCGCGGTCGGGCTCGACGGCAGTGTTTTCCATCCTCTGGAAGGCCCACGGCGGATCGAGGAAATATTCGATTTGTTCCTCCACAAAGCGCGCAAAATGAAAGACCCCTTTGAACAATCGTTTTTCGCCATGGTGCATTCGAAGATGTCATTACGCGGGTCTCCCGTCTGGCGGCGAACATCCCCTTCATCTGCCGCTACCTCTGCCCGGTTTCTCTTATGGATGTGCCGCAACGCGACTATGTGGATGGCCTGCTGGGAATCTATGAGCTGAATCGCATCGAGTTGTTCAGGGATTTCTTTGTGGGGGCTTACGAACGCTCTGCGGCGCGATACTCGGCTATCCAGCAGACCCTCGGGGAGCCCGATCCGTTTCGTCTGCGGCATCGCGCCTTGCTGGGCGAGGTCGTCGCGCGCGTCGTCCAAAGTGGCATGGATAAAAAAACAGGCAGCAAAATGCGTGTTGGTGGAATCCCGTAAAATCCCGAATCCGGCTGAGCGCTCCGGTTTCGCTGAGATGGCCGAGACCGAACTCGCTGGATTGCACGAAGGGAACTTCGCCCAGTTGGGCATCCGCCTACGGAGTTTTCCGCTTGGAAATCCCGGTGGAGGTAGAAAAGCCCTGGCGCTGCCGGAGCAGCGTCCTCCAGGAGCTTTTCTCTCCTCTGTGCCTTCTGTAGTTAATCGCCGCTCAAATGCCCGAGGCCACGGAGGGTTTCGAGGATGCCTTCGATTTGCTCGGTGCGCTTGGGAGATTTGCGGCCGAAGCAGGCGGAGAGGGTTTCGGCGGTGGTGGTGGGATCGGCGGCGAGGAGTTGGCGGATCAACGCGACTTGCTCGGGGAGGCGGGCGGGCCAGGGGGGAGTTTTCAGCGGTTGTGTGGCGGGGGCGTTTGGTGAGGTAGAGCAACCGGAGGTTGGCCCCGTAGGGGCGAGACGAGCGGGAGCGAGCGAGTCAAAGGACACGGAGGGGGAGTCTGTGCCGGGCAGGGCGGGTTGTGCCGCTTGGGGGGCGGCGAGATGGGGGGCTTGGTAATCGGGGCGGAGCCAGCGGATGTGGCCGCGCTGCTCCTCGGCGGCGCGCTCGTGGTTGAGGGCGACGAGGCGCGTGAGGAGTTCGGGTTCACGCTCGGGCGTGAGCGGATGCAGGTCGGCCCAGCCGTAGGCCTCGAGCACGGCGGCGTCCAACTCGTCGTGGATCTGGCGCAGCAGCGTGACGAGGCCTTGGTCGTGGAGGGTTTTCTCTTTGGCGTTCAGGGTCGCCCCGGCACGGAGCTTTTCGAGCACATTGTAGAGTCCGGTGAGCGTGAGGTCGGGATGCTGCTCCTGCTGGCGTTTGCGGTGCGTGTCCAATCGCTCGCCGAGGTCGCGGATGCGTTGCTTCAACGGGCCTTCGGAAAGGTCGGGGAACGGGAAGGGGTCGAAGCAGACGGATTTGTTGTAGCGTGGGCGATCTTCCAATGTGCCGCCTTTGGCCAAAGCCCAAGCAACATGAAGCCGAGACGAAAGAACGCCGAGGTGGAAGGCGTCATCGCTGGCGATGGCGATGAGCATGTTGTCTGGCAGGATGTCCTGATTGAGAAAAGTGAAGAAGCGGTGTTTGCTGGTTTCAACGGTGGCGAGGTAGCGGGGAAGTTGAGAAAGAGCTTTTCGAAGATCTTGCCGAGGTTTCCCAAAAACCCACCAAAGTTTCGCATAAGTTGCACCGTCTTTGGTATGGGCTCCAGCATCCCGCTCCGGTTTCACATGAGTTAAAACATGTTGATAAAGAGAAGGAAAATTTGATCGCGCCTCGTCTTCTGAGAGTCCGAACAAATCAATGACCCGGACATCTCGGGGGCGGTTGGTCAGATCTTTGCCGTTGCGATAGCCTTTGAGGTGATTGCCGAGATTCTCAATCGTCCCATAGCCAAGTTGCATGGCTTCCTCATTGGAAACGATGAAGCCGGAGCCGTGGAGTTTGACGCCGGGGCAACTGAGTTTTGAATTTGCGAGCAGGGCGGAGCACGAAGAAAGGTCGGCACCAATTTGAAGATTGGGGGCAAGGATGCCCCCGCTCCTTGAGAGGGACACTTCGACTTCCCCATGCTCCATCGGGCGCTCATCGGTGACTTTTTCCAAAACGCCCTCGGCTTTTCCAGGAGCGGCGACGGTCATGGCGATGCGGACAGCGGCACCATCGGCCGAGTCAATCCAGGGGTGGTCGGGGATGGCGTAGGCGAGGTGGAGGGGATTTTTTGCATCAGCGAGGAACGGCTCGATGACGCGGCGGTTAAAGGTTTGGTGGATGGAGTTGGTGGTGATGAAGCCGAAGCGTTCACAGTGGCCTTGGGCGGTCTCGGCGGCGGCCTTGCACCACCAGAACATGACGAGATCGGCGGACTCGGGAACATCGCCTTTCCAAGCTTGGCGAAGGGCCTCGGTGTAGCCGTCGCCGAGGGCGTCGCGCATACGGGAGGCTCCGAGGAATGGTGGGTTGCCCACGATCATGCTGGCCCGGGGCCATTCGGCGCGGCGGGGGTTCACATAATCGAAGAGGGGGACGCGGGCGGATTCGTCGGGGATTTCCTTGCCGGTGACGGGGTGGAGTTTGGTGGAGTGGCCGTCCCAGATGGTGAGGGCTTCGCCGGTGTGGGGATCGAGGCGGGGTATTTTCTCATCGTAGGCGAGGACGGCGTCTTGCTGGCGGATGGAGGGGGTTTTTGGCAGGAGCGGGCGGTCGCCGGTGTCGGCTTTGCCGGTGGTCTTGCGTTGCCATTGGAAGTAGCCGATCCAGAGGACGAGTTGGGCGATGGCGACGGCGTTGGGAGAGATTTCGAGGCCGAGGAATTGCTCGGGGCGCACGCGGTATTCCTTCATCTCGAAGGTCGCGTCGCCGCCGAGGGCGGTGGCGAGTTCGAGGACTTCGGCTTCAAGGCGCTTGAGGTGCTCGAGGGTCACATAGAGGAAATTCGCGGTGCCGCAGGCAGGGTCGAGAATGCGGAGGGCGCAGAGGCGGTGGTGGTAGGCGGTGACGAGCCGGA
>Ga0209770_10000959_pt1 | contig 15215 bp, 13 predicted proteins | sample LauGreSu1BDMLBDD_2_FD_187572 | JGI IMG/M metagenome (GOLD analysis project Ga0209770, IMG submission 187572) | Freshwater lake microbial communities from Lake Michigan, USA - Su13.BD.MLB.DD (SPAdes) (version 2) | ecosystem: Environmental > Aquatic > Freshwater > Lake | place: Lake Michigan, USA...
GCAACGCTTAGGTAATCCCCGCTTCCATCAAAATACCCACTCCCGCCATACGTCGCTGCACTCCACGCTGCCGTGGGGTTGAACGGGCTGAAGGCTTGGACAGACACATCACCGTTGCGCGTGATGGTGTAGGCGTTTGTTGAGTTGTCGATGAACCTATTAGATTGGCAAGTCAAAACGACCGTATTGGCATCGCTCGTAAATGCCGCTGTCGGGGCTGCGGTAATAGTTCTAACGACGTTTGAAATTCGCACATTAGAGATGTAGCCGAGCCAGCGGTACGGATCGCCTGACCATTCAGAACCAACCCAAAGGGCTGTGTTTTGCACAGTTCCAGACAGCGTTGCCGTGCCTGCCGGGCCGTTGTTGATGTAGAAAGAGACGGACGATCCCGTTCGCGTAACAGCAATGTAGTTCCAAGCGTTCGGCGTCACAGTTCCGGTTGAATAGACTAATGTTGACGTTATTGCAAACTGTAACGTGTTGTCGGTGTGGACGTTTAACTGCAAACGACCTGATGAGCCGCTTGTACCTTGCGACACGATGTTACGACCCGGCCCGCTAACAGTTGGATAGACCCAAGCCTCAATCGTGAAATCGCCGGTTGCAGGAATAGCCTGCGTTGCGTTGGTTGATAGATAGTCCCCTGTACCGTCAAAATACGCACCCCACCCCGTCTGAGAGAACGGCGAGAACGTACCCTGCGTCGTGTTGCCGTTGCGGGTAATGGTGAAGTTGTTCGTTGAGCCGTCAAGGAACGTATTGTTCTGCGAACCGTTTGCACCATTCCCAGAAAGGAGAAGGGCGTTGTATTCAAAGTATGGATCAGACAGAACGACCGTCACTGAGAACGAGCGTGGGGTTTCTTGGTTCTGAGCATCTACAGCGTCAACAGAGAACGAGAATGTCTGCTCTGTCCCGAGCGTTCCGGAGATCAATCCGCTTGAAGACAGCGCGACGCCAGCCGGGAGCGATGAGCCGGTGGCGAGCGTGTACGTGATCGGCGCGTCGCCGGTAGCAACAAGCTGGATGCTAAATGTCCCGGTGTAAGTTCCGAGGCTACCCGCAGCGGTGGTCCAGGTCGGCACGCCCGAGTACGAGATACCGTTGACGAAGATCGCCGTGCTGCCGTCCGGGTTGACGACATAGACGTGATAGGTGCCTGCGCTCTTAGCGGGGGTGACGAACGTGATCTGCGACGAGGACACGAAAGACACCGACGGTGCGATCGTACCATCGACGAACACGGTCGGAGTCGAGGCAAACCCTGAGCCTGCAAGCGTGACCGTCTGTCCGCCGTTGGGGCTCGTTGCGAGATCATTACCGGAGTAAGTAATACCCGTGACGCGTACGCCCGTGGCAACCGTGCTCCAAGAGGCCGTGGTGCCGTCGGTCGTTAAATACTTGCCGGTCTGCCCGGTCTGGCTTGGAACCTGACTGACTGTTCCCCACGAAGCCGTAGTACCGTCCGTCGTTAGATACTTCCCAGACTGGCCAGTCTGAGTAGGAACAGCCGCACCCGGTGCGAGGTCCTCGGCTTTGATCGAGCCATCTAGGACATTGTCCCCAGTGATTTGTCCGCCAAACGGAGCGTTACCGATATAACCCATTACTCAATCCTCAGACGAGGTAAGACAGAGTAGCGTCGACTGAATTACTAGCACTTGCGTACGCAGTAATCGTGTCGCCCGTTTCAAGCACCACTTTTTGATCGCCGCCTACCACCGCCAACGCTCCGCCTGGGAGAACCAGTGCGTCCTTGATTAGGAACGCGGAAGCGCCGCCACTCTTGTTCAGTTTAGCCGAAATAGTCACGTTGGTACCGCTTGCGTTGGCAAAAGCTAACCCAATCAGGGTCTGGGTTTCCCCAGCCTGTACGGTAGTAGTAACAGTCGAAGGCGATCCTGATGTGCCGATGTTCGGCAATGCGATCGATTTAAAAGCCATGTGTTACCCCAGAGCGATAGCCATAGCAATCGCTTTGCTGTCTACCTCAGCGCTTGAGTACACGCCCAGATTGCTCCGGGCGGTACTCGCGCTAGTGAGGTCGCTGAGGTTAGCTGCTTTTTCCGACTTGTCGCTATTCAAGTTCGAAAAGTTGGCATCAACCTCCGCATTAGTCAGCGGCGATCCCTTTACGTTTCTAAGAGTTACCGTTGACATTTACGGTCTCTGTTAGACCGCTGACAACGTGATCGTCCAAGTAACGGACAATGCGTCATCTGCGCCCTTGTTCACAACCGGAAACACGGTGCGGCAGAGCATGTCACCAGCCGTCGAGGCATTGAAAATGCCCGCTTCGGTCACAGCGCCAGTCGCATCACCCGGCTCAAACGAGGCAACGTAAACAACCTTTTCGTTGTCCGTGCCAGCGATCGTGCTGGAATCAAGAGCCTCACGTGAGCCAAGCACGCTCACGAGATCGGTCTGACCAGCGGCAGCAGCTGTGGTACCAGAGCCGAGACCCATGTGAGACATGATAGCCTTCGACGTGCCTACCATGCGGCTAATGATGTAAGCCAAGCCCGAGCTGACGACGAGATTATCGACCTCGCGCTCATCCTTGACGTTACCATCTTTGTCGCGCAGAACGATGTTCAGGCGACCCTTCACCTTCAAACTTTCGAGCGTATTCATCTAAAAAGACCTCACTAAGTAAATGACCGAGAACTACCGACAAAGTCTTCTGCGAAATACGTGATATCGCAGTACCCTTGCATCAGTAGCGTTCCCGAACTTCCTACTGACACAGAATCCGACTTACCTAAGTTCGGTTGCTTGAACGGCGAATCCGAGACAGTGGTTGAGTCAGACAGGACTTTTGATAGCAAGCGTACCAACTGGTCAACTGCTACAGAGGAATCATCAATGCTACGTAGGTATGTAGCAATCAAGACAAACTGATCAGAGATCTGAGTTTCGTCTGCTAGACCCTTAAACAAAGCCAAGACAGAATCGTCTGATACCAACGAACTATCTGCGCGGGGCTTAGACAGTTCTTGTGATACCAGGTCAAACAGACCAACGCTGTCAAATAAAGGCTTTGACAACGATACTACAGCTGTGTCAGCAACTGACAATGCTTCGTTAAGCGCCTTAGATATCTGCAAGATATCTACGTCAGACAAAATACCGGCGTCAGCGGCGTTACGTATCGACGTCAGCGCAAGTAGGATAGTATCCGTGACTGTTGCGACGTGGGCTACAATCTTGTTGATCTGCAGTTCGTGCTGATCCTCAGCAGTAGCACGGATGAGATCATCGACGGCCTTCTGTACCGAGCTTACGAACGCATCAGCAACGGACGGGAACTCAAAGAGGCCTTTGTCAAACACGCGTGCTGCTGCGTCAGTCAGTTCCGCATCATTGGCGAGGGCTTTGTTGGTGGCCAAAACACTCTGGTCACCGACAGACCCTGCGTCGTTGAATTTACGTACGTAGTCAACCACGCGAGCAAAATCGTCGGTAGCTCCAGCGATGTTACTGGTGAATTTAAAGAAGTTAACTTCTTGGTCGTCTTCGATAGTCAAAGCACCGTCGATGTCGTCAGTAACTCCGACGACATCGAAGAGGCTTTTTTGGACAAGGAGTAGGTCACCGTCGAACACCCCTGCGGTGTCAGTCAGCGACTTAGAGACCGAGGCAAACGCTTCGTCGGCAATAGCCAGCGCGTCTCCGACCACCTTGCCGGTAGCGAGCGACTTATTGTCTATGACAGCGGCTAGATCAACGAGAGCCTTGTTGACCACATTGACCAACTTGTCTTGCGTCAAGGCGCCGTCCGCCAGCGCCTTTGCCACTGCTACGGCTCGGATGTCTACAAGTTGAAGTAGGTCTGAGTTGTTCTTAAAGATAGACAGCGTTTCGGCATCTGTTAAGGCGACTGCATCTTGGGCCGATTTCTGGAAGCCTAAAGCATGGGCATCGACTGCCCTAAATGCGTCAGTTAAACGCTTCGAAAAAGAACGCTGCAGGTTTTCGTCTACGGAAACTCCGTCTTCCCGATCGACAATTAGAAGAAAAAGACCAAGCTCATAAACGAGCGTGAGCACCGCTGCTTGGGTAGCTGCGGCTAACTGCACGGCGGAAACCGATGCAGAGAGCGCCTGGGAAGATATGGCGCTCTTTATGACTGTCCAAGCGGCAGTCAGTTTCACGCGATGTCCTCACGGACTTTAAACTTCAACAAGTCGTAAACTGTCTGGCGCGCGTTGGTCGCGGACCAGTAGACCTCGATCTCCCCCTCGTACTCACCAGCCGGGACGTTAAGGTCACCGGCTTGCCAGGAAACGACAGCGATGCCGTTTGGGGCGTCAAGAACTACGCCTTGCCGTGAAAACAACGAAGTAGTAGCGCCGACAGAGCGAAAGTGTAGGGTAACGGTAGCACCCGTTAGGTCTATGACCTGACCCGTATTTTCGTCGGTGAGCGTGAGCCGCACCTGAGGGCGGGTGTCCCCTTGAACGAGTTTAATTTTCTCTGCCATCTTAAACCCTTCGTGTGGAGGTAGAGATCCCCTACCGGATATTAGCAGGATCGTTTGTACAATGCACGCCGGACAAGTACAAGGAACGCTCGTCCATACGCCGTTTGACCAGGCCAGGAAGTACCCGACCACCGGCCTTAGTCCACTTCAGGAACTCGTCAGCCGCTTCCTCAAACTCACCCCGATTGGTCTTCATCCGAAGGGAAGAACGCTGGAGATTGCCGAGGCCCACGTTGAAGGCAAAACTGACGAGAGAATCGAAAACTCCCTGACGGCCAGCAGCAGCAGGACACAGTCTAAGTACACCACGCTCAAAACGGCCAAGGTCTTCAGCAAGAAGAGCGTCAACTTCTCCCACGGAGAGGACTCTGTCCCAGCCAGGGGGTACCGGTATATTACGCCGCTCCTCATACTTTATCCTCGTGTGGGTTGGGTCAATTACGTGGCCCACGCCGACCGTCCACAAAAGGGCAGGACAGCGGTAAGGCTTAGTCCGCACCCCTTCGTGGTGCTTGATCATCTGGATGGCGGCGGGGGAGACTTTCACTTCTTGTTGAACGCCTGAGTGCCAAACCAGAAGGCGATTATGCTGCTGAGGATCAACATCTCGTCATCACCAAACACGTTCTCCATAGCCACGGCGAACGGTACGCCTTGGTTCCAGGCGTACCAGATGCCCGTAATGTTAAGGGCGACAAGCTCCAACACGAAGATGTAGGTGACGACCGGGCGAACGGAGGCCCGGAGGTTAATCATCCACTGGGATGCACCTTTGCCGATCTCAATGTCGTGCTGATACAGGGATTGGCGCTCTTCGCCTGCCGTTTGAGTTTGGATTTGCTCCAGTTTGATCTCCTCGACCTTTGCTTGTGCGAGAAAGCCACGCTCGGCCAGAGCAAGCTCACGCTCTTTTTGAGCGGCAACCAGTGCAAGCTCGTGCTTCTTGTCCTGCCGGTCTTGGAAGATGGACAGAATCTTCGGCAAGCCGCCAGCGAGAAACGAGAGAAAGGTGCTAACCATGGTCATCATTTGCTGCGCTCCTCAATCAATTTAACCCGTACTTGCAGATCGTGAATGTCCGTATAGACTTCTTCTTTCATCTTGTGCCGTCGCTCGGCTGATATAGGGCTGTCAGTTGGCACGCCCTCTGCGGTGATCAGCGCGGGCATCTTGCTTTCAACCGAGAGCAAACGACTGTTAAAAGATGCAATCTCCGTGAGTAGCCAGCCTACTGCGGCCAGCAGGACAGGGAACAACATATCCACAATCTTCTGCATATTCATTGCAAGCCCTCGCTAATGATTACTTGTCGTTACGTTTATTCAAAAGATCGAACAAGGTCTTGATCTTATCCTCTAATACCGCGACCCGCAGATCCAGCTTAGACAGCACGATGATAAGGGTGATCATCGCCAGAATAACTGGCCATGCGCGAGTAAAGATTTCAAAGAGTTCCATAGGTACCCCTTACAGCTGGTTATAAATTGGCAGCAGCCGGTCTTTCAACGTCCGGTCTATCCGCCAGCCATTAGTCATAGCGGTATCGATAGTCTCTGTCGTGGGCCCAAGAAGCGTAAACAGTGGGCTGTCACCAAAGTTAGCAGCATTTGAAGCACCGGTAGCTAGCCCAAATGGCCCGCTAAAGTTTGACCGCTCAAAGGCCGTTCCGAGGTACTCAGACCAGTCCATACGGTCGGTTCGGAAGTACTTCTGGTCGGCCTCAACGAACGGCAAGAACGCTGCCAGGCCAAACTTTGCGTACTCGCGAAGTTCCATACCAAGCATCGCCAGCGGCATAGTCGCTACCGCAGTAAGCGCGAGCAGCCCGGCTGCAGACCCAACACGCTGCCACGGGGTTCCAATATTCTGCTCACGAAGTCTGGTTTCAGCCTCCGAGAACATACCGCCTAAGATGACTTTACCGTAGGAGTAAAAGTAACCCTTCAGCTGCCATATCAAAGCGAAGTGCGGGTCGGACGCCCACACCGGTCGCTCTGCAGCGTTAGGACGAAGAGTCGAAGACTCGACGAACCGTTGTAGCGCCTGAGTGACCTTCTTGCCCTCTGGAGTCGAAAGATTGCGCCCACTGTTGAGCCAGCTCGTTACGTCGGCTCGGGTCAGACCAAGCTCTTCGAGGTACCGATCCGATCGCGGGTTATTAAACTCATTACGTGCGTGCTTCGTGATGAACTGCACGCCCATGCCGGTAGCAAACTCACGAGTGAACCGAGTGAACCAGTTCAAACCAGTCAACGAGAACCAGTGGTCAGACCACTTACGAGCAGTCGGATCCATATAGTCGGCGTCCGCATCAGTGATCCACGCGTTAGCCACGGCTTCTGGCGTAACGACGCCGATGTCGCGAGCCAACTGCTTGGCCTCTTCGCGGTTTTTGATAGTCGCTACTACCTCTTTCATGCCAGTCGTCAGGTCGCCAAACTCTTTTGACGCGATAACCGGACCAGCCAGGTCTGTCACAGACGAGATTGCAGCAAACGGCAGGATAGTCACGAACTGAATGAACTGCCCCCAGCTGTTCAGCTTTCGCCAGAACGGGCTGAGCGGAGCGCGATAACCCATGTATGTGTTGATAACCTGCAGCGCCTGCTCGCGATCCTCTGGTGCAAGAGCATCCAGCAGCGGCTTGAGGCGATCGTTACCCTGGTCATCTTTGGTAGCGCGGTCGAACTCGACGCGCTTGATTACCTTGCGGACGTACTCAGAAAACGCCTGCTTTGGCGGGAGCAAAAAGCCGTTATCTCGAAGCTGCTGGCGAGTTAAGTTCTTCGTTAACTCAAGCGCCTCGTTAACGCTAGCGGCCGGGTCCAACGGGTTGCCTTCTACGTCGGCGCCGTTAGTTACCGCCTGCTGAAGGTCTACGAGCTTCTGAACTCTGCTAGTTATTTTTGCGCGGTTTGCACTTGGGTCGGCCTGCAGAATCAAATCGACAAATGCTTGCGGGTCATTTGAGATAGCCACAAGATCAAGCAGACGCGGAAAGTAGTCGCGCTGGAAGCCGATCTTAGTCTTCGATGGGCTGACGTATTCTGAGTAGAAGTCCTCAAGGAACTGGCGGATGGCCAGCGCCTTACCGGTCAACTGTGCGGTCGGCGTGTCTGACGCTGCCTTATCGAACTCTGCGTCCAGAGCCGGATCATCGAATGACCCTAACTCCGTATCAAGTCGGTTCTTATACAAGTCAAACGTACGCGCCGACTGCGGTACAAAACCAAGACGGCCTTTGCCGGTCGGATCTTGGGCCCGTACGTAAAACATATCCGCTATTTCGTTACCGGCGTACATACGCAGGATGCCATCGGCCGTCGATACAAGCCGAAGGATAGGTTTAACGTACGGGCTCTTCTTAAGCTGCGAGATCTTCGACTGCCAGTGCGCCGCTCGGGCTGCGCCGCCGTTGGCAATATTAAGGTCGTTAAGCTCGTATACGAACGCTCGCTCAGTAAAGGATAAGCCGTTTTCCTTTACTTGTGACTTTCTGGACTCAAGAACAGCGTCCATGAACGTTTCGAAGTCTTCGTTGACGGCACCAAGTCGGCCACCAAACCGCTTACGGAAAGACTCCGAGGTCTGCTTCCAGAGCGACTCAAGGCGAGCCGCAAAGTCCTTGAAGAACTTCTTAACAAGACTATCAGCCTTCTGACGGCTTCTGTACCGCTTGTTAGCCCACAAAGCCACCTGGTCAGAGAACCACTCTTCAAAGCCGAGATCAAACCCGTACTTGTCCTTTAGGTCTTTGAACGATGGAGATGACTGATAGGCTCTAAACAGCCGCTTACGAATAGCGGAGTTCTCAAGCGCTTTATTCCGCTCCTCTTTGTAGAGGCTGTGGCCAATTTCGTGCGCGATAACAAGAGCGTCTTGCAGTACGTTGCCGGACTCTCGAAAGATAATTATCTTTCCAAACTGTCCAGAAATATGCATGCCCCTCTTAGTGGAGCTGTTCTGCATGCTGGCGATTGCTTCGCGTACTGGATTTAACGCGCCACCAAACAGCTGCAACAGCTGGTCATCCGACATAGCTGTGAGTTCAGCGAACGTGAAAATATGCGGCGGGTCGGCAAACTTGAGCGAGTCAAACAGGTCGCGAACAATATCGCCGACCATGCTGTTGATGGCGTTAGAGATACGCTCTTGCGCCGAGCGTCTTTCGGCCAACGGGCTTACAGTAGTAGGAGCACGACCAGCGCGCAGATCAATAGCTGAGCGCGGTGTGTCAATGTTCATCGGCGTTAGGAGCTCACCGCCCGTAACGCTCGACTCGATCATACGTTCTGTTTCGGTACGGCCGTCTGAAACATCATCTCTTGGCGGGCCGAGCGGTTCAGCAGCAAGCGCAGCTTGGCGCTCTTCTGCCGTCATCACCGACTCTTGGACGGGGTTCAGAAGATCGTTCAAAGATCGCTGACGGCCGCCAATAACTGCCGCAGTTACGTTGCCTAATCGAGCAGGGATACGGCCAGCAGCAGCCTGATTACGGTCAGGCGTCAGCTGGAAGCCAGGGAAAAGCGACTGCCCATCGATCTGTACATCGTACCCTTCAACAGCCAAATCGCCCAAGACTTCAAGCAAACCAGCCCTGGCGGCTGCTTCTGGAGATACATATGTAGCGCCGGTACGTGGGTCTTGGCGCAACTGAAACCCAGATCCTTCACGGCCTTCGAGTAAGCGCTGCCCAGCCGCAGTAAGGTCAACAAGGTTTACGGCTGACTTCTTTCCGTCTGGGCCAACAATAGTAACGCGAGAGTTCTGAGCGTACTTGCTTCGGCGTGCTCTCTGTATAGCAGAACGTAAAAACTCAGGGAGATTTAGACGTACTTCGTTGCCAGCCGTATCAATTGAGCGGAACAGATCGCCAAAATCATCGCGAACGATTTGATACCCACCATCTGGCGTGTCTTCAATAGATACCGCTGAGTCTGGGTTACTGCGCTGCTCATTTACAGCAGCGTTAAGCATCGCTTCGGTCATAGACGCGAAACGCGGGTCAGCCCAGTTAGTCTCACCGAACACCGTGTCGTAAGAGGCACGGGCGGACTGTGTGTTATCAAACACTCGGTTCGGGTCAGTCTTACGACCATACGCTCGAACAACTGTGCGTTGCCCCTCTACGGCTTGCACGCCTTGGCCGAACATCTCTACCTGGTCAGCGTCTGTCTCGTCGGTCTGTTCGTCAGACAAGTCAATGTCACGAACCTCGACTCGCTGCTCTGACTCAAAGCGGCGCTTACGATCTTCGAGCGCCTTCTCTACAGTAGTCTGTTGGATGCTGCCACCTTCGGGCATCAGATTACGAGCGGCTTCGAAAGCAGCACTTACCCCCTCTGGTGACGTGACTTCTTCAGAGATGACCCGACCGTTACGGTCGAGTGCCTGAACAACAATGTCACCAGGGGCAGAATAGTCTTTGACGGCGCTGTAACCGAGGGCGATTTGCAAGGCCTTGTCTGATGCACCGGCTGCGATAACTTCGCGAACCACATCCTCGTTCGTAGATACGATTGTACCTCGGCCAGGGACAAACGCTGAATATGCCAGTGTCCCGTTAATGCTAGCCGTCTTAACCCGGTTTTGCGGAGCGTTAAACTTTGGAGCGGCACCAGCAACCCACACGGCTTTTTTGCCGCTAGACGGATCAACCATCGCACGGAGCTGAGCGTCAATGTCGCCTTCAGACTCGGGAGTTGTTAAGCCAGCCGCCACATCGCCGAACTGCTCGTTGTTGATCTGCTGATCAACGCGCTGCCCGCGAGCTGTTTCTAGGAAGCCTTTGGCTTTTTCTACGATGTTGCCTACGTTGGTAAGCACTCCTTGGCCAGGCTTCATAGACGACACAGCGTCTAGCGTTCCGCCTATAGCGCCACCAGCACCGCCAGGAGCAGCACCGCCAAAGAAACCAGCAAACGCAGCTTCTGCGAGACGCATCTTGGCGTCTTCTGCAGTAAATAGCGGGTCTAGGTCAGCGCGGTTTAGGACGCTAATGCCTTCTTGAGCTACTTCAGTGGTGGCTTCGATAGCACCGCCTTGGAGCGCACCGGTGCCTAACCGCTTCGCAAAGTTTGCAAATACGCCGCCTTCAACAGCGGCACGCTTAGTGGCTTGCTCGCCGATCAGCTTAAGTAATGCGTACTCACTACCGACGCCGATTGCTGCTTGCGGAATGCCGATAGCAGCGGCCCGTAGCGCGTTGGCCTGGTCAAGTGGCTGTCCGGCTTCGAGAGCCTCGGACAAATTGCTACCCGACATAGGCGCATATTCGGCAGCGAATGCACCACCTATAGCGCCACGCTTAGCGGCCGTGCGGAGAGAACCATAAGCCAGCTCTGCAATTTGTTGTTCGACAGGATCAGCAACGCCGTTGGCAGTACGCTCAACGGAGTCTTTTATGATTCGCTTGGCGACCTGCTTGTTGACCTGATTAAGTACGCCGCGACCTACTGCACCAGCAATAGCGCCTGTACCAGCACCCGCTATAGATAGCGCGGCTGATGGCAGAACCTGTCCAAAACTTTTGGTTGCCTGTTCAATAAACCCGCCGAATGTAGGCTGGTCTAAGAACTGTTCAAACGTATCGAGACCTTGTACTGGCGCTGCAGCAAACTCCTCACGGAGTCGAGCCTCTTGGATATTTAAAGCAGCGGCTTGTTCGTCCCCCATAAGGGTGTTGCCAAGCGCTTTAAAGTATTCAAGATCTGCTGTTAGTCCTTGAACACCGGACTCAATACCGGCGCTAAATACTTCTTGCAAGTTGCCAGGCGCAGTTGGTAGCTGCGGAGCGTTCTCCCCAGCAGCAAATCTTTGGAACTGCGCATCTTCCTCTGGAGTAGATGAGTACACGTCCCGTAAAAAAGACGTGAACTGATCCTCTTGCTCCGGAAGGACTAGTGTTCTTTCGGCCATGCGTTTAGTTACTGCTTAGCGTTAGCGGCGGCACGAGTGGCTGCTATGCTGTTATTAATAACTCCAGCAGTGGAGATAATCCCAAACAATTCTGGGCCTCCGTCCATATTCTGAAGTTGGGCAGCAGTTAGCTCTTTGCCCTGTTGTTTCCCAGTGCTTCTGTTTACCAAGTAAACAGACTTTACACGGTCAATGCCGTCGCTTCCTTTTTCAGTAACAACACGAACGTTCTCTAGGCGCTGCGCCATAGAATCTATCGTAGGTTTGTCGCCGAACCAAGAATACAAAACATCTTTAGCTGGGCCCAAAAAACCGCCGCTAGGCATTTCGTCAAAGAAAGTTGCGAGCGCCTGAGAAGTTTGGCCCATGTGCGCCTTATAGCCTTGCTGCGCTAAAACTGGATCTAGTCGTGCCAGTTGCCCTATATTAAATTGATTTCGAGGGAGAGCAGCAACAGCCCATCTACGAGCATCGTCTAGAGTTGTTTTTACGGGCTTACCATCTTCGGTGCGGTTAAGCATATTAGCGCTGTCTACTAAAACCCTGTCTAGCGCCTGAATATTAGCCAATTTAACTTCATTAGCAGACGTGCTTGCGCGAAGGCGCGCTGTCTCAAGATCAACCGCCATACGCTGTTCTTGTAGATCCATTTCGCGACGAGCTGCGTCACTCAAGAACGGGCTACCAGTTTCAGCGGTGTTGGCAATCATAGTAAGAAGACTTTGTTGCTGCGCTGGGTTAGTAGACTGCGCATAAGCAATAGCAAATGACCCAATGATCTCTTCTTTTGGGTGCGCCTTTGCAACCGCGTTAACCGAGCCAGCTCCAGACTCAGAAAGCCTTGCGCGCATAACACGTACTTCTGGCTCAGAGAACTTAAGCTGCCCGTTCTGAACTGCTGCAGCAATTTCGCCGGGCGACATTTGCTTAATGCGAGAGAGTACGTTCTGCTCAAGAGCAGCGTAATCAGGGGTACGCATTACAGGAGTGTAGCCACCGGCTTTAATAAATGCTTGTTTCTTTGCGTCCAAGTCTTGCTGTTTTTTAGTCCAGAAGCTCTTTGTATCAGCGGTAGCGTTTGGTCGAGCAGAGGCTTCTTGAATACGTTTGCTTTCGGTTTCAAATCCGGTCCAAACACGTTCGTTTTCGCTACGTATAAAGTTCGCCCGCTTATCGCTAATATCAGCAATCTCAGTTTCAAGGCGCTCCCTACGGGTTGAGTCAATAGGAAGCTTGTTTGCCTCTTCGCGTTTTCTATTAATTTGAGTGTCAAATGCGCGAATAGCGTCGCTTGGCTTTGTAGATACGGTCCCACTGTAGCCACCTTCCGCCCAAGAAACACTCTCCTCTTTATCCATCCCAAGCCGAGTGCTAGAGAACCCAGTTTGGGCCTCTACTTCTGTCTGGATACCAAGATCGGTAGCAACCTTAGATAAAAACTCCTGCTTTTGTTTAGGGTCTTTAATGGCAGCAAGCTGTGCAATAACCGTGCGACTTGCTTCTACTGGTAATCCGCTGGCGTCTATAGCATTAATAACTGTACGTGCGCCGCTTCGACGTGCGTACACCGGAGACACGTTGCTAAACGCGTCAGCAATAGTTCCGCCAACGTTTCTTCCGACATTCAAACGAGACTCGGCACTTGTGGCGCCCATGTTTGAGTTAGGGATAACGCGCATCTGAAGCGCTTCAATAGCAAGATCAACGCCTTCGTCGACAGACGTATTAATCACATTCTCGTTTGGCTCAGATCCGCCCTGTGCAGTAAACACTCCCTGGCGACCGTCGCTATATTGCCCGGTAGCAATTAGTCTGCCTTGCTTCAAGGCTTCTGGATCTACCCCAGTAAATCGGAAGTCTGTAGGGTCAAACTTCCCACGGTTTAAATTCTCTTCTGCTTTGTTAACGTTCAGGATATCTGCAACAACGCCGATGTACTGACGGTCACCGCTCTTAATACCTTTTGCCAAAGCCTCACGGTCGATGCTCCCATCGCGCTTGATGATGCCAAGGCTCTGCGCTCTGCCAAACACGCGGTCGGAATCTTCCGTTAGACGAGTCTTTGCGTTTGTACGCAGCAACTCAGTCTGCTGCTGTTGCGCTCTAGCATTTACATCTTTGTTGATGCCAAGCTGCTCTTGCTGAATCTTTAGCTGTTCATCTTCTCGAGCTGAACGCTGACGCGCCAGATCTAGCTCTTGTTCTTGCAAAAGCATAGCCTGCCGCTGGCGTGCGTTTTGTTGCACACCTTGAATTCCAGCGAGGATTGCGCTGCCTAAATCTTGTGCCATGGCTTACCTCAGAATGCAAACGCAAGGATCGCTGCTGAAGCGAGCGAACCGATAGTTGAATAAGTATTGGCTTTAGACGCTGCTTTTGCCTGTGTGTAAGCATTTTTGCGAGCTGTAGCGTCCGCTGCTGCTGAACCAAGTTGCTGCTGCGAAGCGCGGTTTACGCCCTGGCCAATGTTAATTAGGTCAGCAAGCAAGGCCGTGTTAGCTTCACGTTGAGCAATTTTAGCGTCATTAACTGACTGAATACCGCCGAGCGTATTAGCACGCTGCAAACGGAGTTCCTGCTGCTGGATTTGCGCTGGCGTTAGGGCAACTCCGTAACGTTGGGCGTTACGAGACGCTACGCCTTGCGTAAGTGCGGAAGCAGCTCCCACGTCTTTTCGGGCTTGCTCTATAAGAGTCTTATCGGTACGCGCTTTATTAATAAGCTCTTCTTCAAACCCACGGTAGTTCTTTACGTAGTCAAGGTACTCTTGACGCGTAAGGTTAGCGTACGCTTGTTCTGGGTCTGATACGTTTGGTAGCGAGACGTAAGTAGATCCGCCGCCGCCAGTTACGGCTTGTTGCTGCCGCAAGGCTTCCATAACTTCAGGAGACAAAGTGGATATCATTTCTTAGCCTCGCGGAGCAAACATGCCGACTACTGGTGTAGAAACAAGATCAGACTTTTTAACAGTTGGGGTGGCTGTATTAAAAGCAGACGCTCCTCCAGTAGGAGAATAAAACCCAAGCGGAGAAGTAGGTACAAATAATGGAGTACCACCTAACGACTGAGGTTGGTTTTGTTGCCCATACGTAGTGCTTCCGTACGTACTGTAACGTAACCGATCGCCAACACCGGTAACCAACTGGCCAGTTTTAGCGTCTTTTGGAGCGTACCATTTACCGCCGCTAGCAATGTTTTCGCCAGCCTGAGCAATAGCGGTTGATGCTATCTGGGCAGCAGCAGTTTGCTTAGCTTGAGCTACCTGTTGATTGGCGCGAGCGCGTTCCAGCGCTGACGACGTGGCTAGCCGACTGGCTTGAGCCATGCCGGACTGAGCGTCAGCAGCTTGCCCACGAGCAGTACCGAGTACACCCGTCTGCATGGTGTTTTGAACTTGCTTAGCCGAAACGTTAGCAGTATTAAGTTGGCTAGTCAGCGCTTGCGCCATGTCGCTTGCAGCAGTGCTGCTAGTGGCTTGTTGAAGGCTGGGTGTAGAAATTGCCTGCATAACATCAGCGTTGGCGCGGCCGCGAAGACTAGACTGTACATCCTCGGTCAGCGACTTATCGCGCATCTCTTGCAGCAACGGGTCGTACTTTCGTTTGAAGTACTCGTACTCCGCCATAGCAACTGAGGCGGAAGCTTTTTCAGCTTCGCTTGGCTTATAGTCTGCTGCCTTTGGTCTGCTGCTCATATTGCCCTCGTATATACGACTGTATCTACAGTCCACCCGTTCGTTTCCAAGTGCGACATCAGACCTAGAAACGGGGATCTTGTCTCTAAGTAGCTATACCCCGCTTCTCTGGCAACG
>Ga0209770_10000960_pt1 | contig 15209 bp, 15 predicted proteins | sample LauGreSu1BDMLBDD_2_FD_187572 | JGI IMG/M metagenome (GOLD analysis project Ga0209770, IMG submission 187572) | Freshwater lake microbial communities from Lake Michigan, USA - Su13.BD.MLB.DD (SPAdes) (version 2) | ecosystem: Environmental > Aquatic > Freshwater > Lake | place: Lake Michigan, USA...
CTTTACTCTCCGCTTCGCGTGCTTCGCCGGTCTATTCTTACGGCGCTTATGCGACCCCTCCCTTTTTCATACTTTACAATTCAATGTTACGAGAGATTACGCTTCGTTGTTACGAGAGATTACATTCGTATTTGAATTATACAACCCGCCGTAAGATTTTACCGTAGGTATGAATGGACGGCGGAGGTTTACTCGTTCTCTCGTTCTCTCGTTCTCTCGACGTTTCTATTTTCAATTGTTCTTTTTGGTTGACAAACATCCCCGTCCATCTTTACTCTCCGCTTCGCGTGCTTCGCCGGTCTATTCTTACGGCGCTTATGCTTCCCTTCCATTTTTCATACTTTACAATTCAATGTTACGAGAGATTACACTTCGATGTTACGAGAGATTACAAAACAATGTTACGAGAGATTACATTCGTATTTGAATTATACAACCCGCCGTAAGATTTTACCGTAGGTATGAATGGACGGCGGAGGTTTACTCGTTCTCTCGTTCTCTCGTTCTCTCGTTCTCTCGACGTTTCTATTTTCAACTCTTCTTTTTGGTTGACAAACATCCCCGTCCATCTTTACTCTCCGCTTCGCGTGCTTCGCCGGTCGATTCTTACGGCGCTTATGCGACCCCTCCATTTTTCATACTTTACAATTCATTGTTGCGAGAGATTACACTTCGGTGTTACGAGAGATTACAATTCAATGTTACGAGAGATTACGCTTCATCATTACGAGATATCACGCTTCATCATTGCGAGAGATCACGCTTCATCATTATGAGAGATTACGCTTCGGTGTTGCTCTCATTACATTCGTATTTCAATTATACAATCCGCCGTAACATTTTACCGTAGGTATGAATGGACGGCGGATGGTTTATTCGTTCTCTCGACCTTTCTTTTTTTCAATTCTTCTTTTTGGCGATAAAAAATCCCCGTCCATCTTTACTCTCCGCTTCGCGTGCTTCGCCGGTCTATTCCTACGGCGCTTATGCTCGGGCTTACTGCTCGGGCTTACTGCTCGGGCTTACTGCTCGGGCTTACTGCTCGGCCTGCGAAGCGCGAACGAGTGAAAGCACGGAGCAACGCGCAGTGCTGTAACGAGTGAGCAACAAGTGAAAGCACGGAGCAACGCGCAGTGCTGTAACGAGTGAGCAACAAGTGAAAGCACGGAGCAACGCGCAGTGCTGTAACGAGTGAGCAACCGTCTAATCTTACTCTCCGCTTCGCGTGCTTCGCGTGCTTCGCGTGCTTCGCGTGCTTCGCGTGCTTCGCCCTACGGCGCTCTCTCCTCCGCCTTTCTATCTTCGCTCTTCGATTCGCTAACCACTTCATTCACGCTCACGCTGCTTTCCATTGTTATTGAACGATTCTCCTTTGACACTCTTTCTACGTCCACCTTTTCTCCTTTATACCGTCTCACTACGATTCCGCCTTCCATCTTTTCTGTTATCATTTCTTTTTCTTTTATTTCTTTTCGCTCTCTTTGACCTTGTGATTCGCTTCTTTCCATTTCCTGTATCTCCTTTTTTTCTTCAAATCTATTTCAATTTCGCTCTCACGCCGCCATTCCTTGAGTACCATTCTTGTCTATTCGGATCTCACCTAAACTCACTGACGCTTCACTTTCTACACTCTCTCCTCCTTTCACTCTACCTTTCGATGACCCTCCTATACTTCTTTTATCCTCTCTTTCTTTCTCATCTACACCCACCATTTCCACGCTCAATTCTTCTATCCTTTTTCCTTTTCGCATTCCCTCTTCTATCCCTACTTCCGACACCACTGGCGAATACGACCCTTCCGATTCTCTCAACTCCTCCCCTACCGCCGGACTTCCTTCTCTACTTCCTTGTCTGCTCGCATATTCATACTCTCGCTCATTATTATATCCATTCACCTTCACTTCCGTCAAACCATTCACTATATTCGGCTTCTTCACTCGCTTATACCTTCTATATCTCATATTGTATAGTTTTATGATGTCATCGTCGATCAGTGGCGCTATATCCTGCATGTTCTTTATATCCGTCTTCACGATATTCATCATATTCTCCGCCGTCGCACGCTGTTTTCGATGTAATGTCAACTCTATCTGGATTTTTTTTGATATCTGCGAAAATTGCAGCGAACATATTCGATGCGACTCCGCTCGCTTCGCTAACTGAAAATACGTATCCACAGACTTTATTATCCCCACAAACACACTCCCAACACCCAATATTATATTCATTTTATCATAATCTAAATCGATTCCTGTTATAAATCCTATCGCACTACTTAATATTATCACTGGGATGTTGATATAATTTGATCGCTTGTTGTACTTCTCATACGACATCCTGTGTAGGATCGATAATGACTCGCACTCCTCCGAATTCTCTTTCAATAACTGCTCTAACTCTGTATTGTATGTTATCGATTCAGTCATCTTCTATCTTGAACGAGTAGATATAGTAGATATAGTAGATATAGTAGATATAGTAGATATAGCAGATATATATGTATATATGCCATACAAATAATTATTCTAAATAACCGAACTTTGACTTCTCGGAAGAACAATTACGAAAATACCGATCGCAATAAACCATAGTAAATAACTAATATAAAACACGAATTCGATATCAAAGAAATTCATTACTTGAACGATGATTCCACTAACAAACAAAAGCATTAGGAAATTGTAGAACTTGTTGTCAAAAAGCCCCATTTTCGGAAACGAACACAGCAGGTTATATACTCCAACGACAATATTACAGTATAGTATACCCAGTAAAATTTACATCGTAGTGTGCGGGGTAAGACGCACCATCGCCGGTTTTCACTTCATAATACGATAATAACGTAAAGTGCTGATGGTCTTTCACACACCATACCGGCATTAGCCTCTTGTCAATCGCATACATTCCGTTGTAGATTGTGTCATATTGTTCCGTCCAATCATATCCGTGACTATAAAAACTATCATATGTTCCGGGTGTGTATACTTCTACGGTATGCCGATATTCATTGATTTTGGTTTCAAAAATATTCTTACGGTCGACATATTTTTTTACATCATCCACGTCATAATCGTCATCGATGAATACGGTTTTCATCCGGTTCGTAAATACAGCATATCGCGAGATTCCTCCGTTGACGGTTTTGCGCGCTTCTCGCGCAGTCGCGGTCGCGGCCCCGGTGCTCCCCGAATGTTGTTTTTGACGCCGCGGAAAATGGTAACACGCCCAATAAAACGAATGTTTCAATGTTGTGAAATAGTAAAATGGCCCGTATCGTGAAATGATGGGTTCGCGTTTCAATCCATAGATTGCGGTGTTTTCTGTATAAGATATATCCGACCCGTAATACAATATGGTAGGGAGTTCAATATTTATAATGTCGCGGCTTGGATGTTCCACGCTTTGTAATATCCCAATAGTAGGATACGCGCAAAACAAGTCAACGACATCGGGATCAATTGGAATGGTGACATATGTATGTTGATAGATGATTTCCGGTGTCGTTACCCAGTGCCAGTGGTCGTGTGCCACGTCACTCTTGCCTATATAATGATGGTATGGCGGTTGTTTCACATATCGCGCTTCGTAAAAGATAAAACACGTGTCATTGTGTCGGTCTTCGCCCACTGTGAAATGAAAAAATCCTTTATACCGAAATTTTCGGGTGAATAATGTATTCATTATATTGTCGGTTTCTTTGCGAATATGATGTTTCGCGTGGTGGCGATAATGGGGTAACTGACATTTGGGTATTTTTTCGCGCGCATCATAGTAAAATAAAAACTCCAAAAATGGCTTCGCGATGCTTGTATTGATTTGGTATACAATGAGTTTGTATTCTTTGATATGAGGATGTGATTCGGCAAATTCTTCTACGTCATATGCCAAGTCATTATTTACAAATCCATAATGATGGTTGCGTATATCGTTTGTTCCAATTGTGGCGATACATTTTTCATTTTCGGGGTCATCGGACATCTCATTTGAATCAAGGCTCGGTTCGGAATTCGTGTCTGCGTCGGTGTCTGCGTCGGTGTCTGCGTCGGTGTCTGGGTCGGGATCGGTGTCTGCGTCGGTGTCTGCGTCGGGATCGGAGTCCGCAACGGACTCGGCAGTCGCATCTGCTTCCTCCTCTTCTTTCTTTTTCAAAATATTTCGTATGTTTTGTTTCTTTTTCGCACCACCACTATAAAACATTCCGGATGTGTATAACATAACTAACTATTTGATTTTAGGTATTTTCATTTTAATGGTTTCTCGGGTCTTTTCGATTCGCGATGCCAATAAAAATTCAGTGAGACTGCTTGCTTTTTCGGGGTCATCCTTATAATATTTTGTAAGCGCAGATTTCAATTGACCGTTGTTAAGAGGTGCGCGCGTCTTGGTCTTGGAGTATACGATACGACCATTTGCGATATCAAAGCAATCAATATCGCTATCGCGCATTATTTTGAGAAGCGACCCCGATAATTGCTGATGAATGAGTTTACGTTTCTTAATTTCTGCGGAAAGCGTGCTAATTTCATTTTCAACACGAACCCATTGACGCAGATAGTCTTTCAGTTGATCTTTGGTTACGTTAGCAGAAGCAGAAGCAGAAGCAGAAGCAGAAGCAGAAGCGCTTCCACCAGTCATTGTGGGCGTTGGCACAGTAGGAACTAAATCCATACAGACTGTGGAACCAGAAACTGGAAGAGGATATTCTGACATTACAAACGTAGATGGCGATTCGTATATTTAACTACAATATAATTATTTTCTAGGTTTTTGTGCTAAACGATACGCGGGTTTACGATGGTCGCACTCTTTATCAATAATATGAAAATCCACCGCGGATGCGTTGCCACCGGTGATTGCGCTTGCGAGGCGAGCATTTCCCCACGACTGAGGCGTTTGATTGGGGCGTGAACCGGATGAATAATAGGCGCCTTCGCCTTTTCGGACAATTTGCCTCAATCCTTTGAGTGAACACCCCGTCCGCTTCGATAGTTCTCTCGTCGGTCGAATGTTATGGACGTGATAGAGAGAACGCGCGCGCGATAGATGTTTAGATGGTTTGGACGTAAATGATCTCACGGTTTTACGGGTATAATATTTATGCTGCTTATATAATTTACGGGATTTCGTGAGTTCACCACGTTGCGTTATTTTATCGCGTCGCGATAATGTATCTGGTAGGTAGCGTTTGATGAAGTTCATTTCGCGTGAATCTGTCCGGATATAATATCCGAATATTATATCCGAATATTATATCCGAATATTATATCCGGATATTATATACAATGTTAAGACGTGTTCGGTTAACCCTGATGGGGGATACCCATAACAATAATAAAAATGCGTCATATACAGCTGGCGCAGGTGTTGGCTCCTCATCCATATCCGTGCGCCGCGCAAAGTTACGCAAAGCAAGCCCGCCTTCGGTGACACTGTGTCCGCTTCAGCCACTTCCAGGGAATTTGAAAAAATAATACGATTCTCGGCTTCATTCATTTACCCCAATGCGCTTTACAGCACGGTTTGGGTTCTGACGCGGCTTGCGCGGTCTTCGGTATCCATATTGGTTTACCGCACGGTGTTCCTTTACGCGCCCCTGATAGCAATAGAAACTGACACACTGTGGTCGCCGGATTATGATGCGAAACAATTACATTTTGTTCCGTATCCTTTTTATTCAAATGCTTATTACACAACATCATATCATACTTCTCAATATAGATACAACCGTTCTTACATGTCGAACCTGTGCTTTCTTCGTCGCCTGTGCTGGTAGTTGTTTCGCTTCGACGCCCTTTCGCAGGCAGATGGTGGTGGTGGTATTCACACGATAAACCCGGAAGCGCAAGATTCGGTGGCATATTCACATATTTCACTTTACACACTTCTGGATATGGATAATAAGGAAGAATGTTGTGCGTGATCGTTCGACAATATGGACACTTTATTTCATTATATTGAAGTTTCCTTGTTTCAAGATTAAGTGAACTATTATACGTGACCGAGATAATATTTGATGATGTAGATGTTCCGGTTACCGGCGTATTCTTTGTATACATTGTAATGATACTTGCCGCAAGATTTTTAGGCATCAGCGAACACTTTTGAAACAATACTTCCTTGAATAATGGAACATAATTGAATTTATGACCGCAGCGAAGTGTGATATGATCTTTTCGTAAAGGGTCGTCTGTAATAAGGCATCGAGGAATGTCGTTCGCGGGCGTGGTGGCGGGCGTCGTGGCAGCGCTGGCTGCGGAGCATTTCATCTGTTTCAGTTCATTGAAAAAATCGATGTCACACGCAGATTCATATTCGTATTCGTATTCCGACGATGCGTATGTGTTTTGCGTTGTTGACATAAATGAAGAACTGCTATGAATATAACATTGATATTTTTTTATATTCATATTATTATATGAATATATCATTATTATATCATTATAAATGGTTTCAAAAAGTGTCTGGGGTCCGTGTGTATGGTATTTATTTCATACACTCGCATATAAAGCAGTTCCTGAAAATTTCCCAGAAATAAAGACGGAATTGATTCAGTATATCCAGAGAATATGTGCGAATTTACCATGTCCAGAGTGCACACAACACGCGACGGAATATATGAAAGCACACGCACGGATATTGGCACAAATTACAACGAAGGAACAACTCCACTATTTCTTGGTCGATTTTCATAATGCGGTCAATGTGCGGAAACAAAAGGCGCGATTTACGTATGAAGAGGCAAATACGAAATATTCACGGGCGAAAACGAGCGAGGTCGTTCAGTATTTTTTCAAGATTTACGGTGATAAGTCAAGTGGGAATCTAAAAATGTTCTCAAACGGGTTTCACAAACAGTTACTCCTTTCGGATTTTTCCGCGTGGATGGTGCGGAATTACGGGAAGTTTTATAATTAGATGAATATCACGGCATGTATGTTTTCGGTTCTAATTTTGTGTGTAACCTGAAGAATTTTTTGTAATGTTTGATAACATCTTCTACCGTCGCATCCGCGTCCTTGGCTTTGGGGAACAAATGTAATTCATACGCATCTTGTGAACGATATGATGTCAAAACTGCGACAATGTCGGGGTCTTTATTGAACTTATCATATTGATTTGCGTAGTCTTCACTGAGATAATCGTGGGTTGATTTCGGCATTGTATACATTTCGTGGTCGCCGTTTTTCTTTATTAGGACGACCTTCTTGCCTGACGCTAAATCTTGCCAGAACTTTTCGAGAGGTTTATTCTTGCCCCAAACACTATTGGGGTCTGCTTCCATCGCTAGAACTCGCGCGGATTTGTGACCTCGGCGACGTAGTTTCATCGTGGTCGCCGGTTTCTTCTTCGTGTGTTGCCATCGTTTCACGCCTCTGCGATCAACAACAATCGCCCATTTATTGCCGTCATTGCCGGTTTTGGTTGTTCCGGGTTTGAATAAGGTCGCACTCGCTGTTGGGGCCTTTCGAGTATGATGCGGCATCCGAATATACATTATGATGACATAATAATGTATACTATGTTTACTATGATTACTATGATTACTAAATATGATTCGCACAGGTTTTGTTGATTCGCAACGACCGAAATTACGCGAATGCGTAATAAGGGAGTGGAGAATCAACAAAAGATCAACAAAAGAACAACAAAAGAATTACAAGTCCTGTATCACTTGCCCGTTCTTATAGACAGAGCACTTAAATGTCTGATTCTGTGGACGTTTACATACCACATTATTGCTCGTCAAGTCGTTGAAAAACAGTAAACTTTCAAACTTGTTCAACTTCAAGAGTAAATACCAAACCGCACCAAGTGACGCGCCAACAACAGCGCCGATGACGATACCGCGTGGCACTGTGCAGAAATATTGGAGTTTGACGTACGCGTCTACGGCGAATATGCTGACAATCGTGCCAACAATCCAGAAATTGATTTGATTATTGCTTAACATTGGAAGAAGGAGGTAGAGTAGCGTAAATGCGATATACATACTGTTGTAATTGGGAACATTGTATCGCCCAGGGACAAGTGGGAATTCTACGATATTACATACAGGGCCTTCGTTCTTGTCGGGTTCGCTTCCAATTACCATACTCACCATATAATTGATGACAGATGCGATAAGCACACCGCCGAGATAGATGAGACCTTTAATATTTTGATTGAATACAGAAACAAGCACGAGGAACGTGCCTAAAAACAGAGGCGCAAATATAGCGAAAAGTTGGATAATATTGGAGAATGTGAGTTGAAGTGCCATTTTTCACGCAGGGAGTGGTGTTATATAATTGTAATATTACAATATTGTGATATTACAATTTTGTAGTATTACAATTTTGGTTACGCGTTAAATTGATATTAAACACATTCCGATGAAAGAATATAACGAACACGAATATAACGTGAGTGTAATGGGCATTCCAAGTTATTTCTCCAATGTTGTCAAGCAGCACAAAAATGTGATTAAAAAGTTATCTGGGCTACCGCGAATTCATAATCTATATATGGACACAAATGGACTCATCTATGATGCTGTCCGTGTCATCGGGCCGAGACGCGGTATGTCAAATGATGAATATGAGGCACGATTGATTCAGACCGTATGTGAAAAAATAAACGAATACGTCGCAATGTTTCGGCCTTCCGACAAAGTCCTCGTTGCGTTCGATGGTGTCGCACCAGTTGCTAAACTCAATCAGCAACGTGAGAGACGGTATAAGTCGTGGTTTACAACGGTAGTGGAGAAAATGATTGCGCGGAAGAATGCGCTGTTAGACCCTCTAGCGAGTGCGACGAAGAGCGCGACGGACGGTGGCGGTGGCGGTGGCGGCGGCGGCGACGCTTGGAATACATCTGCGATTACACCCGGCACACGATTTATGACGAAATTGAATCAGCATATGCGCGATTATTGCGCCGAGAAAGCGCGGGTGATTGGGACTTCCGTCGTATATATCTACTCTGGAAGTGATGTTCCTGGGGAAGGTGAGCATAAAATCTTTGAATATATTCGCGAAAATCCGGCGGTTCACAGGGATACAACGACGCTAATCTATGGCCTGGATGCCGACCTTATTATGCTTTGTCTGAACCATCTTCATATCTCGGAGAATATCTACTTGTATCGTGACACGCCGGAATTCATTCAGTCGCTAGATAGCACACTTTCCAGTAGTGAACAATATTATTTGGATATTCCGGAGTTTGCGTGTTCGTTGGAGAAGGTGATGCGCGACACAACGGGGGGCTGCGTAGAGGTGGGTGCGTATGTATCGGATGCGACGACGGTGGCTGCCGAGGCGAAAGCGGCGACAGCGGCGAAGACGGCGAAGGCGGCGAAGGCGAGCGCGCGTATTACCCCCGACATCGTAGCAGCAATTGACGACTATATTGTGATGACGTTTATGCTCGGCAATGACTTTATGCCGCACTTTCCATCCCTGAATTTACGGTCGAATGGAATGACGGTGTTACTTCAGACCTATGCGAATATGTTTCGGGAGAGTAAGGAGTCGCTTGTGACGCGTGCGACGGCGGATGGACGCCCGACAATTGTATGGAAGACGATGCGCGCTTTTATTGCGTTATTAGCGGAGACAGAACATAACCGGTTTATGAATGAACATAAGACGCGCGATAGACAAGGAAAGCAGCGGTTCGGCGGCGGTGGCGGTGGCGGTGGCGAACCCCCGAAATTGGGAGGTCTGGGCCAAAAACAAGGAGGTGCGACGACCACGACCACGACCGGTGGCGCACCAGTTCCCGTCGTCGCGGCTGTGGATATTCGTGAACTCACCAAAATCGCGTGTGACCGCGTGACCCGATGGGTGGGAAATATGGAACGTTGCCATTCATTGACAGAGTTTATGACGATTCCGCTTCAGGAGCGCGCGGTGGAGCGATATATCGACCCGTTTCGCGAGAATTGGGAGTTTCGGTATTATGACGCATTATTTGGCATCGATATTTATGCGAAAGACCGTGGTGGTGGAGGAAGTGGGCATCGGGGCGGCGGTGGCGGCGGAGTAGACCGACTTCAGATGATTTGCGTGAATTATATTGAAGGTTTGGAATGGACGATGCGGTATTATTCCACGGGTTGCGTGGATTGGCGGTGGACATACAAATACCCCTACGCACCGCTTTTGGTAGATTTGATGCGTTATATCCCGCATTTGGATACCGCGTTGTTTCCGGCTGGGGCTACGCCTGTTAAAAATCCGGTGCGCGATCTCGTCCAATTGTGTTATGTTCTTCCGATGGCGTCGCACAATCTGTTGCCGACTCCGGTGGCGGAGAAAATGAAGCGGTATTACTCGCATTATTACTGCGATAAACTGGAATTTAAGTGGTCGTATTGTAAGTATTTCTGGGAAGCGCATACCGAATTGCCGCATATCCGGATTGCGGAGTTGGAGCGGGCGGTGACGGGGATGGCGGGTTAAATGGCGGAGGTGGTGGGTTGAATGGCGGAGTAGTGTATAATTTTTATTATATGGGGAGTATAATAAAAATGATTGAATATCTACCTCTTGTAACTGTAACAGGAACGATAATCTATGCGGTGATAAATGATATCTATGCGGAGGTTCGCGAGTTGTATTCGCCGGTGGCGATGTAACCAAATACATATTTAACACGATTATCGCAGTGTAATTTATAAAAAATCGCATTTATTACAGTGTGCTGACTGACCCAGTCTAAATTCTATGCGATTTTTTTTATCATTATTATGATGGTATCGTCTGATACTATGCGATAAAAATAATAATAAATTAATAAAAATGTCAAAATTTATGTATTTTTATCGCATTCAATGACACCATTATAAGTGTGTGTGTTAAAAATATCGCACAGTTTTGATACCTAGTTTCTAGATAATTCAGTTATGCATGAAACAGGATGAGTGTTTTGGCTGAATAATAATTGTAGTTCACTCATATCGTTTAACTTTTATGAATTGGTTGTTTTATTGAGTAATTTGTATTTGATTTGCATGTTCCTTTTTATCGATAACCACGGACGGAACGACTCTTTTGATAACTTTGGTAATGTTTTCGTCTATACCACCTTCTGCTGCCCGTGCTAATTTCATATAAGTATCATTCGCTGGGGTTAAACTTATTAGACATTCTGGATGCTGATTTGCCCATTCATTAAACTTCATATAGTTTTTATGGTCGATTGCCTTAACCGCATTCACCAATTTTTGGCTATTTATACTATCACGTTCCCATTTGTTGTCATCTTTAATGTATAAAACATCTCTCTTACTATCACTACAGTGAATTGGTCGTTTCGTTATATGAGTTTTCTCAAGATTATTGATAAGTATATTCGACATTCCTTTTACGTATCCATATGTTCCAACATTTTCCATATCTTCAGTATTTACTTCTATCGTTTTTACAAAATCACTCATATTCATCGCATCTTTACAAGTTTCATTCAGAAACATATCTAGATTGAATGTTTTATTGTTAGAATTATTGATGTTAGTGATACCGCTAATTACGGTTAGATTATTTGTTGTTGCGTTATTGTTTGTATTACTTGCTTGAGTTGCCTGTTGTTGCGATACTATCATATTTTTACTCGCTTCTAAAAAAGCAGTAAACATCTGGGTCATCTGGGAATGTTGCATCTGGTTCATTTTATTCAATTCAGCATTCGATTTACAGAGTTCACGAATTGTGGTTGTAAATACATCAAATGTATTTTTATCAAGTGTCTCGGGTTTTGACGACGATTGACATTCTTTCAAATGACGCCATAGACTTCGTTGTGCCATATAACTTCTATTACAATTCGGACAACGATGAACCGATGGATTTTCTGCTCCAGACGGAACGGACAGAACGTCCGGACTGGGCGGACTAGAGGAAATGGACATTTTTGTGGCATCACCAAGTAGCAGTGATTTATGCTTATCTGTCTTAATATGTTTCAAATAATTAAACTTTCTACTCGTAGTATAGTCACACTTGTCACATTTGAATATTGCTACTTTTGACATTGTGATAATATCACCAGACGATAACTGACACGATAAATAATGAATATAGAAAATACGACGTTACCTAAATCAGTTTATGCGGTATATCAATTGTATAGGTATCACCTAAAGTAGTTTTGTCCGTTTTTATATAAACTAGGTTGAGAGAATAAACTGGTCAAAACAAACGAACCAAAAAATTATCAGTCACAACTTTTTCATACAAAAAAATATTTGTGAGCATAATTTTAAAAAATCACGTATTTTGTGTTTCAAAAGTCTCCGGCACCAAACACGAAATGGACATTTTTGGAGGAAACATAAAAAGTAGCAGAAATTACGTAAAAAGTAGCAATTCAGGTAATTTGTATATTATTATGAATATCATATGAAATCAAAATAAACACATTAATTTGTATTAAACTAAAGTATTATAATTACTTATAATTTCTATCAAGACAACCATCCACCCATCCAATCCCATCAATGGGATTCTACAATATTCTCACAATGTCTCTCTTGACAACTATTCCCATCTTGTATACATTTCCAGCGATTCTTGCGCACTTCTTCAAATTCCAAGGCTATAATATTACCGACCAAGTCGACTCATAAGTAAGTCAAATAACAATTCCTGAAAAAGGAACCGCGCGATGTTTGTCCTGGAAGACTGTGTTAAACTGAATATGATTGTAATCCTTGGATAAAGTCACGGACTTGGGATTTTATCCAAATGTAATAATGAATCAAACATCAAATGTGTCTCGTCAGGAGGAGATACAGAGAAAGGATGCGTCGGTATTGAGAGAGGGGCGTATTGATAAGGCGTATGAAATGGAATGGAATGGAATATATTCATTATTTACGTCTTGAATATCGGCGTCTTGATTTACGAACGGCGTCTGGATTTCATTGCGCGTTTCTTGGATAAATGCGTTGGACGTTTGGGTTTACGACCTCCGCCCAATATTTCACTCTGTTTAATGTGCATGTAATACGTATTGGGTTCAAACGGAGTCTTACCGTCTATGACATTGGCTGTATCAACATGCTGATTGGATTTCCCTAATTTCATAAATACCTCATCCCCTTTTGAGGGGGGTTCAATTTTATTTCCATTCGCATCATAATATTCTTTTGGTGGGTCATTAAATTTATTAGGTGTTCCATCATATTTCACCTTTTTATAAAAAATGACTTGGTCTGTTAACTCCTTTCTGATGTCAACGAATAATCCTTTATCATCTTTTACAATCGGTAAAAACGCGCTCATTCTCACAGATTATACATTACACCTATATTTTATTTTACGCGCGATTGAAAATAATTAGGATATAAATACTAAATAATGATATTTATATATTCCGTTCTCACATATCGAACCCCGCAATGTCTCTCACGCCCACCGAACTCACCCGCGAAACATTTAAGGGACTTCTTGAATTCAATTCGAAGCAAGGCAAGCATACTATCTTGAAACTCACCGCAGACTGGTGCCGCCCTTGTAAATCCATCAAGGCTCTCGCAATGGAACAAGTTGCCAATCTCTCGGCAATCGGACGTCCGATTGAATGTTATGAAATCAATGTTGACGATTCACTCGATTTCTACGCATTTATGAAACAGAAGCGGATGGTCAATGGCATCCCCGTCTTCCTCTTTTACAAAGCAGGGAATACGGAATTTATTCCGGATGATTCCGTCACTGGCGCAAACCCGCCCGATATCGTGGCATTCTTCGCAAGATGCGCGAAGGTCTAACCACTGAACAACCAGAGATTGGTCATTTATTATGTTATTTTCCCCGTAAATAACATAAAATTAGAAATCCAAATGTATGTATAATTCGTAGATTCGTCGCGCCATATGGAATTGGAATCTCTCGATTTAAACATCGACAACTACAATCTCCCCGATATTCTCTCGCTCTTCCATCTTCCAACCTTATTCGATGAAGACGATTTGAAGCGCGCAAAACTCGCTGTCTTAAAAACGCATCCAGATAAAAGTCAACTCCCGAAGGAGTATTTCCTCTTCTTCACGAAGGCCTACCGCATTCTCTATCAAATCTATACCATCCGCCACCCCGTTACGAACGAGCATTATACACAACGCGTTGAGAGAACACCGCGCACCCCCAACGCCGCACTTCCTTCGCTGGCTCCCAGGTGTGTCGCAAAGGATACACTTCGTGCCCCATATCTCTCGATTGACGGGGGTGCCGCCGCAGCGAAATCCGTAGTAGACTACGACCGTGTCATACGAGGGGAAGGATATCGCGCCGACGCCACCGACGAGTATGCGCAGGCGACGCACGAGAGAATGAAGCGCCGCCTGGATGAAATGATGGGCACCACCAGCGGCGGCAAGGACGGCGGCACCGCGAAGGTAAGCGAATTTAATAAATGGTTTAATGAAAAGTTCGAACAATACCGCCTGAAAGACGACGAGACCGAGACGGGGTATGAAGCGTGGTTCCGTGGGAATGCTGATGACGAAGACGCAGGTGCGACTGCTACCGCAGAAGACGACGGGAGATCCTGGGCGGACAACGTTGCGCGACTCAATCAACGTAAGCAAGAATTACGGAACAAGTATGCGCTCGTCGAGAGACAAGAAGTGGAATACGCGGGCGGCGGCGGCGGCGGCACAGGATACGGATACGACCTCACGAGAGAACGTCCTCAAGAATATTCTAGTGGTATCTTCGGCAATCTTCGTTACGAAGACTTAAAGAAAGCACATACGGAAACGGTGATTCCCGTAACCGAAGAAGACTACTATAAAACCCGTAGGTTTAATAGCGTAAATGAACTACAAACATTTAGAGACCAATCGCGCCGGGACGCATACAAAGAAACGAGCAAACAAGAACAGGAACGTATGTACGCGCAGTCGCGGATGCGACAGGATGAAGAGGATACACGCCGCGCTTTCATTTTAGCCAAACAAGATGAAATCTCTCGTGATATTCATAAGAAGTTATACTCGGATATGTTTCGGTTGGAGAATTGATGACGCGATACCGAGATTTAATCTCTATGTTATATAATACATTCATTCCATTCCATTTCATTTCATTCCATTTCATTCCATTCCATTCCATTCCATTTCATTATGCTCGAAAACAAAGTCCTGAAACTGGCGATCGCGTATCTCCTCATTATGTTCATTGGTTTCATTTATAACAAATACAAGAAAACAATTGACGTCC
>Ga0209770_10000961_pt1 | contig 15205 bp, 7 predicted proteins | sample LauGreSu1BDMLBDD_2_FD_187572 | JGI IMG/M metagenome (GOLD analysis project Ga0209770, IMG submission 187572) | Freshwater lake microbial communities from Lake Michigan, USA - Su13.BD.MLB.DD (SPAdes) (version 2) | ecosystem: Environmental > Aquatic > Freshwater > Lake | place: Lake Michigan, USA...
ACCGCTGTCCGGGCACCATCACCGGTGGCGTCTTGTTGTTGAGGACCTGATAGTAGTTCGTTGTCCCGACGGTGGGGCGGATCAGGCTCTGGTCATCCGGGAGCCCTCCCTGACCGGGGAGGCCGACGGGGTTGTACCAGAGGACGAGAGGGCCTCCGGTGAGGCTCTGGAGGTAGTTGGTAGACCGCGTGGCCTCCAGCGGGACATCGATGTAGAAGTAGCGCGGTTCGGCACCGATGATGTTCGTCGAGTAGACGACACCATTGGTGAGACGCACCGCAGGCAGGGTCTCCGGCGCGAAGGTGAGGGTCAGCTGCCAGTCGAGGAGCTGGCCCTCGAAGGGCGACCGTGTGTCATCCACCTCGAGGCTCCAGGTCCCGAGTCCTGCCCCCAGGAGCGGACCAAGAGGTTCCTCGGGCAGGTAGGTCATGGAACCGGCGACCTGGATCAGCTGGACATCCTCCAGCAGCATGCCGTGTGAGCCCGCGGGAACACTGCGGGAATCGAACTCGAGGACCGCCGTGGATTTGGTCGCACGGAACGTATAGACGTTGTTGGTGTTCCACTCGTTCGTTCGGAGAACGACCGGGGGCGGGGTGACCTTGATGCCGTCGATGAGGACGGTGGGGTTGACCACGCTGCGTTCGTCGGAGACGAGCCGGGCAGCGAAGTTGATCGCGTACTTCTCGCCACTGACGACCGAGAAGGTCCGGCGCACCAGACTGTTGGAGAGCACCATCAGCTTCCGGCTGCTGTTGTAGGACAGGACCGGGTTCTCCCAGATGGTCATCGTGTTGCTGATCACCAGCCAATCCCGGACTGCGTCGCCTGCCTGGTAGGCAATCGGCTGCAGGTCCTCAAAGTCGTCCTTCACGACGAGCATGTTGGTCTCCACTCGTCCGGCAAAGGGGGGCGGGACGAACTTGATCTTCTCGTGGGCGCGGTTGGTGTTCTCGCTGAAAGTGGCGAAGAGGATGTTGGTGACCTTGCGTCCCCTCGCGAACTGATTCGGGGTCGAGCTCAGGAAGAGCTGTGCCCCATTGGTGGAAGTCATGACGGCCGTGATCGATCCAAGCCCATTCGTCGGGTTGCTGACCAGACCGGGACCGAACTTGAAGTCGCTGCCTTCACCCCACCAGCCAGCGAACACGGCATTGGTGCCGGACGGCGGGATGTAGACCCAGCCCTCGAGGGTGAACGCGGCACCCGGGGTGAGGTTGACCTCGCTCCGCGTCCGGGCGATGCCCCGTTCCTTGCCCTCGATGAAGACCGACCGGCTCCCCGGGAACTGTCCCGGCGCCGTCGAGCAGAAGAAGTTGAAGACGACATTGTTGGTGCCGAGGGCATCCATTCCATCGGGGTTGGTGGTTCCCAGGATGGCATCAAACGGCCAGAGGGCCCAGAGCCCCGCCGAGGCGTCGATCCGCTGCTTCGGCTCGCCCTGGATGCCGCGCAGGTAGATGTCGCGGATCTCCTGAGGACGGAGCGCCCGCTTCCAGAGTCCGAAGTCATCCACCCGGACCCCGGCGTTCGGGATGAGGCCATTCGGGGTCGGATCGATCCCGAAATACACCCGGTTGCTGGTCGCCGGTGTGAACCCGGGTGGCAAGACCCCCTGGGCGGAGATCTGTCCATTCACGAAGACGATCGAACGCCTTGAGATCGGGTCGAAGGTCAGGGCCACATGCTGGAAGTCATTGTTCGTCGAGACGACACTCTGGCCAAGGTTGGTGGCCGTCACGCCGCCGCGGTTCTCGAAGAGAACAGAGCTGTACCCGTTGGGATTGCCCAATCGCATGGTGAGGTCGGAAGCCCTCGGGTGGTCCACCCGCACCCCAATGTCCATCGCCGTGATCTTGCGCTCGTCATCCACCGTGAGTGTCGACATCGACCGGGCCACATCGGGGATCAGGCCCTTGTCGATCGCGGTGAAGGTCCGGGTGTAGCTGGCGTCGAGGTTCCGCTCGATCCGTGCACGGATACGGTAGCAGACCTGGACGCTGTTAGGGTTGTATACCGCGACGAAGTAGCGTCCCGCCTGAAGTGGCGGCACGTCCCGGGTGCCGATCGATACGCTCCCACCCGAGGCGGGTATTTGTGCGTATTTGTCTGCGGCATCCGGATTGGAGATATCGGGGTACTGATCCCTGACGATGTAGACGTCGAGCGGCATCGGCGGATCGATGTCGATGATCGAAACGGTCAGACGGCTTGCATCGGGAGGCACCAGGATGACCTCCAGCCCCACGGAGTTCGGATTCACGCAACGCGCCACCCACTGGTCGCCGAAATCGTTCGGGGGGAGGACCATCGAGAGGTTGTTGATCCGTCCCACATAACCGAGGGTGCTGTCGGCACTCTGGAGGAACCACGCGCCACTGGCGGGATAGCCAAGGAAGGATATCAAGGACCCGGGGCCATCCGAAGGCTGGGTCCCAGTCATCCCGCTGCCAGTGTCGTCGTAGCGGACCAGAATGTTGGTACCGGCGTCGAGGCCCTGGAGCCGAGAGTGATTCTGCAGGACGACGGAGTTCTGACCAAAGTTCAACGAGGTCAGGAGGTCCGGGAAGTTCTCGTGCGTGGTCGTGACACTCGGGTAGACCGCCCGGATCGGCGCCGGGACGATGTTGATCGCCATGTAGGTCCCAAGGCCCGGGTTTGACGGTGTGCCGTCGGGAATCGGTTGGATCATCGGCACCGCCAGGGGCATAGGAAATCCCTGCTGGTCGAAGGCTGTCAGAGGTTGGTCGGTACTGACCCCCACCAGCCCAAACTCACCCGCCATGTGGTCCTCGGACTTCACCCCAACGTAGAAAACATTATCGGGCGAGGGTGGATCTCCAATGAAGTACACCAACTCGTTGCCGCCACGAGTCGTCGATTTCCGAGCTTCGGCGACCGCAATGGGCTCCAGGTTCGTCAAACCAGGGTCGTGGGAGACGTAGAGGTCTATATCGGGCCCGTTGGTGCGGCCTCGGGACAGGTTCCCCACCGGGAACGTGACAAACACCACATTGCTACCGTTCGTCAGGACGATGTCGCCATTGGTGATTGTTCCAGGCGCATTGGTGAACACATAGAACTGCCACTGCTGGAACTGCCCATTTGTACCACCGACCAGGGGCGAATTGGCGCCAACACGTTGATTGAGGAACGCCGAGCTGTTGGTCATCGTGAGAACCGCTGGTCGTACATAGCTCGCCGCCACTGGATTCACACCCTTCGGGATCCCGACAGTGGCCACCACATTGGTCTCAGACGGGGCAAGATCCGAAGCGAATGCGACGGAGAAGTCCTGAGCGATCCGATTGGTGTTCGAGCGGACGCTGTTCACGTTGACCCGCCGGGCGATGACCGTGATGACCAGGTTGGAGCTGAGGGGCGGCGGAAGGATGATCCTTTCGACGTTGTTGATGCGGTCGAGCGTTGGCAGGCCATTGGTGGCGATGTCGTTCGTTCCATGTCCCACCGAGAGCCCGGACTCCCTGTTGAGATCGTTGCCCCAGTAGATCTCCCCAGTGATCCGATTCGACACGATGAGATCAAGGTCGTTGACCAGCTTGGGTCCGACGAGTGGGTCGCCTGGGGGATCGGTCCAGACCAGCGAGATCCGAAGCGACTCCTGCAGGGCATTGGTGCTGAGGATCGCCAGATCGAAATCCAGGGATTCCCCGGTGGAGAGACCCTTGTTGTTCTCGACGGCGAGGACATCCACCTCACGGCCGTCCACGGTGGAGCGGAATCCACGGCCCAGGGCCCGCTGCAGGTTGGGGCGTCCCCATCCTCCATAATTGAAGACCTCTTCACGGCTGGGCATATAGCCGGGGCTGGTGGCGCGGGCGGAGTTGATGAGGATCGCCTTGTAGGTCGAGGCGGCCGGGAACTGCTTCACCTTGTACTCGAAGTTCTCCTGCATCTGGGCCAGCACGCCGGAGACCGCCGGGGCCGCCATGCTCGTCCCGGATTCGAATCGGTAGTTCGGCAGGACCTCGGCATCGACCTCGCTCATCAGCAACGCGATCGGGTAGTCTGGCGAACGCGGATCGGGCAGGTCGGAGGGCTTCCACTGGGTGGAGCGGACGGACGCGATGAAGGTTCCCGGGGCTACGACATCGGGCTTGAACCGTCCCACGTCACCCTCGATGCCGATGCCGACATTGCCCCGACTCGAGTAACCGGCGACCTGCCAGTCGGAATCCGTCCGCTTCTCGAGGATCCGATTCGTGAAATAGGGGCCACCGTTGGTCTCCCATCCCGGCACCAGGACCTGGGAGCCGATCTGGACCGGCTGTCCGTTGGTTCCGACGATGACCGCGTTGGTGATATAGCGGGGACTCTCGAGAGCCCCGACGGTGATCACGTTCTTGGCGTTACCCGGAGACAGGATGGTGTCGGGTACGCCACCGATGCCGTTGTCTCCCCCTGCCCCATCGTTGCCCGCAGCGAACACATACAGGATCGGCTGATCCCCGGACTCGCCCGGCAGTGCATCCCGGACCGCCGCATCGAAGCTGGCAGAGTGGGTGGAGTACTCGTAGATGTCCTGTCCGCGATACCCCCACGAGTTGTTCGAGATCAGGATGTTGGTCCGCCCATTGAAGCGGTCTGGGGCCGTCGCGGCCGTCTCCTGCAGCCAGGAATCCCCGGAGGCGGGTCCCAGGGCCAGATCGATGGGCAGGATGAAGATAGAGGCCTCCGGTGCGTGCCCTTGGAAGTCCATGTTGTTGGTCGATCCCTGCGGGGGGATCTTGACCGTGCTGGATTGGGATCCATCGCCGGCGATCGAGCCCGCCACATGGGTTCCATGACCGTCGCTGTCTCGAAGGCCGGCCGTCGTGCCGGCCTGTGTGAACACACGTCCCTCGAGGTCGGCCGCGGTGGCATCGACCCCGGAATCGTTCACATTGACCAGCACCTTGTTGCCGGTCAGGCCCTCGAAGGGGCCGGTGTTGGCCGGATTGGTGGTCGAACCCAGGGCGTACCCGGTCAGGTCATTGGCGAGTCCAATTGTCCGTCGGGGCTCCACACGGTGCACCCCGGGGATCGCAGCCACTCCGGTGAGACGGCCAGCGGGGGCCGCAACTGTCACAAGGGTTCCAAACGGCCCCCTGCTCCGCCCGAGTTCCCGGACACCGATCGACTCGAGCTCAGTGGTCAGATCGAATGATTCAGGGACCGTCAAGACGAGTTCCTGTCCCGCCTGGGGTTCCGTGTCAGAGAGGACCTGCTCGAGGAGCGATGGAGTCAGCTTGAAATAGGGCTCCAAGGCGACGATCGCATGCGTTCCAGGGTCTGCGGCGAGGCGCTCGGAGGCTTCGGCATCCGCACGCACCAGCACGGCGTTGTTCGGCACATAGGAGACGATCTCGGCGCCTGATCGGACCAATCGGTCCTGGAACTCCCGCGTCAGGGGACCGTTGGCCTGGACCACGAATGCCTCGGCAGGTCGCGTGGACCGGAGGGCCTCGGGAACCTGGAGCGGTTCAGAGGAGGCCGTGTCTATCAGGGCGTTGCGAAGGAGGATCGCCCGGTCGTTGTGGATGAGGTCCTCGACCGCAGCCTGGGTGTTCCGGAGACGGAACGCGAAGATCGGATCCCGGTGGGCCGGCTCGGCACCCGCAGGAAGGGTCGAGACCGGAACCCAATGCCCGTGACCGGAGGGGAGGCTCCCGGACGGAGCCGACGAAACGAGGAGCGGTGTTGTCGTCGCGCTGAGGGCCGCGGAATCAGTCTCCCGGATCCCAACCGCATCCCGGCTGAAGGTCAGAAGACCGCGGTCATGGGCCCGCCATCCCAGATGGACAAGTACCCCAGCGAGCAGCACCACAGCCAGTTTCTGACGACGGGAGAGACTCATGGATTGGAAATCGGGTAGCCGGGCTACGGGTTCGAGAGGATCACACGCTGATCCTCGATGACGGGACGGAGCATCCGGGGATCCCCATCGATGCGGAAGACGGTCTTGGTGACGAACTCACCCGTGATCGTGTAGTTGGTCGAGATCCCGTAGAGGGGACCCGGGCGGAGGTTGATGGCATTGGGAGCCGGCTTGAGGGTCTGCCCGTAGGCGTAGACCACGAACCGTGGCTCGTCGGCCCGGAGCAGCGACATCGCCTGCTGGGGGAGTCGTTCCAGGACCTCGTCACCCACATTCCGGATCCGGGACCAGTCGAGGGTCGTATTGAGGAAGGGTGCCCTGTCGGATAGCGTGGGTACCTGAAGGATGGAGCCCAGGTTCTGGAAGGCGCCATCAGGATTCAGCTGGACCCCCAACTGGTTGGTCATCCGCTGCATCTGGCTGACGCCCGGGATGAGGTTGTTGTTGGAATCCTTGAACCCCGATACGAGTTCGGCGATCCGGGGCGAGTCCGGCTCGAGGAAGAGGGGTTGGACGAGATCCGGATCGGAGGTGCTCGTATTCTCGAGGAGCGGCATTCCCGACACGACGGCCGCCCAAGCCGCCCGATTGGTCTGGTTGACGCCAATCTGGCCACGAGCCGAGTTTTCGTTGAGAGACGCGGTGAAGAGATCCATCACCTTCCAGTCGTTGGTCGGGTGGGTATACCGATCCCCTGCCCACCCACCCCAGGTGAGCCGCCCCCCGGTAAGCCGGGTGGCGACGGACGCCTGGTCTGGAGGCAACTCGAACGCGGGCCGCGACTTCAGGTAGACCGTCTGCCAAGGGGTCCCACGGTGTACACGTCCCAACTGTCCAACACCTCCGAAGCGGAACGTTGCGTTCGTCCCCACCGGGAACCTCCAGTCATCCGAGGAACGGATCAGGGGATCCTTGAAGCTGTAGTCGAACGCGGTGCTTCCCTGCGCGGTGGCAGGGATCGGCAATCCTGTCAGGTTCGCATTGGTTCCCCACGGGGCATAGGCATTGACGTATTTCGTCGAGCGCCCGACGTCGAATGCCACGAAGTTGGTGGTCAGGCTGATCCCCAGCAGCGAACCCGGTGCCCGGCCGAAGAATTCATGGGGCACCTCGGTGTACCCCGCCTCGGTGAGGAAGAAGTACCCGGGTGAAAGATCGTCCTTCGTGTAGTGAACGAGGGGATCGTTCGCCATGCGGCGATCTGAGAGGAACACACGCGGGGACGGATTGAACCCGACCTGCGTGACCAGATTGGAACCGTAGTTCTGACGGATCCGGATGATGTAGGCCGGATCAGCCGCGGGGAGGATCCCATAGAGGAAATACTTGAGCCCGTCGATCGACTCCTGGATCTGATCCTCTCGGACCGGAGCCCCGGTCGGATTCCGCCAGAGAGTCCGGGGTAGTTGGATGGTGCCGACCGAGGCCAGCATCTGGTTCTCGATGCCAAGCGTCCTGTTGGCCTGGACCAGATTGGTGTTCCAGAACGGTGGCATGGACGTGAATCCATTGTCCGAGGACCCGGCCTGATTGTTGAAGTACTGCTGCTCCGCCCCCTGCGCATCGAGCCCCAAAGTCGAGATCACGTTCGTCCGCACCATCGTGCTCCGAAGGGTCGTGAGATCCAGAAGGCGCTGGGTGTTCTCGTCCAGGATCGCATAGACGAGGCTGTTCGTGACGTAGGCCGAAAGGACGGGTGTCAGGAATCGAGTGTTCGCCTGTGAGATGACCACCCGTCCGGCGTTTGTGAGATTCGGGGGATAGGCCTGACGATTGACCGGGTCGTAGATGAACGAGGTCCCGATGGCGAGGCCACCGGGTACCGGCACAGTCCTGTTGGTGATGTACGGAGGGAACTCGAGGTAGGCAGGCGAGTTCGTGTTCCGGACCAGTCCTGCAGCCTCATAGGCACGGGCTGGCCACGAGGGTTTTAGGTAGTTGGTGCTGAGCAGTTCACGCCGCCTCAGGACCACCCGGGGATCGCCGGGAATGGTCTCGTCCATGAGCGTGAACTCGAGGACGTTGGTCGCGAAGATCCGGACGTTGCGGGGGAAGTTCGTGAGATACGAGTTCCACGCCTCCAGACCCACCAGATTGGTGAGGTTGATGAGGTACTGGTACTCAGTCCGGAACCCACCCCCGTTCGCCCCAGTGAAGGGCAGCTCCGTCTGGCCAATTTTGGCGACACGGGATGGACGGACCACGAAGAGACGCCGGGTCGGCTGCACCACCGTCTGCCACAGCGCCTGGTTGAAGTTCGGAAGCCCCTTCTTGGCCCCAAGGACCCAGGGCATGCCAAAGAGATTGACTCCGATGTTGCGGGTGGTGACGGCGGACTCCGGCGCCGAAGGCGTGAGGGTGGGGGCCGGCGAGCTGATGTCACGCGGCGCCCGGTTGGTGATGAGGTCGGGAAACGTCCACTGACGCGCCAGGATCCCGGCCACGGTGATGTTGGTGATCTGCTCGAAGCTGTGGAGCCTCAGCACGCCGGGTGTCCTCGAATCCTCGTACAGGACGGGACGGAACACGGTCGGTGCGGCAATCCGGTTGATCGGATCGACAAAGAAGGAATTGACCGAGGCGTCGTAGATGTTTGCCGCCAACTGCATCTGCCGATGGACCTGCGCGGAATACGGGTAGTTGGTGAGGAAGACAACCGGCTGGGTTGAGTTCCGGGGAGTGTACTCGGCCTGGGTCCAGCCATGGACGCCGAGACCGGGCTGGTAGCGCAGGGCTCCCTGCGGCAGGAAGGGCAACCCGTTGGTGAACTCGCTCAGAAGGAGCCGATGGGTGGCATTCGTGAACCACTCGAGGGCTCCCCACGGACGGAGGGTCGACACGCTGGCGGAGGCCGCGAGATCCCCATCGGGTTCCGTCTGGGCATAGTTCAGGTTGAGCTTCGCCCTGCGGTAGAACCCGTAGGGATTCACCGAGTTCACATCCCGCTCACGATCCGAGAATGCCGGATGGGAACCCGACTCGAAACGACCGTCCCCCGAATCGGTGCCGAGCTGCCGCATCAGCCGATGGAACGTGTACCGGTCATAGGTGCTGAGCGGGGAGGTCCGGGCCACGGCGCGATTGGTGAACTGCCCCGTGATCCGGGCCGACATCCCGAGCTGCGGATCAAACAGGTCATTGAGGTCCGCAAAACGATTCGTCAGATCAGAACCCGCCCAGGGGTTGGTGGGCACATCGTTGTCGAACTGACGGAAGATATCCTCCCGCCGCGCGACCAGTGGCCCATCCGAATAGGCATCGACGTAGTCTCTCCGGAACTCCGTGTCGATCTGGGTCACGTTGGCGTTGCCTGATTCGACCCGGTAGAAGTCGTCAGCCGAGGCCGGCGCGAGGGTCAGCTGCCGGTACCGACGGAGACGCTCCGCGTCGGCGAAGGCCAATCCCGTGCTCGGGACGGTCAGATTCGTCTGGTATTGGTAGTCGTTGCGAGTGAACCGCCAGATGTTCGTGTTCAGCGCCCCAAAGAACCCGGCGAGATTGAGTTCCCATGTGCCGACTCCCTGGTTCCTGAGGAAGCCACTCTGAGGCTGCAGTCCATCCTGGTCGGCTGGGAAAAGCTGACCATCCGCCGGATTGAGGCGCTTGGCGTTATTGCCGCCGTAGTTGAGGTCGATCGTCGAGCTCGTCGGAACCGCCACGTAGGCGAATCGTCCAATGAACCGGTTGGTGCCCGAATGTGGCACATCAGGATTCTCCAGCACCCCGATCCACTCCGGATCGCCCCACTGGAAGTTCGTCAACGAGGCCTGGATGGGACGTCCGAACCGGTCCAGTTCAAGAACCGGACCGTTGGTCTCGAACTGACCGTTTCGATTGAGATCCAAATAGAACCGGAAATCCATCGGCAGTCGCGGATCCCGGTTCGTCTGGACGAACACGGGAGGACGGGGATCGTAGTAGAGGTTCCCCAGCATGCGCGCGTACTCATCCCGCTGGCCCGCGATGAGGAGGTTGAATGGCAGGGAATTGCTGTTCCTGAAGTAGCTCACGTTGGTGAGCTGGCGGTAGTCGCGGGTCTCGACGTAGTGGCTGCCCGGCTGATTCCGGAACCGGGGATTCGCGTAGTTGGTCGAGACAAAATAGGAGGCTGACGCCAACCGGTTCGTGGTGGCGGCGATCCGGCCCAGGATCCGCCCCTCCGCATGGCGAAGCGCGGTGTCGGCCATGGCGCGGGCATCCGCCTGCTCCGCGGCGCTCGCCACGGAGGCGCGCTCCCGACGGCTCACGGCAAGGAACGCCACGGCCGTGATCGTCACGACCGACAACATCAGCAGGGTGATCACGAGGGCGATGCCCCGCCGAGGCGATCCATCCAACCTGCCCCTGGAAGTGTGGACGTTCATTGATTTGCAGAGGAAACGGGCATGGCGACGCGTTGCCGGAACACGAGGATGTTCGCGAGGTTGTTCGTCAGGAACCGGGTCCGGATCCCGGGCGGATTGGCCGGCAACACCCGGTACCGCTCAACCAGCTCCGGAGGCAGGACACCGATCTCAAGCTCGACGGAGGTCGGGAATGCACGCCCTCTGAAAAGGGTCGCGTTGAGAGGGACGCCTGCAGAGGGGTTGGGGCCGATCAGGACATCCTTGGGGACCGGGAAGGCATTGGTCTGCGGCCAAGAGGTCGGATCGAGGGCCTGGCCGCTGGGACCAAAGGGCGTCGCGCGGAAGAAGACCACACCATCGAGCAGCCGGCTCGAGTTGGTCGGACTCGACCGGTAGGTCGCGTTGTTGAAGAAGCGGTTGTACAGGACGTTTGCCTGATCGGCGCCACGGGCGCCACGGAGGCTGACCGGCCACGGATCCTCGTAGCGGTACAAGGTCCCCACCGCATCGTCCGGAGTCGCAGGGTCCTCAGGCGCCACGAAAAGACCCGCACCGGTCCACTGCCCTGGACGATTCTCGGCGAGGTAGAAGAGGTCATGGAAGAGGGTGGTCCTCCGCCATCCATCGAGGAATGCAGCACGAACCTGGGGGTCGGAGGGCCCGGCCGCCGTCCTGAGAACCATCAGATTGGGAGCCGGACTGAGACGTTCCTGCACATTGGTCGAGCGGGGAACGAAGACCAGGTTGGTTCCGATGTTCGAGGGGCGGGCCCGACCCAGATCCCGGATCAGAAGATCCATGACGGCCCTTCCGTTCTCCATGACATCCGTCTGGCCGGCATTCGCGATCAGCGCCTTCTGGGTCTGGTTGAACATCGCGAAGAGCGCCAACACGATGACCGACAGCATCGCCATGCCGATCAGCATCTCGAGCAGGGAGAAGGCCCTGCTCGAACGAATCGCCCGTCCTCGAGGATTCTGCATGGGAAGGACCTTCATCATGGCGGGCTGCTGGTGAGGTTGCGATTCAGCCCCGAGTCATCGAATCGACGTGGACGCAATGAGGTGCCCGGCCGGAAGACCGCCTCGGGGTTTGACGGAACCTGGATGGCAAACCGGGGCTTGCCGACGATCTGAGCACTGAAGACCCGCTGTCCAGGGCCGACACTGATGTCGTTCCCAACACGGAACACCGGCCACCGGAAGGTCAGGCGCAGGTTGTAGACGGTCCCCGCCAACGCATCGCGTGAACTCCGACGCTCCTCGGGACTCGTGAGGACCTTGACAAGATTCGTGTCGAGCCGGATCGCATCGAGATATCCCCCAAGCTGTACACCGGTCGTGAGGGCGGCCATCGACTGAACGTTGCCGAGGGTGCCCGGGAGGCTTGGCAGCTGGACCGCCGGAGTGAGATCGACCTGCATCTGATACCGCAAAGCATCGTCCAACTGCCTGTCGGCCGGCAGGAATCCAGCAGTGCCTGTGGGCCGGATCTGGGAATTGAGATCGCCGCTGAACGAACGGCAGATTGCCGTGACACGATTGCTGTAGATGATGCCACGATCCGCCTCGAAACGAGGAATGGACAGCAGGGTCACAATGTCCCTAGGTGTCGTCAGAGTCGCCCCGGGCGCCGGCACGGGATTGGATGCCGGATAGAAAGGGCCTCGGAACCCGAACGTCTGGCCCGCCCCGGATCCATTGACCGGAGTATGCTCGATGACAACGGAGTCGACGTAGTTGGTGACCTCATCCCAGCCGATCCCGCCGCGCCGGATCAGGTCCACCCAGAGGGGTCCCTCCTGTTCGACGATGGTCTCCTCACGGTTCTGCCGCTGGACGCCGAGTCCCAATGGCAGAACCCCGAGGATGGCCACCATGGCAAACGCAACGATGCCGATGCACATGGCCAGCTCCACCATCGTGAAGCCGTCCGCCCGACGAGGTCCCTTGGATCTGTGGAGGGGAAGGTTCATTCGGGTGGCTTGATGCCCTTGGTACGCCCGGTGAGGGCCGAGACCCGGACGATCTGGTTGGTGTAGTTGCGTCGGGGCGTCTCGACGACGTCGGCCGGTTGGGTGAAGTCGAACCGGTCGGGCTCCCCCTTGGGCACAACCTGACGGCCGAACTGGACGGATCCAGAACCGACAGCGACGAAACGGTCCGCCAGGGTCGTCCCGTTTCCGATGGCGCGGCCTGCTCCATCGAAATTGAAGAGCCGCCCCTGCGCATCGAACGCAATGGCCGGGAGCTTGATCACGATGTTCGTCATCATGGGCGGACTGTCGCGCTCCGGAGCGACGGGGAACGGGAAGGAACGCAGGTTCAGGTTCGTCACCATGGACGGGGCGGTCGGACCAAAGGCCCAGCCCGGCACCAACACCTCAAGGCCGTTCGTCGGGAACAGGGTCCCCTCCGGGAGCATCCGCCACTCCGTCAGGAACCGGGACCGCTTGACCCCCGGCTGCTCCCCGAGGCTGCCGTCGGTGTACAACGCATAGCCCGTGAACTGCTTGGCGAAGCTGTTCGTGAATTCCCGCAGCGCGATGTCGCGGAACCGCCGGTCGAACTCCGTGGCGCCGGGAAGCGACTGGAGCTGCCCATGGATCCGGTTCAGCTCACCCGAGAAGACCTCCGGGGTCATCCCATATGGGGGCTGCAGAAACACCATGTAGACCGGAGAGCGGTTCTTGATGGCCTGGAGACGCGCGAAGCCCAGGTCGTCCCGGAGCTGCTGCTGCGCTGCGGCGATCGAGTTGGACTGGCCGAACCCCTTGAAGGCCGGGACGGCAATGAACATCAGGACACCGATGAGCGAGATGACCACCAGCAGCTCGACGAGCGTGAACGCCGACGCCTGCCCTTCCCGCCTGGTTGTCCTGAATGCCGAATCCATGTCGAGGGCTCCGGGTAGGTTCAGCGCCAGGTGTAGATGTTGTCCGCGTTGACCGTGTTCCGGGCGTTGGCCGGCTGCGTGAAGTCAGCCTTCCCATCCGGACCGAACGACATCACCAGGGCCGGCTGCGTGATGAACCGCGCGGCGGGATTGTTGGCCGGAAGCACCTGTTGCCCGACCGCGGCCGGGAACGGATCCACCACGCGGTTGTCGAAATCAAGATCCACCCAGACCAGGTAGGGCTTTCCCCACGGGTCCCGGAGGACCTTGTCCAGCTCACCCACCCCGTTGGGGCCAACCCCCTTGGCGATCTTGGCATTGAGGAACACGTTGCCCTTCTGGTTGAGGGCATTGTTGAAGTTGATCCACTTGCCATCGGCATCCGTCTGGACCGCGTACCCGGGGGCGCCGGGAGGGAAGTTGCCGAGGACCGTGCCGGTCAGGATCGCCATGAGCTCCGCGTTGCTGACATTCCAGGTACCAGCCCGGTTGACCACCACCGGATAGTCGGTCCGGAGCTTGGAATCCATCACCTGTGCCCCACCCTGCTGGGTGCCGTACAGGAAGTCAGGCCACTGTTCCGAGATCGAGTTCCGCGTCGTCTTCGACGACGGCATGCGGGTGTATGCGGCGTTGTAGGCGGTGATGGCCGCGACGAGGTTGTTCATGTCGACCTCGGCCTTCTTGACCTTGGCGGACCCGGCCGCCTTGGTGACAGCGGGCAGCAGCAGGCCTGCAAGGATGGCGATGATCGAGATCACCACGAGGAGCTCGATGAGCGTGAATCCTCGGGAAAGTCGGGAGGAGTGAAGCGCTTTCATTCGGAGAGACGAGGGTTGGGAGTTGAGGTCAGTGGAGATCACCAGTTGCCGACGATGTTCGTACGATTCTTCTCGCGGATCTCAGCCCAGAGATCGAACCGCCCCGGATTGTTGGTCGGGTTCGTGGAGACATAGCGCCAAGGATTCAGGCCTGGATTGCTGGGCACAGGAGCCGCCTGCTGGAGGGGCCAGGGGAATCCCGAACCCTTCTTGCCCGAGGCATCCGTCGCAAAACCGACTGCAAGCACCTCGAGATCGACATAACCCGGGTCGTTGCGGCTCCGGAAGATCTCGGCGAACTGACCGGGCTTGAACTCGCGCCGGACCAGCTTGCGCTTCTGTTCGCGATCCAGCCGGTTCTGCTGCACCGGGTCCGCCACGGGGATGCGCGGCGTGCTGTTCAGTACCCCTTCCCTCCCAAAGTACTGGAGAAACGTCTCCGGCTTGATTGACAGACCGTCATCCGCCGTCACCAGGCTCGGATTCGAGGGATTGTTGTCCACCAGGACCCCAGTCAATTCGTAGAACAGGGGGTTCAGGACGGGATTTGTCGTCCGGGTCGCTGGGTTGTAGTTGTCAGGCGGATAGACTCCGTACTTGGCCTTGTAGGATTCGATGGCCGTTACCAGGGCCGCCAGCTCGGCGCGGATCCGGGCCTCCCGCATGCGTTTGCCCGCCACTGGAGCTACCCCCACCACGAGACCGGCGAGGACGGCGATGATCGAGATCACGACCAGCAACTCGATCAGGGAGAACGCCCGGAGCACCACACGACCCCGTGGTCCGGAGATCCGATGGAAGCTGGTACGGGGGTTCATGGTCGTCGGAAGTCCAAGAGGGTGAGGCACCTGTCAGCGTTCCTTCAATTCCTTTTCCATCCGTTCACTGAGCCACTGCTTGATCATGCTCTGGTAGTTCAGATAGCGCTCGCGTGCGAGTCGTTTGATCCGACCCAACATCCGCGGATCCATCCGGATCGAGATCGTCACCGATTCCGTCTGCTCCATCGCGGCCACCGTGGCGGACTCCATCAGTCGAACGTCGATCCCATTGTCCTCCCAGAAACCCGCCTCCGCCTGCTCGCTGTCGAACAGGGGGACCTCGTCCCAGGATGTCACAAGGGTCGGATTCATCAGGATTGAAGGGCCTGGCGCAACTTGCGCTGGTAGAAGAACTCCTCCTGTTCAGTGAAACCCCGGGAACAGATCACCCGGAAGACCCGTCCGTTCGTGCGATAGATGCTGAAGATGCCATCCCCGCCGTCA
>Ga0209770_10000962_pt1 | contig 15175 bp, 14 predicted proteins | sample LauGreSu1BDMLBDD_2_FD_187572 | JGI IMG/M metagenome (GOLD analysis project Ga0209770, IMG submission 187572) | Freshwater lake microbial communities from Lake Michigan, USA - Su13.BD.MLB.DD (SPAdes) (version 2) | ecosystem: Environmental > Aquatic > Freshwater > Lake | place: Lake Michigan, USA...
GCCGAGGCGATCACCGAAAACACCGCCCTGCTCATGAGCGCTGCCGCGCACTTCGGGCTGCCGATCGCCCTGAGCGAGCATTACCTCAGGGGCCTCGGGCCGACGGTGGCCGCCATCACCCAGGCGCTGCCGGCTGGCGCGTGTCGCTTCGAGAAGACCCGCTTCAGCGCGGTCCTGCCCCAGCTCGAGACGTGGCTGGCTGGCCACGGGCGTTCGAACGTCATGGTGTGCGGGGTCGAGGCACACGTGTGCGTGCTGCAGACCGCCTTGGATCTGCGAGCGGCGGGCCGCACACCGTTCCTGATGACCGACGCGATCAGCGCGGGTCAGGCCCAGCAGATCGCACCGGCCCTTCGTCGCCTGGAACTCTGCGGGTGCGTGCCGTCTGGATGCCTGAGCGCCATGTACGAACTCGCCGGCGATGCCTCCAACCCCTTGTTCAAGGGCATGTTGGCTCTGGCCAAGGCGATTCGGCCATTGCCGGCCTGAGCGAAGCCCAAAACGACAACCGACGGCGGACGAGCCGCCGTCGGTGAAGGTTCGTGCACAAACCCGGCGCTCAGGGCGTGGGCTTGTCGCGGTTGTCGAGGATCGCCTTGCGGATGTCGGCGGCGATCGAACGCACTTCTTGCATGTGCTTGCGGGAGCGGGTGCCGGCCGCCTTGTTGCCGCCAGCGGCCTTGTCGAGGTCGGCCTTGGCGTCGGCGATCAGCTTCTCCAGCTTGGCGTAGAGCTCGTGAATCATGGGGTCTCCTTGGGGTTGGCTGCCCGGATGGGCCGTGCCGCAGGCTACACGCACGAGACGCCGTTTGGGCTATCCTCCGCAGGAAGTCGGTAGGCGAAAGCGAGAATAACCGTGGCAAATGCCCCAATTATTGACATTTCGACCGTGGATCTGGGCGTGGACGCGTCGGCAGCGTTCCCGATTGACGCCCTGCTGCCCCAGTCCGGCCACATGCGCATGCTGGACCGCGTCTGCTGGATGAGCGAGGACGGGCACTCCTCGGTCGGCTACAAGGACGTGCGTCCGGATGAGTTCTGGTGCGCTGGTCACATCCCAGGGCGCCCCCTCTTTCCGGGCGTCATGATGATCGAGGCCGGTGCGCAGCTCTGCAGCTACACCCACAAGCGCACGCGCCAGCCGGCAGGCTTCCTGGGCTTTGTGCGCTGCGACGACGTCTCGTTCCGCGGACAGGTGGTTCCCGGCGACCGATTCGTGATCGCGGTGAAGGAGCAGTCGTTCAACCCGCGGCGGTTCGTGAGTCTGGCGCAGGGGTTCGTGAACAACAAGATGGTCTTCGAAGGACTGATCACCGGCATGGTGATCTGACCGCCGCGTGCTGCCCATCGTCCTGGGGCCCCTTCTGAAGCACCGAGTCTGGGGCGGCACGCGCATCTGCCCGTTCCTGAAGTTGCCGGATCCGCCCATGCCCATCGGCGAGGCGTGGCTGGTCGCCGACCTCCCGCCGTCGATCGCCGAGGGCGCTTCGCCCATCGTGGCCGGCCACGGCACCGGCAGCACCCTGAAGGACGTGATGGCGGCGGAACGCGACCTGGTGCTGGGGCGGGCTGCCGCCTCGCCCAGCGGTGACTTCCCGCTGCTGGTCAAGCTGCTTGACGCGGACGAGCCGCTGTCGGTGCAGGTCCATCCAAGCGCGGCCTATGCGCGGACGCACCCTGACTGTTTCATGAAGAGCGAGGCCTGGCTGGTGCTCGAGGCACGGGCCGATGCCGTGCTCTACCGTGGGATCCGGCCTGGAATCGATGCCGATGCCTTCAGGCGTCACCTTCATGAAGGCGGCGTGATCGATGACCTGCTGCGCGAGCCCGTCCGCGCGGGCCAGACCTACTGGCTGCCCAGCGGCATCTGCCACGCGCTTGGGGCGGGCACGATGGTTGCGGAGTACCAGACCCCCAGCGACACGACCTTCCGCGTCTACGACTGGGATCGGCACGATCCGAATCGCCCGCTTCACCATGATCAAGCGATGGAGTGCACGCTGTTCGGCGGCGAGCAGATCCTGAACGCTCCCGATGAGCACGAACCGTGGCGCGCCCGCGGCGGAAGCTGGCGTGGTCGCACACGAGTGCGCACGGAGTTCTTCCGCGTGGATGAACTCGAAGCCCCGATGGGAGCCACGGCAGACCTGCCCGAGGGAGATACCCCGACCGTCTGGACCCTGATCAGCGGCACCGCCAGGCTCAGCGCTGGCTCGTGGCAGGCCGATCTGGCCCCGGGGGCCTCGTTCATCCTGCCTGCAGCGGCCTCGGGTTGCAGATTATTGGCTACTGAACCGGTCGCGCTGCTCGTCGCCACGCTCCCCGATGCCCTGCGCGGCCACGACGACCGAGCGTCGTGGCACCTCGCCTAACGGAGCCGTCGAACTGCTCGCCGCAAGGCCCTCTGGGCGGGCGGCGAGACGGTCTTCACGCTACCTTTCCGGTCTTCCGTCCGAGGCATCCTGCCAGGGCGGTTCCTCCCGCACCTCACGAGACAGACATGGCTTCCAACGGCACCGTCACCCAAGTCATCGGTTCGACCTTCGACGCGCAGTTCCCCGAGAACGCGCTGCCCGAGATCTACAACGCGGTGGAGATCGACTTCACCGTCCGCGGCGAGAAGCAGACCCTCGTCGGCGAAGTGGCGATCCACCTCGGTGGCGGCCAGGTGCGCTGCGTGGCGCTGGGCTCGACCGACGGCATGCGGCGCGGAGATGTGTGTCGCGACACTGGCTCGCCCGTGAAGGTGCCCACCGGCGAGAGCGTGCTCGGCCGCGTCTTCAACCTGCTTGGCCAGCCTGTGGATGAGCGTGGCCCCGTGACGGGCGCCGAGTACGCCCCGATCCACCGCGAGCCGCCCGAGTTCGTCGAACTCAACCCGCAGACGGAAATCCTCCAGACCGGCATCAAGGTCATCGACCTCCTCTGCCCCTTCGTGCGCGGCGGCAAGATCGGTCTCTTCGGTGGTGCAGGCGTGGGCAAGACCGTCGTGATCCAGGAAATGATCGCGCGCGTCGCCCGCAACTTCGGTGGCTACTCGGTGTTCGCCGGCGTCGGTGAGCGCACCCGTGAAGGCAACGACCTGTGGCTGGAAATGCAGGAGGCCGAATACACCGACGCGAGCGGCAAGAAGATGCACGTGCTCGACAAGGTGGCGATGGTCTTCGGCCAGATGAACGAGCCCCCGGGAGCGCGCCTGCGCGTGGCGCTGTCGGCCCTCACCATGGCCGAGGCGTTCCGCGACAAGTCCGGCAAGGAAACGCTGATCTTCGTCGACAACGTCTTCCGCTTCACCCAGGCCGGCTCCGAGGTGAGCGCGCTGCTGGGCCGCATGCCGAGCGCCGTGGGCTACCAGCCCACGCTGAGCACCGAGATGGGCCAGCTGCAGGAGCGCATCACCTCGACGCGCCAGGGCGCCATCACCAGCGTGCAGGCGATCTACGTGCCGGCCGACGACTTGACCGACCCCGCGCCCGCGACGACCTTCAGCCACCTCGACGCGTTCATCGTGCTCGAGCGCAAGATCGCCGAGAAGGGCATCTATCCCGCGGTCGATCCGCTCGCCTCGACGAGCCGCATCCTCGACCCGCAGGTCGTGGGTGAGCGCCACTACCGCGTGGCCCGCCGCGTGCAGGGCATCCTGCAGCGCTACAAGGACCTGCAGGACATCATCGCGATCCTCGGCGTCGACGAACTCAGCGAAGACGACAAGCTCAGCGTGGCCCGCGCCCGCAAGCTCGAGCGCTTCCTCAGCCAGCCGTTCTACGTCGGCGAGGTCTTCACCGGCCTGCCCGGCGTCACCTGCAAGCTCGAGGAGACGATCGACAGCTTCGAGCGCATCTGCAACGGCGAGGGCGACGACCTGCCCGAGAGCGCGTTCATGTACGTCGGCTCGCTCGACGACGCGCGCGCCAAGGCCGCGAAGATGGCCGCCTCGGTCTGAGGCCGCCGTCCCATCACGAATCCGCCGCAGGGCCTGCCGCTTGGCAGGCCCTGTTTCGTTGGGCGATGCAGGATGAACGCGCATGCATCGAGTGCAGCATCATGGGACCTCGTACAGCCACAGTTGAAGCCCTCGGTGCAGGTGTGATGAGGCCGCCGCCGACCAAGCGCCCGCGGAGCCCAATCGTGGAATGACATCCGCCACGGCCTGATCTACATGTGCCCGATCGACGCGCAACCATCGGGTGCCGCGGCACGCCGCAAGCAACTCGAGGACATGCCCAACATATGAAGCCAGGTCGCTGGGCGACGATGCGTATGCCTGATCCAGCCGAAACGCAGGGGAGGACTCCGAGAACCCCTCCGCGTGTGGACCCACTACAGCGCGAACGAGCGCCTCCGCCCCCGGACCGCCGGACCAGCCCGACGACTTGGCCTTGAGCGCGTCGACCGCGGCGATTGCTGCGTGAATCCCCCAGCATACGGATGCATCCGGCGGCGAGTCGGCGAGGCGTTCGATGAGCTTGTCCAGCGTGACCGCTTGACCGGATTGAGTTGGCCACTCCTCATTCGGACCCAGCATCACTACCGCCTGGATCAAGTGGCCCAGCTCCGCCCGGTCGAGCGGGGTGACGGAAATGGTGCCGGCAAGGATCGACTTCCAGCCACTCAAGTTCCCTCCCTCCGAAGCGGGCAGCTCGAGCGCGCCAGCCAGATAGGCAATCAACTGCCCCGGATGAGCCTCTCCGAAGCGTGGGTCGCATCGTGTGTGCACGGTTGTTCCGTCCCGCACGAGCCACGAGGCGCGGGGGCCCGCCAGCGATCGTCTCGCCAGTTCCGCACACCACGCTGCTCGCCCGCGCATGCGACCCGCCATCACGGCGTGCGCCAACTCCAGTGTTGTCGAGTCCGACCCCACCTTGTCGTACAACGCAAGGCGGCAGTCCGCGAGCGTTTGTTCGACGCGTTTGATTTCCTCCGACCCAAGTGTCGTGCGCGGCGTGCGCTCACACCGCCAAGCCCGAAATCCGCAAGCCAGCGCCAACCCACTGCCGCACGCGGCCAGGATGGCTGTTCTGCGCTTCACGAAGGAGTTTGCCGATTGCGCCACAGACGCCCAACCGCGAATCCAGCGCACAATCCGGCTGCTGCCACACCGGCTGCGAGGAGTGAGTGGGCCATCTCAACTCGAGGGCTGCTCACGAATGCTGCAGCCCCAACCCATGATTCGTCAAGAGTCTCCCAAGGCATTCGGGCGTCTACGCCCGGCGGAACGGTGGGATCGATGGGACGGTCATCCCGCCCGTCGGGGACCTTGACCACGAAATGCCCGACGCTGGAATCTGCTCGAGATTCAACCCGAAGAATCGCGACTCCCGGCCATGCACGGATCTCGGCCAGTGTGGTCTCCCGAACAGCGACGACAAGACCCGCAGCAGTGAGCGCCTTGGCGATCGAGCCTAGGTCGGTCGATCCATCCGATGCGCGAAGGCTGGTCAGTTCGTACGAACGAACTGGAAGACGAAACCAGCGCATCACCAGTGCTGCGCAGGCAGGTCCACACGCCGCCTTCTCAGCGGGACCGGCGACGGCGTCGGAAGAGGATGGCGTTGCGGATGGCGATTGGACTTCCACGCTCGCCCCGCAGATGGTCAAGCCACATCCCAGCAGCAACCCCGCGCAATGCACCCTACGCACGCTGCTTCCGCCGCAACTTCCCCAGCACGACTCCGACGACGCTGCCCGCAAGTCCGCCGCCAGCCACGAACAACGGGAGGCTTGCGGAAGTTGCGCCAGTTGCACGCGCCTGGACATCTCCCATCTCCCACGCAATCTGGCGATCAGCCGCACGACCAAGGTCGGCATCGGCCACGACATGGCTCACCTGCCGATCGCTTGTCCAAACGATGGTTCCCGGATTGAGCCACGCCGTCGGGTCGTAGACCCAATCCTCAAGCCCGGGAACGCGTGCTCCCGCCGGCAGGTCCTCCGTTGCCAGCAATTGGAACTCATACGACAGTCCACCAGCCAACTCCGTCGTGGACGCGTCAGCGCCGACCACCCGCTCGCCCCTCGCCGGAATCCATGCGCCATTGGCAAGAACCGCGAAGTCACTGATGCTGCGTACCAGCACGGCGCTACCGTCCGCGCGCCGAATCTCCTGCCGAATCGGCAGCGCACCGCGGTCCAATGCGAGCCACCAGACACCTGACGGTCCAGGCTCATCGGAGGCCAACTCCACGACCGCGCACGCGTGACCATCGACGAGCTCCAGTTGTGGTCGCACGGTGACAGTGTCCGACTCGAGGACTGACAACAGGTCGATCGGAGAGAGGGCCTGTCCGGTCAGCGTCCGGGAGGGAAACCAAGCCATGGATGCAAAGAAGTCGCTCCCGCCCAGATCGAAGTCGGACGCCAGATCCTCGGCACTAGCCGTCTGAAGTGCAGCCCGAGTTCGGCTCGACCCCATGAGGCCGTGGAGTCCGTCAAACGCGACGACGCTGGCGCTCGGTCCTGAGTCGGCGACATCGCCCAGTTCAAGGGACTCCCGGTACAGGAATCGCGTGCCATCGCTGACGAAGTACTCGCTGGTTGACCGCACGGCTGTGGCGGGACCGTTCCGCTGAACGGATTGAACCGACACTTCGAGGTTCTGTAGGAGCGCTCGCTGCTCGAGTGTCATGGCCGCCAACTCCCTGGCCGTCGGAGGTGGTTCAGACCCGTTCCGAGCGACCCCGCACACACCCTCGCTGGAAAGGGCGAACATCGTGAGCGACACGCACACCACTGGATAGTTTCGGTTCATCACACAATCCTTTCGTCTGACTGACTTGTTCCGACAGTCACTGGATCGCGCCCTGAGTACAGCTTCGGATCACCAGATCCGAGTACGCGTTGCACGAGTATGTCCCTAGGACGACCGGCCCACACTCACATCCAAACCAGTCGCTCACACACAGATTGACCGTGTACGTCGCGCCCACAGATGGCTTCGAGAGGGCGCCGCAATTCGCTTGAAACAGGGTGTTCTCCGCGAACACGGTGACGCCTGCCGACGAGGGTAGATTGATCAGGCGCCGAGTGCACGAAGTTCGGCATGTGATGCAGGACGCAGTACACGAGGCGCCACCAACCTGGCAGGCCCAAGCCGAGACCACCATCACCGATGTGCAGTTCAGTGGCATCACCTGACTGCCGCGTGCACTCCAGGCCCACTCCGTCTCGTCACCAGGCGGCTCGGGTTCAAGTGCCGTTGTCACCATCGGCGCCAACCCGCCCGCACACATAATCACGGCCGACCACATCGCCGGCACGATCAAGTCAGAAAGCACGCTCCTGCGTACCAATGACTTCAACCCGGCCCCTTGGATCATTCTGGCCTCCTGCCAGTCGCGGCGAAGAGCATCACACGCCTTACTTCCGAGAAGGGTAACCCCCCAATCGAACCCTGTCAATCACTTTCAAACAGTTCATCGGTTTTTCGTGCGAAGGTGACGCTCAGGGCACGATCCGGGATCAGACTGCGGCGGCGCGGTGACCCAGACGGAATCCCGAGGACCACAGTTCTCAGTTCCACCAACTCCCCGTCCCGCGCCGGGGAGGCTTGACCGAGTGGGCGTCGGCGCCGTGCATCCAGTCCTACACTGGCCCCATGACGACCGCTGCAGCCACCGCGACCTGGCCGATCGAGGAGTCCATCACTGCGCTCGTGCAGGCGCACGGCGAGCCCGCACGCGCGCGTGCGGCCGCAGGTGTGGCGCGCATCGCCGCATTGTGGCGCGAGTCCGACGGCGACGGGGCTTCCTTCACCGCCTTCTGCCTGAAGCACTTCGTGCACGACTCCGCCGAGCGCACGCGCTTGCTCCTGCGCCTGGAGACGGCGCTCGAGCAAGTCAGCGGGCACCTGTACGAGATGCGTCGTTCGTTGCGTCGCTGGTCCGACCTGCGCGGCGATGAGTTCCCCAGCGTCGATGACCTGCTGGCGACCTTCGACCCGGCGCCGGACCTGTCCGAGCAGCTCTACCGCCAGAAGCTCGCCTTCGTCGCGCTGCTGAACCTGGACCGTCCGACGCTCGCGCGCATGCTCAGCGAGGGCGACGGTTGGTCGATTGACCAGTGGGCCGAGGCGCGCATCGCCCAGTCGTTCGGTCCACGGATCCCGGCGGAACTCGCCGACCGGGCGCGCGCCACCGGGCACCGATGCCAGCAGTGGGTCTCGACCTTCCACGTGCCCGTCGGGGGCATGGTCGATGCGAAGGGCAAGCGCTGGTTCGAGACCGATCGCAAGCTCATCGCGCACTGGCTGGTGCGCGAGGAGATCAAGGCCGGCTACAACGATCCCGAAGGCCTACAGAAGCAGCGTGCCCTCTCGTGGGTCATGGCGCGGCACATCGATGGCACGATTCCCGCGGCGGTGATGAAGGGCGTCGGTGCTGACTGGGATCCGCAGTCCAACATGCTCGCGGGCAGCCCGGTCTGCGCGACTGGCCCCTGCGGCGGCGCCACGGGGCAGACGGTCGGGCTCGCGCGGTACGAGCACTGGATCGAGCAGTTCCGGCTGGCGCAGGCGTTCGATGCGCACCACCCCGAACACCCCACCGCGATCGCGCGCAAGTTCGACCTGGCACGCGAGATCCCGGAGTCGGATGTGGAGCGGCTCTTGGTGGAATTGCTGGAACATCCCGTGCGCGAACACCTCGCCGGCATGCTGCGCACGCGTCTGGGGCGCCCGCTCGAACCGTTCGACATCTACTACGACGACATCAGCGAGGCTCGTCCGGCCGACGAGATGAACGCCGCCGTGACACGGCTCTTCCCGGATGAGAAGGCGTTCGAGCGCGCGCTGCCGCAGGTGCTGCGCGGGCTCGGCTGGCCTGCGGATGAAGCGGACTTCCTGGGCACGCACATCAAGGTGGAGATCGCCAAGGGCGCCGGCCATGCCATGCGGCCGATGCTCACCCAGTACGGCGCATGGCTGCGCACGAATCGGCTGAAAGAGTGCTTGGGATGGGATGGTTTCGACACGGCCATGCACGAACTCGGCCACAACCTGGAGCAACTCTGCAGCACGTACTACGCACCACGCCCAGCCCTGCGTAACGTGCCCAACACCGCGTGTACCGAGGCGTTCGCATTCCTGTACCAGGGTCTTGCGAAGAAGGTGCTCGGCATCGAGCCGGAGGGCGGAGAGCAGCGGCAGTTCGCGATCGACAGCGTGCAGACGATGCTCGCCGCATGCCAGATCGCCGGCCCGAGCCTGCTCGAGTTGCACGCGTGGCGCTGGCTCTACGCGAATCCCGGCGCGGACGCGGCCGCGCTGCGGGCCGAGGTGCTGGCGATCGCGGATCGGCTCTGGACCCGGTTCTACGAGCGCGACTTCGGTCCCGATCCGTACCGCATCCTGGCCGCCTACCAGCACATGATCGCGCACCCCCTCTACCTGGCCGACTACACGCTCGGCCACATCATGAGCCACCAGATCCGGTCGTTCATGCGTGGTAAGGATGTGGCGGCCCAGACGCGTCGGATCACGAGCCTGGGGCGATTCACCCCAGACCTGTGGATGCGCAAGGCGACCGGAAGTCCTATATCGGCACGTGCCTTGGCGGAGGACTGCGCCACGGCGCTGAAGAGCCTCTGATCCGCGGCACCCTGAGAGGATTCAAAGCCCCGGCCGAGTGGTGCCGCATCCCTTCGCGCCCTGCGTTCGGTGCATCGCCGGAGGCCTCTTTCCCGTATAGTCCCCTTTCGGCCCCAAGGGCCCCCACGACCATGAAGAGCACCTGCCTGACCATCTGCCTGTCCACGCTCGCCTTGGCCGCCTGCGCCGTGCCTACGCACGAGCAGCCGCGCGACATCTCGGCCCCGGCCGACTGCCCCAAGGACTGGACCACCCTGTGGGCCAGCGACAGCCGCGTGAAGCAGCTCTCGGTCGAGCTCCGCCAGGAACTCACCACGCTGCGCGACGAGCGCCGCACCAACAAGGACCTGGACAAGAACCCCGAATTGAAGGCCAAGGTCGACGACTTCAACCGCCGCGCGACGCAGTGGTACGCCACCAGCGCTTACGCGATCCTGAAGGACCCGAGCCCCGAGATGTACAGCATCTCGCAGACGCACGATTCGGCCGATCGCAACATCGACATCAGCACGAACCAGAACATGCGGATCCTGACCGACGACTGGAATCGCTTCTGGCTCTGGGGCTTCCCGTCCATGCTCAGCCCCACGCCGATCATGGACACCAGCGGCCAGCCCCGCTGAGCGGATCAACGATCACCTGACCAACGGACGGGCCCCGTGGCCCGTCCGTTGTCGTTGGTGCGTGCTCGGCTGCACCTGGACTACCGTGTGCCCATGACGCTTCCCTTGCCCCGCGCCGTGCTGACCGGTCTCGCCGCAACCCTCGGGCTCGCTGCCAGCCCGATCGATGGGCCATCGCTCACCCCGGTGCCGCGAGACCAGGAGGGCATCTTGCCGCGCCAACAGCTCGTGCTCGAGCGCGCGCGGACGTCCCCGCCGGCTGCCGTGGTCTTCGTGGGGGACAGCATCACGCAAGGCTGGGAAGATGGCGGACGGGCGGCGTGGGATCGAACCATCGCGCCGCTGGGCGCGGTGAACCTCGGCGTGAGCGGCGACCGGACAGAGCATGTGCTGTGGCGCCTGTCGCAGGCACCGCTCACGCGGCTGGAACCCAAGGTCGTGGTGCTGCTGATCGGGACCAACAACCTCGGCCACCAGCATGACGATGCCCAGGGCACGCTCGCCGGCATGACGGCGGTCGCCCGCACCATCCGCACCCAAGTGCCGGAAGCGACGCTCGCGCTCATGGCGGTCTTCCCCCGTGGCGAGCGCATCAACGCGATGCGCGGCGACCTGCTGCAGATCAACCAGGCGCTGCAGGCCGCGTTCAAGGACGACCCGAAGGTGCGCTGGATCGACTGCGGCGCGCGCTTCATCAAGCCCGACGGGGCGATCGACAGCGCCCTGATGCCGGATGCACTGCACCTGTCGCCGGCTGGCTACGCGATCTGGGCCGAGGCGCTCGCGCCCGTGCTGCCCACGGCTGCTCGCCAATGAATGCGGGGCGCCCGGATGAGCGCCCCGCTGGGTGGACTGATGATGTGACCGCGCGAGCCGCGCGATGGACCGGCCTCAGGCGCTGAAGCTGCTGCCGCAGCCGCAGGTCGAGGTCGAGTTGGGGTTGTTGAAGACGAAGCCGCGCCCCATGAGCTCGTCCTTGAAGTCGATCGTGGTGCCGTTGAGGTAGAGGTAGCTCTTGGGGTCGCAGATGATCTTGACGGTGAACGCCGGCGCTTCAGCGGTGGCGACGCCGCCGCCCTCGGCACCCTTGACGCGGCGGGTGTAGGTGAAGGCCCACTCCTCGTCGGTCTCCTTCTGGACCTCGGTCAGGTCGAGCAGATAGGTGAAGCCGGAGCAGCCCCCGCCCTTCACGCCCACGCGCAGGCGGATCTTCTCGCGGTCGAGGCCCTGCTGATCGATGATGGCGTCGATTTCACGGGCGGCGGTTTCGGTGACGTGCACTGGCATGGTGGGTTCCTCGTGGTTGGTACGCGCGGGGTGCTGCGCGGTTCAGTGGGCGTGGGCTTCTTCGGCGACGGCGATGCCGTTCTTCTTCTTCCAGTCCTCGATCGCGGCGCGGATCGAGTCCTCGGCCAGCACGCTGCAGTGGATCTTGACCGGCGGCAGCGCGAGTTCCTCGACGATCTGCGTGTTCTTGATCTGCAGGGCCTCGTCGACGGTGCGGCCCTTGACCCACTCGGTGGCCAGGCTGCTGCTGGCGATGGCGCTGCCGCAGCCGAAGCACTTGAACTTGGCATCCTCGATGACGCCGTCGGCGGTCACCTTGAGCTGGAGCTGCATCACGTCACCGCACTCGGGCGCGCCGACGATGCCCACGCCGATGTCGGTGCGGGTCTTGACGTCGGAGCTGGCCCCGAAGGAGCCGACGTTGCGGGGGTTCTGGTAGTGGTCGACGACCTTTTCGCTGTAAGCCATGGTTGGTTCCTTGCTGGTGGTGCTGGTGTTCGGGGCGCGCGGCTCAGTGGTGCTGCCACTCGATGGTGCTCAGGTCCACGCCTTCCTTGTAGAGGTCGTAGAGCGGGCTGAGCTTACGCAGGTGTTCGACGGCCTTGGCGATCGACTCGACCGCGAAGTCGACCTCTTCCTCGGTGGTCCAGCGGCCGAACGAGAGACGCAGGCTGCTGTGCGCCAGTTCGTCGCCGACGCCCAGGCCCTTGAGCACGTAGCTCGGCTCGAGGCTGGCGCTCGTGCACGCGCTGCCCGAGGAGCAGGCGATCTCCTTGATGCCCATCATCAGGCTCTCGCCCTCGACGAAGCCGAAGCTGATGTTCGAGATGTGCGGCAGGCGGCGGTCGCGGTGACCGTTGACCTGCACGACTTCCATGCGGCCGGAGAGGCCATCCTCGAGCCGGCGGCGCAGCTTGAGCAGGCGCTCACGGTCGTGCTCCATCTCGGCCATGCAGAGTTCACACGCCTTGCCGAAGCCGACGATGCCGGTCACGTTCTGCGTGCCGCTGCGCATGCCGCGCTCCTGGCCGCCGCCGTCGATGAGCGCCTCCAGGCGCACGCGTGGCTTGCGGCGGCGCACGTAGAGCGCGCCGACGCCCTTGGGGCCGTACATCTTGTGACCGCTCCAGCTGAGCAGGTCGATGCAGTCACGCTCGACGTCGGTGGGCATCTTGCCGACCCACTGCGTGCCGTCGGTGTGGAAGATCACGCCCTTCTCGTGGCAGAGCCGGCCGATCTCGGGCACCTCGTTGATGGTGCCGATCTCGTTGTTGGCCCACATGATGCTCACGAGGATCGTGTCGGGCCGCATGGCCGCGCGCACCATTTCGGCGGTGACCACGCCATCGGCGGGCGGCTCCAGGAAGGTGACGTCGAAACCCTCGCGCTGCAGGCGCTTGCAGGGATCGAGCACGGCCTTGTGCTCGATCGTGCAAGTGATGATGTGGCCGCGGCCCTGCTGCCCGGCGGGAGCCTTGGCATAGATCTCGGCGGCGCCCTTCACGGCGAGGTTGTTGCTCTCGGTGGCGCCGCTGGTGAAGATGACTTCCTTCGCGTCGGCGCCGATCAGGCGGGCGGCCTGCTCGCGGGCGGTCTCGATGCCGTCCTCGGCATCCCAGCCGAAGCGGTGGTTGCGGCTGCCGGCATTACCGAATCTTTCGCTGAAATACGGGAGCATGGCCTCCACGACGCGGGGGTCGCAGCGGGTGGTGGCGGCATTGTCGAGGTAGATGGGGGTCTTCACGGCCATGGTGTGGTGGTCCTGCAACTGAGTCTCAGGGAGACGGGCAAGTGTACGCAGCCCGGCCCCCTGCGACGAGCGGTTGAGACGAGTTCGGCCGCTGTTTGCCCCGGCAATTCCTGAGCCGCCGTTCCGGGTTCAGGCCTTGGTCGGCTTGGCCAGCACCCCGGCGAACAGCCCCGGCCCGCGACTGTGGGTGTCGGGGCGCAAGCGATGCCAGCGCACCAGCCGAAGGCCGGCTGCCACCGCATACCCGGTCAGATCGGCCTGGCTGAAGCCCAGGTGGGCGTGGCCCATGCGGTGACGGAACTCCTCGTGGTCGTGCGGCGCCAGATCGACGACCAGGATCGTGCCGCCGGGCTTGAGGCACCGGGCGGCCTGACGAAGGGCCAGCGCGGGCTGCTCGATGTGGTGGAGCACGAGCATGGCGACCGCGGCATCCCACTCGCCCGCGCGCCCGGGCAGATCCAGCAGGTCGCCCTTGCGGAACTCGCAGTTGGTCGAACCCTTCAGGCGCTTGCGTGCACCATCGAGCATGGCCGGCTCGCGGTCGACCAGCACGACCTTGCGGACCAGCGGCGCAAGGCGCTCGGCAACCTCGCCGGTCCCGCAACCGAGATCCGCCACGACCCAGTCGTGGGGCACGAGGCTGCACAGCGCCTCGTCCATGAAGTGGTCGCCGAAGAGCGTGCGGCGCATCGCATCCCACTCACCGGCAACGCGGCCGAAGAAGCCGACGCTGTCGGTGCGTCGTTCGGCGAGGACCTGGCGGAGTCGCTCGCGATCCTGCTCGACGGCCGGGTCGTTCGCAGCGCGATCGGCGGCCATCGCCCACAACTGCGCGGCGGCCGACGACGATGCACCAGCGGCCGGGACGCCGGCAGCGGCGTGCAGCGCGCGCGTACCGCTGCCACGACGAAGGACCAGGCCGGCTTCGTGGAGCGGCTTCAGGTGACGGCTGGCCGTCGACTGCGGCACGCCGAGCGTGCGGGCGATCTCGCCCACGCCGAGTTCCTCGTTGCGCAGGACGCAGAGGATCCGCACGCGGATGGGATCAGCCAGGACCGAGAGGTCCCGGACCCATTGATGCAGCGGCCCATCCTGTCGCCCCACGATCAAAGGCCCGGCGGCAACGCGGTGGTGGCGTCGATCGGCACACCGCGCACCTTGAGCTGCTCGATCGCGATCATGTTCTGGGGATTGAGCCCGTACGCCTGGCGGAAGCGGCGCGTGGCCTCGTCGACCTTGTTGATGCGTGCGAGCAGCATGCCGGCCTGCACGTAGGTCTGCGCGCGGACCGGTGCGCTCAGGCCGTCATCGACGGCGATCGCCGAGTTCGTGGCGTTGAGCGCGGTGTCGTAGTCGCCGATCTGCTCGGCGTAGCCCGCGAGCGCGTTGTAGGCCACGGGCGAGCTCAGCGCCGCGCCGGTGCTGCGCAGGAGCGCGTAGAGCTTGGGGTACTCCTTCTGGCGATAGAGCACCTCGGCGAAGGCCACGGCGACATCGACGTTGTTGGGCTTCGCGGTGGCCGCGAGTTCCAGCGCGGCGCGCGCGGTGGTGAGCTCGCCCAGGTTCGTGGTGGCGACGCCGTACCAGTAGTTGACCTTCCAGTCCGAGGGCGCAGCATCGATGATGGGCTTGAGCTCGGCGGCGGCCTCGCTCCAGCGCTGGTGCTCGCAGTAGTGCTTGGCGAGGTCGATCGCCTTCTCGGTGGGCTGGGGGCCCTTGCAGGCGGCAGCGGCCAAGGCCGCGACGATGAAGAGAGTCTTTCTCATGGGCACGATTCCGTTCGTTGGGCGCGATCATACGAGCGTGCGCAGGGCTAGTCTGCCCCCGTGCCGACGGATGCGTGGAATCTGCCGAACCTGCTGGCGACCCCGACCCGCTCGCCGCGGCGTTTCGTCGTGCTGCACCACGAGTGCCCCGCCCGCGGCCCCCACC
>Ga0209770_10000963_pt1 | contig 15165 bp, 25 predicted proteins | sample LauGreSu1BDMLBDD_2_FD_187572 | JGI IMG/M metagenome (GOLD analysis project Ga0209770, IMG submission 187572) | Freshwater lake microbial communities from Lake Michigan, USA - Su13.BD.MLB.DD (SPAdes) (version 2) | ecosystem: Environmental > Aquatic > Freshwater > Lake | place: Lake Michigan, USA...
ATAATCCAATCCGAATTAAGCTTGCTTTGATGAGGGAAAAATAAAAAAGGACGGGCTTTACGCAGTAAAGTGGACGCTATGGTTGGATTGAACACAACCCTTGGCTTATGGTTGGAATGGAAGACTTCTAGCATATCTTTAAAAAAACGAATTAGACGGCGGCGAAAGCCGCTTTTTTTTGTTAACTTTAGGAGGGTTTTCAAATAGGGATTAAGGCAATTGATGCTTAGACCAATTTTAAGTGAAATTGAATTTTGAAGGATTTTTTATAAGTTTTCCACAAAAAATTTGCACGTTTGTTAAAATTCCTTAATTTTGCTTAAATTATTAAAATATTTAGTTATGAAAAAAATTATGTTCAGTCTTGTTGCCGTTGCAGCATTGACATTAGTTTCTTGTGGTAAGTCTGCTTGTGATTGTAAAAAAGAAGCAGAAGAGTTAATGAAAAAAGCTTCTGCAGATCCAGCAAAAGCGGAAGAACTTGCTAAAGAAGCGGAAGCGTTGAAGGAAAAGTGTAAAGATTTCAAAGAAGAAGATTACAAAGAGTGTAAATAATCTTTGTTTTTCAAAATATGTAGGCGTCTGCAAAGACGCCTTTTTTTTTGAATAAATTCTGGAAAGGAAGCGTTTTTAAAATACGAAGCGAGTATATAATTGCCTTTTACACCACAAAATGTGTAGTTTTACAATAATTATTAAACTATCTGATTATGAAAAAAATGATGTTCAGTCTTGTTGCTGTTGCAGCATTGGCTTTGGTTTCTTGTGGCAGTAAAGAGGCAGAAAATAAAGATGCAGAAAATAAAGAGGGAGGACCTTCCGTTTGTGATTGTGTTCAATGGGAAAAAGATTACCGAAAAGAAAAAAGCGATGCTAACGGTGCTGATGAAAAGAAAGCCGTAAAGGAGAAGTACAAAGACAAGGAAGAACAGTGTGAGAAAATGTACGACGAAGCAACGAAAGAAGAAAAGAAAAAGATGAGAGAAGAAGCTGAAAAATGCAAATAATCATTCCTTTATACTTACGGAGGCGTCTGCAAAGACGCCTTTTTTTTGAACAAATTCTGAAAAGGAACCTTTCCTAAAACATCAAGCGATGATATAATTGCGTTTTACGCGACAGAATGTGTAGTTTTACAATAATTATTAAACTATCTGATTATGAAAAAAATGATGTTCAGTCTTGTTGCCGTTGCAGCATTGGCTTTGGTTTCTTGTGGAAGTAAAGATGCAGAAAATAAAGAGGGAGGACCTTCCGTTTGTGATTGTGTTAAGATGGGCGAAGAGGCCGCGAAAGAAATGAAAGATGCCAACGGCGACGAAGCCAAATTGAAAGAGATTACCGAGAAGTACGAGAAGAAAGCTGAAGAATGTAAAAAGCTTGGTGAAGGTAAGAGCGACGAAGAGAAAAAGAAAATGATGGAAGAAGCTGCTAAATGCAAATAATCATTCCTTTATAATTACGGAGGCGTCTGCAAAGACGCCTTTTTTGTTTGATTAATTTATTGAGTTGACGCTCAATTCCTTTACTGTGGTTTTAATTATTCAAAACGGCTTGTCAATGCGACGAGCCGGGTTTTATGCACAAACTTTGCTGTAGGGGTAATTTCAAATCCAATAATGGCATTAACTAAGCCCTAAAAAGAATTCACCATCAATCCATGAGCATAAGAGGTCTCATAATTCAACCCTTAAAAGGAGCATGAAACAGGAACGAAAGGGGTTTTATTTACTGCTTGATCAACTTATTTTGTTGAATGAACTGACCTTGGTTGGTGTAGAAATTCAAGAAGTAGGTGCCCGGAGCAAGGGTGTTTTCAAAGTCGATCTGCAAGCGGGTTGATTCCATGGTGTACTCCGCAATAAGTTTAGCGTTCATGTCCATTAACTGTAGTCGAATGGGGTCTTTTTGTTCCTCGGGTCCCTCGACAATGCTATACACCGTAGCAGGGTTGGGATATATTTTGAAGGGCGTATTCGGCTTTTCCAACATGACAACGCCACCACCAATTGCCACTAACATGTCCGGTTGCTCAAAGCCGTTGTGTATGTAACGCGTCCCAACAAGTCCTCCGTGAATGATGGGTTCTCCAATAGTATAGGTCATTACTTTGTTGTTGATTAAGCTCAATCCTGTGGCAGGATTGGCCACCCTTCCAGCTGAAGCAAAAACCATTCTCCATGTGGTGGTGTTTTGAGCTATGGCAACACCGGTTAAAAGAAAGGCAAAAGAAAAAAGTAAAGTTCTCATAGTTAGGGGATTATATTAAATTCAATAACGCTTACTTTGTTTAAACAGGTTCCTCCGGAAAGGGTTGCGCCCGCAGGAAGCCATAAAGGCAACATGGTATAGGTGTGGGTATATAAACCGCTTGAATAACCCAGCGGGGTTGTTCCTTGTCCCACTTTTGTTGGATAACCGTCCACAACAATGGCGGATTTATTGTAATCGGAAGCGCTGCAATCTCCATAATTTCCGGTTTGGTAGGTATTACTGCCCGAAGGAATATTGTAGATAACGCTCTCTACCTTCCAAACCTTGCCCACAGGAACGGTTTCCTGATTGGTCACCAGTTTTACTTGGTTAAATTGCAAATTCCCTTGGGCCAAAAACCCGCCTGAAAAAACCAAAAAACCAAAAACTAGGAAGGAGGAATTCATACAACTAAGGTACAATATTAAATTCAATTACGGAAGCAAAATCCGAGGAACACACCGTACGGATTTGGTCGCCGGGTTTTAACCAAATTGGAAGCTTATTGCCGGTCGTGACATAATTTGCTCCCGAGGAAGCGGTCGCCAGATTACCAAAAAAATAGTAATTATTGTTGTTAATAACGAGAGGGCGGTGATAATTGGAGTTAACGCACCCCGAGGAATAATTGCTGTTAAAGGTTACCTCGCTCTCCGAGTACGATTCTACCTTCCAAACTTTTCCAGCAGGTACGGTAAGGCTCGTGGTTCCAACCGTTACAATTTGGTTGAATTGTAAATTGCCCTGTGCATGGAATAAGCCAACAACCGTAAATGCAAAAACAAAGAGCACGTTTCTCATGGTACAACGTTGAATTCTAGTATTGAAATGGCATAGGAAAAACTCGTGGTTGAACAACAATTACCGGCAGCCTGCAATTGAATTTGATCACCCGCTTTAAGCCAAATTGGAAAAGGACTGATGGTGGTTTCTTGCGAAGCCGTCATTAAAGCAAAACTCCCCCAACTCGATCCGGCATTAATGTTAATCGCACGTGTAACAGGTGCATTAGCAACATTAGGCGAAGCCGACTCCACTTTCCATACTTTTCCAGCAGGTACAGTCCACGTAGGACTTGAATAGGAGAAAGAACCTGAACCTGTTCCCGTGTAAGTAACCACTTGGTTGAATTGCAAGTTGCCTTGAGCAAAGCATAAATTCAAGCAGATTAAAGTGGCTATAAACAGAATGGTTTTCATGGGATGACGTTAAATTCTACTATGGAAAAGAAATAGTTCGAAGGATAGGTAACACTTGAGTTGATTAATTGAATGTTGTCACCGCTTTTCAACCATATCGGCCCCCTAACGTGACCTTGTGTTGGGGCATTAGGCGTGCTTCCAAAATATGGATAAGAAGCAACGTTGTTGCATACAAAAGAAATATTTGCAGCGTAGCCATTTCGCTCCGACGCGCTATGTTCAATTTTCCAAACCTTACCAGCAGGTACAGTCCCCACAACAACGGGAGAGGTGGTCAGGGTTCCGGTTAGCGTAACCACTTGGTTGAATTGTAAATTGCCTTGGGCATTAAGAGAACCAAGGATGAAAAAAGCGAATAGAAAAAAGAATGGTCTCATGGCACAACGTTGAATTCAATGATGCTCAGCATGCCTCCTGCGCCTCCTCCATTTCCGCCAAACGTAACGGTTGTGCCTGAAGACAACCAAAACGGAAAATTGACAATATGGGCAGAGGTTTGCTGTTGCCTCAAGTTATAATAAACTCCGTTGTACAACATGTAGGCATAGTTATTCGACGGCGTATTGAGCATGCAATTCTCAAGCTTCCAAACCTTTCCAGCAGGAACCGTAACCGGAGTAGTGTTGGACGCAGTGAAAGCCATGTTGATGACTTGGTTGAACTGCAAATTCCCCTGGGCTTTAAGGGAACCAAGGATTAAGAAAGTAAATAGAAAAAAGAAAGTTTTCATGGTACAACATTGAATTCTATGATGGAAATAAGTGCTCGATTGGTGTAAATGGAAAACTGCCCGGTATAACCCGAATTCAACCAAATGGGGAAATCGGAAACCGTTTTGGAGCTGCTTGCAAGGTTAATTCCGTAATTCACGGCCCCATTTGGGTAAAGCATTAAAGAGTTACCCGACCAGTTCACCGCAGCTTCAATTTTCCAAACCTTGCCTGCAGGGACGGTAAAATTAACATTGTCGTATTGATTGGCAATTCCACCAATATTGTAGGTTATCACCTGATTGAACTGAAGGTTTCCTTGCCCGTTTACCATACCGCAACAAGCGATAAGAAGTAAAAAAAATAGGGTTTTCATGGTACGATGTTGAATTCTAAAATACTGAACCAACGGTTGGCAGAAGCATTACTGCTTCCGTGTCCTAAAACCGTTCCCGATGGTAGCCAAATAGCACCCGCATCCGAACCACGGTAATAGGCACCCAAGTTATTCGTAAAATCACCTACAAATTCAAAAGCCATGAGGTTGTTGTAATAAACATACATAGAACTTGCCATACACCCCATGCTTTCTATTTTCCACGTCTTTCCCGCCGGCACTGTCCATTGAGCGGTGTTGTTCGCCGAAGCGGACAACAAAAGAACCTGATTAAACTGCAAGTTCCCTTGGGCCTTGAACGTGCCCATTAAGAAGAAAAAGCCAATGAAGAGTATGTTTTTCATGGTACAATATTGAATTCTATAATACTTATCCACCGATAGTTGGAAGAACAGTTAAGGGAATAAACCGTGGTACCGGAAGGCAACCAAAAAGTGCTGGTGGAATTGCTGTACTGATAAGCAGTACCGCCAACATATACATTCCCAGAACGAAAGGCAGCATTGGTCCCGTCGAAACTCCAGGCACATTCACTCGCCCCAGAATTTCCGGAACCAAACCCCTCCACTTTCCATACTTTTCCAGCGGGAACGGTTCCTAAAAGCACGTTGGAAGCCTGGGTCGTGCTCAACAGCAAGGTTTGGTTAAACTGCAAGTTCCCTTGGGCCTTTAAAGTACCCATAAATGAGAAAAAGGCAATGAAGAGTATGGTTTTCATGGTATAATGTTGAATTCAAGCACAGAAATAGCACTAACCTTTGTGCCTGCAGCGAGGGTTGTTCCTGCCGGTAACCATAAAGGCAATTTGGTCGGTTGTGCCGTTACTTGCACCAAAACCGGCGTAGTACTGTTCACCGCCATGCCCACATTGCTCATCCAGAATCCCCCACCGCAACAACCGTTGAATCCAACACCGGTGGTGGCTACGTGTTCTTCGTGAACGCAAATCGATGTACCATTTACTAAGATGAATCGGCTATTGGAGGCTAAAGTAGTTCCAGAAGTAGGGTAACGCTCCTCGCCAGTTAGCGCACTTTCTACCTTCCATACTTTTCCCACCGGAACCGTTTCTACGGTGGTAACCAATTTTACCTGGTTTAGCTGCAAGTTGCCTTGAGCAAAGCATGAAATCATGCACCAAAAAACGGCTATGCTTATTAAAGTTCTCATGGTACTACGTTAAATTCCATTACACTGATAAAACCAACATTCGTTGATGCAGCCAAGCTTGTTCCAGCGGGAAACCAAATGGGGGCATCAAATATTTTAAAATCTGAGCTTGTAGCGTATCCATCTTGATTCCAATAACCGTCGTTTCGTCCAACTTCACGGGTTAAAGTCGTTTGCAAATAAATAGGAGTACCATTCACTAAAATCACAAAATTCTTAGCCCCCCCAGCGGTAGCCTGATTCGACAAACGGTTTAAATCATTGCCTAAAGAAACGGTGGGCAGGTAGTTTTCCAACTTCCAAATTTTTCCCACGGGAACCGTCTCTTGCGCGGAAACCAACTTTACCTGGCTGAATTGCAAATTACCTTGGGCAAAAAAACCGCCCAACAGGATTATAGCTAAAAAAAGAAAGAATCCTTTCATGGTATAATATTAAATTCAACAACATTGATGGACAAAATATTCTGTCCTACCGCGAGCGATGTTCCAGCGGGCAGCCATAATGGAGAACCGCCAATTCCTGCGGCCATTGAGGTTATCCCGGTTTGACCATTTCCAAAAAGACTTCCTTTTGATTCTGCAGAAAGGTAATAAACCGTTTGCCCATTCACCATAATGGTAAAGTCCAAGGTAGAATTACTCCAAGAAGTGGTAGTTGGCCTTACAGAAGGAAGAATGTTTTCCACTTTCCATACTTTACCTACAGGTACCGTCTCTGCCACCGACACCAATTTTACCTGGTTGAATTGCAAATTTCCTTGAGCAAGTAAACCAAAAGAAAGGCAAATCAATGAAAAAAGTAAGGAGATTCTCATGGTACTACGTTAAATTCAAGAATACTAAACCATCGGTTACCACAACTGCAGGCATGTCCCAAAACGCTTCCTGCAGGCAACCAAATAGGGCTTGCATCGGCATTGCGATAATACCCAGAAGTCCCTGAATTGGAATAAGCGCCTGCATAGATGAATGCCAAGGCATTGTTAACATATACGTTGAGGGAACTTGAAGCAACTCCAACCGATTCCATCTTCCATACTTTTCCAGCTGGCACCGTCCACTGCGTTTGATTATCCGTGTTCGAACTCAAATACAACACCTGATTGAATTGCAAGTTTCCTTGTGCCTGCGCAGCATACCCCAAGGCCAGGGATAAGGCTACCATTAGGACCGTTTTCATCAATGATATTAGAAGCCGTCGGTCGTGTAAATAAGGGTATTGGAAGAGGAGCTTGCGCCTCCGCCACCACCTGCAGCTGCTCCAGCAATCGCAGTCCATGCGGATCCGTTGTAATAGTAGAATCCAGCGGTTTGATCCGTTTGGTAAATCAACAAGCCCGTTGCAGGAGATAAAATAGCATTTCGCTGTGTTTGCGTCATGCTTGGTAGTAAAAACCCTTTGGTTGTTGAATTTACCTCCAAAGCGGCAGAGGCATTTGGTGTTACCGTTCCAATTCCGATATTTCCGCCGTTGTTAAAGATATTCGAACTGTTTATCACCCATTGTGATCCGTTCCAATAAGGCGTGTTGCCTGCCGCGGAGCCGTTTGCTAAGATCCCAGACGGTCCTTGAGGACCAGTTGCTCCTGCAGGACCTGTTGCTCCTGTTGCTCCCGTTGGGCCCGCAGGACCTTGGGGACCCGTTGCACCTGCTGGACCTTGAAGTCCCGTTGCACCCGTCGGACCAGCAGGACCTTGTGGACCAACTGCACCTGTAGCTCCCGTAAGACCTGTTGCTCCAGTAGGACCCGCAGGACCTTGAGCGCCTTGGGGACCCACCAAAGAAACGCCGGAAGGCCACGTACCGTTGGCCTTAGGGCCGTATATCGTATTGGTAGACGTATTGATGTAAAAATCACCGTCGTTTCCTTGAAGGTTACTAGGCACTACATTACCGTTTAACACCCCGTTACCGTTGGTTCCTGCTGGACCTGTAGCACCCGTTGCACCCGCAGGACCTTGAGCGCCAGTAGCACCGGTTGGACCTGCAGGGCCTTGAGGACCGGTAGCACCGGTTGCTCCCGCAGGACCCGTCAATCCTGTTGCTCCTGTTGGACCCGCTGGACCTTGAGGACCGGTAGCACCGGTTGCTCCCGCCGGACCCGTCAATCCTGTTGCTCCCGTTGGTCCCGCTGGACCTTGAGGGCCCGCAGCACCCGTAGCACCTGTAGGACCCGCAGGACCTGTTGCTCCAGTAGCACCCGCATTTCCTTGCGGCCCTTTAATGTTTCCCGTTAAGGTCCATGTCGTAGAATTCGTTTTATAATACACGTCGCCCGTTTGTGTGTTCAGGTAGAAATCCCCCATCGCTCCCAAGGCTGCTGCAGGAACCGTGGTCCCATAACGCCATTGGTTCAGCTGCACCCCTGCCGTTTTAGCGTAAAGCGCATACGGAGCACTCATCAAACGCTGAGATCCATAGTCCACATAATTGGTCCCGTTGGCAAAGTCCACCCCCAAGCTAACCCAATAATTTCCCGTGGACCAGTTAATATTGGCGAAGGTTCCCGACAATACCGTTCCTTGACCAATGACCATGTTGACCAGACCAAAATTGGAGGTGGCAACAGATTGGCGTTCTGCATAGACTACGGTGCCTGAAGCAGAATTTTGTTTTATTTGAATTCGTATGGCCACGGTGGTATTGGTCACCAAGGAGCCCGAAGTGGTGCGAATCACTGCTTGGTAGTTGATGCCCTCAGGGGTTTGCGCCATCAAACTCGAAGAAGCAAAAATGATAAACGCAGCAACCGTGATTTTGAAATAGGTAGAAGGATTAAATTTCATAGGTTAAATTTTAGAAAGCGAAAGTAGTAAAATAGTTTTGGAATGCTCAATAAATGGTTTATGAATTAACAAAAAGGTAAAACCAAATTTGATTACCTAAAATTAATAGACCCCCTTAAAATATTCTTTAATTTAGCAAAAATTCAAAGATGTACTTTCGATTACTTTTGTTTTTAGCGTTTATCACGGTGGGCAAGCTTTCAGCTCGCGCGCAGAATTTACAATTCAGCCAAGTCTTGAATTTATCGTTTTCTTCCAATGGCACGAATTTTTCAGTTCCTGCAGGTAAAGTTTGGAAGTTGGAAACTGTAGGACTGAGTTCTTACTCTTCTTATTTTTCCATCAGTGTTGGAGGACAGAGCATTTTTTTAAAGAACACCCACACCGGTTATGGGCCAGTTTTTGAGAGCTTTCCTTTTTGGATTAATGGAGGTCAGTCGGTTTTTTTAAGTGGTTTAACCAGTGGCGTCGCAAGCGTTGTTGAATTTAATGTTGTTCCATGAAAACTTTTAGAACCCTACTCCTTGTTTTCGTTTGCTTAACAACGAAAGCTCAAAACCTGCAATTCAGCCAGGCTCTTCTTTTCAACGGGACGGCGGTTCAAACCGTGCCTGCGGGGAAAGTTTGGAAAATTGAACACCAAGCACAATCTTATTCCAGTTCAGGAAGCGGCTTACATGCCTCCTTAGTGATAAATGGGATCAATTGGTTCCTGAACGGAACCAGCGGATCCCTTCCCTCGGGAGCAATATGGCTACCCGCTGGGGCAACCGTTGCCGGATGGGGACAGTACACGAATTACAATATCCTCGAATTCACCATAGTACCATGAAGTATTTTGCGCTTTTTACACTTCTTTTTGTCGGATTCCAAGGATTCGCTCAAGGAAATTTACAGTTCAATCAAGTCTTGCTCATTGATAATAATACCGCCACCGTTCCCGCAGGCAAAGTATGGAAAATTGAGAACATTGTATACGAGGCCGTCCCGTATTTTCAAGCAAGCAGTGGAAGTGGAAGCTGTGCTCCTTGCAACGGTTCATCCCAATTATGGACCAGTTATACCACACAAACGTGTCAAGTGCCTTCCACGAACCCCATGACCATCAATGGCATAAAAGCCAGCGCCGGGAACACTGGGTCTCCGCTCTGGTTACCCGCAGGAAGCACCTTGGCAGGAGAGACCAAAACTTGTACTCCGAATGCAGGATCCTATGGGAATTCCTGTATCTGCCCCCCGCCCAGTGTTACTGCAAAAACGTATATTAGCGTCATTGAATTTAATATTATACCGTGAGAACTCTACTTCTTTTTACCTTCATAATAGTTACAAGTTTTCTTAAAGCACAGGGTAACTTACAATTCAACCAAGTTAAAATCATCAACAATACCGACGCCCCTCAAACCGTTCCTGCCGGCAAGGTTTGGAAAATCGAAAGTGTCTTTGCCAACGATCAAGACGTATATGCGGCCAGCACTTCCGGGGCTAATCAGTCGTTTTTTACCTCGTGTGGGGTTCCAAGCGCTTGGTATTTCTATTACGGAAGGTATTTGGCGATTAACAATATTCCCATCAGTTTTGGGGTGCATTCCTCCGGGGAACAAATGACACAATTGCCCATTTGGGTCCCAGCAGGCTCCACCATTTGCACATGCACCAGTTCCAGTTTTTGCGCCAGAGGATACTCTGCGATTGAATTTAATCTTATCCCATGAGAACGCTTTGTGTCTTCGTTGTATTAATCTTTTCAAAGTTGGCCTTTGCCCAAGACACCACCCTGGTGAAGTCCTGCTACGGGGGAGGTAGTTTAACCGTACCCAATGGAGTGACATGGGTTATTGAAAAAGCCTACATCAACAGCGGAGACGGCTATAATATCTTGGTAAGTAACTCGAATTTTAAAAAAATATACCGCGGAGGCGAAAAACTTCAAACGCCCTATTACATGGCCGAAATGGAATTATTGGACAAAAAAGACGGGGTGTTCTATATTTTTTACCTTCGACAGTCGAAGGAGTAAACAGATTTTCTTAAACTTGTAAAAACTAATGCACATGAAATCCATCATTTTTACCCTTTTATTTAGCGCTATTTCCATTTCATTCACCGCCCAAATCGGTTTGGATATAACTGCAAAAGGACAATTCAATTCCACATGGTTGTTTAACCAGAACATCTCCGATGACGGTGCCGAACAAGATTACGCCCCGGGTTGGGGAAGCCACTACGGACTTGGATTAGGAATGAGGTTGGGTTTTTTCGGTATCGGAATGGAAACCAATTTTGGAAAACATAATGCGGAATACAGCGGGGTGATTGCCAACCAAGACTATGCTTCCACCGTGGTATTAAGTACCTTTCAGCTGCCTTTATTTTTACGTTTTCAAAACAAAGGGGGAGTCTACTTCGAAATGGGAGCTCAATACAACCGCATTCGAAAAGCGTTGTACACCAGGGAGAATCTTTTGCCGGTGAGCAGTGACGTTTCTGGTGATTATGCCAAAAGTTATTCTACCGCATTGATTGGTTTCGGCATCAACCGAAAAATCCTGAAAAGCGTTCCTTTGGGATTTGTTTTTGGAGTTCGCTTACAGTACGGCATCAAGGATGCCCGAGGGGTAGATGCCTACGGACTACCCTTGGACAATTCGTTGATTTATCCGAATTATGCCAAAACCCGTGCGGCCTCTGCTGGAATCAATATTGGATTGATGTACACCATCGACACCAAAGAAAAAGAGTCTGGGTATTAATATCGATTCCGAGAGTCTATCCACAACGTTACTGGACCATCATTCTGTAACGCAATCTTCATGTCTGCACCGAATTTTCCCGTTTTCAATGGGACTTGGGCAGTTTGCTCCAATTGTACAATCGCTTTTTCATATAACGGTACCGCAATTTCAGGAGGTGCTGCGTCAATAAAACTGGGACGATTACCCTTTTTGGTGGAAGCGTACAGGGTAAATTGGCTCACCAAAAGGATGGATCCATGAACCTCGGAAACGTTTAAATTCATTTTCCCTTCATCATCGGAAAAGACACGTAATCCTGCAATTTTTTTGGACAAATACTCAATATCCTCTTCGGTATCATGGCTGGAAATCCCTAAAAACACGAGCAAGCCCTTTCCAATAGAAGCGATTGTCTCGCCTTCCACGGTCACAGAAGCCTCGTTAACCCGTTGTATCAGTGCCCTCATGCATGCTTATTTCTACGGTATGGATCGTCGTCGTTCTCCGCGAGCATGGAAACATAGTGATCGTAACGCTGACGATGGATTGCTCCTGAATGTACCGCTGCAGTTACCGCACAACCAGGCTCTTTTAGGTGCATGCAATTATGGAACTTACAATCTGCCATTCTGTTCCGAAATTCCGGAAAATAGTGCGATAAATGTTCCTTTTCCAAATCAATTAATCCAAAAGAGCGAATACCCGGAGTATCAATTACATAAGCGCCAAATCGCAACTTGTGCATTTCCGCAAAGGTAGTTGTGTGTTTGCCTTGACGGTGCACCGAGGAAATTTCTCCTGTTCGGAGGTTAAGGCTTGGATCCAAACCATTAACCAAGGAACTTTTTCCAACGCCGCTGTTGCCGCCCAACATCACCTGCCGACCCTTCATATGGTCCCGCAGAAACGCTAAACTTTCGGGGTCGTTGGCTTGAATGGCATAACAAGGATAACCCAGCGATTCATACAGTGTTTTCCATTCCTTATAGCGCTCATGGTCTTTTTCGCGGTATAAATCCGTTTTATTAAACAGCAATACCGAAGGAATTCTAAAAGATTCCGCCGCCACTAAAAAACGATCAATGAAAAGTGGGTGGGTTTCCGGTAAGCGCAAGGTAACTATCAGGTAAAAAGTATCAATGTTCGCCGCCAATAACTGCATCTCCTTGCTTAGATTAGTGGCTTTTCGGGAAATATAATTAACTCTGGGTACAATATCCTCAATGGCATAGTTGCCCTCGTCGTCCTTTTCGGTACTCAACACCACGCGATCCCCTGCTGCGATAGGATTCGTTAATTTCTTTTCCAGCTGTCGAAGCCTCCCTCGCAAACGAGCTCCTTGAACTTCACCCTCCGAGGTCTCAATGATGTACCAACTTCCCGTTGATTTTAATACCCTTGCTTCCAAAAAATTACTTAATTATACCGTTTTGAGGGAAATCATAAGGCAGTTCACATCCGCCTTCTTGTTGCTTCATGCGAACCTTGCGTTTTGCTTTACCAAGGTAACGTGCAATACATCGCGTATGTGAAGAAGAAGCGTCCAATTGAAAAGCTTCGTAGCGTTTTTTATCCACCTTAGGTGGATAATCCACCTTTCGGATCAGGATAAACCGGTTCGACCCAGCACCATCGGTTGTAGGATTCAATGCTTGACGAATGCGCTGATGAAGGGCCTCTTCTTGGTCTACTTGCGCATAGAAAGTTCCCAGCCATTCAGCACCGAACGATTGTACCATGATGCGCTCTACGCTGTCGTTAGCTGCAGCAATGGCGGTTAATCCAAGAGCTTCTGCCACATCGTTTCCCGCATAGGAAATGTTCAAGCCCCATCGAAAACCAACTTCTTTAATGGCATTATTGCGTTCAAAACTAAAAGGACGCCCAGTTAAATAATAACTTGCTTGAGCGCTGACATTCAGTCCAATAAAGAAAACGAAGCCAACCCAAATAGCACGCATTAGTATTTCAGGATTTTAGTGGTTTGCTGTCCTGATCGGTGCCCAAAACGTAAGTAGTAAACCCCAGAAGCCATCGTGGCAGCAGGAATAGTCGCTTGGAATAGCCCTTCGGCACCTTGTTCCCAAACGGTTTTACCCGCAGCATCGAATAATTTTAAGGTTAACACTTGGCCCGTCCAGGTAACCTGAAAATCTTGGGTACTGGGGTTCGGTTGAACTGAAAAATCAAGGTTAGCCTCATCCAATCCGGATTGGTCTACAAAGAAACAATCCGAAGTGTCTTGGCAGCCTTCTAAAGTAACCACCACCGCAAAGTTACCTGTGGGCTCGGTGGTCGTAAAGCTTTGATTCGTAGCCCCCGGAACCGGTAAATTGGTAGCGCAATCAATCCACTGATAGGTTGCACCGTTTTGTTGTGAACTCAAGGTAATTCCGTTGACGCTAACGGTATTTGATGGAGCAGGCAGCACCTGAAGCGATTGGCTAACAGTTGTTGCACAAACCCCTGCAGAAGGATTGAAGGTGTAATTCGTAACTCCCGGAGACTGGCTGCTCGCTTGAGGGGACCACGCCCCAGTAACTCCGTTGTTTGAGGTGTTAGGCAAATTGATGGGTGCGAATTGACAGACCGGCGACCATGGATTGAATGCAGGGGTAATAGATGCCTGCACCGTTATCTGAAACGGAGTGGTCGAGGCACAGGCCGTTGCCACAGGAACAAAATTGTAGGTGCTTGTTCCCACATTGTTGATGTTGAATGCCGGATTCCACGTTCCGTTGATGCCGTTCGTTGAGGAGGTAGGCAAGGTAAAAGACGAGTCGTTTTGGCAAACGGTCGAAATGCCGTTGAAGGTTGGTACATCTTGACCGCTGCACGTAATGGTGAAGTTGTTGTTCGAAATATCAAAGAACGTTCCTGCGGAGGACATCACCATGACGCGCGCAGTATTGGTTGTAACGTTCGGACATACAATGGTTTCTGATCCATCATTGGCGGTGGAAGAGGAAAGGACGTACGGATAACTTTGCCCCCCATTCACTGATAAAAGGATGCGAACGTTGGAACAAGAAATCGGAGCTACATCGGTATTCGCCACCGACCAAGTTACCGTTTGGTTGCTTCCTCCGGGCCAGGTAATGCCCGCTGCGCTTGGATAGGTCACCACAAAAGGCCCCGCCGAGGCATTGGTTGTTACGGTGACATCTGTATAATCATTGCACGACCCAACGGCGTGATTGTCTCTAACGGAAAGTCTAAAATCCATCACCCTTGCCACCGAAGGTAAAACCTCCCAAGTGTAAGGGCCATTAGAAGTTAAGGTAGATAACTTTGGGAAGTAGCGGTTGGAATCCAACGAAGGGTCAAAGCTACGGAAATTAGGTCCGCCAACAGCGGTTGCAACCGGAGGTTGGGTGGAGGCCTCGTTGTCCATTTGTTCCCATAAAAAGGTCAACACATCGCCTTCAGGGTCTGTTGCGTGACCGGTTAAAATGAAGGGGGTTGAAATGGGAACCACAATATTTCCGCTGGTCGAAGTAATTGTTGGCGCCGTGTTATTCAAGGCCGTAATCACTTCGCATTGATGCCCGTTGCTCAGAATTTCGTTGCTGATTTCTTGAAGGTTGTAACCGTGGAAATAATCATCGCTGTTGTTCTGTACGTTAGGTGCGCAGATTCCTGCATATCCCATGATGGTACTTGCGCTTCCTGGTTCTCTTCGCGCAGCAGCCACACTGTTGCAGTTGTTGTTTTGGGTGTGATTTCCACCAAATTGGTGGCCCATTTCGTGGGCAACATAGTCAATATCAAAGGGATCTCCAATTGGAGCAGCACTTCCCGTTACACCTCTGGCTTTCTGCCCTCCTGTGCAAACCACCCCTAGTCCTGCAAGTCCGCCGCTGTTGGTACCGAATACATGTCCAATATCGTAATTAGCGCTCCCAATGA
>Ga0209770_10000966_pt1 | contig 15139 bp, 16 predicted proteins | sample LauGreSu1BDMLBDD_2_FD_187572 | JGI IMG/M metagenome (GOLD analysis project Ga0209770, IMG submission 187572) | Freshwater lake microbial communities from Lake Michigan, USA - Su13.BD.MLB.DD (SPAdes) (version 2) | ecosystem: Environmental > Aquatic > Freshwater > Lake | place: Lake Michigan, USA...
TTGTTGTTGTTGTGGTTGTGAATCCATATCTTGTTGCTGTTGTTTATTGATGTAAATCGCCATGAATTTAAATCAATTTTTTGCCTTTTTGCCTTTTTGCTTTTTTTTTGCATTTCATCGCGATACGTTCCAAAAGAGGGTGATGCGACGATTGCTATTGCTGTTGCTATTGTCGTTGTCGTCGCCGTCGTGCTCCATGTCGCTGATGATCAGCAGCGCCTCGTCATTGCGCGCAAGGTTCAACGCGGCGTCCAAATTGGCGTTCAGCCCGTTGACGGGCGCGCGCGCCGCTTCGGCCAAGTACCGCGCGTTGGAGACGAAGTCGTGCGGGTCGGCCACGTGGTGCAGTTGCGCGTGCGACGAAAACGTGATCATGCGATCATTAAGAACGAGGAGCGCGAGCCCAATCCCGGCGTGCAAGCAGTTGTTGTGTCCGGGCCCCATGCTGTGGGCCAGCGACAGCACGGGGACCACGCCCCCCACGGAGGGCCGCCGGATTTTGCGCTTGTGCTGCATGAACGCGGCGTTAATCGCGCCGGCTGCGCTTGGACTGGTTTCCGTTAAAGCCCGCTTGACCAGCTGCGTCAAGTCGCACGGCTCTCGCGGGGGCGGCGACGCCGCAGCAACGAGCTGGCGGTAGCGCCGCTTGGCATCGGGCGCGCCGGGGAACATGTCGGCCGCCAGCGCGTCGTAGTACCACTGCAGCAGGAGCGATTTGCGGCACTTGGGCTCGCGCGGCACCCATTTGGCGGCCCAGGAGTGCGCGCCGCGCGAACAATCCAGGCGGATTTGCGCGTTGGTCATGCGCACGCAGCCGCTGATAAGCGCAGCCGCCCGGGGTTCGTCCCAGGCCTGGCCCTGGCCCTGGCCCTGGCCCTTATCCAAGTGCAGAATGACGCCGCGCACGTCGCGCCAGCACCCGATGTGCGGGGTGGTGACCATTTGGTGCAACGCGCGCAAGCAGTCCGGCACTTGGAGCGCGAGCAGCATGGCGTACGTGGTGTCGCGATGCCCCTGGGCGCGGTTCTTCAAAATGGCGGCGACGTCCATTTGACTTCCTTCACTCTTCACCAATTAATTGGGTTGTAGCCATGGCTCTAAGCTGTTTTGCCGGAATCCCCCAACCCGTAATGATTAATGCGCAAAACCGAATTAAAATGATGGTGCGCAATAATAAGCAACGCAACCGCAACCATGACCAAAAACCCATTTTTAAAACGTCGCGACATGCCCCCGCCCCCGACGGCGCGAGAGAACCCGTTTTTAACACAGCCACGATACAATAAGAGCAGCAACAACAGCAACGACAACTTGTTTTTAGGGTTTATTAAGACGACAACTACAAACGCAACAAACGCAACAAACGCAACAAACGCAACAAACGCAACAAACGCAACAAACGCAACAAACGCTCCGCCGCTCACATTTGAAGAATCGTTCCCGTCATTGTCCAAGTCGTCGCAGCAACAATCGCAGCAACAGTCGCAGAGGAGCCCTTTAAATTTCAAATTGGCAATTCAAAAAAATGAGAGCGAAGCGCCAAGAAGCGACGCGCCAAGAAGCGAAGCGCCAAGAAGCGAAGCGCCAAGAAGCGAAGCGCCAAGAAGCGAAGCGCCAAGAAGCAACGCGCCAAGAAGCAACGCGCCAAGAAGCAACGCGCCAAGAAGCGAAGCGCCAAGAAGCGAAGCGCCAAGAAGCGAAGCGCCAAGAAGCGAAGCGCCAAGAAGCGACGCGCCAAGAAGCGAAGCAACCCAATTCATGCGTGGAAACATGTTCCTTTTCCCGCAATCCAGATGTGTGCCTCACCATCGGGATCGCGACTATGATGCCCGCGACTATGATGCCCGCGACTATGATGCCCGCGACTATGATGCCCATAACTGGCAGGATGCCCCCGCATACGATTCCGAATACACGCAGTATTATGATCACCTTCGGTGATCGCATTGAGTTTGATTCATGCGCAAAAAATGTTTAGCACGAGTATCAACGTGGACTCAGACATGGACCTGGACTCAGACCTGGACTCAGACCTGGACCCTGACCTGGACCTGGACTCCGACTTGTACAGCTACTTGCTGCACCCGCAGCCGCAGCACAGCCTGCGCGTCGTCCATGCCTTCATGCGCGGACGCACCATAGAGCACGTGTGCGACGAACGCGTGCCAATGGAGGGCGACGTGCTGCGCCAGGAGCAGCTCATTTGGTGCATTAAGCGCCAGCAGCAGCAGCAGCACGCGCTGAGCCGCGTGCGCTTCAAGCTGCGCGCCATGTTTTTGTACAACATGGACCTGGCCGCCGACGAGCTGCTGGACTTTGTGCGGTGCCCGAAGGACGAGTTCATTACGCCCATTTCGGCCGTGGAAGACGTGGCAGTTCACCCCACCATTCCCATGTTTGCGGGGCTGAACGCGCTGCACATCATGTACGAAGCAGCGGCGGACAACCAACCCAACCAACCCAACCAACCCAACCAACCCAATCAACCCAACCAACACAATCAAACCAAGAAACGGGTTGTGATTCAGCAAAAAAAACAGAAGCACAAGCACACGAGGGGCCGTCAAATGTAATGAGCCGTCAAATGTAATGAGCCGTCAAATGTAGATGTACTTGCGCTCCGAGGGCGCGCGGTTCAAGCACCGCAGCAAAAACCAGTACAGCTTGGTGCCCTTGATGGGCTGCAAGATTTGGTTCAAGTCTGTTTCGGGGGACACGTCCACGTTCAGCAAAAAATGAATGACCAGCTGCGCTGCGCTGTAATACGCGGTTTTAAAATGCACCTTGTCCTTGTCCTTGGCCTTGGCCTGGTCAACCAACTCGGGGGGAAGGAAGGCGTCCGCGGCATGGAGCGCGCGGTCTATCAGCAGGGCGCCGTCGCTGTCGTCCACTTCAAACACCAATCGGTCGTTCAAAAACAGGAACTGCGGGTCCTGCTGCGCGTCGCTTAAAGCGCCGTCGTCCGAGTGCGCGAACGCGTCGCTGTCCCGGTGCGTTATCACGAGCACGTCGTCCGGGCTGAAGCACGCAATGCCGCGGCCGGCCGAAAGGAGGGCCTGCATCTGCCGGCCCAAGTCGTGCACCAAACGCAGCGCCACGTAGAGCTCGGTGGCGTGCTGGCAGCGGGCCAAGTACTGCCGCACCGTGAGCACGGCGACGGCTTCAAACGGGGCTGCCGCCTTGTCGCCGATGGACTGCATCAGCTGCGGCGACATGTCGTTTTTGATCGTGAACGTGTTTTTATGTGGATCCTTTGCGATGACCGTGTTTCCAATGCGGATGACGCGCATAGTATGTATGTATATGTATGTATATGTATGTATATTCATATGATTTTCATCATATGATTATAAATCAGAATCAGCCCCCAACGATACAATCAATGTTTATTCATGGTTTTACGATTGCGTTGTTGTTGCTTCTTTATGGTGCGTAAATTGCGCTTCCTTCGCCTGTAGCCACCCGCTGCTGCTTTATCCGCTGCTGCTTTATCCGCTGCTGCTTTATCCGCTGCTGCTTTATCCGCTGCTGCTTTATCCGCTGCTGCTTTATCCGCTGCTGCTTTATCTGCCTCTGTTTCAACTGCTGCTTGAACTTCTGCTGCTGCTGGTGCTGCGTTTGATGTCAGTGCTGGAGGAGCGGTTGGGTTAACTGCGTTTTCAACTGCTGGTGCTGGACTTGTTGTTGTTGTTGCTTGAACTGCTGCTGCATCTGATTCAACTGCTGCTGCTGGTGCTGTGTTTGGTGCATCTGCCTTAACTTTAGCAGCTGTTACTGCTTGTTTTGCAGCGTTTGATAAGGCGGTCATAACAATATTTAAAGTGTTTTCAGAAAAAATCATTTCTATTTCAAAGTTTTGATCAGCGTTTGTAACAACATCCGGAGAAATAGCGACTCCGTTGGTGTTAGCTACTTTGAATGTCTTCATTAATTTATCTACGAATGCACCCAGTACCACGCTAAAATCATCTGATGCTACTGTTTGTGCTACTTGTGGTTCACCCGATGGTGCTGCTTGTGCTGCTTGTGCTGCTTGTGCTACTTCTGCTTGTGTTGTTGTTGTTTGTGGTGCTGCTTGTGCTGCTTGTGCTGCTTGTGCTGCTTGTGCTACTTCTGCTTGTGGTGCATCGGTGCGGGCACGCTTTTCTGCTTGTGCTGGTGCTGGTGCTGCTGATTCTGTTTCTGGACTACTAAGCGTAGTGTGTTCTTCGGCTACTTTTGGTGGCATTTCAATACAAATACAAATACAAACGTCTTCTTATACATTAATACGTATATAAATATGCATGCAATGCGTGCGTATTCCTAAAGTTGTAAAAAAAAAAGTTAGTTTTTGTCCTTTGTTTTTATTTTTTCACACACACACACACACACACACACACACACACATCATTTGAAAACCCTTCATTTGCTGAGGTCAATTCTTGGAGGTGGCGCCGAGTAGTCGCGAAATGTGGGCTTCTCCACGCGGCTTGCCGTGCACTTCCAGAACCACGGCTCGCTGTACACGATTTTGATCTCTTCGCCTTTCAACAGCTTGTCGCGCGTGGCTTGCGCCACAGGGTTCCGCTTGTTCCACACCTTGAAGTGAATGAACACCTTGTTGTAGGATTCGCCGTGCGGATTGACCTTGGCAACCATGTCAATGCGATCCACTGCGCCCAGATCCAACCGCTCAATCACGGTGTAGATGTCTTTGCGCGTCGTGCTCTTGAATATGCGCGGGATGCAGATGCTGGGCTCGCTGGGTTTGACTTGTTGGACTGGTTCTTCTTCTGCCTGCACTTGGACTGGTTCTTCTTGTTCTTCTTCTTCTTGGCGGAAAATGTTCGCAGGATTGGGGAAAACGTCTTGTTCGTTTGATCCGTTTGAATGCATTGTTGTTGTGATGTCTGATTTGTTTGACTTGATTAAGGAAAATGGAATTGGTTGAAAAAGCAATTCAATTTTTTTGGTTAATAATGATTTTTTTGAATTGACATTTTATTTTTATGTTTTTTAGTTTTATTATGGTCTGTCTCCTGTAATGGATTTATAGCTTATTAGTTAATGGGTGGGGTGGGGGGATGAAAATAATTTAAAATTATTTTATAATATTAAAACTTGCTGTGAGGAGACATATGCATTACGCGGGCCGGCTTTAAGCTTGTTTTCTTCCTTTTGTTTTTTTTTTATGTGGGGCTATTTTATAACATTTCAAAAAAAAAATGGCAAAACCAAGCTCCGCAAAAACAAGGCGCCGCACCAACAAGGTCCGACGGACCAAATCCAGAAGGGGCGGAGTTTATTCATATTTGAAAGCTTGGACCCAACCTTATACCGCTTCGTCCGCAGCCCGCGGGTTTCCATCCACGGTCAGGTCATCGACGTCTATAGCCGCTATACACGATCTCGGCGGACCGGCGGGAGCTCATCGCGCTGCCATGAAAGAATTAGAAAAGGAATTAATAAAAATGGAAGGTAGGCTTGAAGACGCTGGTGAATTGACTAAAGATGAAATAAAAGCACGGGTGGATGCACACAGGGCATACATGCTGAAGTTTATAGATCAGCGGACCCCCACCCCCCATCGTTCAATATTTGCAAGTGTTATAAGTAAATTTAAAAAACCATCCGAACCATCCGAACTCGTATACAAACCTGCCGAATTTAAGAATGATGATCGTATTTGGACCGAAATAACGAAAGGCATGTCACCAGATAGTATTGTCAATCTTAATAGGATTAGAGATGACAACGATGTAAAGAAAATTATAAAAACCCCCTCTGGTGTCCGGGTTCGTTATAAAAAAACACATCCTATTCATGGCCGCCGTATGGATATGGGTTTTCCTTCCTAATGCAGACTGAGCATGTAGCTGAACTGGTTGAGCGAGCCCAGCAGCTCGTCCCGAATGTTGAGCAGGTCGGTGCCCAGCGATGCGGGCATGCCCCGCAAGTACCGCTTGTAGTACTCAATACGCCGCTGCAACGCCGGCAGCGTGTTGTACGCGTTCATGCGCAGGTGCGTCAAACTGGAGCGCGTGTGCTTGGACCCCAGCAACTTCTCCACGAAGCTGTCCACCTGCTCGGACAGCGCCTCGTGCAGGTTGTCGGTGGCCTTGTGCTCCGAGTAGCTGTGCGTGCGCCAGTGGTACAACTTGACGGTGTGCAGCATTTCCATTAGCGTGGCCACCATGCCGTTGGTGCTGTACGTTTTGGCACCGCGTTTTGTCCTTCGCTTTGTTTGAGACCGTCTCCTTAAGGTTGGCATTTATTTTGTCTTCTTGTCTTCGTTCTTGTCTTCGTTCTTGTCTTCGTTCTTGTCTTCGTTCTTTCTACATTTAACGCAGACAATTTTTATTTATTCCAATTTATTGTTTGGGTTTTGGGGGCTCACCACCACGTACTCCGGGCTGGATGGAGTCAGAAATGCCGACGAATCAACGGATTTCCGTTTCTTATGTCTTCGTTTTTTTTTGGTTGCATTTGCATTTGTACACAATGCTTTTTCTTCCACTTCTTCGGTGTCTTCTGCGTCAGCTTCCACATTTTTTGGTTCTTCTTCTTGTTCTTCTTGTTCTTCTTGTTCTTGTTCTTCTTGTTCTTGTTCTTCTGGAATTGGCTTTTCTTCCTTTGGTTTTGGTTCTTCTTCCTTTGGTTTTGGTTCTTCTTCTTCTTTTTCCTTTGGGTTTTGTTCTTCTTCTTTTTCCTTTGGTTTTAGTTCTTCTTCTTTTTCCTTTGGTTTTAGTTCTTCTTCTTTTTCCTTTGGGTTTTGTTCTTCTTCTTTTTCCTTTGGGTTTTGTTCTTCTTCCTCTTCCTTTGGTTTTAGTTCTTCTTCTTTTTCCTTTGGGTTTAGTTCTTCTTCTTTTTCCTTTGGGTTTAGTTCTTCTTCTTTTTCCTTTGGGTTTAGTTCTTCTTCCTTTGGTGGCACTGACTCAGGCAGGACAGTGTTTGTCACCTCCACGCGTAAAGGCGTAGACGTGCGGCGTTTACGGCAACAGCAGCACCCTTCAAAAAAGCGTTTCCAAGACATGGGGGTATATAATTAGTAATTGGAAGGGTTATATTTAAACGTGTTTTTATACATACAGTGGACAAATTCATTTTATTCCACTTTTTATTCATAGGCCCCTCTAATCCGCTATGGGCTTTTTCAACAACATCAAACCCGTAATCAAGCCGTCATATGCTGTTTGCAGCTCTGCGTTCGTCGGTAAAAATTGCTGCAAATACGCGCGGTTTCTGGCCAAGTACGCGTCCGCATTTGCATCGTGGTGCAAAATGGCGTCTTTCAACACCGCGCCCCCCGCCTCGTAGTCAAACTCGTCGTAGTAGTAGCCCACCTCTTTGCACAGTTTGCCGTTGTGCACAACGGGCCAGCCCATCCATGCAACGTCAAAGTACACGTAGTTCAAATAGTTTTCCCAGGTGTGGGACACGGCAATGTCCGCATAGTTTGCCATGATGTACATCGTCCTGTGCCGGGTTTCCATGGTTATTTTGCCATCGGCCCTGAGATCCAAGCAATCGGTCAACTGAATCAAGTTGTCCTTGCAGAATGTTTTTTTATCGTTCACGTTCATGATGTACACGTTCTTTATTTTGTCCTTGTTTGCGCGGTCAAACCCCCTGTACGCGTTCTCGCACACCAACAGCGGCGGGAACGCCCACTTCATGATGCTCAAGTTCGGTTCAAATATTGCAAGTGACTTCGCGTCCGAGCGTTTTTTGTACGCGTTCTCCGCTTGATCCACCAATTGAGGCGACCATATGAATGGCACTTGCGTTACGTCGCACCGCAACAGCGTTTTCAAGTAGAAATGGTTGGTGTTTGTCATTTGGGGTATGTTCCAGCACGCGTCAAAAATGTTGAATTTTTGATAGAAGGGCGTTCTTGCATTTTCTTTGCACGGATACAAGCACGTTTCCGACTCCAGTATGTAGATGTTTCCGCAGTTGTAAAACACGTTTTTTGCGCCGGCTGCCCGGAGCTTCGCGCATTTATCCAGCGACAACCTGAAACAAAACGTGAACACGATGCTAAACCCTTCTTTTAAAACGGAATCGGTGTGGACTTGGCTGTACTTCATTTCCGTCAAGTAGCGGTAGTCGTTGCCGTCAACGATGAAATGAACGTCATACTTCCCAATGTGCGCGAGCAACTCGTAGAAAAAAATGGCATTTTGCCCTATGCCGTTTGCATATAAATCCATTTTGTCCTTCCCGTACGACATTGTGATGCCTATTTTTATTTTGTCGGTTCCCTTGAGGTTGTTGAGGTTATCGGTATTTTGCATGTTTTGCATGTTGTCGTCGTAATGTCGTAACAAGTAACTAATTTAAAAATTTAAAATTTAAAATAGTTGGACATAAATAATTTCATTACTTGAACGACTTACACGAAACGTAATAAAACTGAAATAAACGCTCCCCACAGGGGTCGAACCTGTGACCTTGCGGTTAACAGCCGCACGCTCTAACCAGCTGAGCTAGGGAAGCAAGAGAAGCAAACGTGTGTGAGGGATTTACCACACACTTTGAGTGTATATTCTTTTTTTTGAGTTTTGACGCAATTAAACCCATGATGCAAAGAATGCTAAATAATAAAATGCAATTCGTTATTCATTGTATTATTTGGTAGTGCGCCAAGCAGGGTTCGAACCTGCGCATCCTGAGATAACGAGGCTTAAGCTCGTCGTGTTAGACCACTCCACCATTGACGCGAAACACTAAATATGGGATGGGGTGCTCCAAATTCTCACCAACTAAACTAAAGGAGCTTTCCCATGTATTCATGGGACCATTTATTTAAATTGTTTCACTAAAAAAATAATAATTTTTTTTTTTTCAATGGTTTGGCTTGGTTTGGTTTGGTTTGGTTTGGTTTGGTTTGGTTTGGCTTGGTTTGGTTTGGTTTGGTTTGGTTTGGTTTAGTTTGGTTCAGGATCTTGATGACTTGGATCGTCTGCATGGGATGGATTGACTTGATTTCCTGCGTTTGCTGCGTTTGCATTTGCATTTGCGTTTGCGGTGACTGCGTTTGCTGCATTTGTGGCGAAAGGCGCAGCATGTTCATGTCTTGGTGCAGCGAACTGTTCAACGAGCCTGCTGTGCGCAGTTGCTTCCGGTACATTTCCTGTCCTTGCAACGACCACAGCGACGCAATGCACGAGACGGCGGGCGGTTGGCTCACAAGCACCAGACGGAGCTCGGTTTCATCGCATTCAGCCATGTCTGTGATGTGGTTGATGAGCGTGTTCTCATAGTGCGGTTGGAACTCCATTTGAAACGTGGTTTTGGTTTTGCGGTTTTGGCCGAACAGCATCCAGCAGGAGGAGGATTGTGCCGGCACTTGCTTGACCACGCACAGGCGCCACCCGGTCGTTTTCAGCTTCAGAACAAAGGCACCGGAGGTCATTGGATTGATTGGATTGAATTGGTTTGTCATTGTGTTGGATCGCGTTTTACTGCTTTTGTTTTTTGTTTGACAGGGGGGGGGGGAAGGGATTCAATTTTTTTTATTAATTGCCACGTTCATCGTTGCGAATGCCAAAGATTATCACGAGCAGCAAAACAACCTGAAACAGGATCGTCGCCGCGTCGCCGGGGGATTCAAACGCGCTGCCCGTGAACTTCACGTCATTCGTAAAATAAAGGGGACTGGTATGGTTCATGGCTTATGGATTGATTGTTCAGTTCATGTATTCTCATTCAATTTTCAGTTTTATTTAGCACAAGTCGCCTTGAAATAAAATGTTATGTGAATTATATAATCTTTCCCCTGCGTCTAAGGACCAATTAAATGCGGACTCTACCATAGCAGAAAATAAGGGAATTCTGCACAATCATCAGGCTGACAAAGTTATGCTGCGGCAAGCAGCTGCCACCATAATTGCAAACCCTAAACCGTATGGGCCGTATTATGTAAAGATAGCTAACATGATAATGAACGAACCAAATTCTGGAGGCTATAAAAAATCAAGATCAAAACGTCGCCGTGGTAGAAAATTAAAACGGCGCACTCGTAAGCATTAACAACAACAATGCATTCCACATGCATTTGTTTAATCTTACTATGCCCATTTCGCGGATTTTGTTGCGCGATAAATCAATTCTCTCAGTTTTCGGTGGGAAATGTAAACCTTTTAACATATCTGACGTGATGTTTTGATTGTCTAAATATGCATGGCCGAATGAACTCAACTTCACCAGGTCAATGTGTCTAATGCAAGGGTTATAACCTGCGCGCAGGGAAATCATTTGGAATAAAACGCGTTGCTCAGCAGCACGGTGCCGGCAATTCCTAATACTAACCCCACGTGGTAGTTCACTTGCATGCCGCGATACACGCGCAGCCAGTTGGCTGAATCGCTTTTGGTGTTGAAGTGCAGCACCATCCAGTCGCTCTTCGGCGACAGCACGTAGTAGAAGTAATTGGTGGCCAGCGTGATGGCCGCCACGCTGCACAGCAGCCCGGCCCGCGACAGCGTTGCGTACTGGTGGTGGATGCCCAGCAGGAGCGCGGACAGAAGCAGTCCCCAGCCGAAGCCGCGCAGATAAATGCCGCGCCGCTCCTCCACAATCTTGGAGTAGGTTTGTTGCTGATCGGGGGTCAGGGTGCGCATGTAGTCCTGCACTAATTTGTTCCGGTTGCCCATGTAGGTGCAGTACGCCATGCCCGCGATTAAAGTGGCGGCAATGCCGCAGGAATAGGTGCAGCACTTCATCAAATAAAAATGGATATAATTATAAGTGATATTTTATAATTGTATTTATAATTGTGTTTTGTAGTTGTTTTGCTTTGGTTCATGGGTTCATGGGTTCATGGGGTTCATGGGTTCATGGGGTTCGTTCAATAATCATTCAAACGCAAGAACCCCCCTCACCATTTTCAGGGTGTTGAAAATGGCGCCATCAATGTAGGCGTCTTTCAATGCGGCCACACTCAGTTCGGAATCACGCAAGTCCGCCATCATTAAATTCGCGTCCGTCATGATGGCGCCGTTAAATTTGCAGTATCGCAGTTCGGCTTCTTCAAGCTTGACACCCGTCAGGTTGGCCCCTTCAAAGTTGTTGTATGACAGATTGGCAGTTGTGCCGTTGGGGCTGAACTTCACTTTCTGCAGGTTGGCGCCCTTGAAACTGATGTAGTCGTAACCCAGGCCGTCATGCGCCCTCCGCCAGTTGGGCGGAATCGTCAGCATTATACCCTCGCCAAATGACGCGCCGGTAAGGTTCGCCTTTTCAAATGACACGCCGTTCAGTTTGGTTTCTGCGCCTTCAAATTTCGCGTTGGCGAAATTGGCTTCGCGGAATTTGCTACCACTGAACCACGCGTCGGTCAGAACGCTGTCGTTGAATTGCGCCTTGTCCGCAGAGGACAACTTGTTCATGTCTGACGACGTGATGCGGGCGCCGCTGAAACGCGCCTCTTTTATGCTGGCATCTTCAAATCCGCAATTCCGAATGGTCGCTCCCGTCAGGTTGACGCCGTCCAGTTTGGCGTTGTGAAACATGATGTTTTCCAAGGTCGCGCCGCTCAAATCGGCTCCCCTTAAATCAACGCTAACCATGTTTGCACCCAGGATTTTGATGCCCTTCATGTCGCGGCCTTTCAGGTCAACATTCCCATTGGCCCTGACATTCTTCAGCGTTACACCGGGTTGAAAGTCTTCCTTGGTCTTTTGCACTAGTGGTTCCTCCTTCTCCTCCTCCTCCTCTTGGGACCTGGGCGAATCTTGTGATTGTGGTTGTGGTTGCTGTTGCTCTTGTTGCAGTTGCATCACGCTCCATCCGGCAAGCTTGTACTTTTTCTTAAGCTTGTCGCTCATGACTTTTTTGAATTCGGCTTCACCTTCTTCCAGCGAAGAGGCATGCACAATCTTGGTGTTTTTGTCTGGCATTTCGCCGATTCGGTTCCAAGCTTGAATCAACAAGTATTCGCCCGTCGCTGCCACATGGAACAGTGCCAAGCCGTAATACTTCTGGCTACTGAAATCGTCCGCCGCTTTGATTTCGTGTGATTTGTATTCCAAATAAGTCTCAGCAATTGTTCTGCATATATTCCCTGCTTCTTCTTGTGCATATGCAGTCAACACAAACATTGCGCGGAATTTTTTGTGCGCGAGCGGACTCATCCCTTGAGCTATTCCAGCATCTTGGCCCATTTTTTCCAGCCAACTGAACGCAGGGCCTTCGGGCGCTTTGTCGGTCGCTTTTTTGGTTTTGGACTTGGTCGGCTTCGGCTTCGGGGACCTGGGGGCTTTTTTGGCCGTCTTGGTGGGAGATGGAACACGCACAGGTGACGGCACGGCATCAGCAGCAGCAGGAGCAGCAGGAGCAGCACCCGGATTTCGCCTTACACTGCACTTGCCGGTTTTACCCCAAATGCAGTCTTCATTGTTTTCACACTCCGGTTTTTCTTTTATAATGGAACACTTGCTTCCTCCCAACATTTCGCTGATTGATTTGACCCTTATTATAAAATAAATTGAGATTTTATTTGTTTGGATTCAATTTTTTTTTCCAAATTTGCAAACCCGCAAACCTAAAAAAAACCTTTTTTTTTGTTTTGGGGGTTTTCCAGTCTTACTTACCAACCAGTCTTACTTACCATTCTTACTTACTGTTCCAGTCCATTTTATTCCATTTCGTCGTCGGATGATTCGTACTGGTGGTGGTGGTGCTGGCGGTGGTGGTCGTCGTCGTCTGCCTGGTATTCTTCTTGGTCATACTGTGCATCGTATGCCACCATGCCAAAGCACATGCAGAGTTCCCGCATTTGTCTCTCCAAGTGCACGGCTGCGCTTGGATTGTGTCGCACGTCGTTGTTGCATGCGCTTGACACGACTGTTGCGATGCGCTCGTTCAGTCCGCAGATGTACGCTCGGCGCTCCAACGCATCTCGGGCGTTGCGTTCTTGAGCGTGTCGGAGGACAATTTGCATGTTCATGGTCATGACGCGCGTGTACTCGGCGGACAGGTCATCGCGATGCTGCTGGGTGAGCGCTAGTTCATCCTGCAGCCGCTGGTTATTACTGGCAGCGTTTTCAACCATTTCATCTATGCGCGCTTCCAGGCTCTGCACGTCATATGCTTGAAGAACTGCACTACGGCACAGGGGGCACTGGTTACGGTTGTTTCCGCCGTTGGCCATGTTCCCCATGATGCATGCGAAATGGAACTGGTGACCGCAGTCCAGGCTGACAAAGTTGCGCGCGGCGTCGGTCGCATCAATGCAGATGGCGCAGCGGTTACTGGGCTCGTCGTCTGCGACCTCTTCTTCTGCGACCTCTTCTTCCGCGACCTCTTCTTCTGCAACTGCGTCGTGTTGTCTGGCTGGCTCTTGTCTTGCTGGCCGGAATGGCACATCCGGGAAGTCGTCGTCATTGTCATTGTCATTGTCATCATCTTCAAGGCATTCGGTCGTGGCATCCGAGCTGCAATCGTCGCTGTCGCTCGCAATTTGCACAACTTCCATGCGCTGCGTTACTTCATGCACTTCTGCGTCATCATCTTCAATCACAATCACTTCTTCGTGTCTTGGTTCCTCGTTCACCGGGTTGTGGTTCACCGGGTCTTCGTCTTCGTGCAGCACTTTCAGGTCACACATTTGGGAAACTCTGAAAATCAGGTTCTCGCCATCGCTGGTCTCAATGTGGATGGCGCGCTCTCCGTTCAGCTCAAACAGTGACTGGATTCTGCCGCGATGAATGCGTCGGTCGGTCGTCTCAATCACAACAGTACGACCAATGAATTGGACTGGGGCTGGTGTTGGGGCTGGTGCTGGGGCTGGGACTTGCGGCTGTTGGACTACTGGGATGGATTCTTCTTGGTTGACTTGGATGGGCTCTTGCACAATGTAGGTCGCTTCTTCTTCTCTTTTTTCTTCTTTTTCTTCTCCCTCTTCGTCGTTCAACCCGTATGAAATCACGCGCACTTCCCACACCTTCAAATGGTCGCCCTCAACGGTAATGCGACGGCGCTTCACCTCGTTTCCGAAACGGTCTTCGTTCTGTTGCTGCTCTTGCTGATTGACAATCATTGTAGTTCGTAGTTCGTAGTTCTTAAAACACTGTATGATGTAAAAGTATTTCAAAATGGGATTCAATTTTTTTTGTTTCGGTACATTTTGAGAATCACATTTTATTAGTTTAAAAAAAAAATTGATTTTTTATTTTTAGTGTGTGGGGAGGATTGTCATGTATCATGCCCCGCCGTGGCTCGTCGCACGTGAGATGCACCGTGGCGGGTTGCGCGTGCGAATGGATTGTTGTGTCAAAGAACCGGCACCAGTACTGCAACGACCACATGATGCAGGCCAACGCGCTGTACGCGGAATACAAGGCGGTAAACGCGGTTGCGCTGGCCACGTTTGCGGACGACGCGCTGGACCAAGCCATCGCGCTGCGCGAGGAGTACGCCCGCAAGTTCCTGGATTACGAGGACACGGGCGCGCACCGGGCTTACATTTGCATTCTCAAACGCGTGCGATCAACCGCCGTCGTTTATCGTCGCACGGCCTACAATCGGTGGATGACGGAGAGCGCGTACTTTTCGGACTTTGTTGCAGTCAAGTAAACCAAACAAAACAAATAAAAATAAGCGCGGGTGTCGGGTCACGTTCCTTTGCTTTGCAAAGCAATTTATGAACACGCCGTCATTGGGTTGCGCGCTGTTTATTTACTTTACTTTTTTTTAAGTCATAATCTGGGGGGCTCCGCCTCATCCGCCGCTCTGCTTACCGCCGCTCTGCTTACCGCCGCTCTGCTTACCGCCGCTCTGCTTACCGCCGCTCTGCTTCTTATCGCTCTGCTTATGCTTCCTTGATTCATTCAGATACAGCGCCCGCATTTGCCGCACGGCCATGCGCTTCGTGAGGGCGCGCTTGGAGAAGCACTTCCGCGTCCCCTTCTTGCACACCTTGTATCCCCGCCGGCTTTGTTTTCGCAACACGTATGGCATATGGTTATATATGGTTATAATATGGATTATGATGTAATGAGAGAAAGTTTTTTTTTAATAATTCAAGAAAAAAACACAAAAAGAAAAAAAACACAAAAAGAAAAAAACACAAAAAGAAAAAAACACAAAAAGAAAAAAACACAAAAAGAAAAAAACACAAAAAGAAAAAAACACAAAAAAAAATTGAATGTTT